>LFIK01000237.1_pt1 | contig 40021 bp, 40 predicted proteins | sample 643401 | NCBI WGS metagenome assembly LFIK01 (sample SAMN03777447, study PRJNA286221) | soda lake metagenome | biome: soda lake; feature: Kulunda steppe; material: water; isolation source: sample T5-Br brine of Lake Tanatar-5 | place: Russia: Kulunda steppe | collected 2010-07
AGGTCCACCTCCGCGACCAGGGCATTCGGCATGACGTCATCGACGCCTGCCTCTCCATGCCCGGCAACGACGACCTGACCCTGCTGGTCAAGCGGGCCGAGGCGCTGAGCGCGTTCCTGAAAACCGATGATGGCGAGAACCTCGTGCAGGGGTTCCGCCGGGCCAACAACCTGCTGACGCAGGCCGAGGAGAAGGACGGTGTCGAGTATTCCTTCGGCCCCGACCCGAAACTGGCCGACACGCCCGAGGAAACCGCCCTCTTCGCCGCGCTGGACGCGGCCGAATCCGCCATCGCCCCGGCCATGCAATCCGAAGACTTCGCCGCCGCCATGGCCGCCATGGCCCGCCTGCGCGCGCCCATCGATGCGTTCTTCGAGGCCGTGCAGATCAACGCCCAGAACGAAATCCTGCGCCGCAATCGCCTGAACCTGCTGCACCGCATCCGCGCCGCCTGCCTGCAGGTGGCGGACCTGACGCGGCTGGAGGGCTGAGCAACGCCAGCCCCGCCCGGCCTGCGCCCGCGTCAGGATCGGCACGTTTCCGCGCATGAAAGCGACACCGGCCTGTCGCTTGCTGGACGAATCGCGGGCCCTCGGTTATGCGCCGCGCAACACTATGGGGTTCACGCTTTCGCGAGCCCGCATTTCCGCGCACCGCGAGCGCCCGACGACAGGGGCGCCGGCAGCGGCCAAGGCCCGCCGCTCGAATGTGCGCCTGAACAGAGGTGAATACATGACGCGGTGGCGTTTGGTGGCAGGCATGGCAGCCTGCGTGACTTTCGGTTTGCTGGTGGGCACGGCGCCCGCAACCGCCGAGGCAACGGACAACCCGGTCGCACGGCTGATCTCGCTCGAACGGGACGGGATGAACCGGGTGGCGGCGCAGCACGTGGCCCGGCTGACCCGCCCGGCGACCCCGCGCGGCGAGGAGATCGAGGTGCACTATGACCGCGCTTGGCTCCTGGCGCTGGACGCGCCGGTGCTGTCCGAGCAGGGTGAATGCCTGGCCAACGCCCTCTACCACGAAGCGCGCGGCGAGAGCATCCAGGGCCAGTTCGCCGTGGCCGAGGTTATTCTGAACCGGGTCGATTCGCCCGCCTTTCCGGGTAGCATCTGCGGCGTTGTGAATCAGGGCGCCAGCGGGGCCAGCAACGGGCGCTGTCAGTTCAGTTTTGCCTGCGACGGCAACTCGCTGGCCATGAACGAGGCCGAAGCCCGCGCGCTGGCGCGGCGGATCGCGGATCTGATGGTCTCGGGCGCGCCGCGCACGCTGACCGACGGGGCGACCTATTTCCACACCACGCAGGTGGCGCCGCGTTGGTCGCGCGTCTTTGACCGCACCGCGCGGATCGGCGCGCATCTGTTCTATCGCGGCGAGGATACCTGACGCGTTCTTGCGGCGCGCGATGCGTCTGGGCATCGGCGCGCTTTCGCGGTATCGGGTGGCTGAGTCAGCACGAACACCCGGCGGGGCGAGACATGAGCGACATTCACCTGGCGTTTGCCCACCCGCAGGAACGGTCCGAGGCGACCGCCCCCGCCGACCCGCGCGATCGGATCAGCCTGCGCGATCATGTGGTGTCGGCCGAGATCGGCGCGTTCCAGACCGAGCGCGGCGCGCCCCAGCGGCTGCGCTTCAACGTGGTGGTGGAAATCCGCCCGCATCCTGCGCCGCTTGACGATGACGTGGACCGCATCCTGTCCTATGACCGCATTGTCGAGGCGATTGGCGCGGAACTGGCGGCCGAGCGGCTGAACCTGCTAGAAACGCTGGCGGAACGGGTGGCCGAACGCATCCTGGCCGAGCCGCCGGCCATGCGCGCTTTCGTGCGGATCGAAAAGCTGGACCGCGGCCCCGGCGCGCTGGGGGTCGAGATCGTGCGCAACCGCGCCGCGCTTCCCGTGCGCGCGGTCAGTGACAGCGGGCAGGAAAGCGCGCTGCATCCGCTGGTGGCCTTTGTGGACAACGCGATGGTCGAGGCGCCCGATTTCGGCGCGCGGCTCGATGCGCTCAAGGCGCGCGGTCTGCCGGTGGTGCTCTGCGTGGGCCTGCCCGAGGCGCGCGGCCCGCAGGCCCCGGTGCGCGCCGTGCAGCGCCGGATCGACCTGCTGACCATCGAGCAAAATGCCTGGAAACTGGCCTCGCGCGACCGGCGGCTGATGGTGATCGACAGCCGCACGGAAATCGACTGGGCGCTGCGGCAGGGGCAGTGCCTGATCTGGGCGCCGGGCAAGCTGGTGCTGGACAGCCCCGACGGGCCGCTGGATCGGGCGGGCGATGGCCCCGGGCTGGCGTTGTGGCTGGCCGAGACGCTGGCGGCGACGGCGCTGATCGTGCCGCCGGGCGTGCGGCTGTCGGCGGGAACGCGCATGCCGCTGGAAACATGGCCGGGCTGAGGGCGCGCTTGATCTGGTGGGGACATTCTGCTTGATCGGACAGATGTTGCTGGTGCATTGCGACACATCCCCCTGCGAGGGACGCGCGCGGACATGGAGGCTGGCTTGACCCTGCGCCTGCGGCCGCTGCCGCGCACCTCGGCCCTGGACCGTCCCGCCCCCCGGCATGACATCGCGCTGCCGCTGGCAGGTAGCTCCCGGGTCTGGGCCGAGGAGGTCGATGTCGTCGAGGGGCGCCGGACGCGCGAGCAGCTTCTGACCACCGATCTGGACCCCGCCCAGCGCGACCGCCTGTCCCGTCCCCGCCCGGCGCTTTGCGGCCTGACGCTGGACCGGCCCCGGATCATGGGCATCCTGAACGTCACGCCGGACAGCTTCTCCGATGGCGGCGTTCTGGGTGACCGCGCGGGCGCTGTCGCCGCCGGGCTGGCCATGGCCGCGCAGGCGGATATGCTGGATATCGGCGGCGAGAGCACCCGGCCCGGCGCGACCCCCGTGCCGCTGGCCGAGGAGATCGCGCGCACGGTTCCGGTGATCGCCGATCTGCGCGCGCGGGGTGTGACCACGCCTATCAGCATCGACACCCGCAACGCCGCCGTGGCACGCGCGGCGCTGGAGGCGGGCGCGGACATGATCAACGATGTCTCGGCCCTGACCCATGACCCGGAGATGGCGGGGCTGGTGGCCGAGGCGGGCGTGCCGGTCTGCCTGATGCATGCGCAGGGCGATCCGCAGACCATGCAGGACAATCCGCACTACGCCGATGTGGTGGCCGAGGTGCTGGACTGGCTGGAGGGCCGCGTTGTCGCCGCCACTGCCGCCGGGATCGCGCGCGAGAAAATCGTGATCGACCCCGGCATCGGTTTCGGCAAGACGCGCGCGCACAACATGACCCTGTTGCGCTGGCTGTCGGTCTTTCATGACATCGGCCTTCCGGTGCTGCTGGGCGCCTCGCGCAAGCGGTTCATCGGTATGGTCACCGGGGTGGACCCGGCTCGAGCGCGGGTGCCGGGATCGCTGGCGGTGGCGATCCACGGGGCAGGGCAGGGGGTGCAGGTGCTGCGCGTCCATGACGTGCCCGAGACCCGCCAGGCGCTGGACATGTGGCAGGCATTGAACGACCCCGACATGGATCAGGACAGGGGGCAGGAGGGATCATGAGCAGGAAACTCTTTGGCACCGACGGCGTGCGCGGCACCGCGAACACCCATCCCATGACCGCCGAGATGGCGCTGCGGCTGGGCGCGGCGGCGGGGCGGTACTTCCGCACCGATGGCGAAAACGGCCACCGGGTGGTGATCGGCAAGGACACCCGGCTGTCGTGCTACATGCTGGAAACGGCGCTGACGGCGGGGCTGGCCTCGACCGGCATGAACGTGCTGCTGCTGGGCCCCGTGCCGACCCCGGCTGTGGGGTTTCTGACGCGGTCCATGCGGGCGGATCTGGGCATCATGATCTCGGCCAGCCACAACGCGCATCATGACAACGGCATCAAGTTCTTCGGCCCGGACGGGTTCAAGCTGTCGGATGCCGCCGAGACCGAGATCGAGGCGATCCTGGAGGGCGAGATCGCGCTGGCGCGCCCCGCCAACATCGGCCGCGCGCGGCGGATCGACGATGCCCGCGGGCGCTATGTGGAATATGCCAAGACGACCTTTCCCCGCGGCCGCACGCTGGCGGGGCTGAAGGTGGTGATCGATTGCGCGCATGGCGCCGCCTACCGGGCCGCGCCCGAGGTGCTGTGGGAACTGGGTGCCGAGGTGGTGGCGATGGGGGACGATCCGGACGGCACCAACATCAACGACGGCTGCGGCTCCACCCACCCGGAGGCCTGCGCCGCCGAGGTGCTGGCGCGCGGGGCGGATATCGGCATCGCGCTCGATGGTGATGCCGACCGGGTGATCATCATCGACGAACGCGGACAGATGGCCGATGGCGACCAGTTGCTGGCGCTCTTCGCGCGGCGCTGGGCCGAGGAGGGGCGGCTGGCGGACGGGACGCTGGTGAGCACGGTGATGTCGAACCTGGGGCTCGAGCGGTTTCTGGACGCGCATGGGCTGCGGCTGGAGCGCACGCAGGTCGGCGACCGCTACGTAGTGGAGCGGATGCGCGAGGGCGGCTGGAACCTGGGCGGCGAGCAGTCCGGGCATATCGTCATGACCGACCATACCACCACCGGCGACGGGTTGATCGCGGCGCTGCAGTTCCTGGCGGCGATGGTTGAAACCGGGCAGGCGGCGTCGGAACTGGCGCGCAGCTTCGAGCCGGTGCCGCAACTGCTGCGCAATTTCCGGCACACGCCGGGTGTGAACCCGCTGGACGGCCCGGAAATGCGGCAGGTCGTCGCCGAGGCCGAGGCGCGTCTGCAGGGCAAGGGGCGGTTGCTGATCCGGCGCTCGGGGACCGAGCCGCTGGTGCGGGTGATGGCGGAAGCCGAGGACGAGGCGCTGATGACCGAGGTTGTGGCCAGCGTGATCGACGCGCTGGAGGCGCGCAAGGTGGCCGAAGCCGCGGGTTGAGCCGGATTGCCGGTGCGGCGGACGGCGCGCTTGGGGAGAAGGAGGGCTCCCGCCCGTCGCTGGCCGCATCGAAGATGCGACCGCTCCCGTTGGGCCGGGCCGGGGGCTCTGCCCCCGGATCCCCGGAAAGAGCACACACACGCCGACCCTTTGTGCCAGTTGCCCGAGGGGTGCGGCCGTGCCGGTCAGTCTCGGTCCCGGCGTCCGGAGGGCTGCCGCAGGGGCATCGCGCGTCCCAGCGCGTGTGCGGCGAAGGCCAGCGCGGCCGTGCCTGCGATGAACATCGCCAGCACTTGCGCCACCGACCCCCATGACGTGGCAACCGGATCCATGAACGGGTAGGGGTACCACCCCGTCACTGCCCCGCGCGCCAGCATGTAGACCGCATAGGCGGCAGGCCATGCCAGCCACAGGAACGGCCGCCCATCGCGCGGCGCGCGGCGCGTCGTCTCCATCAGCCAGAACCAGACGGTCAGCGCGGGCATCACGGTGTGAAACATCTGGTCGGTCCACCAGTTCAGGCCGACGAAGTGGTAAAGATGCGCCAGCATCACATGATAAACCCCGGCGACCATGATCATCGACACCGTCAGCGTGGACATCCAGCCGTAGCCGGGCCGCTGCCCCGTCAGCGCGATGCGCAGGAAGGTCGCAGCCACCAGCGTGTTGGTCAGTATGGTGAAGAACCCCGCCAGCGCCCAGACCGTGGTCAGCACCCCGGTGCCATCGCGAGCGATGTTGAGCCAGACTTGCGTGCCCAGCGCCGCCGCCCCGGCCAGCCCGATGACGCCCGCGACGACGCGGAACCGCGGGTCCATGCGGTTGGCGCTCTCGTGGTTCTCGGTCCTGGAAGCTTCGCTCATCTGTCGTGCCCGTGATGCCCAGCCCTGCGACGATACGGCGCTGCGTGCTCAACGCAAGCGGCATTCGCCGCTGCCGCAGCGTCGCTTGCGCCCGGCGCCGATGCGCGCATAGTCAACGCATGGAATGGCGCGACGAAGGGGTGCTGCTGGCCGTGCGTCGGCATGGCGAAAGCGCCGCGATCATAGACGTGATGACGCGCGCGCAGGGCCGTTGCGCGGGGGTGGTGCGCGGTGGCTGCGGGCGACGCATGGCGCCGGTGCTGCAGCCCGGCGCCACGCTGGATCTGGTCTGGCGCGCGCGGCTGGAATCGCATCTGGGCAGCTTCACGGTCGAACCGCTGCGCCAGCGCGCCGCCGCGCTGATGACCGACCGTCTTGCGCTGCTGGCGCTCGGGTCGGTCTGCGCGCTCTTGCGTTTTGCCCTGCCGGAGCGCCAGCCCTACGCCGCGCTCTACACCGAAAGCTGCGCGCTGCTGGACCGGCTGGGCCAGGATGGCTGGCTCCGGGCCTATCTGCAATGGGAACTCGCGCTTCTGGCGCAGACGGGGTATGGTCTGGACCTGCGCCGGTGCGCGGTGACCGGGGCGAGCGAGGGGCTGGCCTATGTCTCGCCGCGCACGGGGCGCGCGGTCAGCCGCGCGGGCGCGGGCGACTGGGCGCCCCGGCTGCTGCCGCTGCCGCCGGGGCTGGATGGGGCGGGGGCGATGGACCGGGACGGGCTGTTGGTCGGGCTGCATCTGACGGGGCATTTCCTGGCCCACCACCTCGCGCCTGCCCTGGGCGACAAGCCACTGCCCGAGGCCCGCGCGCGCCTGCTGGCGGCGCTGGAACGCCTGTAGCGCCGGGCACCCGGGGATGTGCAGTTTTCGGGCGCGAATACCACGCTGCGCACGGCATCGTGTGGCAGGACGAAAAAAAACTTGAAGCCGCGCTCAGAAAACCGAAGTTTAATATCAGAGGTTCACAGTTGTTGCGGGGAATGAGCAGACCCATCCGACGCAGCGACCAGATACAGGAGCGTGACCGTGCCATCGTTCTCGACAACACTGGAGCAATCCATCCACGGCGCCCTCGCGCTTGCAAACGAACGCAGGCATGAGTTCGCGACCCTAGAACACCTGCTGCTGTCGCTGCTGGAAGAGCCTGACGCGGCACAGGTCATGCGCGCCTGCAACGTCGATCTGGACCAGCTGCGCAAGACCCTGACGACCTTCATCGAGGAAGAGCTTGCCTCGCTTGTGACAGATATTGACGGCTCCGAAGCAGTGCCGACGGCGGCGTTCCAGCGGGTGATCCAGCGCGCGGCGATCCACGTGCAAAGCTCGGGCCGGACCGAGGTGACGGGCGCCAACGTTCTGGTCGCCATCTTTGCCGAGCGCGAATCGAACGCGGCCTATTTCCTGCAGGAGCAGGACATGACCCGCTATGATGCGGTCAATTTCATCGCCCATGGCGTGGCCAAGAACCCGGCGTTCTCGCAGTCCCGGCCGGTCACCGGTGCGGACCAGTCCGAGGGCGAGCAGACCGAAAGCGCTGCCAAGGAAGAGGAAAAGGACAGCGCGCTGGCCAAGTACTGCGTCGACCTAAACGCGCGGTCGCGCAAGGGCGATGTGGACCCGCTGATCGGCCGCGCCGCCGAGGTGGAGCGCTGCATCCAGGTGCTATGCCGTCGGCGCAAGAACAACCCACTGCTGGTGGGTGATCCGGGCGTGGGCAAGACCGCCATCGCCGAAGGTCTGGCCAAGAAGATCGTCGAAGGCGACACTCCCGAGGTGCTGGCCAATTCGACCATCTACAGCTTGGACATGGGCGCGCTGCTGGCAGGCACCCGTTATCGCGGCGATTTCGAGGAACGGTTGAAATCGGTGATGAAGGAGCTTGAGGATCACGAGGACGCGGTGCTCTTCATCGACGAGATTCATACCGTGATCGGTGCGGGGGCGACCTCGGGCGGGGCGATGGATGCGTCGAACCTGCTGAAACCCGCGTTGCAGGGCGGCAAGCTGCGCTGCATGGGGTCGACCACCTACAAGGAATTCCGCCAGCACTTCGAAAAGGACCGCGCGCTATCCCGCCGGTTCCAGAAGATCGATGTGGTGGAGCCTTCGGTCGAGGATTCGGTCAAGATCCTCAGCGGTCTGAAGCCCTATTTCGAAAAGCACCACGAGATTCGCTATACCAACGATGCGATCAAGACGGCGGTGGAGCTTTCGGCGCGCTACATCAACGACCGCAAGCTGCCGGACAAGGCCATCGACGTGATCGACGAGGCCGGTGCCGCGCAGCATCTTGTGGCCGAATCGAAGCGGCGCAAGACGATCGGGCCCAAGGAGATCGAGGCCGTGGTGGCCAAGATCGCCCGCATCCCCCCCAAGAACGTCTCCAAGGACGATGCCGAGGTGCTGCGCGATCTGGAGCGCACGCTCAAGCGCGTGGTCTTCGGCCAGGACGCGGCGATCGAGGCGCTGTCCTCGTCGATCAAGCTGGCCCGGGCGGGCTTGCGCGAACCCGAAAAGCCCATCGGCAACTACCTCTTCGCCGGGCCCACCGGCGTGGGCAAGACCGAGGTGGCCAAGCAGTTGTCGCAGACACTGGGCGTGGAGCTGCTGCGCTTCGACATGTCGGAATACATGGAGAAGCACGCCGTCAGCCGCCTGATCGGTGCGCCTCCGGGCTATGTGGGCTTCGATCAGGGCGGGCTTCTGACCGATGGCGTGGACCAGCACCCCCATTGCGTGCTGCTTCTGGACGAGATCGAGAAGGCACATCCGGATGTCTACAACATCCTGTTGCAGGTGATGGATCACGGCAAGCTGACCGACCACAACGGCCGGCAGGTGGATTTCCGCAATGTGATTCTTATCATGACCTCGAACGCTGGCGCCTCGGAACTGGCAAAGGCCGCCATCGGCTTCGGCCGTGACCGGCGCGAGGGCGAAGATACCGCGGCGATCGAACGCACCTTCTCGCCCGAATTCCGCAACCGTCTGGACGCGGTGATCAGCTTCGGCGCGCTGCCGCGGCAGGTGATCCTGAAGGTGGTCGAGAAGTTCGTTCTGCAACTCGAGGCGCAGTTGATGGACCGCAATGTAACCATCGAACTGACCCCGGAAGCCACCGAATGGCTGGCCGAGAAGGGGTATGATGACCGCATGGGCGCGCGTCCGCTGGGCCGCGTGATCCAGGAAAGCATCAAGAAGCCGCTGGCCGAGGAACTGCTGTTCGGCAAGCTGACAAAGGGTGGCGTGGTCCGCGTGGGGGTCAAGGACGATGCGATCGACCTGCAACTGAGCGAACCCGGCGCGCCGCGGCTGACCGGCAACAAGCCGCCGCTGCTCACCGCTGACTGATTGTGCCGCCAGCGCGATTGCCGAAGCCCCCTTCGCGGGGGCTTCGTGCTTTTGAGCACCGCCATCAACCTTTGCTTAACCATCCTGCCGCAAGGTGAAGGAGGACGATTTTTGTTGAAATGTTCCTGTTTTGATCGCATGGTGGGCGAGGGAACGCATACAGAACAAACCAGCGATTGCCGCGCCCGGCAGGCTGTGGAATAAGGATCAGGACCAATGGCAGTGGCGAACCTCCTCGATATGACCGACAAACGTGCACAAGACCGCCAGAAGGCGCTCGATTCGGCGCTGGCGCAGATCGAACGCCAGTTCGGCAAGGGCTCGATCATGAAGCTGGGCGCCGACAACCCGGTGGCCGAGATCGAAGCAACCTCCACCGGCTCGCTGGGCCTTGATATCGCGCTGGGAATCGGCGGGCTGCCCAAGGGCCGGATCGTCGAGGTCTATGGCCCCGAATCCTCGGGCAAGACCACGCTGACCCTGCATGCGGTGGCCGAGGAACAGAAAAAGGGCGGTGTCTGCGCTTTCGTCGATGCCGAACACGCGCTGGACCCGCAATACGCGCGCAAGCTGGGCGTCGATCTGGATGAGCTTCTGATCTCGCAGCCCGATACTGGCGAACAGGCCCTGGAAATCGTCGATACGCTGGTGCGCTCGGGCGCGGTGTCGATGGTGGTCGTCGATTCGGTGGCCGCGCTCACGCCCAAGGCCGAGCTTGAGGGCGACATGGGCGACAGCAGCGTGGGCGTCCATGCACGGCTGATGAGCCAGGCCATGCGCAAGCTCACCGGTTCCATCGCGCGGTCGAACTGCATGGTGATCTTCATCAACCAGATCCGGATGAAGATCGGTGTCATGTTCGGCTCCCCGGAAACCACCACGGGCGGTAACGCGCTGAAATTCTATGCCAGCGTCCGGCTGGACATCCGCCGCATCGGCGCGATCAAGGACCGCGACGAGGTGGTGGGCAACGCCACCCGCGTCAAGGTCGTCAAGAACAAGGTTGCGCCGCCCTTCAAGCAGGTGGAATTCGACATCATGTATGGCGAAGGCATCTCCAAGACCGGCGAATTGCTGGACCTGGGCGTCAAGGCCGGCGTGGTGGAGAAATCCGGTGCCTGGTATTCCTATGGTGACGAACGCATCGGCCAGGGGCGCGAGAACGCCAAGCAGTTCCTCAAATCCAACCCCCAGATCGCCACCGAGATCGAAGACCGCATCCGTGGTGCGCATGGGCTGGATTTTCAGAGCGCGGATGACGGCGCGATGGTCGAGGACTGAGCGCCGAGAGGCGCGCGACACGGGGGCAGCTTCGCCGCGCGACCACCGTGACGCGCGCGCGAGTCTGGCCGGTCGGCACCGCGGTCCCTGTTGCTGCCGAGAGGCGCGGGCAAACGTTGGCCCTGCGTTCACCGCAGGGCCGCACAGGATTGCATGATCGGCCGGTGCGCGCAGTGGGCGCACCCGATGGGACGTCTGCGCAGGCGCGGGCGGGGAGTGGACAGCCAACGGGTGCAGGGCTAAACGGGTCTGCAACGCAGACCCCACCGAAGGCCCGACTCGCATGGCAAGCCTGAACGACATCCGCTCGACCTTCCTTGATTATTTCGCGCGCAACGGCCATGCGGTGGTGGACAGCTCCCCGCTTGTGCCGCGCAACGACCCCACGCTCATGTTCACCAACTCGGGCATGGTCCAGTTCAAGAATGTCTTCACCGGGCTGGAGCACCGCGACTATGTCCGTGCCGCCACCAGCCAGAAATGCGTGCGCGCAGGCGGCAAGCACAACGACCTCGACAACGTCGGCTACACCGCGCGGCATCATACCTTCTTTGAAATGCTGGGGAATTTCAGCTTCGGCGACTATTTCAAGGAAGATGCCATCGCCTTTTCCTGGGAGCTGCTGACCCGCGATTTCGGCATCCCGGCGGACCGCATGCTGGTCACCATCTATCACACCGACGATGACGCGGCGGCGATCTGGAAGAAGGTTGCGGGGCTGTCCGACGACCGGATCATCCGCATCCCGACCGATGACAACTTCTGGCGCATGGGCCCCACCGGTCCGTGCGGCCCCTGCACCGAGATCTTCTTTGATCACGGCGACCACATCTGGGGCGGCCCGCCGGGCTCAGCGGAGGAGGATGGCGACCGGTTCATCGAGATCTGGAATCTGGTCTTCATGCAGAACGAGCAGCACGCCGATGGGCGGATGACCGACCTGCCGAACCAGTCCATCGACACCGGCATGGGGCTGGAGCGGATCGGCGCGCTTCTGCAGGGCAAGCATGACAACTACGACACCGACCTGATGCGGTCGCTGATCGAGGCCAGCGCGCAGGCGACCGGCACCGACCCGGACGGCAAGGGCAAGATCCATCACCGGGTCATCGCCGACCACCTGCGCTCCACCGCCTTCCTGATCGCCGACGGGGTGATGCCGTCGAACGAAGGGCGCGGCTATGTGCTGCGCCGGATCATGCGCCGCGCCATGCGGCACGCGCATATGCTGGGCGCGCAGGACCCGGTGATGCACCGGCTGGTGGCGGCGCTGGTCCGGAAGATGGGTTCGCATTACACCGAACTCGTGCGGGCGAAACCGTTGATCGAGGAGACGCTGAAGCTGGAGGAAACCCGCTTCCGCCAGACCCTGGACCGGGGCCTGAAGCTTCTGGATGCAGAACTGGACAAGCTGCCCGAGGGCGCGACGCTCCCCGGCGACGCGGCCTTTCGGCTCTATGATACCTACGGCTTCCCGCTGGACCTGACGCAGGACGCGCTGCGCGAGAAGGGCCGCAAGGTCGAGGTCGAGGGGTTTGACGCCGCCATGGCCGAGCAGAAGGCCAAGGCCCGCGCCGCCTGGGCGGGCTCGGGCGAAGCGGCGGATTCGGCCATCTGGCTGGAACTGGCCGACCGGTTCGGGCCGACCGAATTCCTGGGCTACGACACCGAAACCGCCGAAGGCGAAGTGCTGGCGCTGGTGGCCGAGGGCGCCGAGGCCGACAGCGCCGACGGCGCCGTGCAGGTAGTGGTCAACCAGACGCCGTTTTATGCGGAATCCGGCGGGCAGGTTGGGGACACCGGGTTCCTGCGTTGGGACGGCGGCGAGGCCGAGGTGCGCGACACCCAGAAGGCCGCCGGCGTTTTCATCCATCAGGCCCACGTGACCGAAGGTGCGCTGCGCCGCGGCACGCCCGTCAAGCTGGAAGTCGCCCACACCCGCCGCCGCGCCATCCGCGCCAACCATTCCGCCACGCATCTGCTGCACGAAGCCCTGCGCCGCGCGCTTGGGGACCACGTGGCGCAGAAGGGTTCGCTCAACGCCCCGGACCGGCTGCGCTTCGATTTCAGCCATGCGAAAGGGGTAAGCGCCGAAGAACTCGCCAAGGTCGAGGCCGAGGTCAACGCCTTCATCCGCCAGAACGCCCCCGTGGAAACCCGTATCATGACCCCGGAGGAGGCCGAGGCCATCGGCGCCCAGGCACTGTTCGGCGAAAAATACGGCGACGAGGTGCGCGTGGTCTCCATGGGCACGCTGCCGAATTCCGGCAAGGGCACGGATGGCGCCACCTATTCCATCGAACTCTGTGGCGGCACTCATGTCGAGCGCACGGGCGACATCGGTGCGTTTGTCTGTCTGGGCGACAGCGCCTCGGCCGCCGGGGTGCGACGCGTGGAAGCGCTGACCGGACAGGCCGCGCTCGATCACCTGCGCGCGCAGACCACGCGGCTGGAGACAGCGGCGGCGCTGCTGAAAACCCCGCCAAGCGAATTGCCCGACCGGGTACGCGTACTGATGGACGAACGCCGCGCGTTGCAGAACGAAGTTGCGCAACTGCGCCGGGACCTGGCCACCGGCGGCGGCAGCGGCGGGGCCGAGGCGCGCGAGGTCGGCGGCGTGAAGCTGATCGCCCAGGTGCTCAAGGGCGTTTCGGGCAAGGACCTGCCGCCGGTGATCGACGAGATGAAGGCGAAACTGGGCTCGGGCGCGGTGGTGCTGATCGCTGATACGGGCGCGAAACCGGCGGTGGCGGCGGGGGTGACGCCGGATCTGACCGGGAAGCTCTCGGCGGTGGATCTGGTCCGCGCGGCGGTCACGGCGCTGGGCGGCAAGGGCGGCGGCGGCCGCCCGGACATGGCGCAGGGCGGCGGCGCCGACATCGCGCAGGCCGAAGCCGCGCTGAAAGCCGCCGAGGATGTGATCGGAGGGAGGCCATGACTGCGCTGTGGATCGCCAATGTCCATGTGACCGACGCCGAGGCTTATGGCCGCTATGCCGCGCTGGCGACCGAGGCGATTGCCGCGCATGGCGGCGTGTTCCTGGCCCGTGCCGGGCGGCATGTGCAGCTTGAGGGCCGCGACCGCGCGCGCAACGTGGTGGCGCGGTTTCCGTCGGTGGAAGCGGCGGTGGCCTGCTACAACTCGCCCGCCTACCAGGCCGCTCTGGAGCATGCGCGCGGCGCGTCCGAGCGCGATCTGGTGGTGGTGGAAGAGGTGGCACCCGACTGAGGCGAGGGGACGGCGATGAACCGTATCTGCCATATCGAGATCAATGACAGCGGCCTGCCCGCGCCCACGCCCGAAGTGGAGCAGGAGCGCAAGGTCGCCATATTCGACCTGCTGGAGGACAACAGCTTCATCCTGGCCGCGCGGGACGGGCAGGCCGCGCCGACCGGTCCCTTCCGGCTGGCGCTGGCCATCCGCGAGCGGCGGCTGGTGGTCGACATCGCCGCCGAGGACGGCGCCGAAATTGCACAATTTCAACTCAGTCTGGGACCATTCCGGCAAGTGGTGAAGGATTACTACCAGATTTGCGGCAGTTACTTCGACGCGGTCAAGCGCCTGCCCCCAAGCCAGATCGAAGCGATCGACATGGCCCGGCGCGGCATCCACAACGAGGGCGCGCGGCTTCTGCAGGAGCGGATGGAGGGCAAGGCCGAGATGGATATCGACACCGCGCGGCGCCTCTTCACCCTGATCTGCGTGCTGCACTTCGGGGGCTGAATGGGCCAGGATTTCCCCTCGTCGGTGCTGTTCTGCTGCGACCACAATTCGGTGCGCTCGCCCATCGCCGAGGGGTTGATGAAAAAGTTCTATGGCCAGCGCGCCTATGTGCAATCCGCGGGTGTCCGCAACGACCGCGAGATCGACGGCTTTTCCATCGCCGTCAGTGCCGAAATGGGCGTGGAGCTGTCGCGCCACCGGTCGCGGTCCTTCGAGGAGATGGCGCAATGGGGCGATGACCTCACGGGCTTCGATCTGATCGTCGCGCTGTCGCCCGCAAGCCAGCGTCAGGCGCTGGAACTGACCCGATACGCCCATATCGACGTGGAATACTGGCCGATCATGGACCCCACGGGTCTGGGCGAGGCGCGCGCGGACAAGCTGGCCGCTTATCGCCAGACCCGGGACCAGATCCGGCAACGCATGCTGGCGCGCTTCGGCCCGCCCACATCTGGCCAGACGACGGAGGACACATGAGCCGGGATATCATCGAGCGCTATTTCGCCGCCTTCAACGCCGGTGACGCGGACGGGATGCTGGCGCTGGTCAGCGACGACGTGGCGCATCACGTCAATCAGGGCGATGTCCGCCACGGTCGCGCGGCCTTTGCCGAATTCTGCGGGCATATGGGGGTCAGCTACCGCGAGGAATTGCGCGACATGGTGATCTTCGTCAATGACGATGGCACTCGCGCGGCGGCGGAATTCACCGTGCACGGGGAATACCTGCAGACCGATCCGGGCTTGCCCGAGGCGCGCGGCCAGCGCTATGTGCTACCCGCCGGGTCCTTCTTTGCGCTGAAGGACGGCAAGATCACCCGCGTCACCACCTATTACAACCTGCAGGACTGGATCGCGCAGGTGTCGGCGTGACCCTGCGGTTCCAGCCCCTGATCGGCACTGACGCCGCGCCGGTTCTGGACGATCTGGCCGCGCTGCGGATCGCCGTGTTCCGGGACTGGCCGTATCTCTATGATGGCGATCTGGACTATGAGCGGCGTTATCTGACCGCCTATCGCGACACCCCGAATGCCATTGTGGCGGCTGCCTTCGATGGCGACCGTCTGGTGGGCGCGGCCACCGGGACGCCGATGACCGACCATGCCGACGACTTCGCCGCCGCCTTCGATGGCACCGGATACGATTTATCGGAAATCTTCTATTGCGCGGAGTCGGTGTTGCTGCCCGAGTATCGTGGACAGGGCGCCGGACATCGGTTTTTTGACATGCGCGAGGCCCATGCGCGCGATCTCGGCGCCAAATATGTTGCATTTTGTGCAGTACAGCGCCCCGCCGACCATCCCGCGCGGCCCGCCGATTATCGCCCGTTGGATGATTTCTGGCAGAAACGTGGCTATCGCTCGCTGCCGGGTGTGGTCGCCGAGTTCGGTTGGAAGGATATCGGCGAGGCCACCAAGACCCGTAAACCCCTGCAATTCTGGATGAGGTCGCTATGAAGATCGCCGCCGCCGCCTACCCGCTGGATTTCTTCGCCGATGAGGCAGAGTACGCGGCCAAGATCACCGCCTGGGTCACTGATGCGGTCGGGCGGGGGGCCGACCTGCTGGTGTTCCCCGAATACGGCGCCATGGAACTTGCCAGCCTGGGCGGGGCCGAGGTCGCCGCCGACCTGGAGGCCAGCCTGCACGAGGTCGCCCGCCACTGGCCCATGGTGGACGCGCTTTTTGCGCGACTGGCGGCAGAGCACGGCGTGCTTGTCCTCGGCCCCAGCGGCCCTTTCTTCACCGGTCCGGGCCGCCCGGTGAATCGCGCGGTGCTCTATGGTCCCGAAGGCGTGATCGGCCATCAGGACAAGCAGATCATGACCCGGTTCGAGCGCGAGGAATGGGACGTCGCCCCCGGCTCTGGCCTGACGGTGTTCGACACTGCACTGGGCGCGATCGGCGTGGTCATCTGCTATGACAGCGAGTTCCCGCTGCTGGCCCGCGCGCTGATCGAGGAGGGCGCGCAGATCCTGCTCGCGCCCAGCGCCACGGAAACCTATGCGGGCTACACGCGGGTCAGGGTGGGGTCCATGGCCCGCGCGCTGGAAAATCAATGCGTTGTGGTCCATTCCCCCACCATCGGCCCGGCGCCCTGGTGCCCGGCGGTGGACATGAACGTGGGCGCGGCGGCGATCTATGGCCCGCCGGACCGGGGCTGGCCCGAGGACGGGATCCTGGCGCAGACCCGGCTGAACGTGCCCGGCTGGGCGGTGGCCGAGGTCTCGCTCGACGCCATCGCCGAGGTGCGACGCGATGGCGGCGTCCTCAACCACGCCCACTGGCCGGAACAGCACGCGCGGCTGGAAACGCAGGCAAAGCGCGTGGGCGCGACAGTTAAAGCTTGAAAAAACCGCGTCCCGAGCGCATTTAAGGCGCGACCCGCGCTGAGGGCGGGTGACACACGGACGGAGTGACCATGGCCAAGGAAGAACTGCTCGAATTCCCCGGCGTCGTGAAGGAACTCCTGCCGAACGCGACGTTCAGGGTCGAGCTGGAAAACGGCCATGAGATCATCGCGCATACGGCAGGCAAGATGCGCAAGAACCGCATCCGGGTTCTGGCGGGCGACCGCGTTCAGGTGGAAATGACCCCCTATGATCTGACCAAGGGCCGGATCAACTATCGCTTCAAGTGATGCGGCTGATCCTCGGCTCGGCCAGCCCGCGCCGCAGCCAGATCCTGGCGCAGATCGGCGCGCGGGTGGATGAAGTGCGCCCGGCGGACATTGACGAGACTCCGCAGCGGGGGGAGTTGCCGCGCGCCTATTGCCAGCGCATTGCGGCCGATAAGCTGGCGGCGATCCCGTCTGCGCAGGACGAACTGGTTCTGACCGCCGATACCACCGTGGCTCTGGGCCGCCGGATCCTGGGCAAGCCTGCGGATGCGGGCGAGGCGGCGGCGTTCCTTTACAAACTTTCCGGGCGGCGGCATTCGGTGATCACTGCCATCGCCGTACGGCACGCGGAGCGGACCTGGATGCGCAGCGTCGTCTCGGCGGTGCGGATGAAGCGGCTGTCGGATGCCGAGGTCAACGACTATCTGGCCAGCGGCGAATGGCAGGGCAAGGCGGGGGGTTATGCCATCCAGGGCCGCGCCGGGGCGTTCATTCCGTGGATTTCCGGGTCGTTCACCGGGGTGATGGGGCTGCCTGCGGCGGAAACCGCGGCGGTGCTGCGCGCGGCGGGGTTGTCGCTGACGCCGGAACTTGCATGAAGGGGCCCGCATGAAGGGTGTAGTGATCGCTCTGGGGCACCTGCGCGGGCGCGCCGTGGCGGCGCGGCTGGTCGACGGGCGGCTGGAGGATTTGTTCGTCGAACTGCCCGAGGGCATGCTGGCCCCCGGCGCGATCCTGCGCGGCCGCGTGGGACGGCAGATCAAGGGCATGGGCGGCGTGTTTCTGGACCTCCCCGACGGGCAGAGCGGTTTTCTGCGACAGGCCAAGGGATTGCGCCCCGGGCAGGCGCTGCTGGTGCAGGTCACGGGCGTGGCCGAACCGGGCAAGGCGGTGCCGGTGACCCCGCGCCTGACCGTGAAGGGGCGCTACGGGATCGTCACCCCGGGCGCGCCGGGTATCAATGTCTCGCGCGCGGTGCGCGATGAGGCCGAGGCCGCGCGATTGGCGGAGGCGGGCGCGGCGATCATGAACGGCGCCGACCCCGCGCTGGGCCTGATCCTGCGCTCGGGCGCCGAAGGCGTGACCGAGGAGGCGTTGCACGCTGACCTCGCCCCGTTGCGCGCGCTGGCCGAGGCCATCGCCACCGATACTGACGGATCGCCGGAACTGCTTCTGGACGCACCCGACCCGCATGAAGCCGCCGCGCGCGACTGGACCACGCCGCCGCCGGACGCGGTGGCCGAAGGCGCTTCGGCGCTTTCGGACCACGGCGTGCCCGAGGCCATCGACGCGCTACTGGCCGCCCACGTGGCGCTGCCGGGGGGCGGGTCCATGGCGATTGAACCGACGGCGGCCTTCGTCGCCGTGGACGTGAACACCGCCGAAGGGACCCCGGCCGCCGGGTTGAAGGCCAGCATCGCCGCCGTCCGCGAACTGCCCCGGCAGTTGCGGCTGCGGGGCCTGGGCGGGCAGGTGATCGTCGATTTCGCCCCCGTCCCGCGCAAGGACCGCGCCACGCTGGACCAGGTGCTGCGCGCGGCCTTCCGGCGCGATGGCCCGGCGGTCACGCTGGCCGGCTGGACGCCGCTAGGCAATTTCGAACTGCAGCGCCGACGCGAGTCGATCCCGCTGGCGCAGGCGCTGGGCCGGTCATGAGCTGCCCCGTCTGCGGCAAACCCACGGTCAAGGCGATGGCGCCCTTCTGTTCGCGCCGCTGTGCCGATGTCGATCTGGCCCAATGGCTGCGCGGAGATTACGCTCTGCCGGGACCTGCGATCGACCCCCTTTCCGACCCTGTGCCCGACCACCCGGAGGACCGCGCGCCGGACGCGGAAAACGCGGAACGCAAGACGCGTTTGCAGTAAGCGGCGCGCTGCCGGATTTCGCCGTTGGATTTTGCGTTTCGACCTCTGGACAGCGCCCGCGCCCTCGCATAAGACACGCCCATCCCGCGCCAGCGCGCGCACCCGTGCCCGGGTAGCTCAGGGGTAGAGCAGTGGACTGAAAATCCTCGTGTCGGTGGTTCGATTCCGCCCCCGGGCACCATTCATCTTGCGAATCTCCTGTAATCGCTCAACGTTTTCGACCGGAAACGCGGGCGCAGGACATGGTGCAGGGCATTCCCGCCCCGCACCGCTGTCGCAAGGATGGCATCTTCTGTTCCGAGTGGCGCTATCTTTTCGCGGGTCCTGCCGATCCGGCAGCGGGCAAGCCGCTCAATCCTTCGCGCGTTCGGAATCGGCGAGTTCGGCGGCATCGACACGCAGTTCGGCCGGGGCCTCGTCTTGGGCGCTGTCCGGTTCCGGCTCGGGGCCTTGCAAGCGCTTGCTTGCCTGGCTCTCCACTGCGCGGCGCAGGTGCAGTGGCGGTGCCGTGCCGTCCTTGCCCTCGCCCATGTAGAGCGTCATGTGCGGGAAGGGGATTTCCACACCGGCCTCGTCCAGCACGCGCTTGATGACCTCGTTATAGGCCCGGCCGATGGCCCATTGCATCCCCGGCACGGTCTTGATCCGGCCGCGCACGGTGACCGCCGAGTCGCCCAGTTGTGAGACGCCGTGGATTTCGAAGTCGTCGAGGATATGCTCGCCAAGTTCGCTGTCCCGCAGCACGTCGAAGGCCTTCTGCATCAGGTCCTTCACCTGCGCGATATCCTCGCGATAGGCGACGCCCACATCGGCCACATGATAGCCGAACCCCTTCATGAAGTTCGACACCATGTCGACCGAGCTGAACGGGATCAGGTGATAGGTGCCATTGAGGTCGCGCAGCCCCACCGAGCGGATGGTCAGCTTCTCGACCACCCCGGTTGTCCCGCCAGCCGTGACCACATCGCCCTCGTTCATCGCGTTCTCGACCTGGATGAAGGCACCGGTGATGATGTCCTGCACCAACCGTTGCGCGCCGAAACCGATGGCCAGACCCAGCACCCCGGCCCCGGCCAGCAGCGGCGCGATGTTCACGCCCAGCTGAGACAGGGCCAGCATGGCGGCCATTATCACCAACGCGATGGTGAAGGCGTTGCGAAACAGCGCCAGAAGCGTGCGCTCGCGTGCCGTGGCCAGGCGCCCGACCTCGGGGTTCAGCCGGTATTCGATGAAGGACGACAACCCAAGCCAGACCGCCAGCGCGATCAGCACCACCAGTGCCGCCGAGATCACCCGCGAGGAGACATCGCGCCCGACCTCGGTGGTTAGCCAGCCCAGGAAATCCATCACCTGCCATGCCTGCCCGATGGCGATCAGCACCGCCAGCGCCACCAGCACCCGCAGCACCTTGAGGATCGAGGGCACGAAGGCATTCAGCCGCTCCTCGAGGAGCGGCATGGATTGGCGCACATCGGCGGGCAGGCGCATGCCGCCGGTGATGGCGCGGCTGATCAGCGCCATGATCACCACGCCCACCACCACCGCGAACACTGAATTCAGTGTCGCCAGCAGCATGAACTGCATCGCATCGGCCGGCCGCGCCGTCCAGACCACGAAAAGCGTAACCAGATAGGCGATCGCCAGCCAGTGCCAGAACCCGGCGAAGAACGCTTCGATCCGGCCGATGATATCCTCGGGGTCGCGCACGTTGCGCGCTCGCAGCGCCTCGGCCACGGGGGCGCGGTTCTGCAGCACGATCAGGATGGCGATGAGAAGCGCGGTGACCACAATCAGAACCGCCACGCTGCGCCCGAAGGCAAAGGACACCGCGGCATTGACGATCGGCACCACCAGCAGGATCCCGTAGCCCAGCAGGCTGACCAGCCGCGAGGACCAGAAATACCAGTAGGCGGCGGTCTCGTCGCTCATGGGGGTGAAGCGCAGCTTGCCGAAATTGGGTGCCAGCACGCCGCGCAGCGCCACCTTGACCAGTTCGACCAGCAAAAAGGCGTTCAGGAACAGGCTCTGGCGGAAATCCATGCCGCCCGCCTCGCCGATGTAGAGCGCGAAGGCATAGCCGCCTGCCCAGGCCAGCACGATGATCAGCGCGTCAATCAGGCTGGAGCCGGTGATCAACACCAGCGAGAACAGCCAGTGCCGGTCGTGCTTTGTCGCTGCCATGGCCTTGAAGATCAGATTGCCGAGCATCCGCAGCACGAAGAACAGCCCCAGCGTGACCGCCGCCACCAAGAGCAGCGCGCTCACGGCGCCCGAGAGTTCCGCCCAGTTCAGCCGCTCGAGCTCCGATAGCGCCGATACGGCCGTGGTCAGCGTGCCGACCACCTCGAAAAGCTGCGCGGTCACGCCCTCGGCCCCGGCGCGCGTGAATTCGGCGATCTGCCGGGCGAGTGACATCTGCGGTTCCGGCTCGGCCTCGGGCGCTGCCGTGGCCGGGGTTTCGGCGGTGGCCTCCAACTGGCGGATCAGTTCCTCGCGCGCCGTTTCGTCGCGCAGGATCTCGATGAGCTGCGTTGCCGCTTCGCCAGACGCGGGGGCGTCGTCAGCACCCTCCGAGAACAGCGACTGCGCCGAAGCGGGCATGGCAATGGTGAGCCACAGAAGCAGAATCCGCAGAAAGGTCATAAGGTCATCCCCTTTTCCCATCAGCCTTTCCTTATCGGCTTGCCCGGGTCCTGGCAAATCGGGCGACAATCGGTGCTGTGCTGGGTCCGGATAGTTCGACCCGCAGATAAGGCACTGCCGGTGCCGCAAGGATACTTCCCCAACAGCGCGCCGCACCCTGCGCGCGCGGTTCGGGCAGAAATCAAGCTCACTGCGGAGCGTGGTGATCGCGTCCTGCCGGGGCGAGTGCTTGCGGAGGCAATCCACAGTGGGTCAAGGCGCCCGTGCTGGACATTGGCGGGTTCTGCGGGACAGTATCGCGCCTGCGCGCGCCGATTCCCTGCCTGATGGCGGTTTGAGGCGGCGTCGTTGAAAACAGGCTTGGTGGCGATCCCCGTCCCCGTGATCAGCCCGGCCGACCCGAAGGACCCGCCATGAGCATCCATCTGCATCAGCACGACTTGCCCGACGGGCTGGACCTGGGCCCGGTGGTGGCCATCGATTGCGAGACCATGGGCCTGAACCCCATCCGCGACCGGCTCTGCGTGGTGCAGCTTTCGGGTGGGGACGGGCAGGCGCATCTGGTCCAGATCGCGCAGGGGCAGACCATGGCGCCCAATCTGGTGCGGATGCTGGCCGACCCGAAGGTGCTGAAGCTGTTTCACTTCGGCCGCTTCGACATTGCCGCGCTGGCCCATGCCTTTGGCGTGGTTACAGCGCCGGTTTATTGCACCAAGATCGCCTCGAAGCTGGTGCGGACCTATACCGACCGGCACGGGTTGAAGCATCTGCTGTCGGAACTGCTGGGTGTGGATGTCTCCAAGCAGCAGCAAAGCTCGGATTGGGGGGCGGAGACGTTGAGCCCCGCGCAGCAGGAGTATGCCGCCTCGGACGTGCTCCACCTGCACCGGTTGCGCGAAGCGCTGGATGCGATGCTGGAACGCGAGGAACGCGCAGCACTCGCGCAGGCCTGTTTCGCCTTCCTGCCGACGCGGGCTGCGCTCGATCTTGCGGGCTGGCCGGAAACGGATATCTTCGCGCATTGACCGTTTCGCAACCTGGACCCGTTCATGGCGGACCGCCATTCCCGCGTTGTTGCCGTATTGAAGGTGGCACTCCCCCTCGGTGCGCTGGTGCTGATGTCCACGGTGTTCCTGATCTCGCGCAGCATCGACCCCGAGCGCGCGGTCGAGATGGCGACCGTGGACATCGAGGCGCTGGTGCGCGAGCCGCGGATTTCCGATGCGCGTTTTGCCGGGGTGCTTGATGATGGCGCGGCGCTGACCGTGCGCGCCGAAACCGCCCGCGCCGATCCGGACCGTGGCCTGCGGCTGGACCTCTCCGGCGTGCTGGGCACGCTGCGCAGCGATGCCGGGCAGATGGCCGAATTCGCCGCGCGCAGCGGGGTTCTGGACCAGCCGAACAATTTGCTGAGCATGGAAGGCGATGTCACCTTTTCCTCGGACGGGGCGTATGAGCTGCGGATGGACCGCATGACCGCAGCGCTTGACCGCACGGTCCTGCACGGGATCGGCGATGTGCGGGGCCGGGCCCCTGCAGGCGATTTGCGCGCCGATACGATGACCCTGCGCGCGGCCAAGGACGGGGCCGAAGACGGGGCCGAAACCTATGTTCTTGTGTTCAGGGGCACGGTAAAGCTGATATACAGCGTCCGGGAGTGAAGGAGCCAACGCCCATGCTGCGGAAACCGTCGCGCATACCATTGCTGGCCGTGCTGCTGTGCGGTGCGCTGCTTATGCCGGATGTGGCGCAGGCACAGGGAACCAGCTTCGCCCTGGGCGGGGCGCGCTTCGATACCGACGCCCCGGTTGAGATGACCGCCGATCGTCTGAGCGTCGACCAGGCCAGCGGCGAGACCGTGTTTTCCGGAAACGCGATGATCGCGCAAGGCGGGCTGCGCCTGTCGGCCGAGACCATCCGCATCGTGTTTGCAGGCGGCGACGGGAACAGCGGGCAGCGCATCTCGCGGCTCGTGGCCTCGGGCGGGGTGACGCTGGTCACCGACGACGAGGCCGCCGAGGCGCAGGACGCCGAATACCGCGTGCCCGAGGGGCTGGTGGTCATGACCGGCGATGTGTTGCTGACCCAGGGCGCCAGCATCGTTTCGGGGGATCGGCTGGAGGTCAACCTGAACACCGGTCAGGGCACCATGGAAGGCCGCGTGCGCACCCTGCTCCAGCCCGGGCGCTGATCGCCATGGATGGAACCGGCGTGCAGACACAGCAGGTGGGCGTTGGGCTGCGGGTGCAAGGGCTGAAGAAGAGCTACAAGCGCCGGGTGGTGATCCGCGACTTCTCGCTCAGCCTGGGCCGGGGCGAGGTGGTGGCGCTTCTGGGCCCCAACGGCTGCGGCAAGACGACGTGTTTCTACTGCATCGCCGGGCTGGTCAGCCACGAGGGCGGCACCGTCAGCATCGACGGCGCGGATGCCACCGGCCTGCCCATGTATCGCCGGTCGCGTCTGGGCATCGGCTATCTGCCGCAGGAAATGTCGATCTTTCGTGGCCTCAGCGTGGCCGACAACATCATGGCGATTCTGGAACTGACCCATTCGGACCGGTTCCGGCGGCGCGACCGGCTTGAGGAACTGCTCAACGAATTCTCCATCGCGCATCTGCGCGATGCCCCCGCGCTGGCGCTTTCCGGGGGCGAGCGGCGGCGGGCGGAAATCGCGCGCTGTCTCGCCTCGGACCCGAAATACGTGCTGCTGGACGAACCCTTCGCCGGAGTCGACCCCATCGCCGTGGGCGAGATCCGCGAACTGGTCGCCGATCTGCGGACCCGCGGCATCGGCGTGTTGATCACCGACCACAACGTGCGCGAAACGCTTGAGATCGTGGACAGGGCCTATATCCTGCACGACGGGGTCGTTCTGATGAGCGGAACACCCGCCGAGGTTGTGCAAAATGCCGATGTGCGCCGGGTCTATCTGGGAGATCGCTTCACCATGTCCTGAGGGGCGTCCATGAGCGGCAGCGCGCGTCCCGGGCTGGAATTGCGTGTCCGGGGATCGACGACGCTGGCTCCGGGCCTGCGCGAGGGGCTGCGGCTTCTCCGCCTCGGGGCGGCCGATCTGGCCGACGAACTCCGCAAGGAGGTGAGCGTCAACCCGTTCCTGCGCTGTGTGTTTCCCGAAGTAGCGGCGTCGCACGGCGAGATGCCCGTGTCGGACCTGCGCGCGCCCGAGGTGTCGGTTCTGGAAGCGCTCCAGGTCCAGATCGCGCCCATGGGCCTTGATGCGTCCGTGCGCCGGATTGCAGTGGCGCTGCTGGGGGAACTGGGCCCGGACGGCTATCTTGCCGCCGACATCGATGAACGCTACGCGGCCGCGGGGATCCCGCCCGCACAGGTGCAGGCGGCGCTGGATGCCGTGCAGCGATGCGATCCGCCCGGGATCGGCGCGCGGTCACTGCCCGAATGTCTGGCGTTGCAGTTGCGTGACATGGGTCTTGACCCGGTCGCTGCCGCGGCAACGGTCGCCGCCCTGCCGATGCTGGCGCGCAGCGCGCTGGCCGAGGCCGCATCGGCGATGGGCACCGACCGCGCGACGGCCGCAGAACGCGCCGACATGGTGCGCCGCTTGAAACCCCGCCCGATCGATGCCGATGACGCGCCGGTCGAGAGCGCGCCGCCCGATATCCTGATCACGACCCGGCCCGGCCGTGCGCTCGTGGCCGAGGTGCCGCGCGACCGCCTGCCGCAACTGTCGCTCGATCCGGCGCTCGCAAGGCGCGCCCGGGCCGAGGGCTTTGCGCCCGAGCACCTGGCCCGCGCCGAGGCGCTGATCGCGGCCATGAACTTTCGCCGCACCACCCTGTCGCGCATCGCCGAGGCGTTGATCGAACATCAACACCGCTTTTTCACCGACGGGCCGGATCATCTGCGGCCTTTGACCCGGCAGGCGCTGGCGGCCGAACTGGACCTGCACCCGTCCACGGTCGGGCGCGCCATCCAGGACAAGACCCTGGCCGCGAACGGCGTGATCTGGCCGCTGGCGGCCCTGTTCTCGACCCCGGCGCCCGGCACCGAGGGCCAGTCCGGACCCGCGGCAACTGTGGTGCGCCGCCGGATCGCGCGGCTGATCGCCGATGAAGCGGCGACGAAACCGCTCTCGGATACGGCGATTGCGCAGCGCCTCGCCGACGAGGGCGTTGACATCGCCCGGCGAACTGTCGCCAAATACCGGGACGCGATGCGCATTCCGGGATCGTCCGAGCGCCGGGCAATCGCGTCCGGGGCGCGGTTCCAGCGCAACTGGACGCAAAGAATGACCAACGGTGGCAAGGGTTTGTCGGATATCGGCAAGGCCGAAGCCACATCTCAGAAAGGAAAGGCCCATGCGGTATCAGATCAGCGGCAAACAGATTGACGTGGGCGAGGCACTGCAGACGCATGTCAAGACCGAGATGGGCGAAATGCTGGAAAAATACGCCCAGCGCCCCACCGATGCCCTGGTCGTCTTTTCCCGCAACGCGCATGAATTCGTCTGCGAATCCACGGTGCACCTTTCCACCGGATTGACCGCGCAGGCAAAAGCGCATGCCGTCGAGATCTATGCCGCCTTTGACAAGTGCCTCGACAAGATGGACAAGCAGTTGCGCCGTTACAAGCGTCGGCTCAAGGATCATCACCGCCAGCGCAGCGCCCCGGTTGAATTCGCCGGAGCGCCGCAGTATATCCTCGCCCCGGAAGCGGATGGCGAGGATGCAGAGCCCGAGAGCCTGCAGCCGGTCATCATCGCCGAGATGGAAACGCGGATACCCGCGTTGTCAGCCGGGGAGGCAGTGATGCAGATGGAACTGTCCGAAACGCCGGTGCTGGTGTTCCGCAACGAACGGCATGGCGGGCTGAATGTCGTCTATCGCCGGGATGACGGCAACATCGGCTGGATCGATCCGCAGCAGTGACCCACGGTCCCGCGCGGCCCTTGCAAGGGCCGTTCCGGGCAACCCGAGAGGGAAGGCTTTCATGGATATGTCGCGTCTGCTGAAACCCGAATCGATTCGGGTCGTCACGCATTCGACCAGCAAGAAGCGCCTGTTCCGGACCCTCGCCGAAGTGGCGCATGCCGCCTATGGCATCGACGAGGATGTCGCGCTCGACAGTCTGCAGGAACGCGAGAGCCTCGGCTCCACCGGTGTGGGTCACGGGGTGGCGCTGCCCCATGCGCGGATCGAATGCGTGACCGAGGTGCTGGGCGTGTTCATCAAGCTTGAAAAGCCCTGCGACTATGCGTCGGTGGACAAGGCGCCCGTCGATCTGGTCTTTGCCCTTTTCGCGCCGCGCGAGGCAGGTGTGGACCATCTGAAGGCGCTGGCCTACGTCTCGCGCACGCTGCGCGACAGCGCCGTCTGCGCAAAGCTGCGGGCCAACAACGATCCGGTGACCCTGCACGCGCTGCTGAGCAGTGTTGCGGGAGTGAAGGCGGCCTGATTTATCTGGTGTGGCGGGGTTGAAGCGCCCTCGGGCCGCACCCACCCACCCACCCTGCACGCCCCGAGGGCGCTGCCTGTGCTGTCGCACAGGCGCGGTCCTGCCGGGTGTGGGGGATCGATCCGGTTCTTGCGTGTCAGGTGCGCCCGGCGAATGTCTCGGCCCAGCTTGGAGGTCCGATCCCGCCCGAGGGCGCCGCCGCGTGGACGCCCCGCGCAATCGCCCGGCACAGGCAGAGCGCCGCGGCATGGCCCAGCAGCAGCGGGTCGGGGGCCGCGCCATCCCCGGCCTGACCCGTGGCCACTCCGAACACCAGGTCGCCGTCAAGCGGCGTGTGCGCGGGGACGATGGCGCGGGCGATGCCGTCATGAGCGGCGGTGGCCATGCGCTGGCACCCGGCCTTGTCCAGCGCGGCATCGGTGGCGACGATGGCGATGGTCGTCGCGCCATCAGGCCGCTTGGTGCGCGGGGGCAGGGCGGATGGAAAGCGCGTTGCCGCGCCGAGCCCGCCGAATTCTGCGCCCATTTCGAAAGGCGCGGCCCAGAAATGCGGCCCGTCGCCCACTGTCACCGCGCCCAGCGCGTTCACCGCCACCAGCGCACCGACGTGCACGCTCCCGCCCAGCACCACCGAGGCCGAGCCCAACCCACCGCGCAGCCCGGCCACGGTCGCCCCGAACCCCGCGCCCGCGCTGCCGATCGCGAAAGCTTCGGTCGCGCTGTCGCAGGCGGCGCGGCCCAGTGGGCGCCAGGGGTTTTCGGTCCAGTCCTGCGCGCCGCCGTTGGTCAGGTCGAACAGGATCGCGGCGGGCACGATGGGCACGCGCATCTCGCCCACCGCGAAGCCGCGCCCCTGCGCGCGCAGCGCCTCGGTCGCTCCGCCCGCCGCCTCCAGCCCGAAGGCCGAGCCGCCCGAGAGCACCAGCGCATCGACCGCCGCAACCAGCTTGTCAGGCGCCAGCAGGTCGGTTTCGCGCGTGCCGGGCGCGCCGCCCAGCACCTGCACCGCCGCCGTGAACGGCTCCGCCGCGCGCAGCACGGTCACGCCCGAACGCAGCCGCGCATCCTGCGCATTGCCCACCACTAGCCCGGTCACATCGGTGATCAGGTTGCGCGGGCCGGGGCGGAACCAGTCAGGCACCGGATTTCTCCGGCTCTGCGGGCGGTGCCTCGGCGCGGGCGTCCTGCGCCTGCCAATAGGCCAGCAGATCGCCTGCCCGCTCGTGCGCCAGCCCCAGACACCGCGCGGCATGCACCTCGCAGGCGGTCAGTGCGGCCATCCGCCAGCAATCTGCCGCATCCCGATGCGACGGACTGCCTTCGGCAAAATACAACTCCAGTGATCGCGCGGCGATGGACAGGGCGAGAGCGACCTCGAGCGCGGGCGCATCGGGCCAGGTCCGGCAGAGCAACGCGGGCAAACGCTTTGCGGACCCGGGGGTGCGCAGCACCTCCGTGGCGGCACGTTCGACCATGCGGTCCAGCCGGTCCTCGCTCATGACACCAACGCAAACAGGGTGCACCCGGCCATGGCCCGGTGCGCAGACACATGCACTCCATCATATAGAGCGCCACCCGCCTTGGAACCCCGTTCGCGTCCGGCGCGACGAAACGGTGCGTTTATTCGCCGGGTTTCGCCGGGTCGCGCGCGGTGTCGTCGGCTGCGGGCTCGTCGGCCTGATCGTAGACCGACCACGATTTCGCCCGGCCGCCCGGTGCGGGCAGGTCGCCGGGCTTCCAGTTGCGGTGCAGCTGCGCCTTGGCGATGAAATGCGCCACCACCGGCGCGGTGACGAACAGGAACAGCGAGATCATCAGCTCGTGAAAGGTGATGCCCTCGGCGAAGAACAGGAAATACAGCATCGAGGCGATGAGCACGCTGCCCACCCCCAGCGTGGTGGCCTTGGTCGGTGCGTGCAGCCGCGTCATCGGCTGGTCGAGCTTGATCAGGCCATAGGACCCGACCAGCCCGAAGAACCCCGCCGCCAGCAGCAGGATCGACACGATGATTTCGCCCAGGATGCTCATGTCGGCCTCATTCGATGATGTTGCCGCGCAGCATGAAGCGGCAATAGGCGACGGTCGAGATGAAGCCAACCATGGCAAACAGCATCGCCACCTCGAAATAGACCGGGGTCGTGTGCAGGATGCCGTAGAGGATCATCAGCGCGATGGCGTTGATCACCATGGTGTCCAGCGCCAGCACCCGGTCGCCGACGCCTTCGGCGCGGGCCACCACCCAGATGTTCATCAGGAGCGCCGCGCCATAGCACAGGAACGCGATGTAGAGGGCAATCGTCATCATTCGAAGATCTCCTTCAGGCGGCGCTCGTAGCGGTCCTTGATCTCGGCGGCCACGGCATCGGGGTCGGGTGCGTCCAGGCAATGGACCAGCAGCGCGTGCCCGTCATCGGACAGGTCCGAGGACACGGTGCCCGGCGTCATGGTGATGGTGCCCGCCAGCACGGTGATCGCCTCGGGCGTGCGCAGGTCCAGCGGCACCGTCACCCAGCCCGGCTGCAGGTCGGCGTTGCGCTTGCCAAGGATGATCAGCGACACCTGAATATTGGCGCGGATGATGTCCAGGATCACCACCAGAACGTATTCGATGATCATCATCGGGTTGCGCAGGGTGGGGCGTTCCGGCCAGTAGGCGGCGGTGATGATCGGAATGATGAACCCGAGGATCAGGCCGAAGACGATCGCATTCAGGGTGATGACATTGACCAGCATCACCCAGACCACGGCGACCACCAGCGTCAGCCAGGGATGGGGCAGGACCTTGCGCAGCATGTGATACCCTCCCCCTCAGTTCCGGCCCATCACGGCGTTGATATACACCGAGGTGTCGAAAAGCTGCCCGGCGGTGTCCTGCATGTAACCGGTTACCGGCCCGGCGCCCAGCGTCATCACCACGATCAGCCCCAGAAGCGCCATGATCGAGGCCACGGGCACCCCCACGGGCTGCGACGCCATCGCGGCGACGGTGCCATCGGGGTCGGTGATGCCCTCGGCATGGGGTTTCCAGAACAGCTGGCTGCCTGCGCGCGCCAGCCCGACGATGGCGATCAGCGAGCCGATCAGGATCGCCGCCCAGACCCAGGCCACCCCGCCATGATCGCGCACCGCATCCAGCACCAGCAGCTTGCCCAAAAAGCCCGACAGCGGCGGCATCCCCGCCATGGCGATGGCGCCCGCAAAGAAGAGCGAGGCAATCAGCCCGGTCTGCGCGATGGGCGGCAGAACCCCCAGCGCGCAGGTCCCGCGCCGCGATTGCACCATATCGACGATCAGGAACAGCACCGCGGCGGCAAAGGTCGAATGCACCATGTAGTAAAGAGCGGCCAGCGTGCTTTCCGGGGTGAACACCGCCACGGCGGCAAACATGGTCCCCATGGAGCCGATGGCGGCAAAGGCCACCACCCGCGCCAGATTGCCGCCCGCCAGCACGCCGACCATGCCCACGATCAGCGTCAGCACCGCCGCGGGCATGATCCAGTCGCCGGGCATGGTGCCCGTGACCTCGGCCTCGGGGCCGAAGATCAGCGTATAGACCCGGATGATCGAATAGGCGCCCACCTTGGTCATGATCGCGAACAGCGCCGCGACCGGCGCGGGGGCGTGGACATAGGTGTTGGGCAGCCAGAAATGCACCGGCAGCAGCGCGCCTTTGACGGCGAACACCACCAGCAGCATCGCCGCCCCGGTGCGCAGCAGCGCCACATCGGCCTCGGGCAACTCGTGGGCGCGTTCGGCCATGTCGGCCATGTTCAGCGTGCCGGTGACACCATACAGCGTGGCCAGAGCAAACACGAAGAGGGTGGAGCCCGCCAGGTTGAAGATCACATACTGCACGCCCGCGCGCAGCCGTGCCTTGCCGCCGCCATGCACCATCAGCCCGTAAGAGGCGATCAGCAGCACCTCGAAGAAAACGAACAGGTTGAACAGGTCGCCGGTCAGCATGGCGCCGGTCAGCCCCATCAACTGGAACTGGTAAAGCGCGTGGAAATGCGCCCCACGCCGGTCCCAGTCGGTGCCGACCACATAGACCTGCACCGCCAGCGCCAGAAGCGCCGTCATCACCAGCATCAGCGCCGAGAGCCGGTCCAGCACCATGACGATCCCGAAGGGCGCGGGCCAGTTGCCCAGCTCATAGACCTCGACCGTGCCTGACGCGGCGGCGACGGCCAGCATCAGCGAAATCACCACCAGCGCGGCAGTGGCCGCCAGCGACAGCACCCGTTGCAGCCCGATGTCATGCCGCGCCACCAGCACCAGCAGCGGCGCCATCAGCGACGGCAGGATGATCGGCGCGACGATCCAGTGCGACATCATGCGTCTTCTCCGCGCTTGGCGGGCGTCCTGGCCACCGCCGGGTCGCTGTTTTCCATGTCCAGCGAGTCACTGCCCGAGGTGAGAAAGGACACCAGCGCCAGGATCACGGTGAAAGCGGTCATGCCGAAGGCGATCACGATGGCCGTCAGCGCCAGCGCCTGTGGCAGCGGATCGGACCACGGCCCTTCGTAGATCTGCACCGGCGGCTGGTTCAGCGTCAGCCGCCCGCTGGCGAACAGGAAGACATTGACCGCATAGGCCAGCAGCGCCAGCCCGACGACCACCGGAAAGGTCCGCATGCGCAGCATCAGATAGACACCGGCGGCGGTCAGCAGGCCCACGCTGCTTGCAACCACAAACTCCATCGTCAGTGTTCCTCTGCCTTGGCGCGCGGCGTGTCGGCGCGCGGGTCGATGTCCATGGGCTCGGTGTTCACGGCATCGGACGTGTGGCGCCCGATCCGCGACAGCTCTGCCAGCGCCAGCATGACCGAGCCGACGACGGTCAGGAACACGCCCACGTCAAAGGCGATGGCGCTGGCGACCTCGAACTCGGATAGCGGCGGGATGGTGTAGTATTCGAACGCGCTCGACAGGAAGGGCGCGCCGAAGAACCACGACCCCACCCCGGTCAGCGCGGCGATGATGATCCCGGCGGCGATGATGGCGTGATAGTCGAAGCGCTGCCGCTTCTGCGCCCAGGAGAAGCCCGAGGCCATGTATTGCATCAACAGCGCAATCGACACCACCAGCCCGGCGATGAACCCGCCGCCGGGTTCGTTGTGCCCGCGCAGGAAGATGAACACCCCCACGGTCAGCGCCACCGGCAGGATCACCCGCGTCGCCACCACCATCATCATCGGATGCCGGTCGCCCGCGCGGCGGAAATCGGGCTTGAAATTCGCCACCCGGCGCAGCGCAGGCCCACGCAGCATCGCGTCCACGATGGCATAGATACCCACGGCGGCGATGCCCAGCACGATGATCTCGCCGAAGGTGTCGAAGCCACGGAAGTCCACCAGGATCACGTTCACCACATTGGTGCCGCCGCCGCCAGGGTAGGATTGTTCCAGATGGAACCACGAGATGCTGTCATGCGGGCGCGTCATGATCGCATACAGCAGCCCGGTTACGCCCAGCCCGGCAAAGCCTGCAATCGCCCCGTCGCGCAGCCGCCGCCCGGGCGTGCTTTCGATCGGGGTTTCCTTGGGCAGGTAGTAGAGCGCCAGCAGCAGCAGGATCACGGTCACCACCTCGACCGAAAGCTGGGTCAAGGCAAGGTCCGGGGCCGAAAGATAGGCGAACCCGACCGAGATGATCAGCCCGATCACCGCCACCATCACCAGTGCCAGCAGCCGGTTGCGGTGCAGCCACAGCGTGACCAGCGTGGCCACGATCAGCAGCACCCAGCCGATGGCGGGCAGGACCGTGATCGGCAGCGGCTCGCGCGTGCCGGTGCCGTGGGTGCCGCCCAGGAACGCCACCGCGCCGAAGATCACGGCCGAAGCGGTCAGGATCGCCAGATAGCGGGTCATGGCGCCGTCATGCAGCGCGTTGGTCAACCGGTCGGCGCCGCGCGCGCACAGATCGATCAACGCGTCGAAGATTTCCTTCGCCTCCGGGCGGCGGGCGTCGTTCCACATCTCCTCGAACATCGGGTGGAAGCGCAGCACCAGATAACCCAAGCCCACGGCGATCACCGACATCAAGAGCGCCACATTGAACCCGTGCCAGAGCGCCAGCGAGTAATAGGGCAGATCGCTGCTGCCGATCACCGCGCCGCCCGTGGTCGCCACCAGCGGCCCGACCATGGTGTTGGGAAACAGGCCGATCAGCACCACCAGCACCACCAGCAGCGCGGGTGCGGACCACATGCCGAAGCCCGGATCATGCGGCTTGGCGGGGTAATCCTCGCGCTTGGGGCCCAGGAAGACGTGAACGATGTAGCGCAGGCTGTAGGCGACCGAGAACATCGCCCCGATGGTCACCATCAGCCCGAAGAAGAAGCCCACGTCGGCGGCCTGCTCCAGCATCATCTCCTTGGACAGGAAGCCGTTGAGCGGCGGGATGCCCGCCATCGACAGCGACGCCACCGTGGCCAGCACGAAGGTCACCGGCATCAGCGTGCGAAGGCCCCCCAGCCGCTTGATGTCGCGGGTATGCGCCTCGTGATCGATGATGCCGGCGGTCATGAAGAGCGCGGCCTTGAACGTGGCGTGGTTGATGATGTGAAAGACGGCGACCACGGCGGCGACATCGGTGCCGATGCCCAAAAGCATGGTGATCAGGCCCAGGTGCGAGACGGTCGAGAACGCCAGCAACCCCTTCAGGTCATCCTTGAACAGCGCGATCACCGCGCCCATGACCATGGTGATCAGCCCCGCGCCCGCCACCAGCCAGAACCAGATATCCGTCCCCGACAGCACTGGCCACAGACGCGCCATCAGGAACAGCCCGGCCTTCACCATGGTGGCCGAGTGTAGATAGGCCGAGACCGGCGTCGGCGCGGCCATGGCGTGCGGAAGCCAGAAGTGGAACGGGAACTGCGCGGACTTGGTGAAGGCACCCAGCAGGATCAGCAGCAGCGCGGGCACATAGAGGTCGGACTGCTGGATCAACTCGCGGTTTTCCAGGATCACGGTCAGGTCGTAGCTGCCGACGATATTGCCCAGGATCAGCATCCCACCGATGAGCGCCAGCCCGCCCATGCCGGTGACCGCAAGCGCCATGCGCGCGCCCTGCCGCCCTTCGGGCAGGTGCCGCCAGTAGCCGATCAGCAGGAAGGACGAGAGCGAGGTCAGCTCCCAGAAGATCAGCAGAAGCAGGATGTTGTCCGACAGGACAATCCCCACCATCGCGCCCTGAAACAGCAGCAGGTAAGTGTAGAACTGGCCCATCGGGTCGGACTTGGCCAGATAGAACCGGGCATAGAGGATGATCAGCAGCCCGATCCCCAGGATCAGCCCGGCAAACAACAGCCCCAGCCCGTCCAGAAAGAAATTGGCGTTCAGACCCAGCACCGGCATCCAGGTGATCTGCGTCTGGATCACCTCGCCGTTCAGCACAGCGGGCGCGTGCAGCAGCAGCCCCGTCAGTGCAACCAGCGTGACCAGTCCGGTTGCGGTGGCGCAGGTGTTGCGGCCCGCGCGGATCATCAGTCCCGGCAACAAGGCACCAAGGAAAGGGAGGGCCGCAATCAGAGCTAGGGACATGTGTTGACCTGTTCCGTTCTGTTAAGCGGCCGCAAGGGCCTGAGTGCTGGTTGCGTGGTATACTTGATCCGATATCCCACAAAAGACTGTCAAGCCAAACCGGCGGCCGCCGCGCGGCCGCCCATTCCGGACTCGCGCAATCTCCGATTCGCGGCGGCGTTTTAAAACGGATTGGCCGGGGAATCGACCGATTTCGGTGCGAGAGCCGCTCAGGCGGCGGCGACAGGGGCCGGACGGTGTGACGCGCGCAACGCGTCGAAATGGGCAAGCTCGGCCTCGGTCCAGGTGTTGATGTCCCAGCGCCGGGCCGATTTGCGCAGCGCCGCCATGCGAGCCTTGGCCTCCACCGGCTCCATGGCCAGCGCCTGATCCAGCGCGCTGTCCATCGACGCATGCGAGAACGGGTTGACCGGGATCGCGCCCTCCAGCAGCACCGCGCAGCCCGCGAATTCCGACAGGATCAGCGCGCCGGGCGTGTCTTCGCGCCGGGCCGCGCAGAATTCGCTTGCCACCAGGTTCAGCCCATCCGCCAGCGGCGTGATCGAGGCCACATCAGCCGCCGCGTAATAGGCCACCAGATCGGCCAGCGGGATCGCCTGGCCGATCAGAGCGACTGGCTGCCATTCGAAACTGCCATAGGCGCCGTTGATCCGCCCGGTCAGTTCCTCGATCCTTGCCTGAACCTCCTGATAGGCGGTCATGTTGCGGTTTGCGCCGACCGAAACCAGCATCAGCCGCACCATGCCGTGCAGCTCCGGACGCCGTTCCAGCAGGCGTTCGAAAGCTTCAAGCTGTTCGATATTGCCCTTGGTGTAATCGGTGCGCGACACCGACAGGATCAGCTTGCCACCGTTCAGCGAACCGCGGATCTCGTCGATCTTCTCTGTCACCTCGGGGGTGGTGGCCAGCCGCTCGACATGGTCGAAGTTCACACCCACCGGGCTGGTATGCACCGCAACCGGGCGGCCGGCGTGTTCCAGCTTCAGCGGCATGATCCTGTCATTCAGCGCCACGCCGGGCTGCAGCATTTCCGCTGGCGTGTCCATGTCTTCGGTCAGGCGCACGCCGCGCACCGATCGCGCCACGGCGGCGAAGTTCTGGGCGTAGCGCGGGATGTGAAAGCCTACCGAGTCGCATTGCAGAAGCGATTCCACGATCTCCTGACGCCAGGGCAGTACGTTGAACATGTCCGGGCCCGGGAACGGCGTGTGGTGAAAGAAGGCGATGGTGGCATTGGGCTTCAACTGCCGCAGGTAGCCGGGCACCAGCCACAGGTTGTAGTCATGCACCCAGATCACGGCGTCATCCGTGGCCTGTTCGGCCGCGGCCTCGGCAAAGGCCCAGTTCACACTGCGAAATGTGGACCAATCCACCGGGTCGTAGTTGTAGCGCTCCTTGAACCCGTGCAGGATCGGCCAGAACGCCTCTTTCGACGTGACGTGATAGAAGCTCTTCACCTGCTCTTCGGTCAGCGGCAGGCGGCTCACGTCATAGGTGCCGAAACTGTCCGACACCTCGATCACCGGTTCGAAATCCGGCGCGCCGGTGTCTTCGGCCAGCTTCCAGGCGACCCAGGCGCCGCGCTGCACCTTGCCGAAAAAGCCCTTCATCGTGGGGACGATCCCGTTGGGGCTGGAATGCTCGCGCAACTCGATGCGCCCGTCGACCTCGACCTCCTGATAGGGTTGGCGGTGATAGACGATGACCAGATCGGATTTCATGATGGTACCTCCGGGGGTTCGGGGTGCAGTCCGTGGGCGTGGATGGCCTCGATGATGCCAGCGGCGCCTATGGCCTTGCAGACATGGGCGCGGGGCAGGGGGGCGACAGCGTCCAGCAATTCAGCCTCGGCCCCGCCAACGACGGCGCCGTGCAGGCCTGTCTGGAACATGGACAGGTCGTTCAGCGTGTCACCCGCCACCAGCACGCGCTCCGGCGCCACGCCCAGATGATCCAGCAGACGCAGCAGCGACGGCCCCTTGCTGATCCCGCGCGGCAGGATATCCACGAAACGGCCGTGCGAGATCAGCACATCCACACCCAGTTCGGACAGATGCGCCACCTGATGGGGGTGGAAGCTGGCGTCATAATGATAGGACAGCCGATAGCGAAACGGCGTATCCTGTTCGCGCAGTGACTGGATCGGCGCGATGGCGGCGCGCAAGGCCGCGGCCCGGTCGCCCCATGTTTCGGCAATCTCGGCTTCCAGTTCCGGGATCGGCGTGACCGCGCGCCCGTCGAATGTGGCAATCGTGGTGCCCACGTCGCCCACCACATGGCAGGGCGCGGGCACAAACCCGTCGGCGCAGATGTCGACAATCGCCGCCGGGTCGCGCCCGGTGACGAAGAACAGCGCCACCGCGTCCGCGTGTGCGCGGAGCCAATCATAGAGTTGCGCCCGCTGGCTGTGAGTGCCCCCGAGAAAAGTCCCATCAAGGTCGGTGGCCAGAATCATCCGGGCGCGGCTGGGCGCCACGCGGGACCGCGCGGTCAGGTGTGAGATGTCTTGCATGGCCCCCAAGATGGGGTGGCAGAGCGCAATGGTCAAACCGGGCGTAGCCTTTCGCTGCGCTTGCAGCATGGATGCGGGCCGGATCCGCGGGCGTGCCTAAGATATAAGCATAAACAAAGAAAGCCGCCCGAAAAACGGGCGGCTCGCAGCGTCTCGCAATCTTGGATTGCGGGTGCCGGTCAGGCTCAGGCCAGAGCCAGGTTGCTTGCCGACTCGCGGCCGTCACGGCCGGTTTCCAGATCGAAAGTCACCTTCTGACCATCGTCCAGACCGCGCAGACCTGCGCGTTCCACCGCCGAGATGTGCACGAACACATCCTTCGAGCCGCCTTCGGGCTGAATGAAGCCAAAACCTTTGGTTGCGTTGAACCATTTCACGGTGCCAGTGGCCATCGTGATCACTCCTGTTTTCGTACGCTGCCCGCGGAAGTGCGGCAGCTTGGCTCGTCAGTGCAAGATCGAAGTCACTGTAGCCGTTAGTCGAAAACAGTCGTCGATAGAGATAACGTCGCGCGCACCTTATGCGCAGATTCTTCGTCCGATTGCAACCTCAATCGGCGCCGCGGTGCAGCAAATTCGCCACGTCCAGCATCCGGCAGGAAAAGCCCCATTCGTTGTCATACCAGCCAAAGACCCGCAGCAACCCGCCATCGGTGCGCCGGGTTTCCGGGAGCGCCATGACCACGCTTTCGGGGCGCGCGCGCAAGTCGGTGGAGACGAGCGGCCGGTCAGTCCAGCCAACCACGCCGCCTGCATCGCGAAGGGCCGCGTTGACCGCCTCCACGCTGGCCTGTCGCCGCGGGACGAAGGCCAGGTCGATCGCCGAGACACTGGCGGTCGGCACCCGCACCGCCGCCGCCTCCAGCCGCCCGGCGAGGTCCGGCAGCACGCGGCCCAGCAGGCGCTGGGCGCTGGTGGTGGTGGGCACCATGGACAAAGCGGCGGCGCGCGAGCGTGCCGGGTCGCCGCGCGGGGCGTCCACCGTGGGCTGGCTGCCGGTGTAGCAGTGGATGGTGGTCATCCAGCCGGTGTCGATCCCGAAAGCATCGTCCAGCACCCGCGCCAATGGGGCCAGCGCGTTGGTGGTGCAGGAGGCGTTCGAGATCAGCGCGTGCTCCGGGCGCAGGTCGCCCATGTTCACGCCCAGCACAACCGTCACCTCGGCCGCGTCCGAGGGCCCCGAGATCAGCACCCGGCGCGCCCCCGCCCGGATGCCCCGGCGCGCAACCTCGGTGCGGTCGGCGCGGCCGGTGCATTCCATGACCAGATCGATGTCTGAAAGGTCCACATCCGACAGATCGGCGGCGTGGGTCAGCGGGAGTCGCCGCCCGTCCACCACCAGCGCGCCGTCTTCCAGCGTCACCGTCCCGGGCCAGGGGCCGAAGACACTGTCATATTCGAACAAATAGGCGCAGTCTTCGGGGGTTGCGATGTCATTTACGGCCACGATTTCAACATCAGGCCAGCCGCCCCCAAGCCAGGCGCGCAGCACCGTCCGCCCGATCCGCCCGAAGCCGTTGATCGCCACCCTGAGCGTCATTGCACCGTCCTTCCCAACGAAAAACGGGCGGCGCCGGGCCGCCCGTCCGGTCCATGGCTACGCCTGCGCCGCCTAAAGCGCAACCTCCTGCGCCAGGTCCTTTTCGCGCGCCAGTTCCACCGCCTTGGCGGCCACGGCAATATCCTGCAGGCCCACCCCGGTGCCGTCGAACACCGTGATCTGATCGCCCGACGTGCGCCCCGGATGCGCGCCATTGATCACCGCGCCGATGGCGGTGATATCGCCCTCGGCCAGTAGCCCCTGCGCCACGGCGTGCTGGCATTCGCCGATGCTGACCGCCTGCGCGACCTCATCGGTGAACACGCCCGCGCGGGCCAGGATCGCGGGCTCCAGCTCCTGCTTGCCCTTGGTGTCCGTGCCCATGCAGGCGATATGCGTGCCGGGGCGGACATGGGCGTCCATCAGGGACGCAGCCTCGGACGAGGTGATCGAGATGATCACATCCGCCTGCGTGCCCAGTTCGTCCAGGCTCACCGCCTCGAACGGCAGGCCAAGCGCCTCGGCCGTTTCGGCCAGACGTGGCAGCATTTCGGGGTGATAGTTCCAGCCCACCACCCGCTCGAAATCGCGCTGCTTCACTGCCGCGCGCATCTGGAACGCCGACTGGTGGCCTGCGCCGATCATGCCCAGCACCTTGGCATCCTTGCGCGCCAGATGCGCGATGGAAACCGAGGAGGCGGCGGCGGTGCGCAGCGCAGTCAGCAGGTTGCCGCCTACCGCCGCCGACAGCACGCCGGTGTCCGGGTCGAACAGGAAGACCGTGGACTGGTGGTTGATCATGCCCTTTGCGGCGTTGCCCGGGAAATACCCCCCCGCCTTGACCCCCAACTGCCCGCCCGCGCGGTCGAGGCCGGACTTGAACCCGTATTGCCGCCCCCCGCCCAGCGCCTCGCGGACCACGGGGAAGTTGTAGGCGTCGTCGCGCGCCATGGCGGCGAAGACGGACTCGATGGCGGCAAACGCGTCGGCTTCGTCCAGCAGGCCGGGAATGGCGGATTCGGGCACGATCCACATGGGGCAGGGTCCTTTCGGCGGTTTCAGGGTAAACGACCCCGGGGGGCGCCCCCGGGGCCTTGATTGCAGCGCTCTGTGGGCGGTGTCAGTAGGCCTTGCCGCGCGCGCTGACCGGCCAGACGGTTTCGACCTTGCCGTTCCGGACACCGACATACCAGTCATGGACGTTACAGGTAGGGTCGCAATGGCCCGGCACCAGCCGCAGTTTCTCGTTCACCTTGAGCACGTTGTCGGTGTCTTCGATGACGCCGTGCTCGTCCGAGCACTTGACGTATTTCACGTCATCGCGACCGAAGATGAACGGGAGCCCGCTGTCCACCGACTGCGCCTTCAGCCCGGCGTCGCAGATCGCCTTGCCCGGCTTGGCGCGGCTCATGACGCTGGTCAGCAGGAACAGTGCGTTTTCCCATTCGCCCTGGTCGATGCGCTTGCCGTCCTTGTCCAGGATCCGGCCATAGTCGGCATCCATGAAGGCATACGAGCCGCACTGAAGCTCGTTATAGACGCCCGAGGTGCTCTCGAAATAGTAGCTTCCGGTGCCGCCGCCGCCGACGATATCGCACTCCAGCCCCTCGGCCTTCAGCCCTTCGACCGCGTCGCGCACCTGGGCCACGGCCACATCGATCTTGGCCTTGCGGTCCTCGTAGCTGTCCATGTGCTGCATGGCGCCCTGATAGGCCTGCAGCCCGGCGAATTTCA
>LFIK01000238.1_pt1 | contig 39855 bp, 36 predicted proteins | sample 643401 | NCBI WGS metagenome assembly LFIK01 (sample SAMN03777447, study PRJNA286221) | soda lake metagenome | biome: soda lake; feature: Kulunda steppe; material: water; isolation source: sample T5-Br brine of Lake Tanatar-5 | place: Russia: Kulunda steppe | collected 2010-07
AGGCCGGCTGCAGTGGCGCTGCGGGCCATCGCCGCAAGGTGCCGTGCCGATGTGCAGAGCCTGGACATTCCGGGTATTCCTTGAGCGAAAGGTCGCTGCCGCCCTGCCATGCGGGCGCGCGGGGTGTCCGGGGCCCGCAGGACGGGCCCCGGACAGGGGCGCTGCGATCAGTTGATCGTCGCGCGGATGACGAACGACTGGCTGGAGTCGTTGGTCAGGTTGCTGCCGTCGGGCGCCGATGCGGTCACCGTCCCGGCATCCTCCGTGATGTTGAAGAAGCTCCCGGTCTGACCGAAGGCGACGAAGCTGACCTGGCTGGGAAGCGCGTCGGAGATCGAGACACCCCGTGCCGAAGCGCCGCCAGTGTTCTCCACGGTGATGGTGTATTCGATGCAGGCCCCCGGGATGGCCGCTTGGGCCTCTGCCGGTTCATCGGCGTCGAAGCTGGCACAGGCGAAGTCAGGGTCCTGGCTGACCACGCGGACGGCCTTGGTCGCCGCGACCACCGGCTCGACGATCCGGAAGGCGGTCTCGCCCGCGGGCGGCTCGTCGGAGTCGAACAGCCAAACGGTGCTCGTCGTCGTCAGGTCGGCGATGTCGGCGGCGGTGGACTGCGCATGGCCGGTCACGTTCGCCGAGACCTCGAAGTCATAGTCGTTGCCCGCGGCCGCACCGGGAAGGAAGGTGGCCTCGATCACCACCTCGACATCCGCGTCCTGGGCCACCGTGATGGCGGTGGCGAGGTCGTGCTGTTCGCCATCCACCAACACGCGCCAGCTGTCCAGGAACTCGCTCGTCGGCGCCTCGATGTCCAGCGCATAGCCGATTGCGTCGTTGCTCAGGTTACGGAGGGTGAAGCTCGCGCTGCCCTCGCCCGTCGTGCTTTCGCCAAGGTCAACGGTGACAAGCTCGCTGGCGGAGTCGATCTCGAAATCGACCTTGCGGTCGACGGTGAAGCTGCGCGTGGCGGCCTCGTCCACCGTCACGGAGTTGGCACCGGCGGTGTAGCTCATGCTGATGGTGTTGGTCACCTCGGTGCCTGCAGTGGTGCCGGAGCTGGCATGGGCCGCAAGCGCGGTGGACATCAGAAGCGCCGCGGCAACGCCGGGCAGGTGAAGGCGGGTCAGTTTCATGGTCAGGGTCTCCTCGATAGGTTTGGTTGGGGGTCTTCGGGTGGGGTGCCGGGGCCCGAAAGCCTCAGCGCAGGATTGCCTCGTACTCGACCGTGGCCTCGGCCTCGGCCGCGAGTTCGGCAATTTCGACCCGCGCCGCCACAAGATCATCGGGCAGGGCAAGCCGTGTGCCGCCATCCTCGGTCGGCACTGTCAGCACATCGAAGACGTCGAAGTCCTCGGGTGCATCACGGGTGGCGAACAGCACCGCAAACTCGGTGCTGCCGACAAAGCTGTGGGGATCAAGCTGGACCTCTTCCGGCACCGGCAGCGCAAGCGCCAGGTCGGTCGCAGGTTCGGCATCGGCATTGGTCAGCGCGATGCTGTAGACAAGCCGGTCACCCGGCAGCACCGTTTCCAGTTCCTGACGCTCGGTCACCACAAGACCGGCGTCATCGGTGGTTTCGACCAGCTTGTGCGCCAGCAGATCGACGCTGACACTGCCGGCCGCGGCTGCGTTGGTGCTCACGAGGCTCGCGATGGCAACGGCAAGGAAAGTTGTCTTCATTGGCTCGGTTCCTTCCGGTTCGGGTCCGGACAGGCGTGCCATGAAGCAACTGGGGGGATTTCGTCAGGCCGACACGTTTTCGTCCCGCGGCCTCTTCCCACCAAAGCTCGAGAGGCTGCACGCCGGCCCGAACAATTTTTCACAGTTTTTAACAACTCTGCAAAGAAGGCTGGATTTGGGAGGATTCTGGACACAGGCGGGATTTTTTCTGGATTGTCGTCAAAATCGGGCTGTCGCGACGATTGTCCATGCGACCGCGACGAAGCTGAGGTCGTGGGCATGTGGACCGTTACGCGCTTGGCGACGTATCTGTGCGCCTGCAGGCGTTGAAGAACCCTGCGTGCTCGTCCGTGAACTTGAGGGGTCCGCGTTGCGCGGCGTTGCGCGCCGAAGCGGTCAGCGGTGCCGTTGCGTTCGCCGGACCTGCCATCCGCGCGCTCGATACGCTACAGCCCGGCCCCAGCGCAGTGTTTGCTTACCGTAGGTGACTTGAGAAAACCCGCCTCAGCCTGTCCTTCGCCCGCATATCCTATCCACCCCAAGTGCTGGATAGGGCCGGACCCGGCACGGCAGCTTCGGGGCAGAATTTACCTTGTCTTTCCGGTGGATAACGGCAATGCAAGACAGAAAGGAACAAGCAAAAACGAAGTGCTGGTGCCTTTCAGCGGCACCACGGGACGCGGTCACATCCCTTTGTCCGCACCGTTCATCCGATCCGCCACCCGGTCCAGTCCGCGCGCGAGGATGTCGAACATCTCGTCGATCTGCGCGCGGGTGATGATCAGCGGCGGCGAGAAGACAGCCATGTTGTAGAGCGGACGCAGCATCAGCCCCATCTCTTCGCAGGCGGCGTCGAGCATGGCGCCAAAGCGGCTGTCCTCGTCCAGCGTGCCTTCGGGGCCGGGCTTGGCCTCCACCACGCCCAGAAACCCCATGCCGCGCACATCGCCGACCAGCGGATGGTCGGCCAGCGCCGCCAGGCGGGCCTGGAAATGCGGGGTCAGGGCGCGGACGTGGTCCAGGATGCCCTCGCGCTCCATGATCTCGATATTCTTCAGCGCCGCGGCGCAGGCGACGGGATGCCCGGAATAGGTATAGCCGTTGTAGAAGACCGCCGAGCCGTCCGGTTCGCGCAGCCGTTCCATCACCGCGTCCGATATGATGCAGGCGCCCAGCGGCAGGTAACCCGAGGTCAGCCCCTTGGCGCAGGTGATCATGTCCGGCTGGATGCCGAACACGTCCTCGGATGCGAACCAGTGGCCCAGCCGCCCGAAGCCGGTCACCACCTCGTCCGAGATATAGAGAATGTCATGGCGGCGGCAGATCTCGTGCGTGCGGCGATGATAACCCTCGGGCGGGACGATCACGCCGCCGGAACACAGGATCGGCTCGGCGATGAAGGCGCCGATGCGGTCCGCCCCGATCTCGGCGATGGCGTTTTCAAGGTCCGCCACCTTGGCGTCGCACCAGTCCTCCACGCTCATGCCTGCGGGGCGGCGATAGGGGTTCACGTCCGGCAGGAAATGGACCGGTGCGGCGTCCGCATCGAACCGGGTGCGGAACCGCTCCTTGCCGGTGACACTGGCGGCAAGATAGGTGGAGCCGTGATAGCCCTTCTCGCGCGCCAGGATCACCTTCTTTTCCGGGCGACCCAGGCGGTTGTTCAGGAAATGCATGGTGCGCAGCGCGGTGTCCACGGCGGTGGAACCGCCGGTGGTGAAATGCACGGTGTTCAGATCGCCCGGCGCCAGCTCCGCCAGCCGCCGCGCCAGCACCGCCGCCGGACCGCTGGTCGCCGACCAGGGGGAGGCATAGGTCATGCGCAGCGCCTGCTCGGCGATCGCCTCGGCCATCTCGGCATTGCCATAGCCGATCTGGACGCACCACATGCCCCCCGGCCCGTCGATGAGCCTGCGCCCGTCGGCGTCCCAGACATGGATGCCCTGGGCCGTCTCCATGCGCGGATACTCGGTCTCGCGCCACTGCGCGGCGTCGGCCCACGGGTGCAGGTTGTGGTCCCGGTCCCAGGCGCGCAGGTCCTCGGGCGCGGGGGTGTTGCCGGGCAGGGGCGAAGACGGGTGTTTCATGCGGTATCCTTCTGGCCGTGCCACGAGCGGTCCGCCGGTTGCGGGTGCCAGGGCGAAGCGGTGACCATTGGCCGAAGGGCCCGCTGCAAGTGCGGATGCCTCGGCCACCCGATACCTAGCGCGGCAAGGCGCGGCATGAAAGCCGATTGCCCCGGGTGTGGGCATGGTGCCGAAGGCGGCGTCCCGGGCGGCTACAAGACGTTACGTCAGAGCATCCCATCCAGCACGCCGAAACCGATCAGCGCCGCGAGCGCAATCAGATAGACGGAAAACACCTTGAGCTGCGCGCGATAGAGCAGGGCCAGCACCAGACGCAGCGCCACCGTGCCTGAAATGGCGGCAACGACAAACCCCACCGCCATGGGCCCGGCGCCAACCTCGGCGATGCCGCCCACGCCCCGGACCTCGACCGCCTGGACCAGGCTTGCGGCAAGGATGGTGGGGATGGCTACCAGAAAACTGTACTCCGCCGCCCAGCGCCGCTTCAGCCCGGCGAACAGCCCGGCAATGATGGCGATGCCGCTGCGGCTGATCCCCGGGGCCAGCGCCAGCGCCTGTGCAATACCGATGATCACCGCCATGCGCGGGCCGATATCCTTGACCCCCAGCGGCCGCTTGCCCAGCCGGTCGGTCAGATACAGCAGCGCCGCCGTGGTCGAGAGCGTGAACACCAGGATCCAGGGCGCGCCAAAGACCGTCTCGAAACTGCGTTTCAGCAGCAGCCCCAGCACCCCGGTCACGCCGACGGTGATGACCCCCATCAGCATCAGCCGCGAAAACGGCCCCAGTGCGCGGCCCCCGCCTTGCGGTGCCAGCAGCGCGCCGGTTTCGCGCAGGGTGGCGCGGATGAGTGCGCTCAGGCTCTTGCGAAAGACGATGGCGATCGACACAAGCGTGCCGACATGGACGACCAGATCGAACAGGATCATGGCCGGGCTGTCCGGCGGCGGCATGTCCGAGCCGCGCGCGATCAGAAAATGTTGCACGATCACCAGATGCGCCGTGGAACTGACCGGCACGAACATGAAGATGCCCTGCACCAGCCCCAGCAGGACCGCTTCGAAATGGCTCATCATTCACCTGCGAGATGCGCGCCCGGACGTCCCGGATGCCCGCCGCGTAGCAGCATTCCGGCGGGGTAAAAACGCGCGGCCGCCCCCCGCAGGAACAAACGCACACCGGGGCCCGAAACCGCCTGTGCGGCGTGCAAGGGTGGGTCGCTGGGCGCGCCGCGCGGGCGGTTTCGGGCCCCGGACGGCCGCGCACTCTGAAGATACCGGCGCGGGAATCCCGGGCGCGAAAGCGGCGACATGCGCTGTCGGAGCTTGTGGCGAAGGGTTGCGGCGTGCGCTGGCGCCAGTGCCGGTGCCGGCGCCTCCTGATCCCCCTTGATCCGGGCGTGCGGTCCTGCCAGCGTGCGGCCTGCGCCCCTTCGGGCGCAGGCGAGGGGGCGCCCAATGACCGAGGTCTTCATCTGCGATTACATCCGCACCCCCATCGGGCGCTACGGCGGCGCGCTGGCCACGGTGCGCCCCGATGATCTGGGCGCGGTACCGCTGCGCGCGCTGATGGCGCGCAACGCAAGGGTCGACTGGGCGGCGGTGGATGACGTGATCTTCGGCTGCGCCAACCAGGCGGGCGAGGATTGCCGCAACGTGGCGCGCATGTCGGTCCTGCTGGCCGGGCTGCCGGTCGAGGTCACCGGGACCACGATCAACCGGCTGTGCGGGTCCGGCATGGACGCGGTGCTGACGGCGGCGCGGGCGATCGCGGCGGGCGAGGCGGAAATGATGATCGCGGGCGGGGTGGAGAGCATGTCGCGCGCGCCCTTTGTGGTGCCGAAGGCTGACGCTGCGTTTTCCCGCCGGGCCGAAATATTCGACACCACCATCGGCTGGCGCTTCATCAACCCGGCCATGCACGCGGGTTTCGGCACCGACGCCATGCCGCAGACCGCACAAACCGTTTCCGACGAGCACGGGATCGAGCGCGCGGCGCAGGATGCCATGGCGCTGGCCTCGCAACAGCGGGCCGCGCAAGCGCGCGAAAGGCTGGAGCGCGAGATCACACCCGTGGCCGTGCCGCAGCGCCGGGGCGATCCGGTCGAGGTCACGCAGGACGAACACCCCCGCGCCACCTCGGCCGAGGCACTGGCGCGGTTGAAGCCGCTGTTCCCCGGCGGCTCGGTCACCGCCGGAAATTCCAGCGGCGTCAACGACGGCGCGGCGGCGCTGATCCTGGCCAGCGCCGAGGCCGCGGCCCGCCACGGGCTGACGCCGCTGGCGCGGGTTCTGGGCGGCTCCACCGCCGGAGTGGAGCCGCGCATCATGGGGCTTGGCCCGGTGCCCGCGACCCGGAAACTGCTGGCGCGGCTGGGCCTCGGCATGGCGGATTTCGACGTGATCGAGTTGAACGAGGCTTTTGCCGCGCAGGGCGTGGCCTGCCTGCGGGGCCTGGGGCTGGCCGATGATGACCCGCGCGTGAACCCCAACGGCGGCGCCATCGCGCTGGGTCATCCGCTGGGCATGTCGGGCGCGCGGATCACCGGCACGACGGCGCTGGAACTGGCGCAGGGCACGGCGCGGCGGGCGCTGGCGACCATGTGCATCGGCGTGGGGCAGGGGATCGCCGTGGCGCTGGAGAGGGTCTGACGCGACGGGCCCGTGCCGGGTTGCGCGGGCAACCTCGGCCAGACCTGACCGGTGCGCTTGCGCGCCGGTCAGCGCCCCCGAAGCGCCATGGGTGGGCTGGGCGGGGCGCTGAGGGGGCGCTTTCTGTAGCGAAGCCAACGGCGCCGCACCTGTTTGCGCCCGCATCGCACCTCGGTCTAGGATACGCGCGAACCGCCGAGAAACCCTCCAAGGAAACGCAATGACCACCCCCTGCATCATCGCCGTCGCCATCACCGGCTCGGTCCCCACCAAGGCCGACAATCCGGCCGTGCCAATCACGGTTTCCGAACAGGTCGAAAGCACGCAGGCCGCCTATGAGGCCGGGGCGAGCATCGCGCATTGCCATGTGCGCAACGATGACGGCACGCCCAGTTCCGACCCGGACCGCTTCGCCCGGCTGAAGGAGGGTATCGAGCGCCATTGCCCGGACATGATCATTCAGTTTTCCACTGGCGGGCGGTCGGGCGCGGGGGCCGAACGCGGGGGGATGCTGCCGCTGCGGCCGGACATGGCCTCGCTCGCCGTGGGGTCGAACAACTTTCCCACCCGCGTCTACGAAAACCCGCCCGATCTGGTGGACTGGCTGGCCGCCGAGATGCGCAAGCACGACGTCATGCCCGAGATCGAGGCTTTCGACCTGTCCCACGTCATCCAGGCGGCGCGGATGGCCGATGACGGGCGGCTGCCGCGCCCGCTTTACGTGCAGTTCGTGATGGGGGTGAAGAACGCCATGATCGCCGACGAACGCATCCTCGACATCTATATCGAAACGCTGGGCCGCTTTGCCCCGGATGCGCTGTGGTGCGCCGCGGGGATCGGCGCGAACCAGATCCGGGTCAACGAATGGGCCATCGCGCGCGGCGGGCACACGCGCACGGGGCTGGAAGACAACATCCGCCTTGACCGCAGCACACTGGCGCCGTCGAACGCGGCGCTGGTGGCGCGGACGGTCGCGCTGTGCGAAAAACATGGACGGCCCGTTGCCACCTGTGCGCAAGCCCGCGCCTTGCTGGGCCTGCGGGCGGCCTGAGCAGCGGAGCCGGTAATCTCAGCCCAGCCCGGCGATCACCGCGCGCAGGGTGTCCAGCCCGTCGCGCTTCTCGGACGAGGTGACCAGCAGTTCCGGGAACGCCGCCGGATGGCGGGCCAACGCACCGCGGACCTGCGCCAGTGTCTTCTCCTGTGCCGCCGTGCCGATCTTGTCGGCCTTGGTCAGCACCACCTGAAAGGTCACGGCGGAGCGGTCCAGCAGGTCCATGATTTCGTGATCCACGTCCTTCACCCCATGGCGGATATCCACCAGCACGAAGGCCCGGCGCAGGTTCGCCCGCCCGGCCAGATAGGCGCGCAGCAGCGCCTGCCATTTCTCGACCACCGGCACCGGCGCCTTGGCGAAGCCATAGCCGGGCAGGTCGACCAGGTAGTGGCTCTCGCCCAGGGTGAAGTAATTGATCTCCTGCGTGCGGCCGGGCGTGTTCGAGGTGCGTGCGAGCGTCTTGCGCCCGGTCAGGGCATTGATCAGGCTGGACTTGCCAACGTTCGAGCGCCCGGCAAAGGCGACCTCGGGGCGGTCGGCGGGGGGCAGGCCGTCCATGGCCACCACGCCCTTGAGGAACTCCACCGGCCCGGTGAACAGCTTGCGCCCGCGTTCCGCGGCCAGCGGCTCTGGGTCTGGGGTCTGGGGGAAGGGCAGGGTCACGGCAGCACCGTCAGCGTATCGTTCGCGCCAATGGTGCCGGGTTGCATCACCACCGCGTAGACGCCGAAATCGCTGTGGTCATAGGCGTCTTCCAACGCGTCCAGCGTGTTCGCGTCGATCTTGCCGGTGGCGGGGTTGGCCATGGTGGCGCGGCAACGGGTGATGCGGTCGACCACCTTCAGCCGCGCCTCGCCGATGGCGAGCGTGCGGTCGATCAGGTCGAACTCCTCCCACGGGTCCAGCCCCTCCAGCCACAGGTTGGCGCGCCAGCGGCCAAGGTCCAGGTCCAGCTCCAGCCCCATCCGCCGCGACAGGATCCGGTTCGAGGTCAGCGACAGGATCGACACCGTTTCCAGCATCGTGTCCGTCATCCCCCGGCCGGTGGCGACCAGCTTCGCGGGCCGGGCGCGATTTTCCGGCACCAGCGGGGCCACCCAGTCCAGGAAGCGCGCCGCATCCGCCGCGTCATCTGGGCGGAACGTCAGCGCAGGCCGGTCGGGGTGGGTCAGGGTCAGGGTGGCCGTCGCCTCGTCCAGCGTGGCGTTGATGGCCTGCAGCGCAGGCGCCTTGGCCCCGCGCGAGAAATTGGCGCAATCGGCCCAGTTGCCCATCAGGCGCGCAGCCTCATGCGCCACCGCCCAGTGCCGGTCCCAGGGCAGGCAGCGGCCCTCGGTCAGGGCCACAGCGTCCAGCTCCTCGCGCCCGTGCGACTTGATCGGATGGCGGAAGATATGGGCGAGCCGCAGGCTCACTTGCCCTTGCCGCCCTTGGCCTCGGCCGGTTTGTCGGGTTTCGAGCGTTTGAAGGCGCCAAGGATATTGCCCACCAGGTCCGGCTTGTGCCCGTTCATCCGCATGATCGAATACTGCTGCGCAAAGGTGATCACGTTGTTGGCGATCCAGTAGAGCACCAGCCCCGAGGCGAACCAGCCCAGGAGGAACATGAACAGCCAGGGCATCCAGTTGAACACCGCCTGCTGGATCGGGTCCGTGGGCGCGGGGTTCAGCCGCATCTGGAACCACATGGACACGCCCAGCAGGATCGGCAGGATGCCGATGAAGACCAGCGACAGGAAGCTCTCGGGGTGCGGCGCCGCCCAGGGCAGAAGCCCGAAGAAGTTGAAGATCGAAGTCGGATCCGGGGCCGAGAGGTCCTGGAACACCCCGAACCAGGGCGCATGGCGCAACTCCAGCGTGACGAAGATCACCTTGTAGAGCGAGAAGAAGATGGGAATCTGCATCAGGATCGGCAGACAGCCCGCCGCCGGGTTCACCTTCTTTTCCTTGTAGAGCTTCATCATCTCCTGCTGCATCTTCTGGCGGTCATCGCCAGCGCGCTCCTTGATGGCCAGCATCTCGGGCTGAAGCTCCTTCATACGGGCCATGGAGACATAGGATTTCCACGCCAGAGGCAGGAGCACCGCCTTGATCAGCAGCGTCAGCGTGATGATCGACCAGCCCATGTTGCCGATGATGCCATTGATGAAATACAGGATCGCGAAGATCGGCTTGGTCAGGAAGAAGAACCAGCCCCAGTCGATGGCGTCGATGAAGCGGTCGATGCCCGCCTCGCGCTCATAGGTGCGGATGGTGGTCCACTCCTTGGCACCTGCAAACAGCATGGTGGTGATCTCGTCCCGCTCGCCGGGGCCGACGACGACGGTCGGCAGGTCGGCGCGGGTCTGATACAGATCGCGCGAGGGAACATAGCGCGACACGGCAGTGAACGGCTGGCCCGGCTGCGGGATCAGCGCTGCCATCCAGTATTTGTCGGTGATGCCCAGCCAGCCGTTTTCCGTCACGTCGATGACCGAGGCATTGGTGCCTTCACGTTCGTGGACCCGGTTGTTGCGGGTATTGCGGTAGCTGTCTTCGTTCAGGGTGCCGTCGGTAACCTTGATGATGCCTTCGTGCAGGATGAAGAAGTTCTCCAGATCCGAAGGCTCGCCATGCCGCGCAATCAGCCCGTAGGGCGCCAGCCGCGCGGTGGCGCCGCCCGTGTTCTCGACCGATTGGGTGACCGAGAACATGAAGTTCTCGTCGATCTCGTAGCGTTGCACGAACCGCAGGCCCTGCCCGTTGTCCCAGGCGATGGTCACCGGTCGATCCGGGGTCAGCCGGTCGCCTTCAACCAGTTCCCAGGGCGTCGTGGCGCCGGGCACCGCGTCCCAGTCCAGATCACGCCCGGGGCGCCAGCCGTAGAGGGCGTAGAACGCCTCGTCCTGCGCCTCGGGACGCAGGAATTCGACGATATCCGAGCCGGGGTCGGTGGTTTCGCGGAAGTCGCGCAGCGACAGGTCGTCCACGCGCCCGCCCAGCAGGTTGATCGAGCCTTCGATACGCGGCGTGTCGATGGGGATGCGTGGCAGCTCCGCCACTTCCTCGCCCGCGGGTTCACCGGGCAGGGCGCCGGTCAGGGGGGCGTCATCGGCGGCGGGGGCGTCGGTTTCCTCGGTCGTGACGGTCTGCGGCGGGGGTTCCGGGGGCGGAAACATCCACATCCAGACAACAAGCACCAACAGGCTGAGCACGAAAGCCAGGAGCAGGTTACGGTTCTGTTCGTCCATGATGGGCGCCACCCGTCGCGATCAGGAAGGTCGGTTGCGGCTCGGTTCAAACAGTTTGCACTGGCCGAGGTCAAGCGGTTTTCCCCGGCGCCGAGGAAATGTGACACCGGCCGCGTTAGCCCATCGGAGCGACATCGCAGGGAGAGAACGACCGGCCATGCCCCGGTATCCGGGATGTCCAGACCCGGAACCGGAGCACGGAATCCGGGGTCAGCGTAGCAATCAGGTCTTGGCGCGCGGCAGGGCGGCACCGTCCGGAGCGGTGCGCTGATCCGGCTGCATGGCGGGTGCCACCGCAGCGAGGCTTCGGCGCGACGAACCCGCGCCTGCAGGCCCGGCGCCGCCACGTGCAGGATCGCCGTGCCCGCTGCGTGAAGCACAAGAGGGAGCGTTGGCGCCCGTGGTCGGGCTGTGCGCCGATCCGCCGGGCAGTGCGCTGGCTCTGGCGCGCAGCCATTCGGCCAGCGCGTCCAGCGGCATCGGGCGACCGATGCCGAACCCCTGCAGCGCCTCGCAGCCCAGCCCCGCCAGCACCCGCGCCTGGGCGTCGGTCTCCACCCCCTCGGCGAGGGTGCGCAGGTCCAGTTCCAGCGCCATGGAGATGATGGCCGAAACCAGACGGTGCTGATCCGCGTCACGGTCCACGCCGGTGACGAAGCTGCGGTCGATCTTCAGCCGGTTGACGGCGAAATGGCGGATGTTGGCGATCGAGGCATGACCGGTTCCGAAATCGTCCAGATCGATGCCGCAGCCGGCCTGCGCCAGTTGCGCAATGGTTTGCGCAATGCTGCAATCCGACGGATCCGCCACCACCGATTCCAGCACCTCGACCACCAGCCGCTCCGGCGCGATCCCGCGCCGGTCCAGTTCCCAAAGCACGGTATCGGCCAATCCGGGCACGCGCAGTTCCGGGCCGGACAGGTTGATGGCCACGGCGGGCACCTGCAAGCCCTGCCCATCCAGATGGGCCAGCGCGTCCAGCGCCTGCGCCAGCATCCGCTGGGTCAGCCGTTCCGCCAGACCCAGATCATGCAAATCCGGCAGAAAGCTGTCGGGCGGGGCCGGGCCATCGGCGGTCTGCCAGCGCACCAGCGCTTCGATCCCGGTCACGGCGCCGCTTCCGGCGGCGATCTGTGGCTGGAAATGCGCGAGGATCGCGCCATCTTCCAGCGCGCGGATCAGTTCGCGCGCTCGGGCGCGGCGGCGGGTGGCCGTGCTCTGCATACCCGGCACATATGCGCACAGCCCGGCCGGTCCGGCGGCGCGCGCCGCCTCGGCGGCGGTTTCGGCATTGTACAGAAGCGCCTGCGCGCGGGGGCTGTCGATGGCCGTGCAGGCGCGGTCGGCGGGTGTGCCGGCGCCCAGGACATGCCCGCTGCACCAGCCGACCGAAACCGTCGGCCGGAGCGGGGTGTCATTCACCCGCACCGGGGTGGCCAGTGCGGTCTGGATACGCCGGGCGAGCGCGGTGAGGGCTTCATGCGACATCCGCGGTTCGGGCGACAGGGCAACACCATAGGCGCAGCCATCGAGCCGTGCGATGTAATCGCCCGCGCGCAGCAATCCGCGCAACCGCCGCCCGATGTGGTTGAGCACCTCGTCCCGCGCGGCCTCTCCGATCTGGTCATCCGTGGCGGGGCAGCGGTCCAGCGCGACCACCAGCACCGCAGCCTGCAGGCGGACAAGCTGTGCCAGATGGTCATGCGCCGTGATTTCGGCCAGCAGCGCGCGGCGCAGGGGCAGCGGTTCGCTGTCGGTATCGGCAAGCTCATGGCCCGGCCCCGCGCGGCGTTCGCGCGGCAGCCACAGCACCAGCGCGCCCAGGCCCGCCGCGCCCAGCGCGGTGATCACCAGCCACGGTTCGCCCCCCAGCCGGAACCCCAGAAGCGGCAGAAGCGGAAGCGACAGCAGGATCACGCCCCGCCAGATGTTCCGACCAAACGCATCCCGGATCAGCGATATCCGCAGCATTGCCCTGTCCTGCCCTTTCGCGCCCAACTCGGCGCGCACCGGGCGGCAGGATCCGCAATCAACGCTGCACAAAGCTTAATCGCGCGGGGGAATCTCGTTCAAATTGTTGCTGCTGGCGCGCTGCCCGTCAGGGTTGAGCGCCTGGATCGCCGCCGCCCGCCACCGCCAGCGCGGCGAAGTCGAACAGCGCGGGATCGGCCAGATGCGACGGGCGCACGTTCTGCAAAGCCCGATACATCACTTGTCGCCGCCCGGGCGTGCGGCGCTCCCACTCGTCCAGCAGCGCCTTGACCTGCTGGCGCTGCAACCCGTCCTGGCTGCCGCAGAGGTCGCAGGGGATGATCGGATAGTTCATGGCGCGGGCGAAGCGGTCGCAATCGGCCTCGGCCACATGGGCCAGCGGGCGCAGGACCAGCAGATCGCCCTCCTCGTTCACCAGCTTCGGCGGCATGGTCGCCAGCCGCCCCCCGTGAAACAGGTTCATGAAGAAGGTCTCCAGGATGTCGTCGCGGTGATGGCCCAGCACCACCGCCTCGCAGCCTTCCTCGCGGGCGATACGGTAGAGGTTGCCGCGCCGCAGCCGCGAGCACAGCGCGCAATACGTGCGCCCCTGCGGCACCTTGTCCATCACGATGGAATAGGTGTCCTGATACTCGATCCGGTGCGGCACCTGCATGCGGCTCAGGAACTCGGGCAGCACGGTGGCGGGGAACCCCGGCTGGCCCTGATCCAGATTGCAGGCCAGCAGATCCACCGGCAACAGCCCGCGCCATTGCAGCTCCACCAGCGCGGCCAGCAGGGTATAGCTGTCCTTGCCGCCCGAAAGACAGACCAGCCAGCGCGCGCCGGGGCGGACCATGGCGTAGTCTTCCAGCGCGGCGCGGGTGTCGCGGATGATCCGCTTGCGCAGCTTGCGGAACTCGGTGCTGTCAGGCGCGCCACGCAGGAGCGGGGGCAGGGTTTCGGGATCGTCGAACATGGCCTGTCTTATGCCAGAGCATGGGGGCCGGGGGAAGCGTGCACGGTCATCCGGGGGCGGTCCCGAAAGCGCCCTCGGGCCGTGCCCCACCCTCCCACCCGCACGGCCCGAGGGCGCTTGCCCCTGCCATGGCAGGGGCAACGGGATATCCATGACACCGCGAACGGATCAACCAGGGATCATATCACGGATCCTGTCACGGGCCGGGGCGTTGTTCGGTGTCCTGCGAATCGTCATGCTGACAGTCATCGGGCCCCGGCACAGGGTCATAGCCGCTGCCGCCCCAGGGGTGACACCGCCCGATCCGGCGCAGCGCCAGCCAGCCGCCGCGCAGCGCACCATGACGTTCCAGCGCTTCCAGCGCATAGGCCGAGCAGGTGGGCTGATACCGGCAGTTGGACCCGGTGAGCGGGCTGATGACCACGCGATAGAACCGCACCGGCCAGGACAGGAGCCACGCGCCGGGGCTCATGACGCGCGCCTTTCCGGCGCCTTGCGGCCGTGCAGCGCCGCGAGTGCGCCGCGCAGGTCGCCGCAAAGCGCCGCGAAATCGCGCGTGACGGTGGCGCCGGGGCGGCCCACCAGCACGTAATCCCAGCCCGGGCGACCGCCTTCGGGCAGCACCTGCCGCGCGACTTCGCGCAGCCGCCGCTTGGCGCGGTTGCGGGTCACCGCGTTGCCGATCTTCCTGGAGCAGGTGAAGCCCACGCGAATCAGCGCCGGGTCGGTGGGCGTCTCGGCCCCGCTGCGCTCCCGTGCCTGCACCAGCATCCCCGGCGTGTGCTTGCGCAGCGCCTGTGCCGCGCGCAGGAAATCGCGCCTCAGACGCAGGGTTTCGATCCGCACGGGCACCTGTGCATCAACGCCAAAAGGCGCCGCACCCCGGGGGGTTGCGGCGTGCGTATCGTTGTCTTCGGTGCGGATCATCGGCCCGGTCCCTGCCCTATGGCGCGGGTTGCGGCGTGCCCCGCTCAGGCCGACAGCTTCTTGCGGCCCTGCGCGCGGCGCGCGTTGATGATCTTGCGCCCGGCCTTGGTGGCCATGCGCGCGCGAAAGCCGTGGCGGCGCTTGCGCACGAGGTTGCTGGGCTGGAAAGTGCGTTTCATCGGTCGGTCCTCGAGGTTTGCGGTTGGCGCCGCAGCCGGTGCATGGCGGCGCCAAAGTCGAATTCAGGCCCGGGGATTACTGCCGCGCGGACATGAAGTCAATTCGTACCGTGCGCGGGCCGGTCCCGAAACACCGCGAGGCTCCCGCTGTCCGGGCCATGAAGCGCACAAACTGTAACATTCCGAGGTTTTTCGCCGCCAGGCATCAACCCGGCGTGATCCGGTCTGTCCAAGCTGTAACCCACGCGCCACTCTGGACGGATGTCCCCGCATGACGCGCTGCGGGCGCACCCCTTCGAAGGATAGAGCGACGTGACCGACCACCCCCATCCTCCCGCGCCGGGCTGGCGCCAGCGGCTGCCGCTGCTCCTGGTACTGGCGGTGGCGCTGACCGGCGCGGTGCTGCTGCGCGATCATCTGAACTTCGAAGCCCTGCGCGCGCACCGCGAAACCCTGCTGGCGTGGCGCGATTCGCATTTCGCGCTGGTGGCGCTGGGGTTTGTGGCCGCTTACATCGCCATCGTCGCGTTTTCGCTGCCCGGGGCCACGGCGGCCACGCTGACGGGCGGGTTCCTGTTCGGCCTGTTTCCCGGCGCGGTGTTCAACGTGGTCGGCGCCAGCATCGGCGCGGTGCTGATCTTTCTGGCGGTGCGGGCCGGGTTGGGACGCGGGCTGGCGGCACGGATCGATGCCAGCGAGGGCCGCGTCAAGCAGGTCGCCGCCTCCATCCGCGAAAACGCGTTTCCGGTGCTGCTGTCGATCCGCATGGTCCCGGTGGTGCCGTTCTTCGTCATGAACGTATTGCCTGCATTGATCGGCGTGCGGCTGGGCGTGTTCGCGGCCACCACGTTCCTGGGCATCATCCCCGGCGCGGTGGTCTACACCTGGGTCGGCGCCGGGCTGGGCGAGGTGTTCGCGCGCGGCGAGACGCCGAACATGGGCATCATCTTCGAATGGCACATCCTCGGCCCGCTTCTGGGCCTGGCGGCGCTGGCGCTGTTGCCGCTGGTGCTGCGGCGGCTGCGCCTGATGGGCGAGGCGCGGCCATGAGCCGGTTCGACACCGATATCTGCGTGATCGGCGGCGGCTCGGGCGGGCTGAGCGTGGCGGCGGGCGCGGTGCAGATGGGCGCGCGGGTGGTGCTGATCGAAGGGCACAAGATGGGCGGCGACTGCCTGAACTACGGCTGCGTGCCCTCCAAGGCGCTCTTGTCCGCCGCCAAGGCCGCGAAAGCCGCCGGGCCGGTGGAGCCCGAGGCCACGCAGCAGCGATACGCCGCCGCGCAGGCCCAGGTCCGGGCCGCCATCGCCGCCATCGAACCGCATGACAGCGTGGAGCGGTTCGAGGGGCTGGGGGTCGAGGTCATTCAGGACTACGCCCGCTTCACCGCGCCCCACGCGGTTCAGGTCGGGGGTCGGACCATCCGTGCGCGCCGTTTCGTCATCGCCACCGGCTCCAGCGCGGCGATCCCGCCGGTGCCGGGGCTGGCCGAGGTGCCGTATCTGACCAACGAAACCCTGTTCGACCTGCACGAACTGCCGGGGCACCTGCTGATCCTGGGCGGCGGGCCCATCGGGCTGGAAATGGCGCTGGCGCATCGGCGGCTGGGCGCGCGGGTCACGGTGGTCGAGGGCGCCAAGGCGCTGGGCCGCGACGACCCCGAGGCGGCAGCGGTGGTTCTGGGTGCGCTGCGGGCCGAGGGGGTGGAGATCGTCGAGGATGCGGCGGTCGAAAAGATCTCGGGCCGCGCGGGGGCCATCGAGTTGCAGGTGGCGGGCGGCACGGTGTTTCACGGCACGCATCTGCTGGTCGCCGCCGGACGCAAGCCGAATATCGACCGGCTGGACCTGGCGGCTGCCAAGGTCGCCTTCACCGACAGCGGCGTACGCGTGGGCGACGACCTGCGCAGCCCCACCAACCGTCGGGTTCATGCCATCGGCGACGTGGCCGGGCGCGGGCAATTCACCCATCTGGCGGGTTATCATGCCGGGGTCATCATCCGCTCCATGCTTTTCGGCCTGCCCGCCAAGGCGCGCGCCGACCATATCCCGCATGTCACCTATACCGACCCGGAGCTCGCCCAAGTCGGTCCGACCGAGGGTGAAGCCCGGCGCAAGTTCGGCGCGCGTCTGGAGGTCCTGCGCGTGGAGATGGCGCAGATCGACCGCGCGCAGGCCGAGGGCCGCACCGAAGGTTTCCTGAAACTGATGGTGGTCGCCGGGCGGCCCGTCGGCGCCACCATCGTGGGCGCGCAGGCGGGAGAGTTGATCGCGCCCCTCTGCGTCGCCGTCTCGGCCCGGATGAAGCTCAGCGCGCTGGCGGGCACGGTGCTGCCCTATCCGACATTGGCGGAAATCGGCAAACGCGGCGCGGGGGCCTATTTCTCGCCGAAACTCTTTGATAATCCTTTCGTGAAGCGGGTGGTACGGCTGGTGCAGAGGGTCCTTCCCTGAGACGCCCCCCAAGCCGAGCGCGCGCGCGAGGGTTTGGGCATGTTTCTGCGTTCGCTTTCCGGCCGGTTCCTGATGCTGACGATCATCTTCGTCATGCTGGCCGAAGTGCTGATCTTCGTCCCATCGGTCGCGCGCTACCGCGAGGATTACCTGCTGACGCGGCTTGAACGCGCACAAATCGCCTCGCTCGCGCTGCTGGCCAGCCCCGGCTTCATCGAGGAGGATCTGGCGCGGGAGCTTCTGGAAAACGCGGGCGTGTTCAACGTGGTGCTGCGGCGCGACGAAGCGCGCGAACTGGTGCTGTCCTCGCCCCTGCCGCAACCGGTCAGCAACACCTTCGATCTGCGCGACCCCGGCGCGGTGGTGCTGATGCGCGACGCGCTGGCGGTGCTGTTCGACCCCGAAAACCGGGTGATCCGGGTGATCGGCGACCCGGTGCGCGAGGCGGGGCTGCTGATCGAGGTGACGCTGGAGACCGGCCCCCTGCGCGCCGACATGCTGGACTATGGCGAGCGAATCCTGTGGCTGTCGCTGATCATCTCGGTATCCACGGCGCTTCTGCTGTTCGTCGCGGTGCAATTGCTGATGGTCGCACCGATCCGGCGGCTGGTCCGCGCCATGGCAGGCTACGCCGAAGCGCCCGAGGACGCGCGCCGCATCATCACCCCCACCGCCCGCGTCCGCGAGTTGCGCGAGGCCGAGGACGCGCTGCACGAATTGCAGACGCAACTGACCGGCAACCTGCGCCAGAAGGAACGGCTGGCCCAGCTTGGCGGCGCGGTGGCGCGGATCAGCCATGACCTGCGCAACATCCTTGCTACGGCCAGCCTGTTCGCCGACCGGATGGAACGCAGCGACGATCCAGCGGTGCAGCGCGCGGCACCGAAACTCCTGAACGCGCTGTCGCGGGCGATCAACCTGTGCGAAAGCACGCTCGCCTTCGGCAAGGCCGAGGAACCGCCACCCCGGCTGGCGCGGATCGCGCTGGCGCCACTGGTCGAGGACGTGGTGGAGACCGAACAACTGGCCGCCACGGGCGACCCGACGATAGAATTCCTCGTTGATGTGCCGCTGGGGCTGAGCTTGAGCGCCGATCAGGAACAGTTGTTCCGGGTGCTTGGCAACCTGATCCGCAACGCGCGGCAGGCGATCGAGGCCACCGGCGCGCCCGGCAGCATCGAGGTTTCCGCCTATGCCGAGGATACGGGCATCGTCATCAAGGTGGGCGATACCGGCCCCGGCCTGCCCGAAAAGGCACGCGAACACCTGTTCACCGCGTTTCAGGGCGGCGCGCGCAAGGGCGGGATCGGGCTGGGACTGGTCATCGCCGCCGAACTGGTGCGCGGACACGGCGGACGGCTGGAGCTGCACCGCAGCGATTCCGAAGGCACCGAATTCCACATCCATCTGCCCGCCGGTCGGTGATCGGGCGCGCGCGCTTTTCCGGCACTGCGCCCCTTGCAAAGCCCCGGCAGGGACGCTATCAGGCCCCTGTTGCGCGCCCGTAGCTCAGCTGGATAGAGCACCAGACTACGAATCTGGGGGTCAGAGGTTCGAATCCTTTCGGGCGCGCCATTCCCCTTCCGCTTCTGAAACAATTGCCGACGGATCGCGCAGGTCGACAGGTTTGCTGGCGCTGATCTTCATCCCATGCGCGCAAGCACAGCCACCCTGGACGACCGATCGGCTTTGCGACGCTGTCTTGCCAGTGTCCCACGTGGCAAGCCCCATCCGTCGGGCCCGTGCATCGACCTGGGCGCTGGTGCGCCACGCGCCAGACCCGGGGCAGCGCGCGCTGCTGGCGGCTTCGATTAACCTCGGTGTGCGAAGAACTCTGCGATCCGGACCTGCCGGAAACAGCAAGGGAAATCGCCGATGACCAATCCGTTCGCCAATCGCTCCGCGTCGTTGCAAGGCCCGGCCACCGACATCCAGGCCGTCACGCCCAGCGACACCGACGACCTGCCCATGATCGCCATCGCGCTCTATGTGGAAACCGGCGGCACGGTTTCGTTCGTGACCGCCTCCGGCCACGCGCGTCAGGTGGCTGTACCGGATTTTACGATTCTGCCCGTGGGCGTGCGCAAGGTCGATGCCACGGGAACCACGGCGACGGGCATTCACGCACTGGTGCTGGGATGAAGATTGTCACGGATTTCTCGGTGACATCGCGCCCGCTGCGGATCGGTGCGGGGTTTGATCCTCGCAGTCTGTTCGGTCCCGGTGTCATGGGCGTTTACTGGTCCTCCGCCCATGTGAGTGCGGTCTTCTCCGATACCGGCGGCGGGACGCCCGCCCCGTTCGGCGGGTCCGTGGCGCGGGTGAACGATCAGGGGCCAAACGGCCTTGACGCGGTGCAGCCGAGCGCGGCGCTGCGGCCACTGCTGGGGCGTGCGCCGGTCACTGCCCAGCCTAGCGGGCCGATAGATCAGGGCAGCGGCCCTGCCTTCCTGCGCTTCGACCTGTCCGACGATGTGCTGCCCACCACATTCCCCACGGGCGGCACATTCGACGTGATGGTGTTCGGGCGGCGGGGAAGCTGGATCGCGCGTGATGTGTCGATCGCCTCGGCGGGCAATTTCAACATCGGGCCAACCAGCTTCACCGGCGCCGTTGCCGGCGTCTTGCCCGCCTTGGGCGATATCGTCGGCTGGCTGGCGGTGGACCGGACACTCTCGGCCGCCGAGGCGACCCGCCTAGTGAACCACCACAAGGCACTCGGTGCCAAGGGTCTGCTGTTTCCGGGACCGCAACTGCTGAGCAACAGCACGTTCGGTACGGACCTCAACGACTGGGCAAACGCTTCCAGCGCCGGGGGCAGCATTGCGTGGAACGCGGCGGGTTATCTTGATCTGGTCAACGCAACCGGCACCTCCCGCGCCAATGCGTCTGCGGCCGTGGTCGCAGGGCACGCATACGTGGTTTCGGTCACTGTCTCGGATGGGGGCGGCGCCACCAGCGCGTCTCTGTTCAACCAGAGCAACAACAACGAGTCCCTCACGCCGATCACCTCGGCGGGCACGGTCAGGGTTATCGTTATTCCCTCCGGAGACACTCTGACCCTCAGTGCCCGGAATTTCACAACCGGAACCACGGTGTCGCTTGATGAAGTCTCCATCCGCGAATTGCGCCCCGAGGAGGACTGGTGATGCGATATTCCGCCGTTCTGATCGTCCCCGCAGAGATGAAGCCGCAGGCCGACGCCCTGGGCGCAGCGATGGGCTGGGGTCCGGTGTCCTACACCATTCCGCTGGGGGCCGAGGAAACAGTCACGCATTACGCGGCCCGCGCCGATGTGCCCGAGCGATTCGTCCGTTGGGTGAAGGGTCTGGAACCGCTGCCCGATCAAGCCTTCCAGCCGGTCGTGGATGTGCTCTTCGCCGATGTGCGCCCGGATCCGACCTGCGATGGCGATGACGCAGCGCCGGTTCTTTGGGGACGGGACCATCTGAACGCCGTGCTGGCCGAGCGGGGGATGGTGCCGCTTCCCCCCGCACCCCCGACGTGAAGCAGGTCACTTGGCGCTGGCCCTGACCATGCCGCGCCCTGCCCTTGTTGCCCGCGCGTGCCCGGCGCGCGCGGGCAGCCATGCTGTCATTCGCCGTAGGGCACCCAGATGGTCTTGACCTGCGTGGCGCGGTGCAGGAAGGCACGCCCCTGCCCTTCCGCCCCGGACCAGTCGCGAAGGCCCTCGACCTCGCACCAGGTGACCTTGAGGTTTCCGGCCGAGGCATGTTCCACCGCCCGCACCCCGTCCGCGCCGCCGATATACCAGAGTGCGCCCACGTCATCGTGGTCGGCCAGCACACGCGCCAGCGCGTCGCGCTCCCCCGTCACGATGTTCACCACACCGCCGGGCAGGTCCGAGGTGTCGAACACCTGATAGAGGTCGGTCGCCGCCAGCGGGTGGCTTTGCGAGGGCAGCACCACCACCCGGTTGCCCATGGCAATCGCAGGCAGCACCAGCGAGACGAAGCCCAGAAGCGGCGCCGCCACCGGGCAGGCGATGCCCATCACGCCGAAGGGTTCGTTCATGGCCAGCGTCACATGCCCGCTGACGGTCGGGTGCACCGCATGGTCGAACTTGTCCGCCTGCGCCGCATACCAGAAGATGCGCGCGATGCTGGCCTCGACCTCGGCCTGCGCCGCCGCTGCCCGCACCCCGGTCATGGCGCGCAGACGCTCGGCGAATTCGGGCGCGCGGGCGGACAGGTTCTCGGCCAGGTAATAGAGCACCTGCGCGCGCTGGTGGCCGCTGACCTTCGCCCAGCCACTGGCCTTGTGCGCGGCCTCCACCGCGTTGCGGATGTCCTTGCGGTTGCCCAAGCCCGCCAGCCCCACGCTACGCCCGCGCGGGTCCGTGACAGTGTAGCTGGCCCCGCCATCGGGGCGCTTCTGCGCCCCGCCAACGTAGAGTTTCGCCGTCCGGTCGATCCCCGCGCCCGCAGGCGCCGCGCCCAGCGGGATGGCTTGCGGCGCGGGCGGGGCGCTAGCCGCCCGGCCCTTGCGCGCGGGCGCGCGCAGATACGCGCCCATCCCCGCGCGCCCGCCTTCGCGCCCGAAGCCGGATTCGCGCATCCCGCCAAAGGGCGCGCCCGCGTCGAACAGGTTGGTGGCGTTGATCCAGACCACCCCCGCCCTGACCTGCGCCGCCACGTCCAGACACAGGTTCACGTTTTCGGACCAGACCGAGGCCGCCAGCCCGTAAGCGGTGTTGTTCGCCAGCGCCACAGCCTCCTCGGGCGTGCGAAACGTGCCCAGCGTGGCCACGGGGCCAAAGATTTCGGCCTGCGCGACCACGTTGGCGGGGGCCACATCGGTCAGGATCGAGGGCGGGAAGAAGCAGCCCCCCTCGGGCAGCGCTACAGCGGCCTGATGCAGCGTGGCGCCTTGCGCCTGCCCCTCGGCCACCAGATCGCGGATGCGGGCCAGTTGCACGGGATGGACGATCGCGCCCATATCCACCGACTTGTCCAGCGGATCGCCCAGGCGCAGCGTCTCCATCCGTCGGTGGAGCCGGTCGGTAAACGCCTGCGCCACGCCTTCCTGCACCAGAATGCGGGAGCCCGCGCAACAGACCTCGCCCTGGTTGAACCAGATCGCATCGACCACGCCCTCGACCGCGGCATCAATGTCGGCATCGGCGAAGACGATGAAGGGCGACTTGCCGCCCAGTTCCAGGGTCAGCGCCTTGCCGGTCCCAGCGGTGGCGCGCCGGATTTCCCGCCCAACGCCGGTGGAGCCGGTGAAGGCGATCTTGTCCACGCCCTCGGCCGCCACCAGCGCCGCGCCGGGGGCACCGTCGCCAGTGACGATGTTGACCACGCCGGGCGGCAGCCCGGCTTCCATGCACACCTGCGCAAAGGCCAGCGCGGTCAGCGGTGTGTATTCGGCGGGTTTCAGCACCACGGTGTTGCCGGCGGCCAGCGCGGGCGCAATCTTCCACGCCAGCATCAGGAGCGGGAAGTTCCACGGGATGATCTGCCCGCAGACCCCGTGCGGGACCTGCCCCGGAAACTCGTCCGCCAGCACCGCCGCCCAGCCCGCGTGGTGATAGAAGTGGCGCACCGCCAGCGGCACGTCGATATCGCGGGACTCGCGTATGGGCTTGCCGTTGTCCATGCTTTCCAGCACCGCCAGAAAGCGCTCGCGCTTCTGCAGGTGGCGGGCCAGTGCGTAGAGGTGCTGCGCGCGGGCGTTCCCCGACAGCGCGGCCCAGGCGCCTTGCGCCTTGCGCGCGGCCTTCACGGCGGCGGCGATGTCGGCCTCCGATCCTTGCGAGACAAGCGCCAGCGCCGCGCCGGTGGCGGGGTTCTGCACCTCGAACCGGTCAGCAGGCGCGGTGAAGGCGCCGCCGATGAAATGGCCGAAGCCGTCCGCGTGCGCCTCCAGCCACGCCTGCACGGTGTCGCTGGCTTCGGGGGCGGGGCCGTAGTCCATGGTGGTCATGATCTCGGTGATACTTGGCGTATCAGGCATAGGGGGCGCTCCCTCAGGCCAGCGCGTGGCGGTGGGCGGCGGCGTAGCGCCCGGTGACGTGGTGTTCCAGCTGCCGCTCGATATCGCCCAGCATGGACGAGGCCCCCAGCCGGAACAGGTCGGGCGCCAGCCAGCGGTTGCCCAGTTCCTCCTTCATCAGGATCTGCCAGGCGATCGCGTCCTTGGCGCTGCGCATCCCGCCCGCGGGCTTGAAGCCCACGGCGTGGCCGGTGCGTGCCATGTAGTCGCGGATCGCGCGGGTCATGATCAGGCTGACGGGGAGCGTGGCGTTCACCCCTTCCTTGCCGGTAGAGGTCTTGATGAAATCCGCCCCCGCCTGCATGGCGACCATCGAGGCCGCGTAGACTTTGCGGAGCGTCTGCAACTCGCCCGTGGCCAGGATCGCCTTCAGATGCGCCGCGCCACAGGCTGCGCGCATGGCCGCGACCTCATCGTGCAGCGCCGCCCAGTCGCGAGCCAGCACGTGGGCGCGGGTGATGACGATGTCGATTTCCTGCGCACCCTGATCGACCGCATAGCGGATTTCCGCCAACCGCAGGTCCAGCGGCATCAGCCCCGCCGGAAACCCCGTGGCGACCGAGGCGACGGGGATATCCGTGCCGCTGAGCGCCTTCACCGCCGAAGTGACCATGGTCGGATAGACGCAGACCGCGCCGACCTGCGGCATCGCCTCCAGCCCCAGCCCGGCGACGATGCGATCCGCCAGCGGTCGCCGCGCCTTGGCGCAGAGCCGCGCCACCCGGTCGGGCGTATCGTCGCCTGCCAGCGTGGTCAGATCGATGCAGCGGATTGCGTTCAAAAGCCACGCCGCCTGATACGCCTTCTTGACCGTGCGCCGGGTGGTCAGGCTGGCGGCGCGGCGCTGGGCGGCGGTGCGGTTGACGGCCACGCCCTCGAACCAGTCGGGAGCAAGGGGCGTGCCGGGGTTGCGGGGTGCGTTCGAAGTCATGGGTTGGAACTCACGGCCGGGCCTTCGGGCGGGGCTTTCAGTTGTGGCAAGCCGCCCGCGCGGCGTCCAGCGGTTTGTGGGGCTTCACGCCCGCGCGGGCAGGTCCGCCAGCACCGCGCGCGCCGCCGCCGCCGGGTCGCCCGCCTGCCAGACCGGGCGGCCGACCACGATGTGATCCGCCCCGGCGGCGATGGCCCCGCCGGGGGTGGCGACACGCTTCTGATCGCCCAACGCCGCGCCTGCGGGGCGCACACCGGGGGTGACGATCAGACGGTCATGCGCCTGCGGCAGGACGCGAATAGCGGCGGCCTCCTGCGGGCTGGCGATGACCCCGTTCGCCCCGGCCTCGAACGCGCGGGTGGCGCGTTCCACCGCGATCTCGGCCACATCGCCCGGCACCATCATCGCCGCGTCCAGATCGCCCCGGTCAAGCGAGGTCAGCACCGTCACCGCCAGGATCTTCATATCCGACCCCGCCGCCCCCTGCATCGCCGCGCGGACGACATGCGGGTCGCCCTGCACCGTCAGGAAATCCAGATCGAAACGCGCCAGTCCGCGCACCGCTGCCTCCACCGTGGCGCCGATGTCGAACAGTTTCATATCAAGGAAGACGCGCTTGCCGTGCTCGTCCTTCAACTCGCGCGCCAGCGCGAGGCCACCGCCGGTGAGCATCCCCAGCCCGATCTTGTAGAACGAGACCGCCTCCCCCAACCGCCCGGCCAGCGCCAGCGCCGAAACCGCGTCCGGCAGGTCCAGCGCGACGATAAGCCGGTCATCCGCGCGCTCAGCGGTGGTGGTCATGGTCGAAACACTCATGGCAAGACTCCTGTGGCAATGGGTTTGTCGCTCATAGAGCGGCAGGAAACAGGCGTAAAGCGCCCCCGGAGTGCGCGGGTGGGTGTGTGGGGCGCACTCCGGGGGCGCGCTTTACGGCGCCCGAAGTCAGTCGAACAGCCGGAAGAACGCGCCGCGCAGCAACCCGTCCAGAACCGCGCGGGTCACATAGCCGGTGGGCGCCTGCCCGTTCTCGGCCTGCCAGTCGGCGATGGCATCGCGGGTGTCGGCATCGAAGCGCCCGTCCACGGCGCCCGGGTCATAGCCGCCCGCGCGCAACTGCCGTTCCACCAGTACCCGCGTCATTTGCGGGAGCGCCAGCGACTCTTCCTCGGCCCGGTCACGCTCGACAGCATCCGAGGGCGGGCCCGGTTCAGGCTCGGGCTCGGGCGTCGGCGCGGCAGCTTCGCGCAATTCCGCCAGCCGCGCGCGCGCGTTCGCGGCGTTGGCGCCATCGGGCCATTCGGTCAGGAAACGTTCGTAGCCTGCAATCGTATCGGTGGCGCGCGCCACCTCCCAGGCCCCGCGCTCGCGCTCGGCGCGCACGCGGGCACGCTCGGCCTCGAACCCGGCGATACGTTCGCGGGCCAGATCGGCGAATATGCCTTGCGGATAGCGGTTGAGATAGGCGCGCAGCCCGGCCTCGTCCCCCGCCGCGCCGGTTTCGGCCCAGAAGGCGCGGTCGCGGCGTTCCTCGGCGGCGCGGCGTTCGCGTTCCTCGGCCTCGATCTCGGCGGCGCGGCGGGCGCCCTGCGCGGCAAGCTGAAAGATCTGGTCACGGGTGATGAAGCCGGTGACGTCATGGTCGTTGCGTTCCTGCCAGCCGCGGATCGACGCGCGGGTGCCGGGACCGAAGATGCCATCGATCCCGCGGGTATTGTAGCCCAGAAGCGTCAGATCGCGCTGGATCGCGCGGCGCTCGTCACGGGTCAGGCCCAGCGCCTCCTCGATGGTCTCGGGCGTTGTCTCCAGCGCCTCGATCGCGGCCTGGGCCTCTTCGACGAACTCGCCGCCGGGGAAGGTATCAAGGTAGTCGGCATAGCCCTCCACCGTGTCCGCGTCCTGTGCGCGCTCCCAGGCGGCACGGTCGGCTTCCAGCGCGGGCTCGAACCCTTCGGGCAGGAAGGTCAGGTAAGGCGGGTTGAACCCGTCGATGCGCAGGTTCCGGCCCGCGCGCACGGTGGCGCCCAGGTTGCTGCCCGGCACCACCGCCGCGCGCAGGAAGCTGGTCAGTGACCCCACCGGCCCGCGCACCAGGCTGACGCCCTGCGGCACGTCCAGCCGCGACGGCAGGCCCGCGCTCAGCCCGTCGCCGATACGGCCGGGGAAGCTGCCATCGGCCAGTGCCACCAGCGCGCCGCCCTGCAGTTGCGAGGCCACGGCCAGCACGGTCTGCAAGCGCAGGCCCTGATCATCGATGGTGGCCAGATCCGGATCCTCGGCCTCGACCCCCATCAGCCAGGTGCCGGTGTCGCCGTAAACCACATGCCCGGCATAGACGATCACCACCCGCTCGCGCCGCTGCGCGCGCAATTCACGCGACAGGCGCGAGACGGCGGCACGCATCTCGGGGGCGTCCAGGTCGCGGGCGGTGCGGACCTCGAACCCGGCGGCGCGCAGGCGGCTTTCCACGTCCAACACCTGCCCGGCACCGCGGGCATCGCGCACGGCCTCGTAATCCTCGTTGGCGATGATGAGCGCAAGCCCCGCCGCCGACGCGGGCAGCGCCGCCATGAGACAGACGGAAAAGGCCGCCAGAAACCGGGTGAAAGCAAACCGCACAGACATGAGCACCTCCGTTGCCGGGGGCACTCCGGACCACTTACCCCTGGTCGTAACTGCGCTGATCCTCGATCACCTTGCCATCGTTCGGCAGGGTGCCGGGCGGCACCAGTTCGACCTTGCCCCGCAGCTTCAGCGTATCAAGGAGCGTGCCTTCATACAATTTCGGATTGGTGGCGCGGGTTTCGACCTGAACGGTCATCACGTCCATTTCGCCCTCGCGGGTGGCGATGACGCGGGCGCGGTGCACCTCGTCATGGTGCGATACGAAGGCCGCGACCTGTTCGGGGCGCACGAACATGCCCTTGATCTTGGTGGTCTGGTCGGCGCGGCCCATCCAGCCCCTGATGCGCATGTTGGTGCGTCCGCAGGGGCTTTCGCCCGGCAGCACCGCCGAGAGATCCCCGGTGGCGAAGCGGATCAGCGGATAGTCCGGATTCAGCGTGGTGACAACGACCTCGCCCACCTCGCCCTCGGCGACCGGATCGCCGGTGCCGGGGCGGACGATCTCGACGATCACGCCCTCGTCCACCACCATTCCCTCCATGGCGTCGGATTCGTAGGCGATGTTGCCCAGATCAGCGGTGGCATAGCACTGGCGGCAGGTGATGCCCCGGTCGGCGTAGTCCTGTCGCAGGGACGGAAACAGCGCCCCCCCGCCCACGGCGGCGCGGGTAATCGACAGGCGCTCGCCCATCTCCTCGGCCTTGTCGAGGATGATCTTCAGGTAATCCGGCGTGCCCGCATAGGCGGTCACCCCGATGTCGGCGGCGGCGCGGACCTGCAACTCGGTCTGCCCGGTGCCGGCGGGGAACACGGTGGCGCCCACGGCGCGGGCGGCGTTTTCGAACATCATGCCCGCAGGGACGAAGTGATAGGAAAAGCAGTTCTGCACGATATCGCCCGCGCCGATACCCAGCGCATGCAGGAAGCGGCCCAGCCGCCACCAGTCGTGGCCCGTGCGACCCGGTTCATAGATCGGCCCGGGCGACTGGAAGATGTGTTCAAACCCGCGCAGCGGCGTGGCGGTGAACCCGCCAAGGGGTTTGTGTTCACCCTGCGCGCCGGTCAGCGCCGACTTGCGCAGCACCGGCAGCGCGGCCAACGCGGTGCGGTCGGTGATGGCGGCGGGATCGACCCCGGAGAGCATGGCGGCATAGCCCGGCGCCTGCTGCGCGCGGGCGATCTGCGCGGGCAAATCGCGGGCCAGATCGGCGGCGCGGGCATCGGCGCTGCGAGTTTCATGGGCGTCGAAGAAACTGGACATGGCGTCACCACACGCGGTTGGAACGGGGTTGGGAGTGCTCATGCCAGCCACCGCTTGCGGCGGCGGTAGCTGCGCACTTCGCGGTAGCTCTTGCGCCCGGTGTCGGACATGCCGAGGTAGAATTCCTTCACATCCGGGTTCTCGCGCAGTTCCTTCGCACCGCCCTCCATCACCACACGGCCATTTTCCAGGATGAAGCCGGTATGGGCGAAGCGCAGCGCCACGTTGGTGTTCTGCTCGGCCAGCAGGAAGGTCACGCCCTGTTCGGTGTTCAGCCGCGAGACGATATCGAAGATCTGCTCAACCAGTTGCGGCGCCAGACCCATGGAGGGTTCATCCAGCAGGATCATCTTCGGCCGGGACATCAGCGCGCGACCGATGGCGGTCATCTGCTGTTCCCCGCCCGAGGTATAGCCCGCCTGGCTGCGGCGGCGTTCCTTCAAGCGCGGGAAGTATTCATAGACCAACTCCAGATCCGCGGCGATATCGCCGCGCCCGTCCTTGCGGGTATAGGCACCTGTGAGAAGGTTCTCCTCGACCGTCAGGTGCTCGAAGCAGTGGCGCCCCTCCATCACCTGGACCACCCCGCGGTTGACCAGATCGGCAGGGCTCATGTTCACCACGTTTTCACCGTCATAGACGATGGAGCCCTTGGTGACCTCGCCGCGTTCGGAATGGATCAGGTTGGAAATCGCCTTGAGCGTGGTCGATTTGCCCGCGCCATTGCCGCCCAGAAGCGCGGTGATCCCGCCGCGCGGCACCTCGAGGCTGACGCCCTTGAGCGCCAGAATGACGTGGTTGTAGAGCACCTCGATGTTGTTCACCTCCAGCAGGTTGGCCTCGGTGGACATCTCGGCGGTGGTCTGTGGCGTCTCGGCGTCAAGCATGGGTTCGGACCTTGGCTGCAGGGCGTCGGCGTAACGCAAGTTCGGGTGCGGGTGTGGCGGCCCCGCGTACGGGGCCGCCGGGGGCCGTGCCTCAGTTCAGGCAGGCTGGCTCGATGTCGTTTTCAGCGGCATAGGCCAGGCTGTCCTCCATCACCATTTCCATGATCAGCTCGCGGTCGGGCTCGATCCAGTCGGTGATCAGATTCCACTCACCGGCGTGGGCGTCCCACTGCTGGATCATGGCCTGACCCGAGCCGCCGTGGTTCTGGCAGCTCACCTCGAACGGGGGGCCGAAGTCCGGCAGGCCCAGTTCGGCCATGCGCTCTTCGGTGATGACCAGGTTTGCCATGCCGTCGCGCATCATCGCGGGCGTGATGTTGGCCACGCCGTGGATTTCCTGCGCCGTGCGCGCGGCTTCGACCGCGAGCATGGCGGCATACATCCCGCGCGAGTAGAGCACGGTGCCGATCTCGTCGCCCGTCCCAGCTTCGAGGCCGCGGTCATAGACGTATTGCTGCAAGTCCTCGTAGACCGGATAGTCCGTGCCCGTGCCGTGCATCGCCAGCGCCTTGTAGCCATGTGCGGCTTCCCCGGCGGGCAGCACGTCCTGCTGCGAGCCGGACCACCAGACGCCGATGAAGTTCTCCATCGGGAAGCGGATGTTGGCGGCTTCCTGCACGGCGGTGGAGTTCATCACCCCCCAACCCCACATGATCACGTAATCCGGGCGCTCGCGGCGAATCTGCAGCCACTGGCTGCCCTGCTCCTGCCCGGGGCTGTCCACGCCGATGGTCAGCAACTCGTAGCCCAGACGCTCAGACAGGCGGGTCAGCGTGGGGATCGGCTCGCGGCCATAGGCCGAGTTGTGATAGAGCAGCACGATCTTCTTGTCGTCCAGGCTGCCGTCGTTCTCGTCCAGCAGGTAGTTGATGATCACGCTGGCCCCGTCCCAGTAGTTGGCCGGGTAGTTGAAGGTCCAGTTGAAGACCTCGCCATTCACGGCCGAGGTGCGGCCATAGCCCATGGTGTGCATGGGGATGCCATCCTGCATGGTGCGCGGGATCAGCTGATATGTGATGCCGGTGGACAGCGGCTGCAGAACCAGCGGGTTTTCGCCGCGCAGGGCCTGGTAGCATTCGACGCCGCGCTCGGTGTTATAGGCGGTTTCGCATTCGCTGTAGCGGATCGGAACGCCGCCGATGCCGCCGTCACGCTCGTTGATCAGCGTGAAATAATCGGCATAGCCATCGGCGAAGGGAATGCCGCCAGGTGCGAAGGGCCCGGTGCGATAGCTCATGTTTGGCAGGAACAGCGACTCGGCGATGGCCGGGGCTGCGGCGGTCATGGTGACCGCAAGGGCTGCGGTCAGTCTTGTCATCTTCATTGGTGTCTCCTCCCACATTGGATGACGGTGAACTTGATGCCCGTTGCCCCGGGCGCAGGGTCGCAACCGGCCCCCGTCAGTAGGGGAACGGCCAGAGCCGGAGCTTTTCCTTGATCGTGCGCCAGAGCGCGGCGATACCGTGCGGCTCCAGGATCAGGGTGATGATGATCAGCGCACCGATGATCATGATCTCGATATGCGCGGCCAGGTCGGTGGCCCAGCCCAGGTTGTCCACCAGCATGATCTTCAGGAGCACCGGCCCGGCGATCAGGAAGAACGCCCCGGCAAAGGCGCCGAAGATCGACCCCAGCCCGCCGATGATGACCATGAAGAGCACGAGGAAGGACTTGTCGATCCCGAACGCCTCGCCCGCCTCGGCCGCACCCAGGTAGACCGTGAACAGCAGCGCCCCGGCGATACCGATGTAGAACGAGGACACGGCAAAGGCGGTCAGCTTGGACCACAGCGGGTTCACGCCGATGATTTCGGCAGCGATGTCCATGTCGCGGATCGCCATCCACTGCCGACCCAGGGTGCCGCGCGTCAGGTTGCGTGCCAGCCAGGCCAGCGCGACCAGGAACACCAGGCAGATCATGTACATCGACACCGCGCTGGCCGAGGCACCGGTGACCGGCACGCCGAACACAGTGCGCGTGGGCGCCGAGATCATGCCCGTGGGCGAGTAGTTGAAGAACCACGGCGTCCGAGTGAACAGCCAGATCAGGAAGAACTGCGCCGCCAGCGTGGCCACCGCGAGATAGAACCCCTTGATCCGCAGCGAGGGCAGGCCGAACAGAACCCCCACCCCGGCGGTGATGAACCCCGACAGCAGGATCACGAAGATGATGTTAAGGTCCGGAAACCCGGTCATCAGCTTGTAGCTGGCATAGGCCCCCACCGCCATGAAGCCGCCGGTGCCGAGCGAAAGCTGCCCGCAATAGCCGATCAGGATGTTCAGCCCAAGTGCGGCGATGGTGTAGATAAGGAACGGCACCACCAGCGCGTTGGTCCAGTAGTCGTTCAGGATCAGCGGCATGATCAGGAAGGCGACGCCCAGCACGAAGAAGTAGCCGTACCGGTCGAACCGGATCGGAAAGGTCTGGTTGTCGGATGTGTAGGACGTCTTGAAATCGCCCGCTTCACGGTAAAGCATGGATCAGACCCTCTCGATGATCTTTTCGCCGAACAGCCCCTGCGGACGGAACAGCAGGAACACCAGCGCCAGCATGTAGGCGAACCAGTTCTCGGTCGCGCCGCCGATGAGCGGCCCCATGAAGAAGTCGAACAGCTTTTCGCCCACGCCGATGATCAGCCCGCCGACGATGGCCCCGGGGATCGAGGTGAAGCCGCCCAGGATCAGCACCGGCAGCGCCTTCAAGGCAATCAGCGACAGCGAGAACTGCACCCCCGATTTCGCCCCCCACATCATCCCCGCCACCAGCGCGACGATCCCCGCCAGCGTCCAGACCATCACCCAGATGAAGCGCAGCGAGATGCCGACCGAGAGCGCCGCCTGATGGTCGTCGGCCACCGCACGCAGGGCGCGCCCCTGCTTGGTGTATTGCGAGAAGATCACCAGCCCGGCGACAAGGATTGCAGCGATCAGCGCGGCCCAAAGCTCCAGCGTATCCATGTAGAAGCCGTAGCCGAACCAGTTGAACGTGGCCTCGTCCACCGCCAGCGACATGCCTTGCGGGATGCCCACGTCCAGCCGCTTGACCTCGGCCCCCCACATCAGGTCGCCGAAACCTTCGAGGAAATAGGCCAGCCCGATGGTGGCCATGAACAGGATGATCGGTTCCTGGTTGACCAGGTGGCGGAAGATGTAGCGCTCTACCAGCCAGGCGAAGGCAACCATCACCAGCACCGTCCCGGCGATGGCCACCAGCGTCGGCAGGCTCCATCCGAAGTAATGCAGCCGCGTACCGAAGATCGCGTTGATCAGGTGCGAAAACGGGATCTGCCCGCTTTGCAGCCCCACCAGTGTCAGCGCGGCAAAGAGCGCCATCACCCCCTGGGAGAAATTGAAGATGCCGCTGGCCTTGAAGATCAGCACGAAGCCCAGCGCCACCAGCGCATACATGACCCCGGCGGTCAGGCCGTTGGCGGCGGCCTCCAGGGCAAAGAGAAGCGTGTCAGACATGGTTGCCCCCCTGATAAGCGGTCGTAGCGGCGCGCTCAGTCATCGGTCACCCCCAGATAGGCCTTGATGACCTCTTCGTTGTTGCGCACCTCGTCGGGCGTTCCGTCGCCGATCTTCTTGCCGTAATCCATCACCACCACCCGGTCCGACAGGTCCATGACCACGCCCATGTCGTGCTCGATCAGCACGATGGTGGTGGCGAATTCGTCATTCACATCGAGGATGAAGCGGCACATGTCCTCCTTCTCCTCGACATTCATGCCGGCCATGGGTTCATCGAGCAGCAGGATCGACGGCTCGGCCGCCAAGGCGCGGGCCAGTTCCACCCGCTTCTTCAGCCCGTAGGGCAGGCGCGCCACCGGCGTCTTTCGGATGTGCTGGATTTCCAGGAAGTCGATGACCTTCTCGACCTTCTCGCGGTTTTCCTCTTCCTCGCGCTGGGCGGTGCCCCACCACAGCGCCTGCTGGAAGATATTGGCCTTCATGTGGTTCAGCCGCCCGGTCATGATGTTGTCCAGCACGCTCATCCCCTCGAACAGGGCGATGTTCTGGAAGGTGCGTGCGATGCCGGTGCGGGCGACCTGATAGGGGCGCATCCGGGGGCGGCGGTAGCCCTTGTAGATGATCTCGCCTTCCTGGGGATTGTAGAAGCCCGAGATGACGTTGAGCATCGAGGACTTGCCCGCCCCGTTGGGGCCGATGATGGCGCGCACCTCGCCCCAGCGGATATCGAAGCTGATGTCCTTGATCGCCGTCACGCCGCCGAAGCGGAGCGTGATGTTGCGCATCTCCATCGCCACGCCGCCGATCTTGCGGCCGTCGGCGGTGGTGTAGCCTTCTTCAGGCTGGGTATCGAGCATCGGTCACTCCCTCCCGAAATCCCGCGCGGATGGCGCCGGAATCGCGCACACTCCTCCGGTCTCCACCGCCAGCGTCTGGCGGAGGGACATTCATTTCTTCGCGGCCGAAACCGCGAACATCGCAATCAGGCCGACAACCGTGCCATAGCCCGCCATTGCCGCAATCTGGGCGCCAAGCGTCATTGCGTCGTAGACCCCGGCGATATTGAGGGACGCGATTCCGAACGCCCCGGTCACGGCGCAGGCCAGATAGAGCGCGCCGCGCTCGCTCAGCAGGCGCCCCTTCCCCGCCAGCCAGCCCCCCGCCGCAGCAATCGCAACCCCCGTGCCCGCCACGGCAACCCCTGTTGCGGTCCCGCTCATTGGTGCCTCCGGTCTGCCGCCATCACAGCCGTCCCACCAACCCGACGACCATCCCGTAGATGATCATCGAACCGATGATGTAATGGATGCGCGACAACGGCAGGCCCGGCCAGATGCGCTGCACCGCCAGGATGCCGAAGGCGCCGGTGATGGAACCGCTGATCGCGGGCTTCAGGAACTCGGGGAAGAACCGCACGATCGCAAAGGCCAGGATCAGTCCGGCAACGGCCAGGATTGCGGCGACCGGATACTTCGGCCGGTCAGGAACATTCGGGTTTTCAGTCATTCTGCTGCCATCTTCTTTTCGGCCCCGAAGACGCGCGCATCGCGGATTTCCAGCGTTGCCGTGATCTTGCCCTTGCGCCCGTCCTCGTAGGTGACTTCGGTTTCAGTGTAGACACTGTCCTTGTCGCCATAGAGCGCGTCAATCAGATCGGCGTATTTCTCTTCAACGATGCGGCGGCGCACCTTGCGGGTGCGGGTCATTTCACCATCGTCGGCGTCCAGTTCCTTGTGCAGCACCAGGAAGCGGTGGATCTGGCAGCCCGAAAGCATCTCGTCCTGCGCGACGCTTTCGTTGACGGTCTCCACATGCTCCTGGATCGTGTCCAGCACGCGCTTCAGCCCCGCCAGCTCCTGATAGCTGGAATAGGCGATGTTGTTGCGCTCGGCCCAGCTTCCCACGGCGCCCAGGTCGATGTTGATGAAGGCCACGCAGCGGTCGCGGTTGTTGCCGAAGACCACGGACTCGAGGATGTTGGGGAAGAACTTGAGCTTGTTCTCCACGTACTTGGGCGCGAACATGCCGCCATCGGCCATCTTGCCCACGTCCTTGGCGCGGTCGATGATGCGCAGGTGGCCGGTCGAATCCTCGAAGAAGCCGGCGTCCCCGGTGGCGACCCAGCCTTCGGGATCCTTGGTCGAGGCGGTCGATTCGGCGTTCTTGTAGTATTCGACGAAGGTGCCGGGCGAGCGGTAGTAGACCTCGCCATTCTCGGCGATCTTCACCTCCACGCCAGGGCTGGGCACACCGACGGTATCGTTGCGCACCTCGCCATCGGGTTGCTGGGTGATGAAGACCGAAGCCTCGGTCTGGCCATAAAGCTGCTTCAGGTTGATGCCCAGCGCACGGTAGAATTCGAAGATCTCGGGGCCGATCGCCTCGCCCGCGGTGTAGGCAACGCGGATGCGGCGCAGGCCCAGCGTGTCCTTGAGCGGGCCATAGACCAGCAGGTTGCCAAGGCCGTATTTCAACCGTGCGCCCAGGCTCACGGGCTTGCCGTCCAGCAGCTTCGGTCCGACCTCGCGCGCATGCGCCATGAAGTGGTGGAACAGCCGCTGCTTGATCTTGTTGGCATCCTCCATGCGGATCATCACCGTGGTCAGCATGGTTTCAAAGATGCGCGGCGGGGCGAAGTAATAGGTCGGCCCGATCTCGCGCAGGTCGGTCATCATGGTCTGCGCCGATTCCGGGCAGTTGACGCAGAAGCCGGTGTAATACGCCTGCCCGATGGCGAAGATGAAATCGCCGACCCAGGCCATGGGCAGATAGGCCAGGATCTCATCGCCCGGCTTCAGCTTGTCGAATTCGGACGAGGCGCGCGAGGTTTCGATGATGTTGCGGTTCGAGAGCACCACACCCTTGGGCTTGCCCGTGGTGCCCGAAGTGTAGAGCATGACGCAGGTGTGGTCATAGCTCAGCTCGGCCAGGCGCTTATCCAGCTCCGGGCCCAGCCGCTGGGCGGCGGCGCGGCCTTCGGTCTGCACGTCCATCAGCCAGTTCATGCTGCTGTGGTCGTATTTGCGCATCCCGCGCTTATCCAGATACAGGATCTGTTCGATGCAAGTGACCTTTCCCTGCACCTCGATGACCTTGTCGACCTGCTCCTGATCGCCCGCGACCACGAAGCGCGCGCCGCAATGATCCAGCACATAGGCCATCTCTTCGGCGACCGCGTCCTGATAGAGCGGCACAGGGATCGCGCCGACCGATTGCGCGGCGACCATGGACCAGTAGAGCGCGGGGCGGTTGCGGCCGATAATGGCGACGTAATCGCCGCGCTCCACCCCCAGCACCAGAAAGCCCAATGCCATGGCGCGCACTTCCTCGGCGGTTTCGGCCCAGGTCCAGTGCTGCCAGATGCCGAATTCCTTCTCGCGGTACGCGGTGCGCTTGCCGAACTGGCGCGCGTTGCGGGCCAGCAAGCCCGGAACCGACTGCGGGATATCCTGCGCGGCGGTGGTGCTCACGTCGACTGTCCTCCCCCTCCTGGCCGGCGGGCTCTTGAACGGGGTGCAATGCCCTCCGCATCGCACGCCCGGCACCCGGCGGCCTGATCGTCGCTGTTCTGGACAACGACTCTTTCGGCACTATTGCGCAATCCTTTCGAATTGTAACGCCGGGCGCGACCGCCCGCCGATCCCTTCCGCTGGCCGCAGAGGCAGGCTAAGCTCAGGCCCCGAGGAGGCCACGCGGAGGAGGCGGCGTGCCCGAGCTAGAAGACACGCGGCTGCGGTTGATGAATGCCGGGCTGAACCTGATCCAGCAGGCGCTGTCGATCTTTGACAGCGACCTGAAGCTGGCCGTCTGCAATCCCCGCTTTCAGGAAATGTTCAGCTTTCCCGACGAACTGGCCCGGCCCGGCGCCGCCTTCGAGGACATCATCACCTATCAGGTGGATCGCGGCGAATACGGACCGGTCGCGGACCGGGACGAGGCGATCCGCTCCCGCGTCGATGCGGCGCGCGCCTTCGTGCCGCATTACATGGAGCGCCGCCGCGCGAACGGGCGCTGGATCTCGGTCGAAGGGGCGCCGCTGGCACAGGGCGGCTGGGTCACGGTCTATACCGACATCACCGAGGTGAAGCTGCAGGAGCAGTTGCTGAAATCGCGCTCCGAAGAACTTTCGGGCGAACTGCTGAAACATGCCGAGCGACTGGCGCAGGCCAACCGCGAACTGGCCGCCGCCAATGCCCGGCTGGAGGAAACCAAGCGCGAACTGGTCGAGATGGAGGCCCGCACCCGGCTGACCACCGAGATGATGCCCGCCCACATCGCGCATATGGACCGCGGGTTGCGGTATACCTTTTCGAACCGGCGCCTGTCTGCGGTGATGCCGGGCAAGCCGCGCGACATCGTGGGACTGACCGCTTCCGAAGCGCTCGGTTCGACATTCGACAAGATCCTGCCGTCGCTGCAACGCGCGCTCCGCGGCGAGGACAGCGTGCGCGAATTCACCGACGATGACAGCGGGCGGCGCATCCGGGTGGCCTTCACCCCCGATCAGGTGGGCACCGGGCCGATCAACGGGGTCTATATCCTGTCCATGGACGTGACCGAGGAAACCCAGGCCCGCGCGGCGCTGGCGCAGACGCGCAAGCGCGAACTGGCGGCGCAGCTTTCCTCGGGGCTGGCGCATGATTTCGGCAATCTGCTGACGATCATCCTTGGCCTGCAGGGGCGGCTGCTGCGGGCCAGCGACCTGCCGGATAATCTGGCCGAGGTGGCCCGCACGACCATTGCGGCGGCGCGGCGCGGGGGCGTGCTGCTGGACCGGATCGCGCAGATTTCCGGGCATCGCGAGATCAGGGCCGAGCCGACGGATCTGGAAGCGCTGCTTGATGACCTGAACATGATGGCCAGCCCCTCGCTGCCCGAGAATGTGCGGCTTCAGGTGCGCATCGAAGGCCCGCTGCCGCCCCTGATGCTGGACGCGGGCGTGTTGCAGGACAGCCTGCTGAACCTGATCCTGAACGCGCGCGACGCGCTGGGCGCCGCCGGGGGCGAAATAGGGCTGACGGCGCGGGCAGTGCGCGACACCTGGCTGGAGATCGCGGTCGAAGACACCGGCCCGGGGTTTTCCGAGGCCGCGCTCGATCACGGGCTGGAGCCGTTCTTCACCACCAAGGGCGGCGAGGGATCGGGGCTGGGGCTGGCCATGGTCTATGACCAGATCACGCTTTGCGGCGGCACCGTGCGGCTGGGCAACCGTTCGGGGGGAGGTGCCAGCGTGACCCTGCGGCTGCCACTGCGCCCGGTGGCCACGGGCAAGGCTTCGGGGATGGTGCTGCTGATCGAGGACAGCACCGAGATCCGCGAGGAGGTGCGCGCCATGCTGCGCGATCTGGGCTTCAGCGTGATCGAGGCCGCCAGCGCCGACGAGGCGCTGCAACTGGCCGAATTGCCGGGAATAGAGATGGTGCTGAGCGACATCAATCTGCCGGGCGAAACCTCGGGGCTGGAGTTGGCCCGGCATCTGCGTGCACGCGGGCTGCAGCGGCTGTGGCTGATGACCGCGCTGCCGCCGGGCGATCCGCTGCGGCGTGCGGCGGCTGACGAATTCCCGGTGCTGGGCAAGCCCTTCGACCCGACCGTGTTGCAGGCCAGCCTGATGGAGCGCGTCGCGTGAGCCAGCCGCATGTCGCCATCCTCGATGACGAGCCCGAAATCCGGCACATGCTGGCGCAAGCGCTAAATGACGCGGGCTTCCGCACCTCGAGCTTTGCCCGCGCCACGGAATTCGAGGCTGTGCTCAAGCGCAGCACCCCCGATGTCTGCCTCGTGGACCTTGGCCTGCCGGACCGCGACGGGCTGGCGCTGGTGCATCGTCTGGCGCTGGAATCGGGGGCGACGATCATCATCATCTCGGGCCGGGCGCAGGTGCAGGATCGGGTGACCGGGCTGGAACTGGGGGCGGATGACTACATCATCAAGCCCTTCGATCCGGCCGAGGTGGTGGCCCGCATCCGCGCGCGGCTGCGCAAACCCGCCAAGGGCACCGGGGGCGGTGCCGACACGGCCCGGTTCGCCGGATGGACCGCGCATTTCGACCGCTACATGCTGGTGCGCGAGGATGGGACCGAAATCCCCTTCAGCCACGCCGAAGGCGAGGTGCTGCGGCTGTTCCTGGAAAGCCCGCGGCGGCTGATCAGCCGCGCGCAGATGCAGGAATCGCTCGGCGGGGCGGCAGGCGAAAGTTTCGACCGGGCCATGGACGTGCGCATTTCACGCCTGCGCACCAAGCTGGGCGAGGATCCGCGCAACCCGCGTTTGATAAAGACCATCTATGGCGCGGGCTATATCTTCCTGGGCGACGTGACCTGGGATTGACCCGTCTGGCACCACGGCGCACGCGCGCATCACCCGGCGAGCTGGTCCATTTTCTGCGCCAGCTTCACGTCCAGTTCCGACAGCCCGCCCGCGTCATGGGTGGTCAGCGTGACCTTCACCGTCTTGTATACATTGAACCATTCCGGGTGATGGTTCATCTTCTCGGCCCAGATCGCCGCGCGGGTCATCCAGCCGAAGGCGGCGACGAAATTGGCAAAGGTGAATTCCTTGGTGATCGCGTCGCGGTCGCTGTCCAGCGCCCAGCCATTGGCCAGAAGCGGGTCCAGCGCGCTGCGGTCGGCGAGTTTCTCGGTCATGCGGTGTCTCCCTTTCTGTCTGCGTCGCGCCGAAAGGGGCCGTAGTCGGCCAGCAGGTCGATCTCGCCTTCGATCGCGTCGCGTTCGCGGGACAGGTATTCCGCCACGGCGTGCTGAAAACCCCGGTCGGGGAAATGATGCAGCGAGTGCACCTTGCGCGGCAGGTAGCCGCGCGCAAGCTTGTGCGCGCCCTGCGCGCCCGCCTCCACCCGGCTCATCCCGTGGCGCAGCGCGTAGTCGATAGCGCGGTGATAGCAGAGTTCGAAGTGCAGACAGGGGTGGTCTTCGATGCAGCCCCAGTAGCGCCCGTAAAGCGTATCGCGCCCGATGAAGTTCAGCGCGCCCGCGACCCAGGCCCCGCCGCGCTTTGCCATGATCAGCAGCACATCGTCGCGCATGGTCTCCTGCACCGCGTCGAAAAACGCGCGGGTCAGGTAGGGGCGGCCCCATTTGCGCGCGCCCGTGTCCTGATAGAAGGTCCAGAAGGCATCCCAGTGTTCGGGCCGCAGATCGTCGCCGGTCAGTTCATGGATGGTGCCGCCGAAGGCTTGCGCGGTGGCGCGTTCCTTGCGGATCGCCTTGCGCTTGCGCGAGGACAGGGCGCCCAGGAAGCCGTCGAAATCGCCGAAATTTCGGTCATGCCAGTGGAGTTGCTCGGTCACGCGGTGCAGGTAGCCGGTCGCGTGGCCCGGCACAGTCTCGGCCTCGGCGCAGAAGGTCACATGGGCCGAGGACAGGTTGTTGTC
>LFIK01000240.1_pt1 | contig 39696 bp, 32 predicted proteins | sample 643401 | NCBI WGS metagenome assembly LFIK01 (sample SAMN03777447, study PRJNA286221) | soda lake metagenome | biome: soda lake; feature: Kulunda steppe; material: water; isolation source: sample T5-Br brine of Lake Tanatar-5 | place: Russia: Kulunda steppe | collected 2010-07
CGTGTAGTTCCACCGTCGTCGGCTGCGAGGAGCGGTTGGTGGGTTTCATCACCGAACTGACCACGAAGCTTGCCTTCGACGCGGACGATCGCGCCTGGATGCTCGAGGCGAAATGCCTCGACGCGGATCCGGAGGCCTTCTTTCCCGAGAAGGGCGGCTCGACCCGGGAGGCCAAGCGCATCTGCGCCGCCTGCCCGGTCCGCAACGACTGCCTCGACCATGCGCTCGATCACGACGAGCGGTTCGGCATCTGGGGTGGCCTGTCCGAACGTGAACGTCGACGGGCGAAGCGCCTGACCGCCTGAGCGACTCGCGGTCCACGTAGGGCGTGCTCGGGGCCTGTCCGACCGGCCGTCGCGGCGGCGGGTGCCCAGACCCCCTGTGATATCGTCACGCGGCCTCGCGGCACCCGGATCTGGTGGCGTTGCCCGCCGTTTCGGACCGCGTCGTCGGTCTGCCCGGGCCACCCGGTGCGATGCACCGTGTGGTCGCTGGGAACCGGAGCCAGTCGACGCGGTCAGCGCAAGCGAGGTGCGCCGCCGCACGCGTTCAGGAGCCTCTCGTGTCCGCCACCGCCACCGCGACGCCGACCGTGCTGGTCGTGCTGGTCGCGCATGACGGGGCCACCTGGCTCCCGCGGACACTGGATGCGCTCCTCGAGCAGGACCATCCGGAGATCACGATCCTCGCGGTCGACAATGCGAGCCAGGACGGATCCCGCGAGTTGCTGCTCGACCGGCTGGGCGAACAGCGGGTGCTGGTGGCCGACCGGGACCTCGGCTTCGGGGCCGCGGTGTCGATGGCACTGGACGCCCGGATCGCCGACGACGCGCCCTACGTGTTGACCCTGCACGACGACTGTGCGCTGGATCGCGGCGCGATCAGTGCCCTGGTCGCGGCCATGGAGGCCGATCCGCGGTTGGCCATCGCCGGCCCCAAGCTGCATCAGTGGGATGCCCCGGAGCGCCTCGAGTCCGCGGGCTGGACCATCGACCTCACGGGACGGGCCGACAACGGGGTCGACGTCGACGAGCTCGATCAGGGCCAGCACGACCAGGATCGTCGCGCCCTGTACGTCCCGACCACGGCGATGCTGCTGCGGCGCGGGGCGCTCGACGCCGTCGGGCGGTTCGACCGCCGCTACCACGTGTTCCGCGACGACCTCGACCTGTGTTGGCGGATGTGGCTCGGCGGTCACGAGGTCGAGGTCGTCCCCGAGGCGACCGCCGACCACGCGGCCGGCGCGTCCAACTACCTGCGGCTCGGGCAGACGCGATTCATCGGTCCACGTTACTTCGCGGAACGCAACACGCTGGCGACCCTGATCAAGAACTACGCCGGCCCCCGGTTGGCGCTGGTCATCCCGCTGTATCTCCTGGTCGGTCTGGCGAAGGTCGTCGGGTTCGTCCTGACCCGCCGCTTCTCGGACGCCTACCAGACGCTGCGTGCCTGGGTCTGGAACCTGGTGCACCTGCGTGAGACGCGCCGGCTGAGGCGCCAGGTCCAGCGCGGCCGTGTCCGGTCCGACGCGGAACTCGCGGCGCTGTTCGGCCGGATCGGTCCACGGGTCCGTGCCTACGGCGAAGCCATGGCCACCTGGGTGGCCGGCGGCGACACCGGCCCCACCCCGGCTCCCAGTGAGGAACAGCCGCGCGATCCCCGGCTGCGGAGCTCGCTGCGGGTGCGCGCACTCCTGCGGCAGCGCCCGGTACTGGTCGTTGGTGGGCTGCTGGTGATCCTGCTGCTCGCCGGCACGTGGCCGATCCTGCTGCCGGGCGAGTTGCGCGGTGGTGAGCTGGCCCCGTGGCCGGCCTCCGCGGGCACCTTCCTCGGGGACTACGTCGCGGGGTGGCACGAGGCCGGTGCGGTGGGGACCTCCGCGCCCCCCTCCCCTGCACAGGTGCTGCTCGGTCTGTTCCAGGGCCTGCTGGGCAACAGCGCCTATGCCGCCTCGCGCGGGGTGCTGCTGGTGCCGTTCATCGCGGCCTGGCTGCTCGCCCTGCGTGCGGCGCAGGTCTACTCGCGGCGGCGTCTGCCGCGGGTCGTCGCGGCGAGCGCCTATGTGCTCTCGCCCCCGGCATTGGCCGCGTTGGTGACCGGGCGGGTCGGGGCGCTGGTGACCCTCGCGGTGCTGCCCGGGCTCGTCGCCGGTGGGACCACACTCGCCCGCCGACGGTCCACGCCGGCCCGTGCCTGGCGTGCCGTCGCCGGTGTGGCACTGCTCGGTGGGGTCGGTGGCGCGTTCGAACCGCTGCTGCTGGTGGCCATCGTCGTCGTCGGGGCCGTCGCGACGTTCATCGGCCTGCTCGTCGCCAAGGAGGCCTCCTGGCGGATCGCGTTGGCGACCCGGGCGGGTGCGGCGGTGCTCGGACCGGTGGTCCTGCTGGCTCCCTGGTCGCTGCGCGTCTTCGCGCCCGACGGGCCGCTGGCGGGGAGCGCGCAGGCCGCCGCCGGCGACGAACTGTGGCGCTGGTTGCTGCTCGCGCCCAGCCTGCCCGGCTTCCCGGGCCTGCTGGCCGGTGGGGGCTTCCTGCTGGCCGGTGTGCTCGGACTGGTCCTGGGTGCCCGGCGCAGCCTCGGTCTCGCCTCGGCGCTCTGGGCGGTCGCGCTGGCGGGAGCCATCGGTGGCTGGTGGCTCGACCGTTCACTCGCCGTGACCTGGGCCGGCCTGCCCCTGCTCGCCACGGCGGCCGCGTTCGCCGGACTGCTCGCCTTCGCGTTCGCCACCGGGGAGGCGCAGCTCGCCCGGCACGCCTTCGGCTGGCGTCAGGTGGCCGTCGCGGCGACCGCGACGATGGTGGCGGCGAGCTTCGGCGTCGTCGCGACCTCCCTGGTCGGCAACGACTGGGACCACTTCCGGGTCGGTGATCCGCCCCTGCCCTCCTTCGTGGTCGCCGCCGCCGAGGAGTCCGGTCCGTTCCGGGTGCTCACGCTCGCGGATCGCGACGGCGAGGTCGTCTACGAACTGGTCGACGGTCGGGGGCCCTCCATGGCGAACTACGGGGTGACCGCCCCGGCCGCGGCCGACGACCTCGTCGCCGATGTGGTCGAGGATCTGCTGTCCGGACGGGATCCGGGTGCCTCGGACCGCCTGGCGCGGTTCGGGGTCCGCTACGTCCTGGTCCCAGCGGGTGGGGCGTCCGAGCCCCTGGACGCGGCGCTGCTCGATCAGGTCGGCCTCGACCCGCGGCCCGTGCCCGAGGGACGACTGTTGGCGGTCGCCGGATCCCTGCCCTACGCCGCCGCCGTGGCCACGGTCGCCGGGCCGGCATCGTCGAATACTGGGGCGGTACCCGACCCCGACACGGTGCGTGCGCTGCGCCAGGTGGACAACGGTGTCTACGTCGGTCGACTGGACGCCCCCGGATCGTTGTTCATCGCCGAGGTCGATGATGGTGCCTGGCGCCTCCAGGTGGACCGGTCCGACGAGGGGACGCTCGCCCGTGGCAGCGGGTCCGGTGAGCTCGTGGTCTTCGATGACGTCCCCGCCGGGACGGTCACCGTCACGCACGAGGGCACCGCGGCGCGCGGTCTGGCCGTGACCGGGCAACTGCTCGCCGTGCTGTTGGCGGTGTCCCTGGCGCTGCGGCCCCCGACGTTCGCGCGGCGTCACCCGGGGGAGCCGGAGCCGGTCGGAGGTCCCACCATGCAGGAGGCGGCCTCGTGAGATCGCGTCACGCGCTCACCGTCGTCGCCCTCCTCGGTGCCGTCGGTGCCGTCGTGCTCGGGCTCGAACGGCTCGCGCCCGCGCCGCCGGTGGATCCGCCCGCGGTGGTGTCCGCCGTCGACGAGCCGGTGGCGGGGACGTGGGTCTGTGGGTTCGGTGACGCCCGTCGGGATGCCGACGCGCGGGTGATCGCGGTCCGTCCGGGGACGGTGGGTGACCCGCCCGCGAGCTACGACCTCGAGCAGCTGCACGACGGCACGCTTGAGGCGATCGCCGATGACCAGCTCTTCGCCGGCAGTGCCGCCGACACGGCCATCACGACCGACACGGACCTGTCGGCATCGGTGCTGCGCTGGCGGGGAGCTCCGGTCGCCACGTGGCGGGAGTGGTCGTTGCAGGCGACCGAGGACGTGCCGGCCGCGACCGTCGCCGGACCCTGCCAGCTGCCCTGGGCACCGCAGTGGTACATCCCGGGTCTGAGCACCGAGGGTGGCGACGAGGCCCGCATCCGGCTCACCAATTCCTACGCCGGTGCGGCCACGGTCGCGGTCGGGTTCCGCTCGCCGACCGGTGTCGAGGAACCGCTGATCCTGCGCAACGTGACCGTGCCCGGCCGCTCGACGAGGGAGATCGTGGTCAACGACACCCTGCCGGAGCGGGCCGACCTCGGTGCGGTGGTCGAGGTCGTCGCCGGGCGGGTGAGCGTCGAGGGGGTGCAGCTCACCCGTGCCGCGATCGGCGACGTCGACGGCGCCAGCCTGCTCGCGGCCGCGCCGGCGGCACGCGAGGAGTGGACGATCCCCTGGCTCGTCGACGACGCGGCCCGCTCCAGCTGGTTGTGGGTCATGAACCCCGGCGAGCGCACCGCCACGGTCGAGCTGACCCTGCACACCGACACCGGTGGTGTGGTGCCGGACGGTCTGGCCGAGGTGACGGTCCCACCGGGGCAGCAACGGCGGCTCGATCTCTCCGGCACGGCACCCGAGGACGTCGCCGTGACCGCGTTGACCGCACGGTCCAACGGGGCTCCGGTCGTCATCTCGGGAGCGACCCTCTGGGAGGCCGGCTCACCCGAACTGACCGGTCTGAGCGTGCAGCTCGGCGTGGAGCCTGATCCGGCGTGGCTCGTGTCCGGGACCGCGGCAGGCGGTCGGACCGAGACGCTGCGGCTGGTCAACCCGACGAGCGAGGCCGTGGTGGTCGACGTGCGACTGTTCGACGGTCTGCGTGCGCTCGAGCCGGCGGCGTTGCAGGAGCTGGAGCTGCCACCGGGCGTCGCGATCACCGTGCCGCTCGACGAACATCTCGAGGGGGTCGACACCTGGACGGCGTTGATCGACGCCCGTGGCGGTGCGATCGTCGCCGGCCGCGCCGGGTCCGTCGTGGAGCCCTCCGGCGGTGACACGGCCGGCGAGGACGACAGCGATGCCGCCCCGGACGGGTCACCGGACCCGGTCGGAGGCGATGCACGACGCCTGGTGGCCGTACCCGGGATCCCCTCGGCGAGCTGGTCGCTCCGACCGGTCGAGCTGCGGGCCCGGGCCAGTGACCGGCTGGTGCTGGATCTCCGGACGGTCGACGGCATCGATCCGACCGCCGAGGTCGAGCCGGCACCGGCAGGACCGACCGACGACGACGGCCCCGGCGACCCCGCCGGCGACGGGGCCGCCGAGGTGGACGACGACGCTCCTGGTCCGGATGACGGCTGAACCGGCGGGATGCGCACGGCACCCGAGCGTGACCGGGTGGGCGGGCGTCACCGGCCCGTCATGACCAACCGAGCTCCTGGAGCTGACCGTCGTCGTAACCGCGCAGCTCCGCGAGTCGGTCGACCAGGACCTCGCACACCAGGTCACGCAGATCGTGGCGGTCGCGCGCTCGAGCCTCCAACGGACGTCGGAACAGCGTGATGCGCTCCCGCGCGCCGGTCACACCGGCGGCGGGCGGGTCGCCCGTCGCCAGCACCGGCTCGTCGGCGGCCGTGAGCGTGGGGATGTCGGCCACCACCACGTCGACCTCGTCGAACGCGACCAGCAGGCGAGGTGGCAGAGATCGCAGCGCATCGCGTACCAGCAGACCGAACCGGTCGCTGCTGCGCACGCGATAGCCGTCCACCGGACGACGATGCCGATCGACCGGTGTCCGTCGGTGGCGGGCGTGGCGATCGGACATGACGGCAGCGTAGTGAGCGGGGGCGGCCGGACCGCTCGGCCTCCGCCCGGGATCCATCCGAGGCCCGACCCGGATCCGGCGGATGTCGGGTGCCGCGACCGTCGTCACCGATCGACGGCGACACCTGAATGACAACATCCGCTTAGGTGACGTCGAGTTACCCAAGAGGGCCCGGGGCGTGTCGCGTCCGGATCTGGGGTCGCCCCTCGGCGACGCGGGAGCCGGTGGGGCGTCCTTGCCGAACGACAGCGCTGTGGTTTAGCATGTCATGCATGGACCGTCACGCCAGGGCAACGAACACGGGCGTCCCCCGGGAGGCCGGTCCGCGCGTGCCCACGGGAGCCGATGACCGCCCGGACGACCGGGGCCACGACCTGTCCGCGCAACACCGACGCGTCTGTGCACGACCGGGTTGTGCGGCACCCGCGGAGGCGACCCTGGCCTTCGTCTACGACCAACGGATCGCGGTGCTCGCCGCGTTGGCGGTCGAGCCCGTTCCGCAGGCCTACGACCTGTGCGCGCGCCACGCGGCGCGGACCCGGGCACCGCGCGGCTGGTCGTTCGACGACCGACGTCCGCGTGGTGGGCCCGTGGTCCATGCGGCCACGACGACCTCCGCCGACCTCGGCGGTGACCGGACCGTGGCGGTCCTCGCCGCGGCGTTGCGCGCCGTGCCCGATCCCGTCAGCGAGGATGCCCTCGCGCCCGCCGCCGAGGCCGCCCGGGTACCCACGCGACCACCGTTGGCACTGCGGCCACGGGCCGACGGGGCCTGACACGGACGTCCCGTGGCGAGCGGGCATTCCCCCGCGTCCAGGGTGGACGGATGCGCCTGTTGTTTCTTGGGTCCGTCTCGGTTCCCTAAGATGCGTCGACGGCTCCAGGGACACCGCCGCACCGCCAGCCACCGGAGTGATGCATGGCACTGCCGCGCAGCATGGTCCGCGCCATTCGCCGCCTCGACGAGTACGAACTGCGTCGGCTGCTGATCCTGGTCCGGGGGCTGCTCGTCCACGTCGACGGCGAGCCGGAGGACGAACTCGGGCTGCCACCGTCCTTGACCTACCGCCAGGAGCACGTGCGCTGCGGCAAGGACGCCTGCGGCAGCTGCCCCCATGGGCCCTACTGGTACGCGTACTGGAAGGAGGACGGCCGCACCCGCAAGCGCTACATCGGTCGCCACCTGCCCGGTGAACCGCTCGAGCCGGTGGCCCCCGACGTCGTCGGTGCCGATCGATCCGACCTCGGCCAGCGATCGTGACCGTGGACCCGCGGCTCACCGACGACGTGTTGACCCGGATCGTCAAGGCCTACGACATCCGTGGTCTGGTCGACACCGAGCTCGGCGCGCCGATCGTCGAGGCGCTCGGTGCGGCCATCGCCGACGAGCTCGTCGAACCGGGCAGGGCCCTGATCGTCGGCCGGGACATGCGGCCGTCCTCGCCACGGATCGCCGTACAGTTGAGCGACGCCGCCCGGGCGCGCGGCGTCGACGTCATCGACATCGGACTCGCCTCGACCGATCAGGTCACGTTCGCCTCGGGGGAGCTCGATGCGGCCAGTGTCATGATCACCGCCAGCCACAACCCGGCCAGCTTCAACGGCATCAAACTGACCCGCGCCGGGGCCGTGCCGGTGTCGCTCGACACCGGGCTGTCCGCCGTCCGTGAGCGGGCGGCCGCACGGTTGCGCGGTGCGCCGGTCCAGGACACCGCACGGCGGGGAACGTTCGAGCAGCGGGACCTGACCACCAGCTTCGTCGCCCACGTGCGCAGTTTCGCGGACGTCACGGGCCCGCGGGCGGCCCGGGTCGCGGTGGATGCCGGCAACGGCATGGCCGGGCACCTGTGGCCCCGGGTGGCCGACGGGCTGTCGATCGAGACGACCCCGCTGTACTTCGAGCTCGACGGCACCTTCCCCAACCATCCCGCCAATCCGCTCGAAGCCGCCAACCTGGTGGACCTGCAGCGGGTCGTCCGTGAGCAACAGCTGGACCTGGGGCTCGCGTTCGACGGCGACGCCGATCGGGTCTTCGCGGTCGACGAGCGGGCCCGTGCGGTGTCCTCGTCGGTGATCGGCGCGCTCATCGCCGAGCGGCTCCTGGCCCGCGAGCCGGGAGCGAGCGTGCTCTACAACGTGATCTGCTCACGCGTGGTCCCGGAGACGATCGAGGCCGCCGGCGGTGTCGCGATCCGTACGCGGGTCGGCCATTCGCTCATCAAGGCGGAGATGGCCCGGACCAACGCCATCTTCGCCGTCGAACACTCCGGCCACTTCTACTTCCGGGACAACCACCGGGCCGACTCGGGCATGATCGCCGCGCTGGTACTGCTCGAGGCGGTCGCCGGTGCGGGCCAGCCGTTGTCGACGGTTCTGGCCCCCTACGACCGCTACGTCGGGTCGGGCGAACACAGCCTGCGGGTCGACGACGTCCCGGCCGTGCTCGATCGGGTGGAGCGCGCCTTCGCCGGTCGTGGCTCGATCGACACCATGGACGGATTGAGCGTGGTGCTGACCGGGGGCAGCTGGTTCAACCTGCGGGCGTCGAACACCGAACCCATGCTGCGCTGCAACGTCGAGGCAGCCGACGAGCGCACCATGGTGGACCTGCGCGACGAGGTGCTCGCGCTGCTCGCGGACTGACCCGGAGGACCACCTCCGTTCATGGCATGCTGTGCCGTGCACCCGTGGGACCGATTCGTCCATCCGGGTCACGGGCGCAGGACGAATCCGGCACGATCGATTCCGACACGAAACGAGGTCCACGGTGGCGCTCGACGAACGACTCCTGGACATCCTGGTCTGCCCCGCGTGCAAGGGTGAGGTCGAGCACAAGGAGCGGCGGCACCTCATCGTCTGCACCGCGTGTGGTCTGCGCTACCCCGTCCGCGACGGCATCCCGGTGATGCTCGTCGAGGAGGCCTCAGCGCCGAGGTAGCCGTGCACCACGGTGCACCCCGAGCCGCTGCCCGGGCGGCGACAGCGGTTGTCCACAGGCTGCCCGCGACGGCCGGGCCAGCTCACCGGTCGGGCGGCTCAACTCGTGTCATGCCCGATCCACTGGACCTGCTCGCCCCGAGTCGCTGTCTGGCCTGTGCCCGACGCGGCCCCGTGCCCTGGTGCGCCCCGTGTGCTGATTCGGTGCGTCCGGCTCCGGTCGGCTGTCCGCGCTGCGCCGGAGCGCGCGCCGCGGCCCACGCCTGCTGGCCGCAGGACGCCCCGATCGATGCGACCGTGGCCGCATTCGACTACCGCGGGCCGGTGGCGGCGGGTATCGCCGCGGCCAAGCTGCGTGGCGCCCGGTCCGGGTGGCCCGCGTTGGCGGCACCCCTGGCGGCACGGCTCGTCGACCTCGAGGTCGCCGTCGACGCCGTCACCTACGTGACCACGCCGACGGTCCGGACCCGCGAGCGAGGCGGTGACCATGCGGCGGGCCTCGCGCGCACCGTCGCCGGGACCCTGCAGGTCCCCGCGGTGCGACTGCTCGACGCCGTCGCCGGCTCCGGCGGTGACCGTTACCGGGCGAGACGGGCGCTGCCGGGCAGCGACCTGCTGCTCATCGACGATGTCGTGACCACCGGGGCCACCGCCTGGCGGGCTGCCGCGGCACTGCGACGGGCCGGGGCCGGGCGCATCACGCTGGCCGTCCTGGCACGCGCCGGCACCCACCCGTTGGGGGCGGTGCAGCGCTGAGGCCGGCCGCCGGTGTTCGGGCCGGTCGCCGGCGGACGTGCGGTCGCGAGGAGCGTGGGTGCGATCCGTGTGAGGATGTCGCAAAGACCCTTCCCCGCGCATGCACCCGTTGCTAGCGTCGAGACACGGCCGGGGACAGGCTTCCCCGCCAGACCTCTCGTCCTTGGTCGGGCACTGCGGTGATCGAAACCACCGCGGTGGGTAGAGCGCCGCGTGGGCGCGCCCCGACACCACCAACGGACACCTCCAAGGCACCGGTCGGGTCCCGCCTTCGACGGCGAGCGACCGCCCGCGCGCTCCGCGTGGGAGGACCGACGGGACCCCGTGACGGGGCCCGTGGCGAACAGGAGGCTCCATGCAGATCACCGTCAAGGGCAAGAATCTCGACGTTCCGGCCCAGGTTCGGGACGAAGCCATCGAGAAGCTCTCTCGGGTACGCCGGTTGTTCGACCGGTTCATCGACATGGAGGTGGTGTTCTCCGAGGAGGCCAACCCGCGTATCGAGGATCGGGTCCACTGCGAGGTCGTCCTGCACGCCAAGGGCAAGTACCTCCGGGCCAGCGCCTCTGGGCCGGATGCCAGCACCGCGATCGACCGGGCGGAGGCCAAGCTGGTCCGCCAGGTGCGCAAGCTCAAGACGCGGCTGGTCTCCAAGCCGCGCCGCGATGCGGCGAACGCCCCGCAGCCGATGGCGACCATGGATCAGCCCGTCTGACGGTTCGGCCGGCTCCGGTCCACGTGGGCCGGAGCCGGCTGACGTCCGCCCGAGACCGGGCGGCCGCTCGGCGGGATGTCGCCGCCGGCATCCGCGCGGTGGGTGGGCCGGGCACGCTCCAGCCTCGAACGGCTCCTGCCACCGGCACCCGTCCGGGATGCGGTGGCCCCCGACGCCGCCGACACGTCCGGGGCGCGTACCATCGGGGGACCGCTGCCGTCGTAGCGGTCCGGACCCCGTGGTCCGGGACACCACCGGGTGTCCGACCTGTGACGGTCCGCGTCGCATGTCCTCGAGTTGAAGGGTTGGCAAGCCGTGGCTGTGCTCGACAAGATCCTGCGCGCCGGGGAAGGGCGCAAGGAAAAGCAACTCCAGAAGGTCGTCGACGCGGTCAACGCCCACAGCGACGAGATCGGTGCGCTGAGCGACGACGAGTTGCGGGCCAAGACCGACGAGTTCCGGTCGCGGATCGACACCGACGCCCCGCTCGCCGATCAGCAGCGCACCCTCGACGACATGCTGCCCGAGGTCTTCGCCGTCGTGCGGGAGGCCGCCTCCCGTGTGCTGCTCGAACGGCCCTACGACGTGCAGGTGTTCGGTGGTGCCGCGCTGCACCAGGGCAACATCGCCGAGATGAAGACCGGTGAGGGCAAGACGCTCACCTCGACGATGCCGATCTACCTCAACGCTCTGCTCGGCCGGGGCGTGCACATCGTCACCGTCAACGAGTACCTCGCCAAGCGTGACGCGGCGTGGATGGGGCGTGTGCACGAGTTCCTCGGGTTGACCGTGTCGTGCGTCTACTCGGGCCAGACCAAGGACGAGAAGCGCCAGGCCTACCTCGCCGACATCACCTACGGCACCAACAACGAGTTCGGCTTCGACTACCTGCGCGACAACATGGCCGTCGAACGCAGCCGCCAGGTCCAACGCGGTCACTACATGGCCCTGGTGGACGAAGTCGACTCGATCCTCGTCGACGAGGCCCGCACGCCGCTGATCATCTCGGGTCCGGCCGAGCAGTCCGCCGACCTCTACCAGATCTTCGCCCGGCGCATCGCGCCGAACCTCACCCGCGGTGAGGACGGTGCCAACCCCGGCGAGGCGACCGGTGACTACGTGATCGACGAGGCCAAGCGCACCGTTGCCATCACCGAGGAGGGGGTCGAGAAGGTCGAGCAGCTGCTCAAGATCGACAACATGTACGAATCGGTGAACACGCCGCTGATCCACCACCTGCAGAACGCCCTGAAGGCCAAGGAGCTGTTCAAGCGCGACCGTGAGTACATCATCACCGACGGTGAGGTCCAGATCGTCGACGAGAACACCGGTCGTGTGCTCGCCGGCCGGCGCTACTCGGAGGGGTTGCACCAGGCCATCGAGGCCAAGGAGGGGGTGAAGATCAAGGCGGAGAACCAGACGCTCGCCACGATCACCCTGCAGAACTACTACCGCAGCTACGACAAGCTCGCCGGCATGACCGGTACGGCCAAGACCGAGGAGGTCGAGTTCCTCGAGATCTACGAACTCGGTGTCGTCCAGGTCCCGACCAACCGGCCGATCGCACGGCTCGACGGTGGCGATCTCATCTTCAAGTCCGAAGCCGCCAAGTTCAACGCGGTCGCCGAGGAGATCGAGGAGCGCCACGCCAAGGGCCAGCCGATCCTGATCGGGACCACCTCGGTCGACAAGTCCGAGTACCTGTCGAAGCTGCTGACCAAGATGGGCGTCAAGCACGAGACGCTGAACGCCAAGAACCACGCCCGTGAGGCGACGATCGTGGCGCAGGCCGGTCGCAAGGGCCAGGTCACGGTGTCGACCAACATGGCCGGTCGTGGTACCGACATCATCCTCGGCGGCAACGTCGAGCAGCTCGCCCGTGATGCCGCGTCCGAGCTCGGGCCGGAGGCCACCGAGGAGGAGCGTCGCGAGGTCTACGACGCGTTCATGGCCGAGCGCGGCGAGTCGTTCAAGTCCGAGGCCGCCGAGGTCAAGGAACTCGGGGGGCTCTACGTCGTCGGCACCGAACGGCACGACTCACGGCGCATCGACAACCAGTTGCGTGGTCGTTCCGGCCGTCAGGGAGACCCGGGTGCGAGCCGGTTCTTCCTGTCGCTCGAGGACGACCTGATGCGGTTGTTCAACGCCTCCGCGGTCGACCGGATCATGACGCGGCTGAAGATCCCCGACGACATCCCGATCGAGCACAAGCTGGTCTCCAAGGCCGTGGCCAATGCGCAGGGCCAGGTCGAGAGCCTGAACTTCGACCGACGCAAGAACGTGCTGAAGTACGACGACGTGCTCAACGAACAGCGCAAGGTCGTCTACGGCCAGCGCCAGCGGCTGCTCGAGGGTGACCTCGACGCGGTCGAGGAGCTCGCGCAGAAGTATCTCTCGGACACGATCGAGGAGCTCGCCGACCAGCACTGCCCCAAGGGCGTGTTCCCCGAGGAGTGGGACCTGGAGGGTCTGGCCACCCGGCTCGAGCAGCTCTACGAGGAGCCGTTCGACGTCGCGACCATCGACCTGGAGACCGTCGAGCAGGACACCCTGATCGACGAGCTGTACTCGCATCTGCTCGACGCCTACGAGCAGCGCGAGGAGGAGGTCGGCGGCTCCGACATCATGCGCGAGATCGAACGGCGCGTGATCCTGAACGTGGTCGACCGCAAGTGGCGCGAGCACCTCTACGAGATGGACGCCCTGCGCGACGGCATCGGTCTGCGCGCCGTCGGCCAGCGCGATCCGCTCAGCGAGTACCAGCGTGAGGCCTACGACTCGTTCGTCAACATGATGGCCGGTGTCAAGGAGGAGTCGGTCACCTACTTCTTCCGCCTGCCCATCAAGGGTGCCGAGGACGCCGAGCAGCCCGCCGCCGACGGGCCGACGATCACGGCGGCCAGTGCGGCGGCGACCGCCTCCAGCGCCCCTGAGGGGGCCGGTCGCAACGGCGATGACACGACCCCGGCGGACGGTCGGGCCGACGGCGGGTCGTCCGACGACGGGTCGGCCGGCGACGGGGGCCAGGACGGACAGGCTGCGGCCGCGCGGGTCGCCGATGCCATCCCGTTGCAGGACGACAGCGGTGCCCGACTGACCTACCGCGCGCCCGACAGCTCGACCTCCGCGTCCTACACCGCCGGAGGCGACGGGGGGTCGACGACCTCGGACGCGCAGGGTCGGACGGTCCAGAAGCGCGAGGACGGATCCACGGTGCGGCGGGTCGCGGCCGGCAGCACCTACACCGCCGACGAGAAGGTCGGGCGGAACGATCCCTGCCCGTGTGGCAGCGGCAACAAGTTCAAGCGCTGCCACGGCGCCTGACCCGGCCGTTCGGGTCTCGCCGGTGCGACCGGTGGGCATCCGGTCGTCCGCGGCGTTCCGTGCGGTCGCCCTAGCGCTCGCGCAGGTGCTCGGGCAACGCCTCGCCGGCTTCGTCGAAGACCTCGTCGAAGGCGTCGTGCGGCCGTCGGGACGTCGCGATCGATGACGTCGGCAGTGCCCGCAGACCGGCTTCGGGTGCGGTCAACTCCGTGGCACGCCAGCTGCCCCGGTGCCGTTCCATGCGCACGGCGATGGCGGTCAGGCGCTGTTCGTGCTCGACCAGGACCGCGACCTCACGGACCCCGGCAGCCGGTGTCGAGCCGATCAGCCGGGTGACCCGCACGTGCCCGCTCGGGCGATCCCTGGTCCCGGTCGGGAGTTGGTGACGCAGTCGGCGTCGCACCGCCGGGGAGAGCAGACCGTCGAGCTGCGCCAACGGCCGGTGTCCGGCCCGCACCTCCAACCAGGCCCGGGCGAGCAGGCCGGCCAGGCGGATGGGGTCCGGCCCGAGCGAGCGGGTGCGCGGGTGTCGGTGCTGCGGGTGCGGCGTCAGGTGGGTCGGGCGCTGCCCGGTGGGTTCGTTCATGACGGTTCTCCCGCGTTCTCGATCCGGTCGTCGTCAGTCGCGATGTCGGGCACCGGCGCAGCGCGGTCAGCGAGACCCGCGACCTCCAGCCGACCGTCGGACAGGGTCCGCAGCCAGAGGTGGCGCTGGTCGGCCCGACCATCGGCGCTGAAGTGCACGACCAGCGGCCAGCCCGCGGTCCGTCCCAGACCGACGATCCGCGGATCGGTGAAGCCCGCGCGGTGCAGCGCCTGTTCAGCCGCCGCCGCGAGCTCCGGGTCGGACACCGGTTCGGTCGCCAGTGCGGTGCGGTCGACCGCGGGGCCCGGCAGCTCCCAGGGAGTTCCGAGCAGGCGCGGGCCGTCACGGGTCGTCGCGAGCGGGACCGCGATGCGCTGCAGGCGTGGGGCGGCCGCCGTGTCGACGTCCAGCAGCAGGGCCACCACCCGGGCCACGACCAGATCGCCCTCACCCTCGAGGCCCTCGAGGTGGAGGTGTTCGGCGTAGGTGGCCTCGCCCGGGCGCGGTGCCACGACGTCGTCGTCGTGCGGGTCCGCCCCCGACAGCCAACTGCGGGCCGCCAGGATGGCGATGGCGGCCAGATCGGCCTCGGTGGCAGCACGGTCCGGATCCGGGCGACCGTCAGCGATGACCGCTCCCGGCGTATCGCTCTCGACATCGGCTCCGTGCGGCACGAGGTCGGCGACGGCTGCCTCGTCCTCGGCGACGGCCGCCTGGTCCTCGGCGACGGCTGCCTGGTCCTCGGCGACGCCGGCGGCGGTGTCGAGCGGCTCGGGTGTGGGGTTCCCCTGCCGGCCCGGCACGACGAGCAGGGCGACGACCACCATCCAGGGGACCGCCGCGAGCAGGGCGAGCAGGGGGCGTCGCCGGCCGGTCGAGCCGTGGTCGTCGGGATCGTCGACGTCGTCGAGGTCGTCGAGGTCGTCGAGCCAGGCAGGATCGCGCATGGGTTCGCCTCGGGCTGCGGGTCATCAGGAGGTGGGAGGTCGACCCCAGCCGGTGCCGGACCGGCTCCACCGCGTCGCCGTGGGGGCGTCACGACGCCGATGGGTTGGCTCGACCTCCCGCGGACCACTCTACCTCGAAACTATTTCTCGTGTTATTTCATTATGTTCTGTGGTGTGGATGTCGGTTCGACGCCGGTGCGGCGTTAGGCTGCTGGCACGCCCCACGTCCCGGCGTTCCCTTCTGTCCGTGAGCGCACCGTGACTGATTCCACCCCGACCGCCGCGCCGTCGTCGACGGACTCGCCGGTTCGCCAGGACCTCACCGACGAGCAGCGCCGGGCGCTGTTCGAGTCCGAGGTCCTGCCCCAGGTCGACCGGCTGTTCTCCGCGGCCCTGCGCTACACCCGCGACCGCACGGATGCGGAGGACCTGGTCCAGGAGTCGCTGGTCAAGGCGTTCCGCTCCCTGCACCAGTACCGGCCCGGCACCAACCTCAAGGCCTGGCTCTACCGGATCCTGCACACGACCTACATCTCGATGTACCGCAAGGCGCAGCGCCGCCCACAGGAGTCGCTGCAGGAGGAGATCGACGACTTCTCGTTCTACGACGAGGTCGCGCGCAGCGGTGCGTCGCCGGAGCGCGAGGTCCTCGCCGAGCTCACGGCCGACGAGGTCAAGCAGGCGCTGGCGGACCTGCCGGAGACCTTCCGCCTGGCGGTCTATCTCGCCGATGTGGAGGGGTTCGCCTACAAGGAGATCGCCGAGATCATGGACACGCCCGTCGGGACCGTGATGTCGCGGTTGCATCGGGGAAGGAAGGCGCTCCAGAAGGCGTTGGCTACCTATGCACGGGATCGTGGGCTGATCCTCGAACCCGACGTGGACCCCGAGTCGAAGGAGCAGGCGTGAGCGACACGACACGCTGCGGTGGCGGATGTGACGAGGCGCTCGAGCGTCTCGAGGCCTATCTGGACGGGGAGCTGCCGGACACCGACGTCGCGGACATCGCCTCGCACCTGTCTGACTGCTACCCGTGTACCGACCGGGCGACCTTCGAGGAGCAGCTGCGTGCGATCGTCCGACGTGACTGCGTCGAGCAGGCACCGGCGAGCCTGTTGAATCGCATCCGGGCCGAACTCGAGGACAGCGCCGCCAGCTGAGGCTGACACGGCGAGCCCCTCCGCGACCGTTCGGGTCGGGCCCGTCGCTAGGCTCCCGGCCCGCCGTGCGAGTCGAGCCCCAAGGTCCGTCGTGTCGTCTGTCCCCGCCTCCGAACCGGATCCGCCGACCGTGCTCGTCACCGGGGCCGCGGGCTTCATCGGCTCGAACCTGGTCGAACGCCTCCTCGAGGACGGTCGCCGGGTGGTCGGCGTGGACGACCTGTCGACCGGGGCACTGCGCAACCTCGCGACAGCGCGCGAACGCCACGCCGGCCGCTTCAGCTTCGACCGGCTCGACATCCGCCGTGGCGGGCTCGATGCGGTGATGGCCCGCCACCGTCCGTCGGTCGTCTTCCACCTCGCCGCCCAGGTGGACGTGCGTCGTAGCGTCGAGGATCCCATCAACGACGCCGAGGTGAACGTGCTCGGCACGGTGGCGGTGCTCGAGGCGGCGCGCGCAGCAGGGGTGCGCAAGCTGGTCTATGCGAGCTCCGTGGGTTCCTACGGGGAGCCGTCCGTGGAGCAGCTCCCGGTCGACGAGTCGTTCACCACCCCGGCCCTGTCGCCCTACGGGGTGTCCAAGCGGGTCGCGATGGACTACCTGCGGACCTACCGGGAGCTGTACGGCCTCGAATTCACCGCACTCACGCTCGGCAACGTCTACGGGCCCCGGCAGACCACGGCCGGCGAGGGGGGCGTGGTCGCCACGTTCATCGGCCGGATGCTGCGCGGCGAGCCGGTCATGATCTACGGCGACGGCGAACAGTCACGCGATCTGGTGTTCGTGGACGACGTCGTCCACGCCTTCGTCCTGGCCGCCGATCGGGGGGACGGTGAGCGCTACACCATCGGCACCGCCACGCGCACGACGGTCAACCAGCTGTTCCACGCGCTGGCCGCTGCGACCGGCTACCCGCACGAGCCGGTCCGTGAACCCGCGCGCGCGGGCGAGGTCCGGCACAGCGCGCTCGATGCCCGCCGGGCCGGACGCGACCTCGGCTGGAAGCCGTGGACGATGCTCGAGGAAGGTCTCGCCGCCACCCTGGCCTGGGCGGCCGAGGCCTGATCAGGAACCGGGCGTGGCCACGCGACCGCGCTGCGGGTACGGTGGCGCGCGCATCGACGCACGATGCATCATCGGCCGACGCGGAACGGCCGGTTCGGGGCCGGGGCGGTCATCCGTGGTAGGCGGAGGGAGTCGGGGTGTCCTATACCGAAGAGGTCGGCGACAGGCTTCGCCGTGTCCGCGTGGATCAGGGCCTGTCCCTGCAGGACGTCGAGCGTCGCTCCGAGGGCCGGTGGAAGGCCGCCGTCGTCGGGTCCTACGAGCGTGGTGACCGCAACATCAGCGCGACCCGTCTGCTCGAACTCGCCGAGTTCTACGGCGTCGCGCCGGCGACGATCCTGCCGGGGGAGACGGTCACGCCGAACCGGTCCAGCAACGGGGTCATCATCGATCTCGAGCGGCTCGAACAGCTCGGTGGTCGTTTCGCGGCGCTCCGTCGCTACCTCGACACCATCCAGGTGCAGCGGGGCGACTTCAACCGCCGCGTGCTGTCGGTGCGGGGTGAGGACCTACGGGCGCTGGCGGTCCTACACGAGTCGACGCCCAGCGAACTGGTCGCCGAGCTCCGGGAGCTCGGCGTGTCCTCGGACGACACCGAACTGGCGGGCTGACACGGAGCGGTCCGACCCGACCGGGGCTCGCTGGGTCAGTGACCGGGGGCGCCGAGGTTGCGGTTCACCGCGTCGAGCACCGCGCGTGCCACGGCGTCGTCGGTGACGTCCTCGACGATGGCGGAGCCGCTGAGCGTGACGCCGAGTCGGTTCGCCCGCAGCTCGACCACCGCCACCATGACCGGTCGCCCGGCGATCTCGACGACCTCGACCCCGTCGAGGTGGACGTCCGTACCCGCGGGGAGCAACGCCCGAACGGCGTCGATGCTCGCCTGGGCGACGGCGCGGCGTCGCCCGGCGGCGGTCGCCGTCGCGGTCCCGACGACGGCGTCGTCGTCATCGCGCAACTCGACGTGCGCGTCGACCTGATCGCCGGACCGGGTGACGCCGACCTGGGCGATCAGCGGACGGGTGTGACCGCCGAGACCATCGACCTCGTCGAGTTGGACGACGCTGATCACCCGGTGATCGCTGGGGACGCCGTAGCGGGCCATGAGCACGGTCTGGACGTCGCGCACGGTGAGCTTCGGTGACCGCTCCAGTGTGGTCAGCACATGGACCTCGTCGATGCGGCGATCGAATCCGGGCACGATGCGTGCGCCGAGCACGCCCGGAATCTGCCCGATCGTTTGCTCCACGTCATGCCGCTGCGCGGGATCGTGCAGATCGACCGGGGGGAGCGGCGATGGCCGCAGGTCGATCTCCGCGGTCAGGTCGAGGCCGTCCTCGGCCGTGGTACCGCTGCTTGCTCGTTCCGACATCCTGGTCCTCCCGAACCCCCTGGGGACGGTGACCATAACCGTGCGTCGGTCTTCTGGCGGGGAGGTGCACCACGTTGTGCGGTTGGACGGCCACGCGCGAGTGCACACGCTCATCGGCCGGCGTTCAACGACCGGTCCGGCCGTGGTTGGTGTGGGCAATCGGGCCTGGTGTGGCTGGCGTGGCTGACGCGCTTCGTGATTGACACTGGACGAACGGTCAGTACTCACGTTACGTGTGCGCTTGGACGCTATGCGATGTCGCGTCCGTCGGTGTCGGGGGGGCGCCATCGAAAACTGCACAGCGAGCGATGCGCGGGGGAGGTCAAACTCGCTTGACCCCTCCATCGGCGGTGACGCCGATGGGCCTGTTTGACTCCCCGCCCGTCCACGCCGCCGACCGGTTCGCCGGCGGTGATCGGACGGGCGAACGCCGACCCCTGCGGTCGGTCGTACGACCATCGAGCGAAGCGGAGATCCTGCGCGCCCACATAGCGGCGGTGCGTACCCGGATCGAGTTTCTCGATGGAGGTGCACACATGTCGAAGAGGATCTTCCTGGCGATGGCCAGCCTCGCCGCTCTGGTTCTGTCCAGCGGCGCCAGCGTTACCTGGATGCGCTGAGTCACGCCTGAAATACCCGTCTGGCCTCTCCCGCCCATTGCTCGCTGAAGAGAAAACCTGAAGGGGCGAAGGGGCATGTCCCGCCTTAGCGGAATGCACATCTACGTGGCTGGTGTCGTCGCCACGTCTGTGCTTCTGCTCGCTTGGCTTGTCCCGTCCGTCGATCCCTACGCCGCTGTCTGGGTGATCGCTGCAGGGCTGATCACCGAGGCGGTCGCCACAAACCTGCGCGATCAAGTCCGTCTGTCGCTTGGCAACGTCGTCGTACTGGTGGCGACCATCCTCGGCGGCCCTCCTTTGGCGATCGTCGGCGTCCTTGGCTCTGCCCCGGTCTTTCTGGCAAGGGCGACCGATCAGCGACTTCTGCGAGCCACGTTCAATACCGCGCAGCTGGCGATCTCCGCATCCGCGGCTGCGTTCGTCTACGAGGTCTGGCTCGGTGCCTTCTCGGCTTCTTTCCCCGACTGGATTGCGCTGTTTGGTGTCGTGTTGGCCGCGGTGACCTATGGCTTGATCAACGTTGCTCTTGTCTCGGGGATCATCGTGGTCACAGCAGGAGAGCACTTCCTGGATGCTTTCCGAACCATCGGACCCTCCCTGGCCATGCAGGTGCCGTACTCCGGAATCGCCGTGCTCGCCGCCGTCGTTATCTCGACGACACCGACAGCAGCGGTTCTCCTGCTCATCGTCCCCGCGCTCGTCGCGCGTCAGGGTCTGCTCGCCTTCCAGCACCTCGACGACTCCTACGACCAGCTCGTGCGCACGATCGTCGACACGATCGAGATGAAGGACCGCTACACACGCGGTCACTCGGAACGGGTGGCGGAGCTGTCCGTCACCATCGCGGAGGAGCTCGGCGTCACCTATGAGGAGCGTCGCCTCACCCGATACGCGGCGCTGCTGCACGACGTCGGCAAGGTGGGGGTGCCGTTGTGCATCATCAACAAGCCCGGCAGGCTCGACGACGCCGAATTCGAGATCATGAAGCAGCACCCGTCCATCGGTGCGCAGATCCTGGGTGACATCGACTTCCTCGAGCCGGCACTCGACATCGTGCGCTACCACCACGAGCGACTCGACGGACGCGGTTACCCCTACGGCGTGCCCGGCACCGAGCTGTCCCGGATCGTGCGTATCGTGACCGCGGCCGACGCCTTCGACGCGATGACCTCGACACGGTCCTACCGCCGGGCCATGCCGGTCGAGGATGCGCTGGCCGAGCTCCGGCGCTGTGCCGGTAACCAGTTCGACCCCGACGTCGTCGAGGCGCTCGCCGTGGCGGTCGAACGGCTCGACTGGCAGCCATTGGATACGCCGCACGCCGACGGGTGCGATACGACGGTCCAGATCCCGCTGGGCACGGCCGAGGAGCGCATCGAGCGGGCGAACACCGGTCGCCCCGAACGGACGCCCCGTCGTGAGCAGCGCTCGGGCGACGCCGGTTGGCGGCTGCGATGAACAGCCCGGCGAGTGTCACCCCCTCAGCGCGGGTCATCGGTGGGGTGATCGGCCTCGGCCTCGGGCTCAGCTGGTGGCTGGTGCCCGCCACGTCCATCCCACCCCTGTCCCTGGGCGCACTCGACCTCGTACTGTTCGTACTGGCCGTGGCCGTCCTCGAACTCCTCCCGATCCAGCTGCCCGATGGCCGGGTCGTCGGCACCGCCGTCGCCGTGGTGGGGGCCGCGGCGATCCTCGGCGCCGCGCCGCCGGTGGTGGCCCTCATCGGCGTGGTCGGGGTCACGCTCGCCTTCCTGTGTCACCGCACCGTGCCGCGGCTCGATCAGCTCCTCGGGCGCGCGTTGCTCGGCTGGACCCTGGCGGGGATCGCCGGACTCGGCATGGCCGTCGGCCCGCCGACCTGGTCCGGTGATGCGCTGACCGGTGCGCCCGCGATGATCGACCTCGGTGGTGCGGTCGCCGTGGCGCTGACATTGCTGGTCGGTGGACCGCTGACCGACGCGCTGGGGCGGACCCGCAATGCCTGGCGGTTCGTCCTCCGTCGGGCGGGCGAGGCCATCCGCGCCGACGGTCCACGCAACGTCGCCGTGGTCTCGACCGCCGTGCTCGGTGCGTTGGTCCACCCGGTGCTCGGTGCCTGGACCCTGCCGACCATGCTCATCCCGCTCGCCGCGGTGCGGTTCGGACTGGACCGTGAGGGCCAGATCACCGGTGCCTACGATCAGACCGTGCGCGCCATGTCCCGACTGCCCGAACAGTTGGGCGATGTCGAAGCCGACCACGGCGTACGCGTCGCGGAGCTGGCCGCGGAGGTCGCGTTCGAACTCGGGCTTGACGCCACGGCCGTCCGTCGGGTCCGTCAGGCGGCCCACCTGCATGAGCTCGGACGCATCCAGCTCGAACGGCCGCAGACGTTCGCCGAAGACCAGCCGATCGTGCCCCGCCGCGACGTCGCCAGCGCCGGAGCCGCCGTGGTCCGACGGGCCGCGGGGCTGGAGCCCGTGGCGGCCATCGTCGAGGGCCATGGGGACCTCGTCAACGCGACGCCCGACGCCGCGCTGGCGGCGCGTATCGTCGCGGCCTGCTGCGACGTCGTCCGTTACGCCCCCGACCCCACCCAACGGGGGCAACGACACGAGGTCGTGGTGCGCCTGGTGCGCGAGATCGGCGATCTCGATGTCGTCGCTGCGCTGGATCGTGTGCTGGAACGGCAACTGACCGAGCGCTGAGCCGGCGCGCCGTCGGGTGTTTCAGGCCTGGTCGGTCGCGTCGTGGTGGCCCGGCTGCTCGGCGGGGGTGCGGTGGGTCATCAGCGCATGGGTCAGCGGCACGATCCCGGCCGCCAGGACCAGGTCCCCGACGGAAATGATCGAGCGCAGCGGCGGCAGCGGGATGATGTCGGCCAGCCACGGCAGTCGTGTGGCATCGTCGAGCAATGTGTGCTTGCCCAGCGGCACCTCGACGTCGCCCAGCCCCAGCGCCTGGATCGCCGCAGGGTCGACCGGCATGGCCCCGTTGGCGGCCATGACGACGGCGTTGAGCGCCAGACCGCCCGCGACGAGGAACACCCCCGGCAGCTGGCGGTTGGCGATGAGGAAGCCGACCACGAGAAGCTGGCTGAGCAGCAGCAGCAGCCACCCCAGGGTCGTGGCGTCCCCCAGTACCTCCCGGGCGGCGAGCGCATCGACGGTGACCTGGATGGCGACACCGAGGAACAGCAGGGAGCGCCAGTACAGCGGGGCCTGGCCGGCACGACGTAGCCGACCACCACGGGCATAGGAGAGGACGACGCCCAGCGCCACCACGGCCAGGACGAACGGCATCGATGCTCCGTCGATCACCGCCGGCGTCGACCGGCGCACATCAGGGGAGCGGAATGGTGCCACCTCGCTGGCGTGCGTGGGTGCAAGCATGCGTGGCCCGTCCCGACAGGCGGAACCATTAGGCTCCGCACCATGACCTCCGATCAGCGCTCCGGTGACACGTCCGCCCCCAAGGGTGGTCGTGGGGGCAGTGGTGGCCAGGGCGGTCAGAACCGTGGCCAGGGCAAGGGCGGCCAGGGCAAGGGGGGCGGTGGCCAGGGCGGTCAGAACCGTGGCCAGGGCAAAGGCGGCCAGAACCGCGGTCAGGGTGGTCAGGGCAAGGGCGGCCAGGGCGCCAAGGGCCAGCACCGCGGTGGCAAGGGGCAGCCCGACGAGACCGCGGCACAGCTCGCGGGCCCGTTGCAGAAGGTGCTCGGCCGTCTGCCCGAGACCCAGCGCAAGGTGCTCGAGCTGCGCATGGGGTTGGCCGACGGCCACCCGCACGATCTGGCGGACACGGCGCGTGAACTGGGACTGTCGCTGAGCGAGGCACGCGACATCGAGCGGCGTGCCTTCGAGCACATCCGTGAAGCCATTCCGCTGCAGCAGCTGCAGCGCTTCCTCGACCGCTAGGACCCGCGTGTCGTCGCTGCAGGAACTGCTCGAGCGTCGCGCCGGTCTGCGTGGGGCCGCGGTCGACTCGCTGCAGGCGATCGTGTCCGACTGGCAGATCATCGCGGACCTGTCGTTCTCGGACCTGCTGATGTTCGTGCTCGATCCCGACGAGGGCGAACTCGTGGTGGTCGCACAGATGCGCCCCTACACCGCTCAGACGATCTACGAGGAGGACCTGGTCGGGCGGACCTACAGCGCGGCGCAGAAGCCGTCGGTGTCACGGGCGTTCAGGTCGAAGACGATCGTGCGCGACGGCGACCCGGACTGGTCGACGGGCGTCCCGGTCCGTGAAGAGGCGATCCCCGTGCCGTTCGAGGACGAGGTGATCGCCGTGGTCACCCGGGAGGCGAACCTGTCGATGGTGCGTGCGCCCTCGCAGCTCGAGCTCACCTACCTGCAGGCGGCCAACGAACTGTCCCAGATGCTCGCCGAGGGGCAGTTCCCCTTCCCGGGTGAGGATCCGGAACGTGAGCTGGCCCCGCGGGTGGGGGACGGGCTGATGCGGCTCGATGCCTCCGGCGTGGTCAGCTACGCGTCCCCGAACGCCATGAGTGCCTACCGACGCCTGGGCGTCTCGGAGAACATCATCGGACGCAACGTCGACGCGTTCGATCCCGACGAGGCCGTCATCGATGCGTTGATGGACGGTGAACCGCTGGAGTCCGAGGTCGAGGCCCGCGGCACGATCGTGCTGCGACGGCTGCTGCCGCTGACGCGGGATCATCAGGTGCTCGGGGGGTTGATGCTGTTGCGGGAGGTCACCGAGCTGCGCCGCCACGAGCGCATGCTGCTCTACAAGGACGCGACCATCCGGGAGATCCACCACCGGGTGAAGAACAACCTGCAGACCGTCGCCTCGCTGCTGCGCCTGCAGTCACGTCGGCTGAACTCCGTGGAGGCCCGCGACGCGCTGTGGGAGTCGGTCCGGCGCATCTCGTCGATCGCGCTCGTGCACGAGACGTTGTCGCAGGACCATCGCCAGAAGGTCTCGTTCGACAAGGTCGCCCAGCGGCTGATCGACATGCTGGCGACCGGTCTGACGGCACCCGACCGGCCGGTCACGATGACCCTGGAGGGCACCGCCGGCGAACTGCCGGCCGAGGTCGCCACCCCGTTGGCGCTGGTGGTGTCGGAGTTGCTGCAGAACGCGGTCGAACACGCCTTCCCGGATGCCGCCGGCGCGGTCGTCATCACCCTCGAGCGTCGGGCGGCGAGTCTGCACCTGCAGATCGTGGACGACGGGGTCGGCGTGCCGGAGGGCTGGACACTCGACGGCCGTGCCAATCTCGGCCTGCGGATCGCCGCGACCCTCGTCGAGTCCGAACTCGGCGGCACCCTGATGGTCGAGCGCGTGGCCGACGGGCCCGGGACCCGCTGCGAGGTGCTTCTGCCGCTCCCGGCTCCCTGAGCGGCCATCATTGCACGACGAACGCCGCCGCCCGGTGGGGCGACGGCGCTCGGTCGCGGCGGTGGGACCGGTCGGCCGCTGGCGGTGACGACCGGTCGGGGCCGTGGTCAGCTGGCGAGTCGGCGCCGGCGCTGACGGGCGCGCTTGAGGGTCCGACGCTCGTCCTCGGTCAGCCCGCCCCAGACACCGGCGTCCTGGTTGGTGGCCAGGGCGAACTCGAGGCACTCCTCGCGGACGTCGCAAGTCGCACAGATCCGTTTGGCGGCATCTGACTGTTCGACCGCCGGGCCGGTCGTCCCGATCGGGAAGAACAGTTCCGGGTCCTCATCGGTGCAGGCTGCGCGACTGCGCCAGTCCATGGTGGTTCTCCCTTTCGGAGCAGGCGGTGCGGGGGCACGGCCGGTCGAAAATCGTTCGGATCGGCTGCGTCGCCGGACGCGCTGGCGGTACCGGCGATGGGGCTGATCCGGGTCAAGCGGATGGGGGTTCGGAGCAAGATGCCCGCTGGTGTCCGGAAGATGCGGTGACACCCGTCCGACGAGACGCACGGTCGCGGACACACCGCCAGGGCGTTCGCGACGCTTGTGAACTTCTTCTCGAGCGGTGAATGCGACGGTAACCGGTTGTGGGTGCGTGTCAAGGTTCCGTTCACGAAAGCGCTTGCAGAAGTGCGCGCACGCGCGGCGCTCGCACGGCGGGAATGTCCGAGCGGTCAGTCGACGCCCACCGCTGCGATGCATCGACCCCACCGGTGATCGCGCTGGCTCACACGAGAACGCGCAGCGCCTGTGGCACCGCCGCGAAGGTGATCGCCGTGTGCTCGCCCGCGTAGTCGCCGTCGACCATCAGCGGTTGGGGGGTCGCCGCGCTGAGGGTGAACCCGGTCAGGTCGTGGTGGTAGCGCACGCCGTTGCCGCGCAGATGGCGTCCGTCCCGGAAGGTGCCGAGCAGGATGGCGATCAGGCCCCGGGTCGACGCCGAGGCGACCGTGAGCAGATCGAGGCCGGTGTCGAGCGAGGCGTCGGGATGCACCCGCATCGGTCGTGAGCCGAGGAACGTGTAGGGATCCGAGTTCGCGATCAGGCTGAGCGCGACGGGCCCGTCGGTCTGCCCGTCAGGCAGCGTGACCGTCGTGGTGGGGCCGTCACGGCCGGCACCGCCGAACCACTCACTCGCCGTCGACCAGACGAAGGCCCCCTGCTTGAACACGCGCTTTGCACCCGCATGACGCTCGACGTGGCGGATCACCGCGGCATCGAACCCGAAGCCGGCGTTGAAGCCGAAGTAGCGGTCGCCGGCCCGACCGAGCGTGATCCACCGGGTCCGGTCCACGCGGACGGCGTCCAGCAACTGGCTGGTCGCCCGGACCGCGTCGTTGGGGAGTCCCAGCGTCCGTGCGAGCACGTTCGCGCCACCACCCGGGATGATCCCCAACCGGACGTCACTTCCCGCCAGCGCCTGGATGACCTCGTTGGCCGTGCCGTCCCCACCGAGCGCGAACACGGCGTCCACCCCCTCGTGCACCGCGCCGGCGACGAGGTGGGTGGCGTGTCCCCGCCGTTTGGTCGGCAGCACCTGCAGGTCGACCGCGGACGCGAGCGCGGCCGAGATCACGTCACGGACGTGGTCGTCGGTCGTCGTCGCGTTCGGGTTGAACAGCAGCAGGGCGCGCACGGTGCTCCTTGGCGGACGCTGGTCCTCGACGGACCGCCGCGCCCGGGATTCGTCGGCCGGGTCAGCCGAGCGCCCGGTCGAGGTCGGCGAGCAGGTCGTCGACGTCCTCGATCCCGACCGACAGCCGCAGCAGGTCGTCCGGGACCTCCAACACGGTGCCGGCGACCGAGGCGTGCGTCATGATGCCGGGATGTTCGATCAGGCTCTCCACACCGCCCAGGGACTCGGCCAGGAAGAACAGCTTCGTGGCCTCCGCGACCTGCTTGGCGGCGTCGATCCCGCCGGCGACGCGAAACGAGATCATGCCGCCGAACGCGTCCATCTGCTTGGCGGCGACGTCGTGTCCCGGATGCGATGCCAGACCCGGGTAGGCGACGTCGACGACCCGGTCGTGCTCGGTGAGCCAGTCGGCGATCCGGGCCGCGTTCGCGCTGTGGCGATCCATGCGCACGCCCAGCGTCTTGACCCCCCGCAGCGTCAGCCAGGCGTCGAATGGCCCGGGCACCGCGCCGACGGCGTTCTGCAGGAAGGCGAGTTGCTCCGCGGTCGCGGCATCGGTGCACACGGCCCCGCCCACGACATCCGAGTGACCCCCGAGGTACTTCGTGGTGGAGTGCACGATGATGTCGGCACCGAACTCCAGCGGCCGTTGCAGATACGGGGTCGCGAAGGTGTTGTCGGCCACGAGCCTCGCGTCGTGCGCATGGGCGATGGTCGCCAGCGCAGCGAGGTCGAGGATCTTCAGCAACGGGTTGGACGGCGTCTCGGCCCAGATCAGTCTGGTCGCCGAGGTCATGGCCGCCTCGACCGCCTGCAGGTCCCCGAGGTCGACCGCGCTCACCTCGATGCCGAACCGGGCATGGACCTGCGCGATCTGTCGCCAGGTCCCGCCGTAGACGTCATTGGCCATGACGACGTGGTCGCCCGGGGACAGCAGCCGGAACACCGCGTCCACGGCGGCCAGACCGGAGGCGAAGCACACGGCCTCCTCGGTGCCCTCCAGGGATGCGAGACACTCCTGCAGCGCGGTGCGTGTCGGGTTGCCGGTCCGGGCGTACTCGTAGCCCGTGTGCTCCCCGACACGGGGTTGCGCGAAGGTCGAGGTCTGGTAGATCGGCACCGTCACGGCACCGGTCCGCGGATCCGGATCCTGGCCGACGTGGATGGCGCGGGTCTCGAACTGCACGGTTGACTCCTGATGGATCGGGCCGGTGGGTCGCGGGATCAGGCGTCGCGCCCGGCGAGATAGGTGAGCACGTCCGCCCGGGTCAGCACCCCGATCGCGCGACCGTCGTCGTGGGCGAGCACGGCCGGTGCGCCGCCAGCCAGCGCGCCGAGGATCTCGTCGAGTGGTGCGCCGGTGTCCGCCACCGGGAGCGGCGGCTGGAGCACCTCGACGATCGGGCGGCTCATCACCGAGGCGTCGCGCAGTGCGGCGTCGAGCAGCGCGTTCTCGCGCACGGAGCCGATGATGTCGTCACTGGCCGCGTCGTCGTGGACGTCCTCGGCGAACACCGGCATCTGCGAGACGCCGTACTCCTTGAGCAGCGCGATGGCCGCCGCGACCGTCTCACCGGGGTGCAGGTGCACCAGCGGCGGCAGGTCCCGGCCCTTGGCGAGCACGACGTCGCCGACCGTCCCGGCACCCGAGGTGTGCTCCACGAACCCGTGCTCCGCGAGCCACACGTCGTCGTAGAACTTCGACAGATACCCCCGCCCGGAGTCGGGCAGCAGCACCACGATCGTCGCATCGGCCGGCTGGGTGGCCGCATAGCGATGGGCGGCGACCAGTGCGGTCCCACACGACCCGCCGATCAGCAGGCCCTCCTCGCGCGCCGCACGTCGCGCCATGGCGAACGACTCCGCGTCCGATACCCGCTCCCACACGTCGACGACCGAGGGGTCGAAGCTCTCGGGCCAGAAGTCCTCACCGATGCCCTCGACGAGGTAGGGGCGCACCGTGTCGCCGGAGTACAGCGAGCCCTCCGGGTCCGCGCCGACGATCGTGATCCCCGGCTTGCGCTCCTTGAGGTAGCGGCCGACCCCGGTGGCCGTGCCGCCGGTGCCGACGCCCACCACGAAGGCGTCGATCTGCCCGTCGGTCTGTCGCCAGATCTCCGGACCGGTCGAGAAGGTGTGGGTGGTCGGGTTGGCCTGGTTGAAGTACTGGTTCGGCTTGAAGGCGTTCGGTTGGGACGCGAGCCGGTCGGACACCGAGTAGTAGGAGCGGGGGTCCTCGGGCTCCACGGCGGTCGGGCAGACGACCACCTCGGCACCGTAGGCCCGCATCAGCGAGATCTTGTCCTGGCTCACCTTGTCGGGTACGACGAACACGCAGCGGTAGCCCTTGCGGGCCGCGACGATCGCCAGCCCGACGCCGGTGTTACCCGACGTCGGCTCCACGATCGTCCCACCGGGCTTGAGCTCACCGGAGGCCTCCGCGGCCTCGACCATGGCGATACCGATGCGGTCCTTCACCGACCCGCCGGGGTTGAGCATCTCGAGCTTGGCGATGATCGTCGGCGGCACGTCGGCCGACAACCGGTCGAGCGCCACCATGGGGGTGTCGCCCATCAGCGCGATCAGGTCGGGTGCCACCTCGCGGCCGCGATCGTCGAGGTGACGCCGGGGGAGGGTCAGGGGGTCGTGCTCGATCCCGATGGTCCGGGTGTAGATCGAACGATCCGTCACATCGACCGTGTCTGTCACCGCATGCTCCTGTCACCCGTGGCGTCGTCCGACGCATCAGTCTACGACGCCCAGCGTGGGCCACGACCGGCGGCGACGCCCAACGCCGCCGGGTTCAGCGTGCGAACCCCACGGTCGAGGGTCACCCAGGGCGTGAGGGCGTGAAGGCGTCAGGGCGTCAGGTCCCGGACGACCGCGACGAACTCGTCGAGCCCCGCCTTGGGGCGTTCGTGCCAGGTCGGGAGCTGCCAGGGCTCCCAGGCGTAGCCCCGCGTCCGAACGGCGGTGTCGCCGACGCTGACGGTGACGCCGAGCCGTTCGACCGGCTCCGTGCCCACCGTGCCGTCGGCTGCGACGTGTAGGCCGAGGCGCGACGAGGGATCGGCGAATCCGACGGTGGCCCATGGCAGGCGGGTGGTGATGATCCCGTCAGCCTCCGCCCACATGGCCAGGGAGTCGAACGCCGGGTCGTCGGGGTCCGTCGTGCCCGATCGCAGGACCCCGACCTCCTGTTCCTCCGCCGGCAGCATCGTGCCGGTGAGGGGATGGGGATAGGGCCGGTTGAGCATCAGTCGCTGTGGTCGCCACGTGCGGGGATCGCCGCGCAGCGTCTGACCGTCGACGTCGAGCATCCCGAGATCGGCCCCGTTGATCCAGGCGTGGGGGTCCTGACCGGCGCGGACCCAGGCCTGCGCCGGACCGCCGTCGGGCGGCAGGGTGACCGCATGGGTCGCCCCCGGCTCCCGTCCGGTCGACGTCATCGCGTCGTCGGTCGGCCACAGGCTCAGATCGATGGTCACCTCGTCGCTGCGGCGCGCGTCGTCGAGCACGATCCGCAGGTACAGGTAGGCCTCGTCGTGGGTGGCGCGGACCTCCCGGATGCCGTCCCAGCTCTCGTGTATCACCTGGCTGTCGGCGAGCCAGGTGTCCTCGTCGCCGCCGACCAGGACCCGCAGCTCGGCCCCGGCGGCGTGATCGAGCAGTCCGAAGTGCTGTTCGTTGGTCCAGACGTTGTTCCACAACGGACGCCGCTCCTCGGGCAGTTCGAGCGGCAGCGTGTTCCAGGTGCGCTTGAACCACTCGTCCTGCCAGGCGAAGACCAGACCGCCAGCGAGCTCGAGGTCGGCGATGACCTGCAGCAGATCGGCGTTGATGGCCATCTGGGTGTGCTCGTCGTGCCCGCCCTGATCACGTCCCAGCGGACCGGCGTGGGCGCTGCCGAGCGACGAGGGCACCCCGAACTCGGTGATCATCAGCGGCATGACGTCGTGGTGCTCGCGGAGTCTGGTGAGGTAGCCGGCATACGGGTCGATGCGTCCCCGGTGCTCGAAATCGGCGATGCCCGGCTCGTAGCGCTGGAAGTCGGGGTAATAGGGATAGGCGTGGTAACTCGCGAACGTGCCGCCGGGCCATGCGGCGGTGGGCAGGACGTGGTTGGCGTCGACCCCCACGAGATCCTCGATCTCGAGCGGCTCCTCGGGGTGCTCCAGCGGGTCGGTGGTCGGCCAGTTGTTGAACGTGAGCGGCATCGTCAGGCCCCGGGCGGCGAGCTCCGCGGCGAGGTGGTCCATCATCTCCGCCAGCCAGGACTCGGTCGGACTCGCGCCATCGGCGGCGAGGAAGTAGTCACCCGCGAAGGGCTGCTGCCCGGCGTTGGTCTCGTCGGAGGCGAGCGTGGCCTGCGGATCCCACTCGATGCCGATCGCCCAGCCCATCAACCACGGGGTCACGTCCGCGGTGTAGTCGCCGTGGGCGTGACCGGGCCGGGCCTCGATCCGCGCGTGGCCGTGCACCACGTCGACCGCACGGGTGAGCTCCGTGCGGAACCCCTCGCGCACCTCGGCGTCGTACAGGTCCCGGGTCGCCATGAAGCGTTCCTCGGGGATCCACACCCCGTGCATCAGGTAGACGGGGTTGGCCGGGTTCGCCTCGTTGTAGGCGGCCAGCTCCTCGTAGAAGTGCGGTGGCAGGATCGTGTAGATCCGCACGACCCGCAGTCCCATCTGCGCCATCATCGGCAGCCAGCGCCGGATGTCCTCACGGCTGATGGCGACCTGGCCGGGCGCGGTCCCCGGCACGGTCGCCCCGAGGTTGACCCCGGGGAGGAAGTCGCGGGGGCCGTCGGCGGTGAACAGCGCCAGGCGGGTCCCGTCGACGGCGGCGAGGGCGTCGAGTCCGTCGATGGACTCGGGTGCCGGTGCCCACGAATCACCCGGGTCGGGCGCACCGTCCGTCGGCGCGCAGGCCCCGAGCATCAGCGACCACGACAGCACCAGTGCACCGGCTGCCGTGGCCCACCCTCCTCGGCGCATCGACATGCCTGCGGTCTCCGTGTCGGTCGTGCGCCGGTGCGTCCACCGGCGGCGGGTGCATCATCGGATCACCCCGCCGAACCGGGGACGAGGTCGAAGCCGTCGCGTTGCATGGTTCCCCAGTCGGTTCGGCCGGTCATCCAGCTTCTCAAGCCCCGCAGCCGCCAATACACCGTCAGCTGGCGGTAGCCGAACGGCTCGAGCATCGCCCAGCCGATCAGCAGCAGGCGGTCGACGGGGCCGCCGACCCGCTCGAAGCTGAACTCCTCCAGCGCGATCGCCAACAGGCTGAGCAGCAACCCCCAGCCGTAGGCGGCGACGAGGAGCAACCCCGCGAACTGCAGGTCGACCGCGCCGAAGGCGAGCGCCACCACGACGGCGACGAGGCCGAACAGTTCGATGACGGGGGCCAGCAGTTCGAGCAGGACGAACACCGGTGCCACGAACGTCCCGAGCACGCCGTAGCGCGGATTGCCGATCATGGTCCGGTGGCGCCACAGCGCGTCGGCGAGCCCCCGGTGCCACCGGTCCCGCTGGGCACCCAGGACACGCAGGGTGGATGGGACCTCGGTCCAGGCGATCGGGTCGGGGAGGAATTCCACCCGTCCTGGAATGTCGGCCTCGGCTGCCAGACGCCGGATCTTGGTGATGAGTTCCATGTCCTCGCCGACCGTCTCGGCCTCGTAGCCGCCGGCCAGCAGCACGGCCTCGCGATCGAACAGTCCGAACGCGCCGGAGATGATCAGGTTGCCCCCGAGACGGTTCCAGCCGAGGCGTCCGAACAGGAACGCACGCAGGTATTCGACCGACTGGATGCCGGCCAGCGCCCGCCGGGGGACCCGCCGGCGCACCACCCGGCCGTGGCTGACGTCGGAGCCGTTGACCACCCGGATGGTCCCGCCCACGGCGACCACCCGCGGGTCGCGGATGAAGGGCCGCACCATGCGCAGCAGGGCATCGCTCTCCACGAGGGTGTCGGCATCGAGCGCACACGCCAGGTCGCCGGTGATCACGTTCAAGGCGGCGTTCAGCGCGTCCGCCTTGCCTCCGTTGTCCTTGTCAACGACGACCAGTCGGGGGTGCAGCCGGGAGCGGTACAGGCCGCGGATCGGGGCCGTCTCCAGTCGTCGTCGGAACACGGGGTAGACGGGGGCGAGCGCGAAGGCGTCGGCGAGGCGGGCGAGGGTGTCGTCGGTCGATCCGTCGTTCACGACGACGATCTCCATGCGTGGGTAGCGCAGGGCCAGCAGCGCACGCACGCTCTCCACGATCGTGGTCGCCTCGTTGTGGGCGGGGGCGAGCACGCTGATGGGTGGGGCGACCTCGGACCCCAGCAGCCGCCGGGGGTCGTCGCACCAGCTCGTGCGGTGATGCCGTCCGAGTGACGCACCCGCACTGCTGATCAGCACCGTCTGGAAGAGGTTCACGGCCACGAAGTAGACGAGCACCAGCAGGTTGGCGAGGCCCAGCAGCAGCAGGATCGTCGTCATCGTTCAGCTCGCGACGCGGAGTTGGGGCAGGTCGAGGACCTGGCGGGCCATGTCGCGTGCGAAGGCGTCGGGGTGGCCCAACGCCCGACGCAGGTAGAGCCGACCGGGGGCCCCCATCCGGCGCAGTGCCAGACCGGCCGCGAGGCGCACGTCCCACGCCGGGTCGGCCAGCCGTGCGGCCAGACGCGGGGTGGCGGGCCAGTGGTTCAGCCGGCCCAGACCGTCCGCTGCCGCCGCGCGCACGCGCACCTCGTCGTCGTCGAGCAGGTCGACGAGCGTCGTGGTGGCGACCGTCGCGCCGATGCCGGCCGTGAGTCGGATCGCGCCCGCGCGGACGACCGGATCCGTATGCCGCAACAGGGCGTCGGCCAACGGTTCCAGGCTGATGTGGGCGACCTGCACCGCGACGTCGAGCAGATCCGTCAGCGTCCGCGGGTCGAGCTCGTCGGGGTCGAGACCGCTGAGCGTGACCCCGGTCGCGCCGCCGCAGCGCACCAGCGCGTCCTTGGCGGCGAAGGCGACCCCGGGATGGTCGTCACCGAGCAGCCGCAGGAGTCCGAGCACGCCGTCGGCGGTCGGATCGTTGACGACCAACCGCACCGCTTCGGCCCGCACCTGGTCCGAACGGTCGGCCAGCAGGGTGGCCAGGTCGTCGTGTCCCGCACCCACGTTGGCCACGATCCGGACCCCCCGCAGCCGGCGGGTCGGATTCGCACTGCGGGTCCAACGGGCACCGGTCGCCGTCAGCCCGACCCGTGCGGCGACGTCACGGATCATGATCCGCTGCTCGCCGCTGACGGCGCGGGCCAGGGAGCCGAGCAGCTCGGTCTGCTGACGGATCGGCAGGGCCCCGACGGCGTCGACCGTGCGGGCGACGTCCTGACCGCCGAGGAACAGCTGGGTCAGCGCACCGGTCGCACGGCGGATCCGTCGGGCGCGGGGCTCCAGCCGCAGCTGCACCCACACCGCGTGCGCGATGGCACCAACGGCGAGCAGCACGACGAGCAGGCCCATGGCCAGCGCGCTCGCCCACAGCAGCTCGTGGATCACGATCCCGGGCCGAGCGCGACGCGCACCCGCTCCATGAGCACGGGGAGGCTGAAGGGCTTGGCGACGTGGTCGCTCGCACCGGCCTCGAAGGCGGCCACGGTCTCCGCCTCGGTCACCCGGCTCGTGACCACGACCACCCGGGTGTCCTTCAACGTGCCGGCATCCGACAGCCGTCGCATGATCGTGAAGCCGTCGTGTCCGGGCAGATCCACGTCGAGCAGCACCACCCGGGCACGCAGGGACGGATGGGGGCCGGTCAGCAGCTGCAGCGCCTGCTCCCCGTCGGCGACGTGCTGGGTGCGCCAGCCGCGGGTGCGCAGGGCCTCGAGCAGGAGTTCGGCCAGGATCCGGTCGCTCTCGATCACCGCGACGTCGACGACATCCTGTTCGGCCGGGGCCGCGGACCCGGTCGTCGCGGCGACGACCTGGTCGCCGCCCAGTGCGCGTGCCTCGCGCAGGGCCTCGGCGGCCGCGCGCCGGACGGCCTGCATGTCGTGTCCGTCGGAGGGCAGGGCCGCGACACCGGCGGACAGGGTGATCCGGATCGGCACGCCGCTCGGGGAGGTGAGGCGCAGCCCCTTCAGCGACTCGGCGAGTTCGCGCAGGCGGATCGCCGCCTGGTCGCGGTCGGCACCGTGGAACGCGACGAGGAACTCCGAGGCCTCCAGTCGGGCGACCACGTCCGTTCCCCGGAAGAACTGACGCAGGCGGCTGGCCATGGCGCGCAGGACGTCGTCACCCAGTACGCGCCCGTGCCGCTCGTTCAACGGTCCGAAGCCGTCGACCTGGATGGCCCCGATCGCCAGTGGGGTCTGTTGACGGGTGGCGACCGAGGACATCCGCTCGACCGCCCGCAGTGCTCCGGCCTCGTTGACGAGCCCGGTCAACGGGTCGAGCTCCGCCCGCTTCTGCTGGAGTCGGGACCGTACGATCAGGTGGCGGGCGCGGGCGGCGATGTCCGCCGGATCCTTCGTGAGCGGCAACACGTCGTCGGTGCCCGCCGCGTACAGCCGGGCACTGGTCGGTCCGTGGGGTGGCTGCAGGGCGATGATCGGGAGTGAGGCGCGGTGCGCGTCGGCCCGGACGACCCGGCACAGCGTCTCGATGCCGTCGACGTCCTCACTGGCGATGAGCAGATCGGGCCGGTGGGTCACGATCGCGTCCCAGGCCGTGGCGACGTCCTCGGCCTCGATGATCTCGATGCCCACCTCGCCGAGTGCCACGGCGATCAGGCCGATGTCGACCCGCTCGTCGGTGGGCGGGGCCCACACCAGCGCGCGGGCGTCGTTCAACCGGTGCCCGGTGATCAGGGCGGTGGCCGCATCCACGGTGTCACGGGCACTGGCCTCCGCCGGCAGCATCTGGCTGACGCCGGCGTGGGCGAGCTCGACCCGGTCCCGGAGCCGGTCGCTCGACGACACGGCGACGCAGACGGGGGGCGCGTTCCCCGCCAGGGTGGCGAGGAGCTCATGGCCGTCCGACAGGTCGACGACGAGCGCATCGGGCTGCTCGCGCAGCGCGTCCATGAGGTCGACCAGACCCGTGACCCGCTCGGCCCGGAGTCCGCGAACGGAGGCTTCGCTGCGGATCTGCTCGGCCCAACGCCGATCCTCGCTGTAGACGACCAGTGAGGCCCAGCCGGTGGTGTCGTCCGGGGTCACCTCGTCGTTGCTCGGGGGCGCGAGCTCCTGGTGCAGTGCCGTCACGTCGCGACACAGCTGCTGGAGGCGCGGATCGTCGGGTGACTGCACCGCGAGCAGCCCTTCGGCGATGCTCAGGGCCTGGTTGGACGCCTGCCGGAGCCCGAAACTCGCGGTGTCCGCGGCGATCTCCCGGGCGGCCCGGACCGCGGTCTCGACGTCGACGGCTCCGGGGGAGGTCGCGACGGCGTCCTCGAATGCCCCCATGATCGCGTCCTCGACGACCGTGAGCCGTTCGAGCAGTTTCGTGCTCGTCTCGGTCCAGCGGCGCCGCCCGGCCGCGTGCTGGTCGACGACCGGCTCCACGGCCGGTGCGGGTGGCACCAGCGCGGTCCAGGGCGTGGCCCCTGCCGAGGCGCCGGCCGGGGTCGCCGGCGACGCGCTGGCCGGGGCCGCCGGCGACCGGCTCGATCGACGGCGACGCACACCCCGGGCAGCCCGACGCGACGTCGGGTCATCGGGGGCCACCGGTGGGTCGAGGTGGTCGGCCCTCACGGCCATGGCGGGTCCGTCGGTGCGCGGAAACGGGGGTCATCCCACCTATCGGCACGGATGGCCGCCGCTTGATGACCCGGCGCGACGTACCCCCGGTAGGAATCGAACCTACGCTTCCGGCTCCGGAGGCCGGTGCTCTATCCACTGAGCTACGGGGGCGTGGCGAGTTGATCGCGAGCCTCGAACGGTAGCAGAGGCGCGCGGCACCCCGGCCTGCGCCACGGGCTCTACCCTCGCCCGGCCGCACCGCACCCGCCGGGTGCCTCCACCCACCATGCCGCTGGACACACCCATGGCCCGTCCCGAGTCCTTCGATCCGATCCTGGCCGAGTTGGCCGGATCCGTCCGCGCGGCGATCACCGCCGCGGGGCTGCCCGACGCCGACCCCGAACTCGAGAAGCCCAAGGTGGCCGAGCACGGCGACTGGGCGACCACGGCGGCGCTCCGACTCGCCAAGCCCGCCAAGCGCAACCCGCGCGAGATCGCCCAGCTCATCGTCGACCACCTCGATGCCCCCGACGTCGTCGAGGACGTGTCGATCGCCGGGCCCGGGTTCGTCAACTTCCGCCTCGCGCACCGCACCCACGAACAGCTCGTGCGTCGCGTGCTGGCCGCCGGGAGCGACTACGGCCGCTCCACCAGACCCGCCGGCGAGCGTCGCACCGTCAACGTGGAGTTCGTGTCCGCCAACCCCACCGGCCCGCTGCACGTCGGCGCGGGACGTTGGGCGGCCACCGGTGACGCCATCGCCGCGCTGATCGAGGCCGCCGGCGACACCGTGACGCGCGAGTACTACGTCAACGACGCCGGTGAGCAGATCCGGCGCTTCGGTGAGTCGGTCGTCCTGGTGGCGACCGGGCGTGCGCTCGGTGAGAACCACTACCGCGGGCACGCCATCGTCGAGGTCGCCGACGAGCTCCGTGCCGCGCACGGTGACGGGCTGTTCACGACACCGCCGGCGGGCGGGGTGGAGTACGACGACGGCGAGGTGGCGAACGGCGAGCCGGCGGTGGACGCGGCCATCGCCGCCCACGTCGGCGTGCTCGGCGTGGAGGTGATGCGTCAGCGCATCGAGTCCGTCCTGCACGACATGGGCGTCGACTACGACCGGTGGTTCTCGGAGCGGGACGGATTGCATGGTTCCGGTGCCGTGGAGGTGACCGTGGCGGAACTGCGTGAGCGCGGTCAGGCCTACGAGGCCGACGGCGCACTGTTCCTGCGCACCACCGACCACGGTGACGACAAGGATCGGGTACTGGTCCGCTCGGATGGCCGTCCGACCTACTTCGCCGCCGACTGCGCCTACCTGCGCGACAAGGCCTCGCGGGCGGACCACCTGTTCTACCTGCTCGGGGCCGACCACCACGGCTACGTCGCCCGGCTGCACGCCGCGGCGGCCTGTCTCGGGATCGATCCGGACACCGTCGAGATCCGCATCGGGCAGCTGGTCAACCTGCTGCGCGACGGTGAGCCCGTACGGATGTCCAAGCGTGCCGGCGAGACCATCGACCTCGACGAGGTGGTCGAGGAGGTCGGCACCGACGTCGTCCGGTACCACTTCCTGCGCCAGGGGCTCGACACGACCGTCGACTTCGACCTCGCCGTCGTGGCCCAGCAGTCGATGGACAACCCCGTCTACTACGTCCAGTACGCCCATGCGCGGATCAACTCGCTGCTGCGGGCCGCCGACGAGCGCGGGTTCGACCATGGCACGGTCGACGACGCGGACCTGTCGCTGCTGATCCACCCGGCCGAGCTGGAGCTCATGACCACGATGGCGGCGCTGCCGTTGACCGTGGCGGAGGCTGCGGAGCTGCGCGCCACGCAGCGCCTCGCCCGCTACGCGGAGGACCTGGCCGGCACCTTCCACCGCTTCTACACCGAGTGCCGGATCCTGGCCCCGGCCGATGCGAGCGACGAGGAACGCGCCGCGGCCGAGGCCCTCGGCCGCGCCCGCTACCACCTCGCCGTCGCCGCCCGGCAGGTACTGGTCAACGCGCTCGGCCTGCTGCGCGTGAGCGCCCCGGAACGGATGTGATGATGGCCGCTGACCCGATGGCCTCCCCAGGGCCCACCGACCCGATGGCCTCCCCAGGGCCCACCGACCCAACGCCCGCCATGCGGGCCACCGACATGACGGCCGGCCCCTGGCCGTTGACCGCCACCCGCGACGACGCCGGCGTGATCACGATCGGCGGCGTCTCGGTCACCGAGCTCGCCCGCGAGCACGGCACCGCCCTGTGGGTCGTCGACGAGGACGACCTGCGCACGCGCTGTCAGCGCTACGTCGAGGGCTTCCCCGGCGTGGACGTCACCTACGCGTCCAAGGCGTGGTGCGCGATCGGGATCCTGCAGATCGCCGACGAGGAGGGGCTCCTGATCGACGTCGCCTCCGGCGGCGAACTGCACACCGCACTGCTGGCCGGGGTCGACCCGGCGCGGCTGGTCCTGCACGGCAACAACAAGTCGGTCGCGGAGCTCGATCGGGCGCTGGAGGTCGGGGTCGGACGGATCGTCGCCGACTCGTTCGTCGAGCTCGACCGGATCGAACGGCTCGCCGCCGCTCGTGGCGTCACCGCACAGGTCTGGCTGCGGATCACCCCCGGGATCGACGCGCACACCCACGAGTACGTCCGGACCGGTCACGACGACGCCAAGTTCGGCTTCACGCTCTCGCTCGGGCTCGCGGACGAGGCGCTGCAGCACGCCCAGCGGCTCGACCACGTCGAGGTGGTGGGGATCCACGCCCACATCGGCTCCCAGATCTTCGGCACCGACCCGTTCATCGCCAATGCGGAGGTCACCCTCGACCTGCTGGCCCGGTGGCGCGATGAGCACGGCGTCACGCTCACCGAGCTCAACCTCGGCGGTGGCATGGGCATCCGCTACACCCACGAGGACCATCCGGTCGAGGTTGCCCGCTACGGCCGCGCCGTGCTCGAGACCGTCGACGAGCGCTGCGCGGCGCTCGATTTCCCACGCCCGCGCCTGATCGTCGAGCCGGGCCGCGCGATCGTCGGCCCCTCGACGATCACCCTCTACGAGATCGGCACGATCAAGCCGTTGCCCGGCCTGACGACCTGGGTCAGCGTCGACGGCGGCATGAGCGACAACATCCGTCCCGCGCTCTACGACGCGGAGCACGAGGTCGCCCTGGCCAACCGTCGTTCGGAGGCCGCACCTGCCAGCGTGACCGTCGTCGGCAAGCACTGCGAGTCCGGCGACCTGGTCCGTGAGCACGCCCCGCTGCCCGGCGACATCGAGGTGGGCGACCTGCTGGCCGTCGCGGCCACCGGTGCCTACACGGCGTCGATGGCCTCCAACTACAACCGCCTGGCACGACCGGCGGCGGTGCTGGTGCGTGCCGGGCAGGTGCGCGAGTTGGTGCGCCGCGAGACGCTGGAGGATCTGGTGCGCCAGGACGTGTCCCTGCGATGAGCGATGGCGGCGAGGTGGCAGGGGGGTCGGCGGGGCGGCCGCGCGTCGCACGGGTCGACGAGCGGCTCGGGTTGTCGATCGAGCGCACCGGTCTGTCCCCGCGGACGCTGGTGACCTACGCCCGGGACCACGTGACCGTGCGGACGCCATCGCGTCCGGACTTCCGCGCCGGCAACACCATCGA
>LFIK01000241.1_pt1 | contig 39652 bp, 42 predicted proteins | sample 643401 | NCBI WGS metagenome assembly LFIK01 (sample SAMN03777447, study PRJNA286221) | soda lake metagenome | biome: soda lake; feature: Kulunda steppe; material: water; isolation source: sample T5-Br brine of Lake Tanatar-5 | place: Russia: Kulunda steppe | collected 2010-07
ATCGGCGCCGAAAACCCGCCGCGACCCCTCCAGAACGCTGGCTTCCCGCGGAGCAGGAGTTTCCACACAGCCTAAGCCCATTGCGGTCGGTCAGTTGCTCTCTGCGCCTTCGTCATGCGTATGAACACGATCAAGACCCAAGCAGAACGAAAGCGGGCAGACCTGTCCCGCCGCTTTCGATGATTTTGTGAGACTGTTTGATCAGAAACTGGAGGGAAGTTAACACTAATGCGGTTCTTTCTGGACGCGATAAAGTCCGTTTTCTTCACAATTTATATACTGTTTATCTTGGCCGCGGCGGTGGTAAGTTTCTATCTGCTGGTGGCCTGGGGTTTCCCCGGGTGGGCTTCCTGGGCCGGGGCATTGGGGACTATTGTGGTTCTCGGGGTGCCCTATCTATTCTGGCCACGCGGGGATAAGGATACACGTGGACCCTGATCACCAATTCGCGGCGCCCAGACCACTATGCTGTCTGAAGAGATCAACCTCCCGGTCCAGCGTTTGATTTAGGTTTCCGAAGCGCACGAGTGGCGGTTCAGTCGTACAACTTCGAACCGTTTTTCGATCACCACAGGCGCAGGTTCGTCCACTAGCTGCGCCAGCGCGGGTTGGTGCGCTGCATGGGTGGTGAATATGGCTCAACTCAGTAGCAGCGAATGACTCTTTCCACCCAACTCATCGCTGATGCTGCGACCGCTAGCGGATTCCGCGCAGGTGCAGCGAACGACAGCAAGGTCCGCCAAGCCGCCCCTCGCCACAGCATCGCATCGGGCGCGGGAACCACTCGTGAGGCAGCGACCCCCCGGCACGGCCTTCGGGCCGTCGCGCAGATCTACCGCCCGCGACCCGCTCCGCTCGCGCTCGCGGGTGCTGACCCGGGCCTGCGGTCCGGGAAAGGTTCAGAGGCGGCGGCCCCAGAGGTCGTATTCGCCAGTCTCGTCGACCTCGACACGGACGATATCGCCGGGCGCGAGCCCCTCGGTGCCCGTGTCTATGAACAGATTGCCGTCGATCTCGGGCGCGTCGGCCTGTGTGCGGCAGGTGGCGATGCCGTCCGCGTCGATCTCGTCGACGATCACCTCGAGCCGGTGCCCCAGTTTCGCGGCGAGTTTCGCCTCCGAGATCGCCTGCGCCTTTTCCATGAAGCGTGCATGGCGCTCGGCCTTGATCTCGGGGGGCACATGGTCGGGCAGGGCGTTCGCGCGCGCGCCAGCGACGTTTTCATACTGAAAGCACCCGACCCGGTCGAGCTGTGCCTCGTCCAGCCAGTCGAGCAGATGCGCGAATTCCGCCTCGGTCTCGCCCGGATAGCCGACGATGAAGGTCGAGCGCAGGGTGATGTCGGGGCAGATCGCGCGCCACTCGGCGATACGCTCCAATGTCTTCTCGCCTGCCGCAGGCCGGGCCATGCGGCGCAGCGTGTCGGGGTGCGAATGCTGGAACGGAATGTCGAGATAGGGCAGAACCAGCCCGTCGGCCATCAGCGGGATCACCTCGCGCACATGCGGGTAGGGGTAGACGTAGTGCAGCCGCACCCACGCCCCGAGGCCGCCCAGATCGCGCGCGAGATCGGTGATGTGGGCGCGGTGGCCCCGGTCGGTCGCATGTTTCAGGTCGACACCGTAAGCCGAGGTGTCCTGGCTGATGACCAGCAATTCCTTCACCCCGGCCTCGACCAGCTTTTCCGCCTCGCGCAGCACGGCATGGGCCGGGCGCGAGGCCAGCCGCCCGCGCATGTCGGGGATGATGCAGAAGCGGCACTTGTGATTGCACCCTTCGGAGATCTTGAGGTAGCTGTAATGGCGCGGGGTGAGGCTCACACCGCTGGCGGGCAGCAGGTCGATGAACGGGTCGGGGGCGGGGGGCACCGCCGCGTGCACGGCATCGAGAACCTGTTCATACTGGTGCGGCCCGGTGACGGCCAGCACCCTGGGGTGCGCGCCGGTGATATAGTCAGGCTCGGCGCCCAGACATCCCGTCACGATCACCCGGCCATTCTCGGCCAGCGCCTCGCCAATGGCCTCCAAGCTCTCGGCCTTGGCTGAATCGAGGAAACCGCAGGTGTTGACGATCACGGCATCCGCGCCCGCATAGTCGGGGCTGATCGCATAGCCCTCGGCGCGCAGGCGGGTCAGGATGCGCTCGCTGTCGACCAGCGCCTTGGGGCAGCCGAGGCTGACCATGCCGATAGTGGGCTGGCCCGGCCGCGCAGGCTCTGCCAGGCGGGGGCGGGGGGCGATATCGGGGCGCAGCTCGGGCGGGTTCGCGGACATGGCGCGCATATAGCCGCGCTGCGCTGCGCCGGAAAGCCCCCTTGCAGGCCTATCCGCGCGGGGCGAACCACATCCGTGTCATCAGCCCGTCGCGGCGGATGAACTGGTGCCACAGCGCAGCGGCGACATGCAGCGCGATCAGCGCCATCAGCAGCAGCGACAGTGCCCCATGCACGGCGCGCGCCGGGACGCCTGCGAAATCGGCCGGCATCTGGCCGTCGCCGAAGACCGCATCGGGCAGCCCGGTCTCTCGCGACATGACGATCCCCGAGACCGACATGGCGATGGCCACGGCATAGAGCGCCCAATGCGTCAGCGGGGCCAGCCGGTCGGGCAGGGCGTGGCCGGTCACCATGCGGGGCGGATGCGATGTGGCCAACCGCACGCCAAGTCGGACCAGCATCAGCGCGAGGATCGTCAGCCCCAGCCCCATATGCAGGGTGAAGGAGATCAGCTTGGCCGGGTCGGCATTGTCCTGCGGGGTCAGGATGAAACGCCCGGCGATCAGCGCGCCGATCAGGAACAGCGCCAGCAGCCAGTGCAGCGTGACAAGGGCGGGGTGGTAGCGGCGGGGCATGGGGGCGTTCTCCGTGCGGAACTGTGTCGGTGCGGGCAGAATCGCACGGGGCGGGCGGAGGCCTCAAGGCATTTCGTGGCGCGGCAGGGCGGGGGCGCTGCGGCGGGCCGCGTCGCTCAGGCAAGCTCGGGCGGGCAGGGGTGGGCCTGCATGTTGCCCGCGACCCGCCAGGCGGCGGGCGGGGCCATGCGCGCGCGCAGCCGGTGCAGCCGCCAGGCACTCTGCACCGGCGCATGGAGGGGGGGATCATCGGCCGGGCAGGGGGCAAGGTGCCAGCGGCTCTCGACCCCCGGCGTGCCGCCGCGATCGGGGGTCAGCACCAGCGCGTGCAGCCGCGCCTCGGCCCCGCTGACACTGCGCCGCCGGGCAAGCCCGGTCTCGGCCGCCAGATGCAGCCGCCGCAGGGGCGTCAGCGCGGGGGGTTCGGGCAACTCGGCCACTACCAGCGCCACGGCCCCGCTGCGCAGGCTCTCCTCGGCGCAGGCCAGCGCGTCTGAGGTGCGGGCGGGGGCGACATGGATCAGCCCCTCGGGGCTTGCCCAGTCGCGCAGGCCCGTGGGGCAGAGCCGGTCCGCCCCCCAGCGCGGCGCGATCCAGATCACCGGCGCGCCTGCGGGCAGTCGCGCCATCATCCAGACCGCCAGCAGCCGCCGCGCCGGGCCGCAGAACTCATGCGCCCGCCCGGCGCGCAGGCGCAGCAGCGCGTCAATGGCGCGGGCCGTCGGGGCCGTATCCGGCAGAGGGGGCAGGGCAAGATCCATTCGCGTATGTTCGCATTTTGTTCCGAGCGTCGCAAGCCCTGCCATGCCGCGACCACCCGCAAAGAGGTAGACAACGCGCCCCGGCTGGTATGTGCTGGCAGCCACAGTCCCAATACACGAGAGGTGTCGCGATGATCCGTTTTTCCGCCTTGCTGCCCGCCGCGGCCCTGCTGGCGGCCTGCCAGATGGCCGCCGCCCCCGAGGACGAGCCCGCGACCGGAACCTGCCCGGCGCCGGAGTTCCAGAGCTTCGTCGGCCAGCCGATCACGGCGATCGACCCCGAATCGGTCCCCGAGTTGCACCGTGTCATCGGCCCCGATACGGCGGTCACGATGGATTTCCGCGAGGAGCGGATGAATATCGAGCATGACGCCACCCGCATCGTGACCCGGATCTACTGCGGCTGAGGCGACAGTCGCCCGCGCGCCCGCAGAGGGGGCCGACAAGGCGCCCCCGGGCCGTGCCCGCGCCCGGAAGGCGCCTTGCGCCCGGGCGCGGCAGGGCCGCACGCATCTGCGCGCTGCGATCGGACCTGGCGTGCCCAAGGCCCCTTTCCCTCGCGGCGAATCCGGCTAGAGTGCGCGCCGAGTGACGCGGCAGGAAGGGCAGAGCGCATGCGCAAACGCAAGCTGGGCAGGTCGGAGCTGATCGTCTCGGATTACTGCCTGGGCACCATGACCTATGGCACCCAGACCGACGAGGACGACGCGCATCGCCAGCTCGACATGGCGCAGGATGCGGGGGTGAATTTCCTCGATGCGGCCGAGATGTATCCGGTCAACCCCGTGCGGCTGGAAACCGCCGGGCTGACCGAAGAGATCGTCGGGCGCTGGATCGCGCGCCGCAAGCCGCAGGATCTGGTGGTGGCGACCAAGATCACCGGCGTGGGGTCGGTGGCGGTCCCCGATGGTGCGCCGATCACGCCCGCGCGCATGCGCGCGGCGGTCGATGCCTCGCTGAAGCGGCTGCAGGTCGACTGCCTCGACATCTACCAGCTTCACTGGCCCAATCGCGGCTCGTATCACTTTCGCAAGCTGTGGCATTTCGACCCCACGGGTCAGGACCGCGCCGCGACCGAGGCGCATATGACCGCGATCCTCGGCTGCGCGCAGGAGTTGATCGACGCGGGCAAGATCCGGCATCTGGCGCTGTCGAATGAAAGCGCCTGGGGGCTGGCGATGTGGCTCATGCTGGCCGAACGCGACGGCCTGCCGCGCGTCCTGAGCCTGCAGAACGAGTATTCGCTGCTGTGCCGGTCGTTCGATGCCGATCTGGCCGAAGCCTGCTGGAACGAGGAGATCCCGCTGCTGGCCTTCTCGCCCCTTGCGGCGGGGCTGCTGAGCGGGAAATATGCGGGCAATGTCACCCCCGAGGGCTCGCGCCGCGCGGTGAACCCCGATCTTGGCGGGCGCATCACGGGCCGGGTGTTCGAGGCGGTCGCGGGCTATCTGGGCATCGCGCAGGAACATGGGCTCGACCCCGTGCAGATGGCCGTGCAATGGACGCTTGCGCGGCCGGTGCCGACGCTGCCGATCATCGGGGCCACCACCTCCGAGCAGCTTGCGCATATGCTCGCGGGGTCCGAGGTGACGCTCTCGCCCGAGGTCATGTCTGCCATCGACCAGCTCAACCGCGCCATGCCGATGGTCTATTGAGGGCGCGCGCCCTCGCCGCAGCGGAGCCGCCAGATGCCCCTTGACCAGATCCGCGCCGTGCTGTTCGACAAGGACGGGACGCTGTTCGACTTCGCCGCAAGCTGGTCGGGCTGGGCGGGCGAGATGCTCGACGCCCTCGCGCTCGGCGATGCGGGGCGCAAGGCGCGGCTCTCGGAGGTGCTGCGCTTCGACCCGGGCAGCGGCTTCGCGCCCGACTCGCCCGTCATCGCGGGCACGCTGGACGAGACTGCCGCCCTGATCGCGCCGCATGTGCCGATGTCATCTGCCGAGGTGACAGAATTCCTGTCGCGGGCCTCGGCGCAGGCGCAGATGCAGCCGGTGGTGCCGCTCGATGCGTTGCTGGCGCGGCTTGCGGCGCGCCAGCTGGTGCTGGGCGTGGCCACCAATGCCGATGAGCGCGAGGCGCAGCGGCATCTGCGCGCGGCCGGTATTTTCGAGCGGTTCGCGCTGGTGCTGGGCTGTGACAGCGGCTACACGCCCAAGCCCGCGCCCGACATGCTGCTGGGCTTCGCCGACCGGATGGGGCTGGCGCCGCGCGCGGTGGTGATGGTGGGCGACAGCACGCATGACCTGATTGCCGGGCGCGCGGCGGGAATGGCGACAGTGGGGGTGCTGACCGGGCTCGCCCCGCCCGATGTGCTGGCCCCCCATGCCGATGCCGTGGTCCCCGATATCGGCCACCTGCCGGGACTGCTGGGCATCACCGCGCCGGGCTGACGCGGCAGGGGCCGGGGCGGATGGTCCTTGACGCGGGCCTGGCTTGATTCGTGCGATGCAGTGCTTTCGCGCAGATCGCGGGAAAGCGCCCTCAAGCCGCGCCCAGCCACTCGCCCGCACGGCCCGAATGCGCTTTCGGGCCAGTCGCGCGGGCGCGGAAATCCGGCCTCGAAAGTTCGGCGGACCGGGCCAAGGCGTGCCGCCCCGGCCGCAGGGCGGGGCGGCGCCCGCGAAGGGCAATGCGAGGGCGGGCGGGGCCCCGAGCGGGCGGTGAGCGGACCCCGAGCGGGCGCGTCTCAGCCCGCCTCAGACGACGACGCTCGCCCCGACCGTCGAGTCCCCGACATGCGTGCGGAAGGCCGCGAACAACTCGCGCCCGATGCCCACGCCATTGGCCGTCAGATCGGCCTCGACCGGGGTGCGCGCCTCGAAATCCTCGGCCAGAACCTCGATGCGCCCGGCCACGGCATCGACCCGCACCAGATCGCCGTCGCGCAGCTTTGCCAGCGGCCCGCCCTTGGCGGCCTCGGGCGCGACATGGATGGCCGCGGGCACCTTGCCGCTTGCCCCCGACATGCGCCCGTCCGTCACCAGCGCCACCTGCAAGCCGCGATCCTGCAGCACTGCGAGGATGGGCGTCAGCGCGTGCAACTCGGGCATGCCGTTCGCCGCCGGACCCTGGAAGCGGACGACGACGACCACGTCGCTGTCGAACGCGCCCGCGCGGAAGGCCTCTTTCACGCTCGCCTGATCATGGAAGATCCGCGCCGGGGCCTCGATCACATGACGCTCGCGCGCCACCGCAGAGGTCTTGATCACCCCCTGGCCCAGATTGCCCGCGAGTTGCACCAAGCCGCCCGTGGGCTGGAACGGGTCGCTGGCGGGCCGCAGGATGCGGTCGTTCTGGCTGGTGCCGGCGCCATCTTCCCAGACCAGCGCGCCGTCCCGGAGCTTCGGCTCTTGCGCGTAGCGCTTCAGCCCGTCGCCTGCGACCGTGCAGACATCGTCATGCAGCAAACCCGCCTCCAGCAACTCGCCGATCATGTAGCCAAGGCCCCCGGCGGCGTGGAAATGGTTCACATCGGCAAGGCCGTTGGGATAGACCTTGGCCATCAGCGGCACGACAGCGGAGATTTCGGCGAAATCCTCGAGCGTCAGCTCGATCCCGGCGGCGCGCGCCATGGCGGGCAGGTGCAGCACCAGATTGGTCGAGCCGCCCGTCGCCATCAGCCCGACCATGCCGTTGACGAAAGCGCGCTCGTCCAGCACCTGGCCCGCGGGGCGGTAGTCATTGCCCAGCGCCGTGATCTCGAGCGCGCGCTCGGTCGCGGCCACGGTCAGCGCCTCGCGCAGCGGCGTGCCGGGGTTGATGAAGGCCGCGCCCGGAAGGTGCAGCCCCATGAACTCCATCAGCATCTGGTTGGTATTCGCGGTGCCGTAGAAGGTGCAGGTGCCGGGGCCGTGATAGCTGGCCATCTCGGCCTCCATCAGCTTGTCGCGCCCGATCTGCCCTTGGGCGAATTGCTGGCGGATCCTGGCCTTCTCGTCATTGGGCAACCCGCTGGTCATCGGGCCTGCGGGGACGAACACCGCCGGAACATGCCCGAAGGTCGCCGCCGCGATCACCAGCCCCGGCACGATCTTGTCGCAAACGCCCAGCCAGACCGCCGAGTCGAAACAGTTATGCGACATCGCCACCCCGGCCGAGAGCGCGATCACATCGCGCGAGAACAGCGACAACTCCATCCCCGGCTGGCCCTGCGTGACCCCGTCGCACATGGCAGGCACCCCGCCCGCGACCTGCGCGGTGCCTCCCGCGGCGCGCGCGGCGCGGCGGATGATGTCGGGGAAATGCTCGAAGGGCTGATGCGCGGACAGCATGTCGTTATAGGCCGTGACGATGCCCAGATTGGGCGCGCGCGCGCCGACCAGCGTCTCCTTGTCCGGCCCCATCGCCGCATAGGCATGCGCCTGATTGCCGCAGGAGAGATGCGCCCGCGCGGGTCCGGCCTCGGCGGCGGCGCGCATCTGTTCGAGATAGGCCGCGCGCCGCCCCTCTGAGCGCGCGCGGATGCGGTCGGTGACAGCGGCGATGGTGGGATGAAGGGGCATCTCGGCCTCCTGTGGCTGGGCTCCGGTTTCCCGAGATATAGCCAGTTAGCGCTAACATTTCAATGCGCGACCCAAGCCATGCACCCGGGGCATGACGGGGCTGCAGGATTGGCGGTCATATCCGGCCCGCGAAGCGCCTATATGCCGGGGCGACACGCAACAAGGATTGAGAGAATGACCCCCGGACACGACCCCTATTGGCCCGATGCGACAGCGCTGGAGCTTGAAGCCCGCCGCCTGCGCGCCCTGTGGTTCGCACGGCTTGCGCGGCGCGTTGCGCGCGACCTGCTGGCCCGCCTGCCGCAGGGCCGGTCCGCGCAGCACGGCTGATGGCGTGACGGTTGCGCGGTTGCGCGCGCCGCCAAAGCGCCCTCGGGCCGTGCCCACCCACCCGCCCTTGCACGCCCCGAGGGCGCTTTGGTCAGAGGACCGCAGCGCGCGTGCGGGCGTGCAAGGGCGCGCAGGGGTTTTCAAGCCCCGGTGGCTCGCCTATGGCATCGGGCAACTTGCAAAGGACGCGCCCCATGCCCGACCTGCCGACCCTGCGCCTCAAGCCCAAGGCCGAGGCCCGCCCTATCCGCCATGGTTTTCCGTGGGTGTTCGCCGACGAGGTTGTCCTCGACCGGCGAACGCGCGCGATTGCGCCGGGCAGTTTCGCGCGGCTGGAAGATGGGACGCGGCGCGCGCTGGGGGTGGTGACGGTCAACCCGCACTCGAAGATCATCGGGCGGGTGATGGACCACGACCCGCAGGCGCAGATCGACCGCACCTGGATCGCCGCGCGCCTGGCCCGTGCGCTGGCCTTGCGCGCGCGGTTGCATGACGCGCCCTTCTACCGCCTTGTCCATGCCGAGGCCGACGGGCTGCCCGGCCTTGTCATCGACCGGTTCGGCGCGGCGGCGGTCATCCAGCCGAATGCCGCCTGGGCCGAGCATAATTTCGACCTGATCGCCGAGGCGCTGGCCGAGGTCACGGGTGTCGCCACCATCATCCGCAACGGCACTGGCCGCGCCCGCGCGCTGGAGGGGCTGGAGGAGGTGACCGCACTTCATTCCGGCACGCTTGACGGGCCGGTCGAGGTGCCGATGAACGGGGCGACCTATCTGGCCGATCTGCTGGGCGGGCAGAAGACCGGGCTCTTCTTCGACCAGCGGCCCAACCACGCCTTTGCCGCAAGACTGGCCGACGGGGCGCGGGTGCTCGATGTGTTCAGCCATGTCGGCGGCTTCGCGCTGGCCGCACTGGCGGCGGGCGCGGCGCAGGCGCTGGCGGTGGACAGCTCGCACCCCGCGCTGGCGCTGGCCGAGGGCGGCGCGAAGGCCAGCGGCGTGGCCGACCGCTTCGCCACCCGGCAGGGCGACGCTTTCGCCACGCTGGAAGCGCTGGCGGGTGAGGGCGCGCGCTTCGATCTGGTGATCTGCGACCCGCCCGCCTTCGCGCCCAACAAGGACGCGCTGGCCGCCGGGCTGCGCGCCTATGAGCGCGTGGCCCGCCTTGCCGCGCCGCTGGTGGCCGAGGGGGGCTATCTGGTGTTGTGTTCCTGCTCGCACGCCGCTGATCTGGCGGCCTTCCGCACCGCCTGCACGCGCGGCATCGGACGGGGCGGGCGTCGCGCGCAGCTTGTTCATACGGGCTTTGCCGGGCCGGACCATCCGCAACTGCCGCAACTGGCTGAAAGCGGCTATCTCAAGGCGCTGTTCTACCGCCTGACCCCATGAGGGTGGTGGTGGATGCCTGCGTGCTGTTCCCGGCGGTGCTGCGCGAGATCGTGACCGGGGTGGCGGCGCGCGGGGGCTTCCAGCCGCTCTGGTCGGCGCGCATCCTGGCCGAATGGCAGCGCGCGGCGGTCCGCCTTGGCCCCGAGGGTGCGGCGCAGGCCAGCGCCGACATCGCCCGGCTGCGCACGCGCTGGCCCCAGGCCGAGATCGCCGCCGACCCCGCGCTCGAGGCGCGGCTGGCGCTGCCCGACCCGGCGGACGCGCATGTGCTGGCAACTGCGATCACTGGCGGGGCCGCGCGGATCATGACGCTGAATCTGCGCGACTTCCCGTCCCGCGCGCTGGCGCCCGAGGGGGTGGTGGCCGAGGCACCCGATACGCTGCTGATGGCGCTGTGGCTGGAGCGCCCCGCGCTGGTGGCCCATGCGGTCGCCGAAGCGCAGGCGCACACCGAGGCGGTCTCGGGGCGGCCCCAGCCGCTGCGCCCCTTGCTGCGCCGCGCGCGACTGCCACGGCTGGGCAAGGCGCTGGAATGACGACGCCCCCGGCGGGCCGGGGGCGTGAAGGGGGCGTGAAGGGGGCAGGGGGCCGCGTGGCTCAGGCCGGGTCGGGCCGCTCTTCATCGCGCTTGCGGCGGTTCTCGGCCATGAAGGCGTCGAACTCGGATTTGTCCTTCGCCTCGCGCAGCCGTTCGAGAAAGGCATCGAACGCGGCCTGCTCGTCTTCCAGGCGGCGCAGCGTGTCGGCCTTGTAGGCGTCGAACGCGGTGTTGCCCGAAGAACGGGTCATGGCGTGGCGGGTCGTCTTGCAGCAGGATTTCGAGAACATGCGCTTTCCCCAGATCATGTAGGCCAGAAGGGCAAGGCCGATGGGCCAGAAGACGACGAAGCCCAGGATCATCGCGGCGATCCATCCCGGCTTGCCGAAGCCGTCGAGCCAGGCCTCGGCCCGGTGGACGAAGGACGTCACCTCCTGTGCAGGTGCAGTTGCTGTGGTCATGCTTGGCTCCTCTCACGTGTGAATGTAATTAACATTTACATAGGTGGAGATATTCGGGGGCGTTGTCAAGCCCGGGACGCGCAATATGTCACGCACCTTGCGCAATGCCCCGATTGCGGCGCAGGGCTGCTCTCGGACGCCTGTTGCCGCGCTGCCGCAGTGCTCTGGCGTGACGAGTCCCGCGCCCGGGGGCTTTTCTTTTCCCGCCGGGCATGAAAAGGACCCCTGCCAAGCGGTTCAGTCCCGAAAGGAGTCGGATGATGCAGATTCGCGAGGCGCTCACCTTTGATGATGTGCTGCTGGTGCCCGCCGCGTCGCGCGTGCTGCCGACCGCGGCCGACACGGCGACGCAGGTGACAAAATCCATCCGCATGAACATTCCGCTTCTGTCCTCGGCCATGGACACGGTGACCGAGGCGCGCATGGCGATTGCCATGGCGCAGGCGGGTGGCATGGGGGTCATCCACCGCAATCTCGACATTGAGGCGCAGGCCGACGCGGTGCGGCGCGTCAAGCGCTTTGAATCGGGCATCGTCTACAACCCGATCACGCTGACCCCCGACCAGACGCTGCGCGACGCGAAAGCCCTGCAGGCGCAGTATAACGTCACGGGCTTTCCGGTAGTCGACGCGGCGGGCCGCGTGCTGGGGATCGTGACCAATCGCGACATGCGCTTCGCCAGTGATGATTCGACGCCCGTCAAGGTGATGATGACGGCCGACAACCTTGCCATCCTGCGCGAACCGGCGGACCGGGACGAGGCGCGCAGCCTGATGCAGGCGCGGCGGATCGAGAAGCTCTTGGTGACGGACGCGGCGGGGCGGCTGACGGGGCTTCTGACCTTGCGTGATATCGACCGGGCAGTGCTGAACCCCACCGCCTGCAAGGACGAGCTGGGGCGCCTGCGCGTGGCCGCCGCGACGACAGTGGGCGATGCCGGGCACGAGCGGTCGATGGCGCTGGTCGATGCGGGCGTCGATCTGGTTGTGATCGACACAGCGCATGGCCATTCCGAGGGCGTGGCCCGCGCGGTCGAGCGGATCAAGCTGACCTCGAACGCCGTGCAGGTCGTGGCCGGGAACGTGGCGACCGCCGAGGCCACGCGCGCGCTGATCGACGCGGGCGCGGATGCGGTGAAGGTGGGCATCGGGCCGGGGTCCATCTGCACCACGCGGGTGGTGGCGGGGGTGGGCATGCCGCAGCTGAGCGCGATCATGGATTGCGCGCAGGCCGCGGGCGATATTCCGGTGATCGCCGATGGCGGCATCAAGATGTCGGGCGATTTCGCCAAGGCGATCGCGGCCGGGGCCTCCTGTGCGATGGTGGGCAGCGCCATTGCCGGCACCGACGAGGCACCGGGCGAGGTGGTCCTGTTCCAGGGGCGCAGCTACAAGAGCTATCGCGGCATGGGCAGCCTGGGCGCGATGGCGCGCGGCTCGGCCGACCGGTATTTCCAGAAGGACGCGGCCAGCGACAAGCTGGTGCCCGAGGGGATCGAGGGGCAGGTGCCCTACAAGGGCTCGGCCGGGACCGTGATCCACCAGCTTGTCGGCGGCCTGCGCGCGGCGATGGGCTATACGGGCAACGCCACCGTGGCCGAGATGCGGCAGAACTGCGAGTTCGTGCGGATCACCAATGCCGGGCTGAAGGAAAGCCATGTGCATGACGTGCAGATCACGCGCGAGAGCCCCAACTACCGCATCGGCTGAGGCGCAAGCCGATTGGGCCCCACGCTTTATTCCGACCCGACGACGCTGATCGTCGCACTTTTCGCCGTCGCGCTGGTGGGCCTGTCCAAGGGCGGCCTGGGCGGCGCGTTCGCACTGATGGGTGTTCCGGTGCTGGCGCTGGTGATGCCGCCCCTGCAGGCGGCGGCGCTCTTGTTGCCGATCCTGCTGATGATGGACGCGATCAGCCTCTGGGCCTGGCGCGGCTGGTGGGATCGCGCGACGCTTTGGCGCTTGCTGCCCGGCGCGTTCGTCGGCATCGCCATTGGCGGGCTGACCGCCGCCATCACCCCCGAGTCGCTGGTGCGGCTGATCGTCGGGGTGGTGGCGCTGGGCTTTGTCGCGCGCATGGTGCTGGCGCGCGGGGGCGGCGCGGCACGCGGCCACAGCCACTGGCGCGGCGCGTTCTGGGGCGGGGCCGCCGGGTTCACCAGTTTCGTGGCCCATGCCGGGGGGCCGCCCTTTCAGGTCTATGTGCTGCCGTTGCGCTTCGATCCGCGCCTCTATACGGGGACGAGCGTGGTGTTCTTCGCCATCGTGAACGTGATCAAGGTGGTGCCCTATGCCGCGCTCGGGCAGTTCGATGCGGTGACGCTGAATTCGGCGCTGGCGATGCTGCCTGTGGCGGTGGTGTCCACGCTCGCCGGTGCGGCGGTGGTCAAACGGATGGAGGCGCGGGTCTTCTACCCCTTCATGTATGCGATGATCGCGCTGGTGGGCGTGAAACTCGTCTGGGACGGGGTGGTGGCGCTGTTCTGATCCTGCGGGCTGCGGGCTGGGCGGATGGCGCATCCGATCCGGGGGTTGGCACGGTTCCCGGTTGATCGGTTGGGAGCCGCTCTCGCGCGCTTGGGCTGCACAAAGCGCCCTCGGGCCGTGCCCACCCACCCGCACGCGCCCCGCGGGCGCTTTGGGAACAGCCGCCCGCGCCGGAAACACCTGTCCCGATACGTGGTGATCAGCCGCAAGCCGCATCAAACCGGCGCCGGAGGCGCGCCGGGCTCGCGTGACGCATCACCCGGAAGGGGCGCAGCCGCGTGGCATGCCGTGGCCGCGCGCTTACTTGTCCGGCTTGTCCTCTTCATGCCCGATCTGCGCCAGCCGGTTGCCGACATTGACGCGGAAGGTGATGACCAGCACCAGCACGGCAAAGCCCGCCAGCCCCAGCCCCAGCGCCGAGCCGAACAGCGCCCCACCCCAGTCGCCGCGATTGATCAAGAGCGCGCGGCGCAGGTTCTCCTCCAGCAGCGGCGCGATCAGGAACGTGATCACCAGCGGCGCTTCGGGGATGCCCACCCGGCGCATGAGGAAGCCCAGAAAGCCCAGGCACAGCATGATATACACATCCGCCGGGTCGCCACGTGCGGCAAAGGCCCCGATCACGGCCATGATCATGATGACCGGCACCAGCACCTCGCCCGGCACCTGTCCCAGCCGCGCATAGAGGAAGGCGAACATCCGACCGATCCCGAGATTGGCGAAATTGCCGAGAATCAGGATGATGAACAGCGCATAGATCACCTCGGCATGCAGCGAGAACATGCGCGGCGAGGGGGTGATGCCCTGCAGGATCAGCGCCGCGCCGATCAGCGCCGCCGTCGCACTGCCGGGGATGCCGAAGGCCAGAAGCGGCACCAGCGTCGGGCCGACGGTGGCGTTGTTGCCGGCCTCGGCCGCGGCGATGCCGTGGATGGAGCCCTCGCCGATCTTCTTTTTCGGGAAGGCCTGTTTGGCGATGCCGTAGGACATGAAGGACGCCACCGTCGCCCCCAGCCCCGGCAGCGCGCCGACAAAGGTGCCGACCCCGATGCCGATGCCCATCTCGCGCCAGCACGACAGGTATTCGCGGAAGGTCAGCCCCTCGGATTTCGACCCGAACAGATCCTTGGCGGATTTCTCGACCTGCTGGCCCTTGCGCGTCTTGCGCAACAGCTCCAGCCCCTGATCGAGCATCTGGCTCATGGCGAAGATGCCGATGACCAGCGGCACAAGGTGGATCCCGTCGCGCAGCCAGCTTTGCCCGAAGGTGTTGCGCGCGACATTGCTGACCGGGTCCGACCCGATCGTGCCCAGAAACAACCCGATCCCCGCGCTCAGCATCCCCTTGGCCAGATGCCGCCCCGACAGCGTGCCCAGAAGCGTGATCGCCACCACCATCAGCCACAGCCGTTCGGTCGGGCCGAATTGCAGCGCCAGAAGCGCGATTGTGGGGGCAACCAGAATGACGACGATATCGCTTGCCGTATCCGCCGTCACCGAGGAATAGAGCGCGGTCAGGATCGCCTTGCGGCCCTTGCCCTGCTTGGTCAGCTTGTAGCCGTCATAGACCGTGGCCGCGCTGTCGGGCGCGCCGGGGGTGGCGAAACTGATCGCGGATATCGAGCCCCCGAACACTGCCCCCTTGTAGAGCCCGATCAAGAGGCCCAGCGCGCCGGTGATATCCAGCGTGAAGCTCAGGGGCAGCATCAGCGCGATCCCGGTCGAGGCGGTCAGGCCGGGAATGGCCCCGAGACCCACGCCCAGGAAAATGCCGATCACCAGCCAGAACAGTGTCTTGACAGTGAAGACCAGCGCCAACGCGTCGTAGAAGGCTTCGATCTGCATTCGCAGGTCTCCGTTAGCCGTATGTCAGAAAAAGCCCGCCAGCACACCGCGCGGCAGCCGCACGCCAAGCAAGGTGAAGAAACCGAACACCACCACCGGCACGACCACCGCCAGGATCACCGCCAGCCGCACCGGCCGCAGTCCGAACCACAGCATGACGGCCAACAGGAACGGCGGCGCGGCCAGCACGAAGCCCAGCCAGGACATGGCCCAGAAACACACCGCGATGGCGCCCAGCATGATGACGGGCAGCCAGGCGTCGCTGACCCGCGCATCCTGCAAGGCATCGGGTGTTTCGCGGCGCAGCGGGTCTGCCAGCATCGCCGCCGCGCAGATCATCATCAGCCCGAGCCCGATCATCGGCATCATGCCCAGGCGAAAGCCGTCGCGCATGATCCGGTGTGTCCAGGGCTGGAACCAGATATAGGCAAACAGCGCGCCGATGATCAGCACCAGATACAGCCCGATCGCCTGATTGCTGCGCCACCAGCTGCTCATGCTGCCCCTCCCCGGATCTCGCATGGGGCGGCGACCGCTGGCCGCCGCCCGTCATGCATTACTGCAAGAGACCGAGAGTGTTGCGCATGGTCTCGACCATGGCCTCGTAATCGGCCGCCGCCTCCTCGCGGTTGAGGAAGATGATCGGCTCGCCAGCGTCGGCGAACACGGCCTGAACCTCGGGGTCCGTGGCCGCAGCCTCGAACATCTCGGCGAAGGTGGCCTTGATGTCTTCGGGCGTGTCGGGGTGCATGCCGACCCAGCGCGGGAAGGCGAGCCCCGAGAAGCCCAGATCCGTGGCCATGGGCGGGTTGCCAAGCGCCTCGTTCACGTCATCGGGCAGCGCGAGGCTGGAGGTGTTCATCAGCGCGATGCCGTTTTCCGGCACGATGGTCAGCGCCGTGGATTCGGTCACCGCGGCCACATCGATATGCCCGCCCAGAAAGTCGGTCACCGACTCGCCCGTGCTGCCATAGGGCACATAGATCGCCTCGGCCCCGGCCTGGTCGATCACATTGGCCGCGCCCAGCAGCAGCGCATTCGTGCCGCCGATGGTGATCGGGCGCTCGTTCAGCGCCTCGACGAAGCTGTCCCAGTCGGGGAATTCATCCTCGCGCACCACCAGCACCGAGGCGAAGGCCGCCAGATAGCCGAGGATATCGATCTCGCCCGGATCGATCGGCGAATCCTCCTCGCTCAGCAGCGAGATGACGGGCGTGGGCGTCGCGTTGAAGACAGTGTAGCCATCTGCGGGCTGGTTGAGCACATGCTGCCAGCCGGTCACCGCACCCGCGCCGGGGTGATTCTCGACATTCAGCGAGGCGCCGCCGAAATGATGCTCTGCCTCGGCGGTGAACATCCGCGACAGCCGGTCGGACCCGCCGCCCGCGCCGAATGGGATGACCCAGTTGATCGTGCCGGTGGGGTAGTCATCGGCCGCGGCGGCCGAGCCCATGCCCAGCACCATCGCCGCGGCGGCACCCGCCGCAATCGTCGTTCTGAAGCTCATCTTGTATCTCCTCCCGTGGATTTCTTGTCCTGTCGTTGCGCTGTTGTGTTGTGACGCCGCCCTCCCGGCGGTTGAAGCGCACGCGGCGTCGGAGTGTCCGGGGCGCGCCCGCAGTTGTCAACCCATTGCCGCCCGGCGGCTCGTGCTGGTAAGAGCAGTGTCTGGAGGAGCCATGCCAACCACCATTCTTGTACCCTCGGGCGTTCTGGGGCTGGGGTTTTCGCAGGCCGCGCTCGACCGTGGCGTGGCGATGGGCTGCGACGCCATCGCCATCGACGGCGGATCGACCGACAGCGGGCCGCATTCGCTCGGCACCGGGCAGTCCAAGTATTCGCGCGGCGTCAGCAAGGCGGAATGGCGCGCGCTGATGCGCGCGCGCGCGCAGCTTGGGGTGCCGCTGATCATCGGCACGGCGGGCACCAGCGGCACCGACAGCACGGTCGACTGGATGTATGACATCACCTGCGAGCTGGCCGCCGAGCTTGGCCAGACCCTGCGCGTGGCGCGGCTGTATTGCGAACAGGCGCCCGGATTCGTCGTGGACCGGCTGGCGGCGGGGCGGGTCACGCCGCTTCCGCCCGCGCCTGACATCGACGCGGAGCGCCTGCACGGCATGGCGCATATCGTGGCGCTGGCGGGCGCCGAGCAGGTGCAGGCCGCGCTGGACAGCGGCACCGATATCGTCATCGCCGGACGCACCACCGACACCGCCATCATCGCCGCCCTGCCGCTGGCGCGGGGCGCGCATCCGGGCGCGTGCTGGCACGGTGCCAAGATTGCCGAATGCGGCGCGCTGTGCTCCACCCATCCCGGCAGCGGCGTCATCCGCGTGACCTTCGACCGGACAGGGTTCGAGGTCGAGCCGATGGCGCCCGAGGCCGCCTGCACGCCGCACACTGTCTCCGCCCACATGCTGTATGAGAACAGCGACCCCTTCCGCCTGTATGAGCCGGGCGGCTATCTGGATGTGAGCGGCGCCCGCTACCAGGCGCTGGATGCGCGCTGCGTGCGGGTAGAGGGGTCCGAATGGGTGCCCGGCCCCTACACCGTCAAGCTCGAGGGCGCGCGGCTTGCCGGGTATCAGACCATGCTGCTCGCGATCCTGCGTGAGGCCCGCTACGTCACCCACGCGCAGGCCTGGGCCGACAAGCTGGTGGACACGCTGCAGGCGCATGTCGCCAATCAGCTTGGCCTAGACTCGGCGGATTTCAGCATCGAGCTTCGCCTGATCGGGGTGAATGCGGCGCTGGGTGCCTTGGAAACCCGCGTCAGCCAGCCCGCCGAGGTGGGTGCGCTGTGCCTGATCACGGCGCAAACGCAGGACCTCGCCGACGAGATCGGGCGTCTGGCCAATCCCTTCATGCTGCACATGCCGCTGACCGAGGATGAACCGCTGCCTACCTTTGCCTTTCCCTATTCCCCGGCGCAGACCAGCCGCGGCCCGGTCTTCGAGTTCGCCCTCAATCACGTCATGGCGCTCGACAGCCCCATGGACGCCTTTCGCCTGCAACTCAGCGAGGTCGGCCCCGATGCCCGTGTTGCGTGATGCCGTGCGCAAGGTCACGGCCAAGAATGCCGGGCCGTTTCAGGTGACGGTCGATGTCTTCTGCGGCTCGCCCGAGGCCTTTGCCCGCGTCGCCCCATTGCTGCGGAGCGAGGCCGTTGCGGACCTGTTCGGCGTGTCACCACAGGCGTTGCGCCGCTTCGACATTGCGGATCTGCATGTCGTGAAATTCTCGATGCCGCGCCCGGTCGTGCAGGGCAGCCGACACGACCGCGACATGCATGGCGCGCAATTCGCGACACTTCTCGAAGAACTGGTCATCTGAGTGCATCCCCGCCGCGCGGCGCGCGCGGCGATGTCGGGGCGACGCGATGGCCCCTTTGCTGCCCACGCTGGCTGTGCCCGCAACGAGGCGTCACTCGTGGCCAATACGGCCGCGCTTTCGGGCAGTCTGCAGGATCATCCGCCTCCCGGCCCAGTCGCTTTATCCCGGTTCGTCCTTCAAACGACAGAACCGTGCCGCACCCCGGTGACACCACGCCAAGCCTATCGCAGCAGCATCCATATCGCGACTGCGACCAGCGAGAGCGCAAACACCGCATTGAGCGCCCGCGCCTGCGCCGGGGTTCGGAACAGCCGCCCCAGCCGGTCGCCCAGCACGCTCCAGCCGATGAAGGCGACGAGGTTGTTGAGCGTGAAGACCGAGGCGATCCACAGCACCAGCAGCGCCTCGCCCGGTTGACCGGCGGGCAGGAACTGGCTGAACATCAGCGCTATGATCAGATAGGCCTTTGGGTTCAACAGCAGCAGCACAGCCCCGTCCAGTGCTGTCGCCCGCACCGCGCCCCCGCCAGCGCCCTGCGCCCCGGCCCGCCAGAACTTCCACGCGATCCACAGCACCCAGGCTGCGCCCGCAAGGCGGATCGCCTCGAACAGTTGCGGCATCCGCGCCTGAACCTCGAAGAAGCCGAAACCCAGTGCCAGTGTCACCACCCATGTCGCCAGGTGATAGCCCAGCGATGGCGCCGCGGTCGCCCGCAGGCCCGACCGCGCGCCGATGGCGGCAAAGACGCTGTTGCCGGGGCCGGGGCTCCAGGCCAGCGGCAGCAGAAAGACGACAAGGGCAAGGGTCAACTCGAACATGGGGGCACCTCCGACGATCGGATGTGACCGTTCGGCAGGTGTCGCGCGACCCGGAAGCTGCGCATTGCGCGCCGCCGGTCATGCGCGGTCGTGCTCAGGCCGCCCCGGCTTTTGCCCCCGTGCCGCAGGCGGCGCAATCGGCGCGGCGTGTGACGCGGATCACCCGCGTCTCGGCGTCGAGAGCGTCGAAGATCAGCAGTCGCCCGCGCAGCCCCGTGCCCGCCCCGGTGAGCGCTTTCAGCGCCTCGGTCGCCATCAGTGTGCCGATCACACCCGGCAGGGGCGCGATCACCCCGGCCTCGGCGCAGGCCGGGGCCAGGCCGGGGGCGGGGCGTTCGGGAAAGACGCATTCATAGCAAGGGCCGTCCGCGCCGGGGTCGAACAGGCTGATCTGCCCCTCCCATTGCGTGATTGCTCCGGAAATCAGCGGCTTGTGGGCCGCAATTGCAGCGCGGTTGACCAGATAGCGGGTGTCGAAATTATCGGTGCCATCCAGGATCAGGTCATACTCGGCGAAGAGTTCCGCCGCGATATCGGCGGTCAGGCGCCGGTGATAGGGGCGCAGCGTGATGAAGGGGTTGAGCGCTTCGACCGCCGCCTGCGCCGAGAACACCTTGGGCGTGCCGATCATCGCGTCGCGGTGGATGACCTGCCGCTGCAGGTTCGACCCGTCCACCGTGTCGTCGTCGATCACCCCCAGCGTGCCGACCCCGGCAGCCGCGAGGTAGAGCAGCACGGGCGAGCCCAGCCCCCCCGCGCCGACCACCAGCACCCGCGCTGATTTCAGCCGTTTCTGCCCGGCGCCGCCGATCTCGCGCAGCACGATATGGCGGGCATAGCGCGTCAGTTCGGCGTCGCGGAACGGGCCGTCGCGCGCGGGCTCGGGCGCGTGGGACGGGGCATGGCGCGCGCGCAGGCGGCGCAGCAGCAGCGCGTAGCCCCCGCCCAGCGCCGCGACGCCGCCCAGCACCAGCCAGGGGCGCACATCGCCGCCCGTGGCAGTGCGCAACTCGGCCCCCTCGGGCAGGACCAGATTGGCCAGCACCACGCCGACATAGAGCAGGCCGATCATCCCCAGCCGCAGCCGCACCGGCGTCTTCATCGCCCAGCCCACGGCCCAGAGCGCGGCCATCAGGAACAGGATGAACCCCATCAGGCCACCCCGGTCGAGCCGAATCCGCCCGCGCCCCGGTCGCTTGGCGGCAGGTCGCTCACCTCGCGCATCCGCGCGCGCAACACCGGGGCGAGCACGATTTGCGCGATGCGCGCACCGTGTTCGACCGTGAAGGGGCCTTCGCCGAGATTGAGCAGGATCACCCCGATGGGGCCGCGATAGTCGCTGTCGATGGTCGCGGGCGCGTTGGGCAGCGCGATCCCGTGGCGCAGGGCCAGGCCCGAACGCGCGCGGATCTGCATCTCGATCCCCTCGGGCAGCGCGCAGGCAAGCCCCGTGGGCACCAGCAGCCGCTCCATGGGCGCGAGCGTCAGGCCCGACGCGCGCGCCTCGGCAGGCAGATTGGCGCGCAGGTCGGCACCTGCCGCACCCGCGGTCGCGTAACCGGGCAGCGGCACGTTCGGGTCGGCACCCGGCAGGCGCTGGAAACGGATTTCCGGGATCATGCCAGCGCCTCGGCGATGCGTTGGGCCAGGCGGCGCGCGACCTCGGGCTTGGGCAGGCGCGGCCAGTCTTCGACGCCGTCTGCGGTGATCAGATGCACGGTATTCTCGGCCCCGCCCATGATCCCGCTGCCGTGCGACACGTCATTGGCCAGGATCCAGTCGCAGCCCTTGCGGGTGCGCTTGGCCCTGGCGTGGGCGACGACGTTCTCCGTCTCGGCGGCGAATCCGATCACGAGACGCGGGCGCCGGGCGTGGGTGGCCAGGGTGGCGAGGATGTCGGGGTTTTCGGAAAACTCAATAACAGGAAGATCTTGCGCACCTTTCTTCATCTTCTGAGTGGCCTCTTGCGTCACCCGCCAGTCGGCCACTGCTGCAGCGCAGACCGCCACGGCAACGGGCAGCGCCGATTCGGTGGCCGCGAGCATCTCGCGTGCGGTCTCGACCTTCTGAACGCTGACGCCCTCGGGGGGCGGCACGGTCGCGGGGCCAGTGACGAACACGACCTCGGCGCCCAGATCGCGCAGCGCGGCGGCAATCGCCGTGCCCTGTGCGCCCGAAGAGCGGTTGGCGATGTAGCGCACCGGGTCGATAGGCTCATGCGTCGGCCCCGAGGTCACCAGCACCTTCTGCCCCGCCAGCGGGCGCGGCCCGAAATGCGCGGCGATGGCGGCGACAATGGCCGCAGGTTCCGCCATCCGCCCCGGCCCGTGCTCGCCGCAGGCCATGTGGCCCACATCGGGCCCCACCACCTCGACGCCATCGGCCCGCAACTGCGCCAGATTGCGCTGCGTGGCGGGGTGCTGCCACATGCGGACATTCATCGCGGGCGCGATCATCACCGGCGTGTCGGTCGCCAGCAGCAGCGTGCTGGCCAGATCATCGGCAAGCCCCGCCACCATGCGCGCCATCAGATTGGCCGTCGCCGGGGCCACCACGATCAGGTCCGAGGCGCGCGACAGCTGGATATGACCCATCTCGACCTCGTCCTTCAGGTCGAACAGGTCCTCATGGACCTGCGCCTCTGCCAGCGCGGCGACCGACAGGGGGGTCACGAATTCCCTGCCGGACCGGGTCAGTACCGGCGTCACCGCCGCGCCTGCGCGGCGCAACTGGCGGATCAGGTCGAGGCTCTTGTAGGCCGCGATCCCGCCCCCGATGATCAGTGTAATCCGCTTGCCCACCAGCATCCGACGCATCCCTCTCGCCCCGCCTTCCGTCCTACGCGCTTGCGGGCGCGCGCGAAAGCCCCTGCGCGTCTATTGAAATGCCGCACAAGGGTCGGGCCGGGGGTGCGGGTCGGTGACCAGCCACAGATCATTGGGTGGCGACGCGTCAAGCGGCCCCTCATACTGGCCGACTGACAGTAGGCTCAATTCGGGCGCGGCAAGCGCCAACGCAGCAGGTGCGCCCCAGTCGGTGCGGGTGTGGCCGGTGCCGGTAATCACCACCACTGGCCCGCCCGTGTCGCGATGGGCGCGCAGCGCAGCCTCGGCCAGCATCGCGTCGCGCAGGCGCTGGATGGCGACCATGCCGGGCAGCATCTCGGGGGGCAGGGCGTTGCAGTGGGCGTCGTCCTGCAAACCCTCGCGTGCCGCCTGTTCGTCATCGGGCAGGGGCGCATCCAGGCCGAAGCGCGCAGGGTCGGCGGGGAAATGCGCCTCCACCCCGTCCGACAGCGCGGCGCGGGCCTGTTCGCGCGGCAGTTCCGCGCCGAATATACGGGCATCGGGCGCGGCAGCGAAAAGCGGGTAATACATCGCGAAATCCGGCCAGCCAGAGGCATCCCAATCCAGAAGTGCCTCCAGCCCGGGCATGTCGGGCAGGGGCGAGGGCACACGCGCGGCCCGTTCCGGCGTCAGCATCTCGAACACAAGCGCTGCGGGCGCGATGGACCGGATGGCGCGCGCCTGATTGTCGTGATGGGCGGGGTTGTCGTGAACCTCGCCCAGAAACACCACATCGGCGCGGGGGAGGGTTGTCAACTCGTCAGGGCCGATCTCACCGGCCCCGACCGTCGTGGCGCTGAGCAGCAGCGCAAGCACGGCTGCCCTCATGCAAGGAAGTGCAGCACTTCGCGCGACTGCGATTCAAGGTTCTTGCGCATTTTGGCAAAGGCCGCAGCCTCGACCTGGCGAATACGCTCTTTCGACAGCCCCAGCTCCTCACCCAGCGATTCGAGAGTGCGCGGGTCCTCGCGCAGCTTGCGCTCGCGGACGATGAAGCGTTCGCGGTCGGACAGCACTTTCATCGACTCGATCAGCCAGTCGCGCAGTTGCGCCATGTCATGCGCCTGCTCGACCTCGGCACCCTGGGCGGCATTCTCATCCTCGAGCGCGTCGATCCATTCGCGGCCATCCTCATCCTGGCTCTGCATCGCATTGAGCGAGAAGTCGGAGCCTGAAAGCCGCCCCTCCATCATCTCGACATCGTGCAGCGGCACGCCCACCTCGCGCGCGATCTGCTCGCGCAGCTGGTGGCGGTCCAGCTCCTCGCCGCGGGCCATCGCCTCGCGCTCGAACTTGGCCTGAACGCGGCGCAGGTTGAAGAACAGCGACTTCTGGCTGGAGGTGGACCCCGTGCGCACCATCGACCAGTTGCGCATCACATAATCCTGGATGCTGGCGCGGATCCACCACACGGCATATGTGGAAAACCGCACGCCGCGCTCGGGGTCGAACTTGTCGGCGGCTTTCATCAGCCCCAGCCCCGCCTCCTGGATCAGGTCGTTCATCGGGGCGCCGTAACGGCGGAACTTGCCGGCCATCGAGATTGCAAGCCGCATATAAGCGGTGATCAGGCGATGAAGGGCCGCCTCATCCCGATGATCGCGCCAGGCGCGGGCAAGCTGCAATTCGGTTTCGGCATCCAGCAGTTCGGCCTTCATGGCCTGCCGCGACATCCGGCGATCATCCGAAAAATCAAGTGCCATAGGTTCCCCCTGTGTTATCGAATTGCTTAAGTTACGCTGCAGATGCGCCTTTGGTTCACTTCCGGTTGTATTTTCCCTGCACATGTTCGTTAACGATTTCGTAAGTCTTGCGGCATTAACCTTGATCCGGGACGGATGGGGCAAGAGATGGTCGCGCGGGCGCTGACAGTGGCATTCGAGGGGATCGAGGCGCGGCTGATCGAGGTGCAGTGCGCGCTCTCGCCCGGAATGCCGTCTTTCCAGATCGTGGGCCTGCCCGACAAGGCCGTGTCCGAGGCGCGCGAGCGCGTGCGCGCAGCCCTGTCGGCGTTGTCGGTGGCGCTGCCGTCGAAGCGGATCACGGTCAACCTGTCCCCAGCCGACATGCCCAAAGAGGGGTCGCATTTCGACCTGCCCATTGCCATGGCGCTTCTTGCCGCGCTGGAAATCCTGCCCGCCGAAGAGGTGGGCGAGACCGTGGCGCTGGGCGAGTTGTCGCTTGACGGGGCGCTGGTAGCGGTGACCGGGGCGCTTCCGGCGGCGATGGCCGCGGCCGAGGGGGCGTTTACCATGGTCTGCCCCGCCGCCTGCGGCCCCGAGGCCGCCTGGGTCGAGGCCACGCGCGTCATCGCGCCGAAAGACCTGATGCAGGTGATCCGCCACTTCAGCGGGCAGGCCCCCCTGTCGCCCGCCGCGCCGGGCGAGGTGACGCGCGAGCCGGGCGCGCGCGATCTGTTCGATGTCAAGGGCCAGGAACGCGCCAAGCGGGCGCTGGAAATCGCCGCCGCCGGGCGGCATCACATGCTGATGGTGGGCACGCCGGGGTCGGGCAAGTCGATGCTGGCCGCGCGGCTGCCGGGCATCCTGCCGCCGCTGTCGCCGGCCGAGGCGCTGGAAACCTCGATGATCCACTCCATCGCCGGGCTGCTGGAGCAGGGCGGCATCTCGCGCGCCCGGCCGTTTCGCGAGCCGCATCACACGGCTTCGGTCGCGGCCATCGTCGGCGGGGGCAAGGGGGCCAAGCCGGGCGAGATTTCGCTGGCGCATAACGGCGTGCTGTTTCTGGACGAGTTGCCGGAATTTCCGCGCATGGTGCTGGAAACCCTGCGCCAACCGGTCGAGACGGGCGAGGTGGTGGTCGCGCGGGCAAATGCGCATATTCGCTATCCCTGCCGCTTCCTGCTGGTCGCCGCCGCGAACCCGTGCCGCTGCGGCTACCTGTCCGAGCCCGCCCGCGCCTGTGGCCGTGCGCCGGGCTGCGGCGAGGAGTATCTGGGCCGCATCTCGGGCCCGCTGATCGACCGGTTCGACCTGCGCCTTGACGTGCCGCCCGTGGCCTTCGGCGATCTTGACCTGCCGTCCTCGGGCGACCCGTCCGCAGTGGTTGCCGCGCGGGTGGCGGCGGCGCGGGGGCGGCAGGCCGCGCGCTTCGCGGGCTATCCGGGGCTGCGCGCCAATGCCGATGCCGAGGGCGCGCTGCTGGAAGAGGTCGCATCCCCCGATGCCGAAGGGCGCGGCCTGCTGACCCAGGCCGCCGAGCGCTTCGGGCTGAGTGCGCGGGGCTATCACCGCTTGCTGCGCGTGGCCCGCACCATCGCCGATCTGGATGCAAGTGACGAGGTCCGCGCCCCGCATATGGCCGAGGCGATCAGCTACCGGATGATGGCAGCGCTGGAGACGGCCCCCGGATGAACGCCGCCGCATCGTCAAGCGCGCGCCGTCCCTCGGGCAGCCAGCCATGGAAGAACTGCCAGACATGCGGCAGATTGCCCCATTCCTGCACTGTCACCTCGGCCCCGTCCTCGCGCAGCCGCGCGGCCAGTCGACGCGCATCGTCGCGCAGGATCTCGGTGCGCGCCATCTGGATCAGCGTGGGCGGCGCGCCGGTGAAGCGCGCGAAAAGGGGCGAGATGCGCGGGTCTGCGGGGTCGGCCTCGCCCAGCACGCGGCGGCGCAGATCGTGCAGGCGCGTGGCGGGCAGCAGGATCTCCGAGCGCGCATTGGCGGTGATCGAGTCGCCCGAGAAGGTCAGGTCCGTGAAGGGTGAGAAGGCGAAGACCCGCCCCGGCCCCGGCTGTCCGGTCGCACACAGATGCCCCAGCAGCGCAAAGGCCAGCCCGCCGCCCGCCGAGTCGCCGCCCAGCGCGATCTGCTCGGGCGCGTGGCCCTGCGCCAGCAGCGACTCCCACACCAGCACCGCATCCTCGAACGCCGCCGGAAAGGGGTGCTCTGGTGCCAGCCGGTAGTCGGGCAGCAGGCAGGGCATCCCGGCCTTGCGCGCCAGATAGCCGCCAAGGGCAGCATGGGTGCGCGGGTTGCCCATCACATAGCCGCCACCGTGAAAATAAAGGATCAGCGGCGCGCCGGGCCGCACCGGTTGGCTGGACAGCGCCGCGATGCTGCGCCCGTCATGCGCCAGTTTCACCGGATGAAAGCTGCGCCAGGGCCGCCCGCGCGCGTTGAGCATCGCGCCGCGCTCGAACCAGGCGCGCGCGGAATGGCTGTCGCGCTGGCGGCCAAGCCCCGGGCGGACGAGGTGCCGCATCACCACGCGCATGGTCTTGAGCTGCCAGCTCATCGCGCGCGGCGCGCCTCGATCGCCTCCCAGATCAGCCCGGCGCCATTGGTGCCGTCAAAGCGCTCCAACTCCTGCAGCCCGGTGGGCGAGGTGACGTTGATCTCGGTCAGCCATGCGCCGATCACGTCGATGCCCACGAAGATCTGCCCCTTTTCGCGCAGCAGCGGGCCGATGGCCGCGCAGATTTCGTGGTCGCGCTCGGTCATCGCGACCTTCTCGGGCCGCCCGCCCACATGCATGTTGGACCGCGTCTCGCCCTCTGCCGGGACGCGGTTGATCGCGCCGATAGGCTCGCCATCGACCAGGATGATGCGCTTGTCGCCCGCGCTGACGGCGGGCAGGTATTTCTGCACGATCAGCGGCTCGCGCGAGATGGTGGTGAACATCTCGTGCAGCGAGGCGAGGTTGCGGTCATTCGGGTCCAGCCGGAACACCCCCGCGCCGCCATTGCCATAGAGCGGCTTGAGGATCACGTCGCCATGTTCGGCGCGGAAGGCGCGGATGGTGGCCAGATCGCGCGCGATCATCGTGGGGGGCGTCAGTTCGGGGAAGCGCAGCACCAGCAGCTTCTCGGGATAGTTGCGCACCCAGAACGGGTCATTCACCACCAGCGTGGCCGGGTGGATCATGTCCAGCAGATGCGTCGAGGTGATGTAGCTCATGTCGAAGGGCGGGTCCTGCCGCAGCCAGACGACATCGAGCGTGGCCAGATCGACGACCTCCGCCGCGCCGAAGCTGACATGCGCGCCCTCGACGGGCTGCAATGTCACGGGGCGGGCGCGGGCCAGCACGCGGCCCGCGTCGAACACAAGCTGGTCGGGGGTGTAGACCATGACCGAATGGCCGCGCCGCTCGGCCTCGAGCGCGATGCGGAAGGTGCTGTCGGCGCGGATGTCCACAGCCTCGATCGGGTCCATCTGGAAGGCGACGCGCAGGGGCATGGGGTCCTCACGGGTGACGGGGGCCCCGGCGGGCCTGCGTCATAGATGCCGGATGCGGGGGGGCGATGCAATGGGGCGCGGGCGGCGTGCCCGACCCTTTGGGCCGGGCGGCGCCGTTCGCCGCGTGGCGCGATCAGTCGCGCAGGGCGGCTGCCGTCTCGATCAGCACATCGGCCTCGACGAAGCCGCGGATCATCTCGTCCTCCATCACGAATGTCGGCGTGCCGGTGATCTGCAACCGCTGCGCCAGCGCGCGATTCTCGACGATCACGGCGGTGGTGGCCTCGCTCTGCATTTCCTCTTCGATCGCGTCGAAATCGAGGCCCATCTCGACCGCGAGATCCTCGAGATAGAATTCGGTGACCGGCCCCTGATGTTCCAGCAGCGCGTCATGCACGCTTGCATAGGCGTCATCACCGCCCAGCGCCAGAACGGCTATGGCAAAGCGCGACGCGACCTCGGACTCCGGCCCGAGGATGGGGAATTCCTTGATGACCAGCCGCACATCGGGGTCGGCGTCGAGGAAGGCGAACACCTCGCCATGCGCGCGCTGGCAGAAGCCGCAGCGGTAATCGACGAATTCGACAAGCGTGATGTCACCTTCGGGGTTGCCGCCGACCCAGGACACGCCGTCCTCGAACAGCGCCTCGGCATTGGCGGCGATCAATTCGCGGCTCATGTCGTCCTGCGCGGCCATGCTGCGCTCTTCATAGACGGCGACGGCCTCGAAGATCACCTCGGGGTGTTCCATCAGATAGGCGCGGACCTGGTCGCCGAAGTCGGGATCGCTTTCGGGCATATCCGAGGCGACGGCGGGAGTGATGGCGGCGGTTTCGGCCGCGTTCTCCGGCTCATGCTCCGGGGTGCCGTTGCCGTTGCCGCCGCTGGTCAGCACCAGAACGGCCAGCGCCGAGGCGGCGAGGCAGGTTCCGATCAGGGCGGAATCGGTCAGCGGAAGGGTCATCGGGCGCTCCTGTCTGGTCTCATGCGGCGGCTGGCACGGGTGTTAAACCCTGCGCGGCGCAGGGAATCAAGCCTCTCCGGCCCGGCTGGCGCCGCGACATGTCGCGGCTGGCGCCATTGTGAGGCTGCGGGCCCGGGGTCGGACGCGCGACAGCCGTTTCGCAGGGCGCGGCTTGCGTGTATGATCTCGCAAAACAAGTCGGGCGAGCAGGTGACAGGTTTCATGCGTTTGGTTTTCGTTCTGGCGCTTCTGCTGGCGCTGCCCGTGGGTGCGCTGGCGCAAGCGGGCGCGCAGGCGCGGCTGGACGCCGCAGACAGCGTGATCACGACCAGCCGCGCGGCGGTGTCGGTCGATCTCGCGCTCAGCCAGCCCGTGCCCTACCGGGTGCGGATGCTGGCCGCGCCGCCGCGGCTGGTGGTCGACCTGAACACGGTGGATTGGGACGGCGCCGATCTGGCGCGCAACGGGGCGCCGCCGCGCCTTGGGCAGCTGTCGGATGGCTGGGCGCGCATGGTGCTCGATCTGGGCGGGCCGTACCTGCCCGCCCGCGCCGAGCAGCGCATCGACCCCGAGACCGGTCGCGCGCGCATCGAGTTGCGCCTGGCGCGCGTGTCGCTGGAAGAGTTCGAGGCGCGCGCCGTGGATGAGGACGCCTTTGCCGCCCGCACTGACGCCGCACTTCTGCACCCTGACGGGCCCGCGCCACCCGCCCCGCCGCTGCGCCGCCCGGTCGTGATGCTCGACCCCGGACATGGCGGCATCGACCCGGGCGCCGAGCGTGACGGGGTGCGCGAATCCGATCTGGTGCTGAAATTCGCCCGCATCCTGCGCGAGGAGTTGCTGCGGCGCGGGGTGTTCGACGTGGCGATGACGCGCGATGCGGATGTGTTCGTCTCGCTTGACGGGCGCATCCGGGCGGCACGCGCGGCGGGGGCGGATCTGTTCGTGTCGCTGCACGCCGATGCGCTGCCCGAGGGCATGGCCAGCGGCACCATCGTCTATCTGCTGGGGGATGAGGCGAGCGATGATTCGGCTGCCTATCTGGCCGAGCGGCATGACCGCGCCGACATGCTGGCGGGCGTCGATCTGGCCGGCAATACCGACGAGATCGCGCGGGTGCTGATGGCAGTGGCCTGGCAGGACACGGCGCCGCGCGCGCGGGCCTTGGCCGATGCGCTGGTGCATCAGGTGGGCGAGGCGGGGCTGCGCCTGCACCGCCGTCCGATCCAGTCGGGCACCTTCACGGTGCTACGCGCGGTGGACATGCCCTCGGTGCTGATCGAGCTGGGCTTCATGTCGAACCCGAGCGATCTGGCGCGGCTGCAGGACCCGGACTGGCACGCCGAGATGGCCGTGGTGCTGGCCGACGCGCTCGAAGCCTGGCAGGAAGAGGACGCCGCGCTGCAGGGGCTGCGGCGGCGGTAGGCGCGGCTGGCGATCCCGGGAGGACTCGAACCCCCAACATCCTGATTAGAAGTCAGGTGCTCTATCCAGTTGAGCTACGGGACCGGAAAGCGCGTTCTGTGGCCGCTCAGGCGGCCGACTGCGCCTTGGCCAGCCCGCGCTTGATCTTCAGCGCATTCTCGGACAGTTCGTCATCTTTGGCGCGCGCCAGATAGGCATCCAGCCCGCCGCGATGATCGACCGAGCGCAGCGCCGCCGAGGAGACGCGCAGCTTGAAGCTGCGTCCCAGCGCTTCGGACTGCAGCGACACGTCCTGCAGGTTGGGCAGAAAGCGGCGACGGGTCTTGTTGTTGGCGTGGCTGACATTGTTGCCCGACATCGGGCCTTTTCCGGTCAGTTCGCAGCGGCGCGACATGGCGGTCTTCCTTGTCTGATGGCTGCCGGGCACGAAGACGGCAAGCACAGGGTCAAAGCACAGGGTTTCAGGGCGCTGCGGTGCAACGCCTGCAATCTCGGCGCGCTTCTAGGCGCTGGAATCCGGGAGGTCAAGCGATTCCGCCCCCCCACGGGGCGGCGCGGCTTCGGGCAGAAAACGCGCCAGCATCTCGGCCACGGCCTGCGCGGAGGGGATCTCGCCCGCCGCGACCCGGTCGGCCATTGCCGAGGCAGCGGCGCGCGCCGGGGGGGTGGCCAGGCGGGCGAGGGCGGCCTCGCGCAATTCGGCCGCGAACCAGTAGCGGGCCTGCGCGGCGCGGGTGGCCGCGAAATGCCCGGCCTCGCGGCGCCAGTCGACAAGCGCGGACATCGCGTCCCAGACCTCGGGCAGGCCCGTGCCCTCCAGCGCCGAGACGGTCATCGCGCGCGGGTAGCCCTCGGGGTCCTGCGGGCGGCGGCGCAACAGGCGCAGCGCGCCCGCATAATCGGCGCAGGTGCGCGTCGCGGTGGTGCGCAGCGCGCCATCGGCCTTGTTGACGACGATCAGATCCGCGACCTCCATGATCCCGCGCTTGACGCCCTGCAACTCGTCACCGCCGGCGGGCGCCATCAGCAGCACGAACACATCCGACATCTCGGCCACCACGGTTTCGGACTGGCCGACGCCCACGGTCTCGATCAGCACGATGTCGAAGCCCGCCGCCTCGCACAGGGTCACGGCCTCGCGGGTGCGCCGGGCGACACCGCCCAGATGTGTGCTGCTGGGGCTGGGGCGGATGAACGCCTCGGGCGCGCGGGCCAGAAGCCCCATGCGCGTCTTGTCGCCAAGGATCGCGCCGCCCGTGCGCGCCGAGGACGGATCGACCGCGAGCACCGCCACGCGCAGGCCGCGCTCGATCAGCATCAGCCCGAAATGCTCGATAAAGGTGGATTTGCCGACGCCGGGCGTGCCCGACAGCCCAATGCGCAGCGCTTCGCGGCCCTGCGCCTGCGCCTCGGCCAGAAGCGCGGTCGCTCTAGCGCGGTGCTCGGGGCGGGTGCTCTCGATCAGGGTGATGGCGCGGGCCAGCGCGCGGCGGTCGCCCGCGACGACCCGCCCGGCGAGTTGCGCGATGTCCATGCGGGGGCCCTCCTGTCCGTTGGGCCGTGTTTGGCCCGAAGCGCGGTGCATGTCCAGCGCTGCGCCGCCCCGAAAACGAAAGTGGGGGGCTCTGCCCCCCGCCACGCTCCCCCCGGGTTATTTCAGCAAAGATGAAAGAGCGGTGATGCCTTAGCGGCGGATGCCCAGCTTGGCGATCAGCACGCGGTAGCGCGCCTCATCCTTGCCGCGCAGGTAATCGAGCAGCTTGCGCCGCGTTGCCACCAGTTTCAGAAGGCCACGGCGCGAGTGGTTGTCCTTCTTGTGGGTCTTGAAATGCTCGGTCAGGTTGCCGATGCGCTTGGTCAGCACGGCGACCTGCACTTCGGGCGAGCCGGTATCGCCCTCGGCGCGGGCGAAATCCTTGATGATCTGGTTCTTGTCTTCGACAGTGATCGACATCGGGGTCTCCTTTTGCAGATGCGTGACGGCGCAGGCCGGGATGTCGTCCAGCAAGGCCCTTTGGAACAGGCTGCGCCTTAGCCGATGTCGCACCGGAAGGGAAGCCCCTTGTGCGCGGCGCGCCCCGGGGATGCGGCGTTAACCATTTTGCGCGCTTGGGCGGGAAATGCGCGGCGGGGCGTGGCATACTGGCGTCGGTGGATCGGGGTGCCCGCGCAAAGCGGGCTGGAAGGGGTGTGGATGCATGTGGTTCCTGCTGGCGCTGATGTCGGCTGCTGCCGCGGCGGCGCTGACTGACGGGATGGTGACGAACGGGCGCGGAGACGCGGGCCCTGCCGAGGAAGAGGACGACGCGGAGGCAGCGCCCGAGGCGCAGGCGGCCGCCGCGCCCGCCGGGGTCTCTCTGCTCGAGATGCTCGGCGATGACGACGCGGCGGGCGAAGCTGTTGCCGCGCAGGAGGAGGGGGCCGCGCGCGGGATGGGGCAGTTCGACGCGCTGGGGGAGCGGATTCACAGCAGCGATCTTGACCCGCCGCCGGAGGGGCCACCGCCTGAAGACGCGCCCCACTTGCCGGAGCAGCAGCCGGGAATGGGGCAGTTCGACCATCTGGACGAGCGGGTTCACAGCAGCGACCTTGATCCGCTGCCGGACGGCCCACCGCCCGAGGCCGCGCCCGATGATGCGGAGCGGCTGCCGGGGATGGGCCTTTTCGATCATCTGGGCGAGCGGATCCACAGCAGCGATCTTGACCCGCCCGACGCGCTGCCCGAGCCGGAATTGCGGCGGGCCGACGCATCGGGCGGGATGCTGCGCGGATCGGGCGCCGGGGATACGCTGGTCGGCGGGGCGGGCGATGACACGCTGATCGGCGCTGGCGGCGATGTGACGCTGATCGCCGGGGGCGGGTCCAACCATCTGATCGGGGCCGAGGGCGATGACCGGCTGTTCGGCGGGCCGGGCAATGACACACTGCAGGGCGGTTGGGGCGATGATCTGCTGGTCGCGGGCGGTGGTGCGAACCTGCTGATGGGTGGGGCGGGCGATGATACGCTGGTCGGTGCCCGGCTGGACGCCGAGGGGCGCGACATCAGCGGCGCGAACACGCTGAATGGCGGCGCGGGGGCGGATCTGCTGATCGCGGGGCAGGGGGACCAGCTGCATGGCGGCGAGGATGCCGACATCTTCGCCTTGGGCGACTGGCTGGCCGGGGCGGCGCCCGCGACGATCCTCGACTACCAGGCTGCCGAGGACCAGATCGCCCTGCATTTCGACCCGGATCGCGCCACCGCGCCAATCGTCACGGTGACGCATTCCGTCGCCGACCCGAGCCTTGCCGAGATCCGCCTTGACGCCCAGATCATCGCCTATGTCGTGAATGCGCCGCAACTCGCGGCGGGTGACATCGCGCTGATCGCGGGGGTGCCGCCTGCCTTGCAGGCGGCGGGAGAGATCAGCTGACCGAGACGATCTCGACCGCGAAGGTCAGATCCTGACCTGCCAGCGGGTGATTGGCGTCGAGCGTCACCGCAGCGTCCTTCACCTCGGTGATGGTCACGGGGATGGCATTGCCGTCCGGGGTCTGCATCTGCAACCGCACGCCGGGCTCCAGCGGAATGTTGTCCGGGAACTGGTCACGCGGCACGTCCTGCTGTGCACCGGGCTGGTAATCGCCATAGGCCTCGGCGCTGGGGATGGTGACGGTTTTCTGTTCGCCCTCGGACATGCCGGTGATGGCACGGTCGAGGCCGGGAATGATCGATCCCGAGCCGACCTCGAATTCCAGCGGATCGCGGCCTTCGGAACTGTCGAAGACCGAGCCGTCCTGCAATGTGCCGGTATAATGAAACTGGACCGTCTTGCCGGCCGTGGCCTGCGTCATGGGGTATCCTTTCCTTCGGGGAGAGTGAGTGGGCAGAGGCGCGCAAGCTCGCACGGTTGCTCTGCAGCTTGCATGATGCCCGCTTGTGCCAAGCGTGTAAACCCCGCCACGGGGGGCGGGGTCTGGAACGGGGCGGGGCCGGTGTCGCTTCAGGCGGCGAAGAGCATCCGCGCCTCATGCGGGCGCAGGGTCATGCGGGCGGCGCGGAACCGGCCGCGCGGGCCTTGCTGCGCCAGTTCGGGGAACAGCGCCATGATCTCGTCGCGCTGTTCGGCGCCAAGACCGTCGAGTGAGTATTGCGCGGGCTGGAAGCTCTCGCTCCACAGACCGTCGCCCAGCACGATCTGGTGCGAGTCGAACATGACATGCACATAGCAGACCTCGGCGTCGTCGCGCTCGATCCCGGGCAGGCCGACCAGATCAAGGGCGGGGACCAGCACCTCATTCTCGCCGAACAGCAACTCGGCGCGCGCGCCGCAGATCAGAACCCTGTGCGAGGGCGAGACGCGGGTGTCGCGCTCGGGCGTGTTCGGGCCCAGCGACCCGGCGCGCAGGATCACGGCGGCGAATTGCGGCTGAGCGGCGACCGCATCAGCGTCGAAACTGCGCGTGCCGACCCAGGACAGCGGCATGTAGCCCTTGTCGCGGGTCAACACCAGATCGCCGGGCTGCAACTCTTCAACCGGGCGGCGGCCATCGGCCGTGTCGATCAGCGTGCCGGCGACGAAGCATGGGATTTCGGGCTCGGGGTCATCGCTGAGCTTGTTGGAGATTCCGTCGGAGCCGGACCCGATGGCGCCATGAGACGTGGGCTCCGTTGTGACCGTGATGCTGTTTATGACCCCCGGTGCCCAGGGATCGTCCGCGTTGAAATCGTTCGAGGGCGCCGAGAAACTCAGCACATTGCCGTCTGCATCCTCGAGCGTGAAGGAAACGGTCTGCCCCTCCTGCTCGAAAGTCTCGCCCGTTTCCGGGTCGGTCTTGTTGTAGGTGGCAAACGAGTCGTACACCGCCGTCATGGTGTATTCGACCCCATCGATGATGGTGGTCGAGCCGATCGGGATCAGCTCGTCGGCCGCGCCTTCGACACCTTCGGTGAAGAAGCCGAGCTGCGGGACAGTGCCGACCAGACCGGTGACGTCCGGGTCTTGGTCCCAGGCGAATTGCGTGTCGACCGGCGTATCGCTGTTGATCCCCTGTCCGCTGAGCTGAATCAGCCCCCTGATTATCACGTCTGGCATTGCCACCACCCCACATCGATCAATTCAAGGCCGCGTCGGCCAGGCGTTTCCCGGCTTTGGACCGTCATGGTCATGACGTCCCCGCACACCTTATCATTCTGTCCCCACGCACGAGACGGTATCACAGGGATGTGCCGAAAGAATAAGTCAAAATCATGGCATTGATGGCAGATGTGCCCTTTTGCGGCGGAATTGTTTGCAAGTTGCAAACAATCCGTTGGCTGGCGGTCCATCGCATCCGAAACCGAAATTCACCCGCCGATCTGCGGAACTCCCCGGGCCGGGTGCGGTCCCCGCCGAATCAGCCGTAGGTCCGCCAGGTTCCGGCCCCGGTCGGGCGCTGCTCGGGCGCTGCGATGTCAGCTTGCAATCGCGCGGCGGTAGAGATGCCACGTCGCATGGCCAAGCACCGGCAACACGATGATCAGCCCCAGAAAGGCCGGCAGCATCGCAGCAAAGAGCAACGCGGCGATCAGGCCCGCCCAGAGAAGCATCACCTTCGGATTGACGCGCACTGCCTCGACCGAGGTGATCATTGCGGTGACGAAATCCACCTCGCGGTCGAGCAGCATCGGCAGGCTGATCACGGTGATCGAGAACAGGAACAGCGCAATCGCCGCGCCGACAAGGCTGCCGAGCACCAGCATCGAGACGCCGCCCGCCGACCACAGCAGGCCGATACTCTCGAACCCGATGCCGCTGCGGGCCATGAACAGCGCGAAGATGCCGCGCGCAAGGATGATCCAGAAGCCGAAGACGATCAGCACCAGAACGGCCATCAGCGCAAGCTGCCCGTCGCCCCGACCCTTGAGCGCGCTGAGCACCGGCCCCCAGGAAAGCGGCTCGCCAGCCTCGCGTCGGCGGCTGACCTCGTACAGACCGACGGCGGCGAAGGGCGCGAAGAGCGGGAAGCCCGCCGCGATGGGGATGAACCAGACCGGCTGGCCCGCCGCGCCAAGGCCGAACCACAGCCCCAACCCGCCCAGCACATAGATCAGCGCGAAGAACAGGCCAAATGCGGGCGCGGCGCGAAAATCCTCCCATCCCTGCCGCAAGACGGCCTTCAGATCGTCCTTGGACAGGGTCCGGGGGCTGGCCGCCGGGGGCGTGCCGGGCAGGATTTCATCGGACATCGGTCGCAACTCCTCGTTCAGGGCCTTGCGCGGAGCATGGAATGCCCGCGACATGCTGTCGAACAGTATCGCAGGGGTGGGGGGCAGAGAAAACATGTATTTTCTGGGCCGGATTTCGCGGCAGGCAGGCGGGCGGCTGTCAAATTGCCCGGCTGCGCCGGACGCCCCTTGTCCGGTCCGGCTGCGCCAGACGCGTTGGACCGCAGATGCCACAAGCAGCCGCGATGCCCCACCCGTCCGGTACCACCGGACAGGCGCGCGTGAGCGGAGAAGGGAGGGAGGGTGTTGACCCCGAGGGGGCGCTTTTCGCTTGGGTCAGGCCCGGCCGCCGGTGATGACGCGCAGCACCGGCGGCTGGCGCCGCGCGGCGGCGGGCGCAACGGGCGCGGCGCGTGTGAAGCGGCATGGCGCGGCACCCGGCCTGCCGCCATCGGTCTCGAGCACGCCCAGCAGGCGGGTGATCTGCCCGGCATCATCCGTCAGCGGCAGCAATGCCAGCCGCGCGCTTGTCGCGTCTGGGCCCTGCAGCGCCAGCGTCACGCGCACGCCGCGTGCGACCTGCATGAGGGCGGCGCCCAATTCGTCCCGTGCCGCGCCGCTGAACAGCACCGACAGCGACATGCCTCGCATGTCCATGTCCAGCAGCGCCTCGATCCGGTGCCCGACGATGCGCAGCCGTGCCATGCGCGGGGTCACGAGTTGTGCCAGGAACACATGCGGCAGTGCCGGTCCCAGTGCGCGCGGGTCGATGCTGCGGCGGGCGGGGGCGCGGTCGGCGCCGCGCAGGCTGGCCCAATATGCGCTCACCTGTCCGACCAACGCGGTCTCGGCGGTCTGTGGCGCCGTGCGGTCCATCGACATCAGGTCGGTCATCGCATTCCCTCTCTGCTGTGCCGCGTGCGCGGTGGGCCGCGCGGTCGGTTCTTCCCGAAAGCCGCCCCATTCGGCTTTAATGCTGGGGCAAGCTGTCTTAACAGGGGTTTAATAGCGCAAATCCTGCCGGATTTCTGCCGCATTCCGCGCAAGTGGTTAACGCCCGGGCCAGACGCGGCAGACGCGCTGCCCGGTCACACAGGAGGGACAGCAATGCAGTCGATGACAGGCTTTGCCAGCCGCGCCGGATCGACACCCGTCGCCGGGGGGCTGGTGGCGTGGGAATGGGACCTGCGGGCGGTCAATGGCCGCGGCCTCGACCTTCGGCTGCGGCTGCCCGAAGGGCTTGGCAGTATTGAAAAAACCCTGCGTGACCGGCTGTCGGGCGCGCTCGCGCGCGGCAATGTCACCCTGACGCTGCGGCTGCGGGCCGCGGGCGAGGCCAGCGCCGCGCAGGTCGATGCCGAGGCGCTGGCGGCGCTCCTGGGCGCGCTCGAGCAGGTCAGTGCGCAGGCGCAGAAGGCGGGGCTGTTGCTGCGCGCGCCCAGTGCGCTCGAGCTGCTCGGCTGGCGCGGGGTGATGGGGGCAAGCCTTACTCCTGCCACAATTCCGCCATCAGACCTGGCCGAGGCGGTGTTGCCCGAGTTCGAGAAGCTGCTGGCCGATTTTCTGGCCATGCGCGCGCAGGAAGGGCAGGCGCTGGCGGGGGTGCTGGCAGGGCAGCTTGCGCAGATCGCGGCGCTGGTGGCACAGGCGCGTGACCTTCTGGCCGAACGCGCCGCCGAGATGGCCGCGCAGCACCGCGCCGCGCTGGCCGAAGTGATGGGCGCGGTCGAGGCCGATCCGGCGCGCGTCGCGCAGGAGCTCGCGCATCTGGCGGTCAAGGCCGATCTGCGAGAGGAAATCGACCGGCTGGAGGCGCATTGCGCCGCCGGTCAGGCGTTGCTGGCGGCCACGGGGCCGGTCGGGCGCAAGCTCGATTTCCTGACGCAGGAGTTCAACCGCGAGGCCAACACGCTGTGCTCCAAGGCTCAGCATCTGGAGATGACCCGCATCGGGCTTGACCTCAAGACCGTGATCGACCAGATGCGCGAGCAGGTTCAGAATGTGGAGTGAGGACATGCCGCGCCGGGGGTTGCTGATCATCCTGTCCTCGCCCTCGGGCGCGGGAAAGTCGACGCTGGCGCGGGGGCTGATGACGTGGGACCCGGCGATCAGCTTCTCGGTCTCGGCCACCACGCGCGCGCCCCGCCCGGGCGAGCAGGACGGGCGCGAATACCATTTCCGCGACCGCGCCACCTTCGAGGCGATGGTGGAAGCCGGTGAGATGCTGGAACATGCCGAGGTGTTCGGAAATCTCTACGGCTCGCCCCGCGCGCCGGTCGCCGCGGCGCTGGAGGCCGGGCGCGACACGCTGTTCGACATCGACTGGCAGGGCGGGCAGCAGGTGCGCAACTCGTCGCTGGGGCCGGATGTCGTGTCGATCTTCGTGCTGCCGCCCTCGATCGCGGCGCTCGAGGCGCGGCTGCGCGCGCGCGGGCAGGACAGCGATGACGTGATCGCGCAGCGGATGCAGCAGTCGCGCGACGAGATCAGCCACTGGGCGGAATACGACTATGTGCTGATCAATGACGATCTCGACGCGACGGCGGCGGACTTGCGCGGGATCATCGAGGCAGAGCGCCGCCGCCGGGTCCGCCAGCCGGGGCTCACCGATTTCGTCCGCGGCCTGAACAGCGAGTTCGAGGCGCGGGTGACCGGGTGAGCCTGTCTTTCCCGTGGCGGAAATACGCGCAAATCACAGCTGAGTCGTGTCGATAGCCATTTTTCTGACTCAATTCTCCTTTAGGTTGTGTTAAGCGAGATTCTGATCTCGGAGTACCGTCATGACCTTGACTTGCAGCCTTGTGTCCATTGCGGCAGCACTTCTTGCGACAGCAGTCGCTTTGGTGGCTGGCGCTGGCCCCCTTGTGGCGCTGCTGGTCTATAGCGTCAGCGGTGCTGTGGTGCTGGTCGCGTCGCTCATGCTCTGTGCGGTGCTGCATGAGCATGAGCATGAGAACGACATTTCCGACCCGAATTCGTCGTAACGGCGATTGCACGCGCTGCGCCGGGCTGTCAGGGTCGCGGCGTTTGCAAGGGATCGCGCCGGAGATGACACTGACAGCCGAGAAATCCGCGCTGCGCCGCGCCGCGCTGGACGCGCGCACCCGCGCGGCATCCGCCGACGACTTGGAACAGGCGGCGGCGCGTGCGAACAGGGCGTTGGGCGCTGTCCTTGCCGAGCGGTTCGGGACAGGGCTGCGCGGGATTGTGCTGTCTGGCTACATGCCAATGCGTGGCGAGATCGACCCCTTGCCCGCGATGCGCGCCCATCCGGGGCCGGTCTGTGTGCCGGTCGTGGTCGCGAAGGGGGCGCCGCTGGAGTTCCGGCGCTGGACCGATGGCTGCGCGATGGAGGTCGGCGCGTTCAGGGCGCTGATTCCGCGCGACGGCGAGGTTATGGTGCCGCAGGCGCTGATCGTGCCGATGGTGGCGTTCGACCGGCGCGGCGCGCGGCTGGGCTATGGCGGCGGGTTCTACGACCGGACCCTGGCTGTGCTGCGCCGTGCCGGGCCGGTGTTGGCGATCGGGCTTGCCCACGCCGCGCAGGAAGTGGCGGAACTGCCCATAGGTGCGACGGATATGCCGCTTGATGCAGTGGTCACGCCCGAGGCGGTGATCTGGCCCGAGGCGGCGGAGAGGAGCGCCCGCTCGGGGTCCCCACCCACCCGCCCATGACCCGCTCGCGGGCGCTCGCCCTCGCGTTGCGAGGGC
>LFIK01000242.1_pt1 | contig 39641 bp, 33 predicted proteins | sample 643401 | NCBI WGS metagenome assembly LFIK01 (sample SAMN03777447, study PRJNA286221) | soda lake metagenome | biome: soda lake; feature: Kulunda steppe; material: water; isolation source: sample T5-Br brine of Lake Tanatar-5 | place: Russia: Kulunda steppe | collected 2010-07
GGGTGTCGGGATCCTGGTCGAAGCCCACGGCGATACCGCAGCTGCGGTGGCCGTCGAGGCGGCGACGATCAAGGTGCGCGCGCGTCGTGACGTGCGAGTCCGGGGATCCCCGCGGTGGCGGCACGCACGACGGTGTCCGCCCCACCCGGCGATGCAGGGCCCACGTACACGACTGGAGCCACTCTTGGCGATCACACTGCCCGACGACAAGCAGGCCATCATCGACCGCTTCGCCCGCGAGCCGGGCGACACCGGTTCACCCGAGGTCCAGGTCGCGCTGTTGACCAAGCGCATCTCGCACCTGACGGGTCACCTCAAGGAACACCACGGTGACCACCACTCACGGCGTGGTCTGCTCATGATGGTGGGTCAGCGGCGACGCCTGCTGAACTACCTGCGCGACAACGAGATCGAGCGCTACCGCGCCCTGATCGCGGAACTCGAACTCCGTCGCTGACACCGCACCCGAGGCCGAGGTCTGACGACCTCGGCCTTCGGCGTTGACGGTCCGACAACCGCACCAACGGCACCACGCCGATCGTGGTGCCGCACCAGACGCCTGACGGTCCCGACCTGTTCGTCGGACGTCAGTGGTATCGCCTCGGCGAACGTGTCCCTCGAGATCTCCGTAAGGGATGCGGCACCCGGCCGAGACGATCCCACTGATGTACCGGCCTTGACGGATCGATCCGGCGTCGACCCACCGCACGACGTTGCGGTGCCGATCCGTAAGGAGGCCCACTGTGGGCAAGCTCGGCAAATTTGAGCATTCCGTCGACATCGACGGCAAGACCCTGACCTTCGAGGCCGGCACGCTGGCCGCGCAGGCCGGCGGTGCCGTCGTCATCAGCCTCGGCGACACCAAGGTGCTGTCGACCACGACCGCGTCGAAGCAGCCGAAGGACTTTCTGCCCTTCTTCCCTCTCACCATCGAGGTGGAGGAGCGGATGTACGCCAATGGGCGCATCCCGGGCTCGTTCTTCAAGCGGGAGGGTCGTCCCTCCGAGAACGCCATCCTGGTGTGCCGGTTGACCGACCGCCCCCTGCGTCCGACCTTCGCCGAGGGTCTGCGCAACGAGGTCCAGGTCGTCAACACGATCATCCAGACCACCCAGTTCGACCCCTACGACGTCGTCGCCATGAACGGCGCGTCGCTGTCGACCATGCTCTCGGGCATCCCGTTCTCGGGTCCGGTCGCCGCGGTGCGTTACGCCATGCTGCGTGACGGCTCCTGGGTCGCCTTCCCGTCCTTCGAGGAGCTCGAGGAGGAGGCCATCTTCAACATGGTCATCTCCGGGCGTGTCGAGGACGACGGCGAGGTCGCCATCCTCATGATCGAGGCGGAGGCGACCCCCGACAGCTTCGTCAAGATCGACATGGGCGCCCCGGCCCCGACCGAGCAGGTCATCGGTCAGGCCATCGAGGACGTCAAGCCGATCATCAAGCAGCTGTGCGAGGCCCAGCAGGCGTTCGTCGACGAGGTCGGCGTGCGTGACGCGGGCGAGTTCCCGCTGTTCCTCGACCACTCCGACGAGGTCTTCGACGCGGTCTACGCCTATGGCGCGGACAAGGTCGAGGCCGTCTACCGCCAGGCGGAGCTCTCCAAGGAGGGCAAGGACGAGGCACTGGCCGAGGTCAAGACCGACATCGTCGACCACGTCGTCTCGGCCGGGGTCGGCGACCTCGACGAGGACGACGTCAAGAAGCAGGCCGGTGAGGCCTTCCGCACGCTCGAGAAGAAGGTCGTGCGCCGTCTGATCGTCGACGAGGGCTTCCGCATCGACGGGCGCAGCAACACCGAGATCCGCGGTCTGACCGCCGAGGTCGGCGTGCTGCCCAAGAGCCATGGTTCCGCACTGTTCCAGCGTGGTGACACCCAGGTGCTCTCCGTGCTCGCGCTCGGGACCACCCGTGACGGCCAGCGGCTCGACACGCTCGACCCGGCCGACGAGAAGCTGTTCCTGCACCACTACAACATGCCGCCGTACTCGACCGGTGAAGCCGGCCGGGTCGGCAGCCCGAAGCGTCGTGAGATCGGTCACGGTGCGCTCGCCGAGCGTGCGCTGATCCCGATGCTGCCCGACGTCGAGGAATGGCCGTACGCGATGCGCGTCGTCTCCGACGTGCTCAGCTCCAACGGCTCCACCTCGATGGGTTCGGTCTGTGCCGCGTCGATGGCCCTGATGGACGGCGGTGTGCCCACCCACGGTGCGGTCGCCGGTATCGCCATGGGCCTGGTCTACGAGAACGGCAAGTACACGACCCTGACCGACATCCAGGGCGTCGAGGACTTCTTCGGCGACATGGACTTCAAGGTCGCCGGTCCGAACGAGTACATCACCGCGCTGCAGCTCGACACCAAGCTCGCGGGTATTCCGGCCAAGGTCCTGCAGGACGCGCTCCTGCAGGCCCGTGACGCCCGGCTCGAGATCCTCGACGTCATGAACGACGCCATCGCCGAGCCGCGCGACGAGGTCGCCGACGGTGCCCCGCGGGTGGAGATCGTCCACATCCCGCAGGACAAGATCGGTGCGGTCATCGGCCCGCGCGGCGCGATCATCAAGGAGCTGGTCGAGGAGACCGGTGCCCAGATCGACGTCGACGAGGAGGGCGGCCGCGGGGTCGTCAAGATCTACGCGAACTCGCGTGAGGTCGCCCAGGACGCGTTGGACCGCATCAACGCGATCGCCAACCCGCAGCTGCCGGAGAAGGGTGAGCGCTACCACGCGACCGTCGTCAAGACGGTCGACTTCGGGGCGTTCGTCTCCCTGACGCCGGGGACCGACGGGCTGCTGCACATCTCGGAGCTGTCCAAGATGGCGGGCAAGCGTCTCGGCCACGCCGAGGAGGCCGTCCAGGCCGGTGACCAGGTGCTCGTCGAGGTGCTCGACGTGCTCGACGGTGGCCGCAAGTTCAAGCTCGAGTACGTCGGTGAGAAGGCCGGCGGCGACGCGAGCGGCGGTGGCGACAAGGGCGGCAAGGACGACGGCGGCGACAAGCCGGCCCGTTCCGACGACGGCGGCGACCGCGGTGGTCGCAACCGTGGTGGTGACGGCGGCGGACGTGGCGGTCGTGACCGCGGCGGGCGCAACCGTGACGAGGGTGCCGACAAGGCCGACGACGGTGGCAAGGCGCAGGCCGAGCCGGCGGCGGAGGACCGTGGTGGCGACTCGGACGGCGACGACCGTGGTGGTCGCAGCCGCGGCGGCCGTGACCGCGGCGGGGACGGCGGGGGCGATCGCACCCGTACGCGTACCCGCAGCCGGTCGCGCGAGCGCAACCGCGACTGACACACGCAGTGACACGCGGGTCATCCCGGATGGGGTGACCCCGTGGTGACGGACGAGCGGGCGGACCCATCGGGGTCCGCCCGCTCGCGTCGTGTCGATCCTGGTCGGCCGCGGACACCCTGTGCCGTCCGTGTTCGTCGGTCACGACCAACCCGACTAGCCTGCGGCTGCGTCCGGCGATACCCGTGACGACGAGGGGCAGATGTGCGGGTCGCGTCCTATCTGGCGCTGCGGCAACTTCGGAGGAGCCCGCGACGGTCCGCGGCGATCATCAGCGTGCTCGCGCTGCTGATCAGTCTGGTGTCCGTCTTCTCGGTCGTCGGCGACGCGCAGGTGCGCGGCCTGTCTGGCCTGGTGGCTCAGAACGAAGCAGATCTGTGGGTCATGGCCGCCGGGGCGCAGGGGGCGTTGGCAGCGAGCCGGGTCGATCCGGCCGTGATCGGTGCCGTCGAACAGGTTGCCGGTGTCGCGCAGGTGTCGCCAATTGGTGAGGTGCGGGTGGCGATGGTCGTCGACGAGGTACGCGTCGACGCGTCGCTCTGGGGTATCGACCCCGATGGAGCTGGTGCCCCCCCGATCGTCGCCGGGCGCGCGGTGCGGGCGGGGGAGGAAGCGATCGTGGATGGGGCGGATGTCGGTCTCGGCTTGGTGCCCGGGCGAGAGGTCCGTCTGCCCGAGTTCCCCGTCTCGGTCCGGATCGTGGGTCTGTCCGAGGCCCGACGCTATGCCAGCATCCCCACGGTGACGGTGGACTATGCGACCTGGGAGCGGCTGGTCGACGAACTCAATCCCGACAGCGACGACGTGTTCCCCACGGTGCTCGCCGTTCGGGTCGATCAGCCGGATGAGCGAATGGCGGTCGCGGAGGCCATCGAAGGGTCCGTGGCGTCGGTGACGGTCCGGGCACCGGCTGCGATCGCCGAGGAGCTCCCGGGTATCGCGGGACTCCGCGCCAGCTTCGGTGCAGCGGCCCTCGTCGCGCTCGTGGCCGTGATCGCGCTCGCAGGCTCCTTCGTCCGACTCGAACTCACCCGTCAGGGGCGGTCCAACGCCGAACTGCGTGCGGTGGGGGTCATGCCGCGGACGCTCGGACTCGTGGTCCAGCTGCAGGTCCTGGTCGCGACCATCGTGGCGGCGTTGGTCGCCGTCGTCCTGGTCGCCGTCGCGGCCGCAGTATCGCCTCCACGGGTCCCGATCGCGGTGGATGTCACCACGATCACGGTCGTGGCGGTCCTCGCCTGGGTCGGTGCCGCGGCAGCCACGGCGCGGTGGGCCCGAACCTTGGGCCGGATCGATCCCTCGGCAGCGCTGCGGCAGGTGGCATGAGACTGTCGTTGTTGCTGATCGGCCGACAGCTCCGTCGTTCACCCGGCGAGTTGTTCCGACTCGTACCCACGCTCGCTGTCCTTGCGACGCTCCTGCTGACCCTGCTGGCCATCGGCGACACCCTCGAGCGACGCAGCACCGGTCTGTTGCGCGCGCTCGATGCCGATGCCTTCGTCTTCGACGACGAGTCCCGTGGCCAGGTGCTGCGCAGCCGAGTGCCCCGACCGGCGACCATCGGTGCGGGTTTTGCCGACAGCGTCCACGAGATCGGGGTGTTCGCTGCGTTGCCCACCACCGTCGAGGACGGCCTTGGCACGACCCGTGCGACGCTGGTGGGCTTCAACGCCCGGACCCCGGCCGAACCGGTCCGGGTGCTCGCCGGCCGTCTACCCCTCGACGGACAGCCCAGGGTCGCCGCGGTGGATGCCACCCTCGCGGGCCGCGGCATCGGACTCGGCGATTCTGTCGTACTCGGGGACTCGCTGGAGGTCGAGGTCGTTGGCATCGTCGCGAGTGCCATGTTCCTTCAGCAACCCACGGTCTGGGTCCCCCAGGACACCTGGGCGCGAACCGGTGCCCGGGCCTTCCCGGAACGCGGGTACGCCGACGCGCTCGTCGGGGTCGCCGCGGTGCAAGGCCGTAGCGACGCGACCTTCGAGCAGCTGCGCTCCGAGCTTCAGAAGGAACTGACCGAGGTCGGTGTCGAGGTCCTCTCACCCCGTCAGGCACGAGCGTCCGTGCCCGGGGTGACGGCGCAGCGCGCGACCTTCGGGGCGCTCGTCGCCGTCGCGGCGATCGTGGTCGGGATCGTGATGGCGGCGGTTGCAGCGAACGCCATCGAACAGGAACGGCCACGCGACGCGCAGCTCCGTGCGATCGGGGTTCCCGGCCCCGTGCTGGCCACGCTCGCTGCCGGCCGGCTGGCCGTCATCGCCGTCGCGACACTGCTCGTATCGGTCGGGCTCACGGGCGGCCTCGCCCGGCTCGTTCCGGAGGTGGTGCCGCTCGCGCTCAGCGGCACCGCCGTGTTCACCGCGACCGTCACCGTGTTGGTCGCACTCGCGGTCGGTGCCACGCCCGCGATCCGTCGGGTCCTGAACGCGGACCCCGTGGATGCGATGAGGAGGAACGCATGACGCTGGGTTCGTTCGAGGCCGGGCGTGATGAGCGTGACCGAAGCGGTGACCGTGTCGTGGTCGCGGCCCGCGAATTGACGAAGGAGGTCGGGTCGGGGGCGCAACGTGTCGTCGCGGTCCGCGGCGTCGACCTCGCCGTCCGACGCGGCGAACTGGTGGCGATCGTCGGGCCGTCCGGATCGGGGAAGTCGACCCTGCTGGCCGTGTTGGGCGCGCTCAGTTCGCCGACGCAGGGGCAGGTCACGATCGACGGGATCGACCCTGGGACCTTGAGCGAGGGCGACCGAAGCCGCTTCCGTGCCCAGCGGATCGGGTTCGTGTTCCAGTCGCCCGCCCTGATCCCCTATCTGACGGTGACGGAGAACATCGCGTTGGCGGCCCTGGTCGCTGGCATCGAGCGCGCCGAGGCACGGCATCGGGCAGAGCGTCTGCAGGCGGAGTTGGATCTGGATCACCGTGGCGACTTCCTCCCCACAGCACTGTCCGGTGGGGAGTTGCAGCGTGTCGGGCTCGGGCGGGCCCTGGTGACGGATCCGATCCTCCTGCTCGCGGATGAGCCGACCGCCAACCTCGATGTGGCCCGTGGACGGGCCGTGATCCGGTTGATCGCCGAGCACGTGCGAGGTCGGGATCGGGCGGGCTTGCTGGTGACACACGACGAGCATGCAGCGCAGGCGGCCGATCGGGTGCTGCACCTCGTCGACGGGCGTATCGAACGCGATCACTGAACCGAGGTCGGCTGTTGGGCCCTACTGGCCGGTCGTGACCTTCGTCCCACGAAGTGGGGACGTGTGGCGCCATGTGGCCAATTACGGTAAAGGGCAGGGGAACCGGGCCGCACCTCGGAACTCGCTCGTGATCGGGAGCAGCGTCAGCGCCCACTCCTGTCAGAACGGACGTCGAGAACAGATCGAGGAAGAACGTGACCCTTTCACCACGGTTGATCGGCGTGGCGGTGGGCATCCTGGTGGTGTCGCTGCTGTCGCTCGCCTTCGCATCGGATGGGGTGCGTGATGGCCCCGCGGGCCCTTTCGGCACGGAGCAGCCCGAGCCCGACGAGCTGTTCCTGGACCTCGACGTCCAGGCCGCCTACGACGGTGAGGACGTACGGTTCCGCTTCTCGTGGCCATCGGAGGCGCCGAGCCTGTACCACGACTACTACGTCTACGAGGGCGGGGAGTGGGTCAGGTACGGCGGGGAGGCCGACGGCTCGGCGTTCCCCCTCAACGAGGACCGGATCACCTTCCTCCTCGACGATGGCTCCGTCGACGGGTTCGAGCAGTACGGCGGGTTCATGACCGTGTTCTCCTTCACCCGGATGATGAGTCCGGAGGACGAGGACGAGGACGAGGTCGAGGCGGTCTTCGGTGAGGGCACCGACGATCTGCGCAAGATGCTCCCCGACACGATGGAGGATCCGACCGACTGGCGGACCCGCCGCAGCGACGGGGAACTCGGTGACCTGCAGGACGCCGGGTACTTCCTCGACCTGTGGCACTGGCGCTCGCACCGTTCCAACCCGATCGGGTGGAGCGACGACCAGTACATCCTCGATCACCGCATCAGCGACAGCGGCGGAGGCGCGGCGTCGACGAACTTCGACGACGACCTCGAGCAGCCGGAGTGGATGTTCGACCCGGACGCGACCGGGCAGTACGCGATGTCGTGGGACCGCATCCAGAACCTCGATTACTCCTTGGACGACCCGTACTACCTCTCCGAGGACAACTCGGTGCCCTTCGACCCGAACCACGACTGGCAGGAGGGTGACACGATCCCGCGCCGGTTCCTGAGCGAGCCCGGCGAGTCACGCGCCGCGATCTTCTCGCAGGCGAACATCGACAACGGTCGTTGGACCGTGGAGCTGCGTCGCGCGATGGACACCGGCTACGAGGGCGAGGACAAGGCGCTGGAGGAGTTCGGCCGCTACCACCTCGCACCCGCGGTGCACGCCGGCGCGACCGCCGGTCGCTGGCACTACGTCGGCATGCCGGTCAGCCTCGGGTTCGGCCGTGATGCCGACGTCGAGGCCGTGCGCTTCTCCGGGGATGCCCCCGACTGGTCGACGATCGAACCGACCACGGTGGAGCTGTTCTATCCGGGCACGATCGCGTGGGACTACCTGACCAACCCTGAGGAGCACGCTGGTGCCGGCGCCATCGGCGCGAACGCGTCGTTCGCGTCCGCGCACGACGTCGAGGACATGGCCTACTACGCGCTGGAGAGCGAGTTCCGCTCGGAGATCATCTCCCAGTGGTACCTGACCGGGGCCGTGTGGATCCTGTTCATCATCGCTTCTTCCGTGGCGGTCGTCCGACTCACCCGAACATCCCGCGCCACCGTCCGGACCGATCAGGAGAACCGCTGATGCCTCCCGCCTTCCATGCCATCGTCGTCAGTCTGGTCACCGGACTGTTCTTCTTCACCATGATCGCGGTCTTCGCCCGCTACGCCCTCGCGTGGCGCGGCGACGCCACGAACTCCCGGCTCGCGGTCGCCGCCGACCAGGGTGCCCTGTGGGCGGCCAGCATCGGGTCGGTGTTCATCCTGGCCGCGGTCGTCACCGGTTTCGCCATCTGGGCGCCGTCCGCGGCGATCAACAGCCCGGTGATGCGCAACAAGATCCTCACCGCGGTCCTGCTGCTCGTGACCTACGGCATCTTCGTCGCCATCCGCCTGTACGCCGGTGAACGTCTCTGGCTCAACCGGCCGCTCGCGACCTTCCAGGTGCTGGTCGCGATCGCGGGCTTCCACTGGTCGATGGTCACCAACTCGATCGGCGGGGACATCGCCGGCATCCCGTCCGGCTACGAGACGATCGTCGCCCTGTCCGGAGTGGAGACGCGGTTCACCTACTACCTGCCGACCTGGGTCCTGGCCGTGATCGCGGTGCTGTCCATCGCGATGCTCGCGCTGGCGTTCACGGATCGCACCCCGGATGCAGAGGAGGAACCGGTCCCGGCTGGTCGGGACGCCTGACGCAACCACGTCGTCATCGCAGGCGAGCGGGCGGACCCACCCGGGCCGCCCGCTCGCGGTGTTGCGGGGCGGTGCTCCGTGGAGCGCCTGTCCGGTCGATCTTGGGGTTTCGGGTCTTGCTCGGGGAGGCACTCGATGGCGCAGCCATAGAGGCGGTCACAAGCTCTCTCTGACAGAGGGGAAAGGTCGTCGCGCGTGTGATCCGCAGTGGCTGCGGGGGCTGCTTCCGACGCTCGGACCCGCCCGCAAGTACGACCGGCTTACCGCCGCAGGCCGCACGTCCGGGCAGGATCGGCACGAGGTGTTCGCGCATCCCGAGCAGTACGCCGAGGCATTGGCCGATGCCCAGCGTGACATGCTGCCGGCGTGACCGATGAGGTTCACGCGCGGCGATCCTGGCCGGTGTGGCCCTGCTCGGTGTCTGCTGGCTGCGGGCCTGGCGTCTTCGGTACCCGCTGAAGCGACCGACGGGCACCGTCTCCGGCGACACGCACACGTGATCGGGCGGCGGCGCCGGGAACGGTGCGGTGCAGCAGGTGTCGTACGCTCGCCGACGGTGCCGGGCCCGGCCCGCGCCGAGCGATCCGAGCCCGACCCGAACGCCGCCGCGCTCCCCGATCGACGATGCCAGCGCGACCCGAACGACGAGGACCGACGTGGAGCACCAGCTGACGACCCTGCCATCCGGTGTCACGGTCGTGACCGAGCCGATGCCCGCGGTCCGGTCGGTCACCCTCGGCATGTGGGTGGCGGTCGGCTCCCGGGACGAGTCGTCCGAGCAGTTCGGCTGCTCGCACTTCCTCGAACACCTGCTGTTCAAGGGCACCTCCACCCGCTCGGCGTTGCAGATCGCCGAGTCGCTCGACGCGGTCGGCGGCGAGATGAACGCGTTCACCTCCAAGGAGCTGACCTGCTTCTACGCGCGTGTGCTGGACGACGACCTGCCGTTGGCCTTCGAGGTGCTCGCCGACATGATCGTCGACGCGCGCAACAGCGCGGCCGACGTCGAGGCCGAGCGCCAGGTGGTGCTCTCCGAGATCGACATCCACCTCGACACGCCCGACGACCTCGTGCACTCGGAGTTCGCCGAGTTGCGGTTCGGTGACCACCCGCTGGCGCTCGAGACGCTCGGCAGCGTCGACTCGATCACCGGGATGGACCGTGACACCATCCACGACTACTACCTCGACCGCTATCGCCCGGAACAGCTGATCATCGCCGCGGCCGGTGCGGTCGACCACGACACGGTCGTCAAGCTGGCCGACGAACTGCTCGGTGACCTCGGTCGGCCCGGCGGTGCCCGGGCGCCCCGCACCGCGCCCGGCGGCATCGCGACCCCGTCGTTGCGGGTCCGGCACCGACCGACCGAACAGGCGCACGTGCTGCTCGGCAACGACGGGGTGGCCGCCGACGACCCGGACCGTTGGCCGTTGCGCGTGCTCAACGTCCTGCTCGGCGGTGGCATGTCGTCGCGGCTGTTCCAGGAGATCCGTGAGACCCGGGGGTTGGCCTACACCACCTTCAGCTACGGCTCCTCGTATGCCGACGGTGGGTACACCGCGTCGTACGTGGGCACGTCGCCCGGCAAGCTCGACGAGACGCTCAAGGTGCTGCGTGGCGAGCTCGACCGGGTCGCCGACGACGTCACCGACGCCGAGGTGCAGCGCGCCAAGGGGGCGCTGGCGGGCGGCACCGTGCTCGGGCTGGAGGACACCGGCTCACGCATGTCGCGCATCGGCAAGCAGGTCGCGATGGGTGTGCCGATCGTCACCGTCGACGATGCGCTCGAGCGCATCGCCGCGGTCGAGCTCGACGCGGTGCGCGCCGTGGCCGACCGGCTGCTGCGCGGACCGCGGGTGATGGCGGTGGTCGGCCCCTACACCCCGCAGGAAGCCGACCGCTTCGAGCCGATCATCGCCTGACACCGGTCCGGCCGTGTCGAGCAGGGAACACCGGTGCGCGGGGCGCGGACCCGTCAGGGCGTGCCCGTCGGGAGCGTGGACCATTAGGCTCGCGCCGCAGCATGCGGGCGGGTGGACGTCCGACGGGTGCGAGGCAGGTGCGAAGGAGCGTCGTTGACACGCGTGGGTGTGGTCGGGGCCGGGGGCCGTATGGGCCTCGCGGCCTGCCGCGCCATCGCAGCCAGTGACGACCTCGAGCTGGTCGCCGCCATCGGTCGCTCGGACGCCGGGCGGAGCCTGGCGGAGACGGCCGGGATCGACGGACCCGCCGGCACACTGACGGTGGCCGACGACCTCGACGCGCTGTTCGAGGCCGACGTCGAGGTGGCGGTGGAGCTGACCGGGCCCGCGACGGTCGGCACCCACCTGCTGCGCCTGCTGGAACACGACGTGCACGCCGTGGTCGGCGCGACCGGCTGGAGCGACGACGAACTCGAACGCGCCCGTCGGCTGGCCGCCGGGGGACGGGCGAACGCCCTGCTCGCCCCGAACTTCGCCATCGGCGCGGTCCTGCTGATGCGCTTCGCCGCCGATGCGGCCCGGCACCTGCCGGATGTCGAGATCATCGAACTGCACCACGACGGCAAGCTCGATGCGCCCTCCGGGACCGCCCTGCGGACCGCCGAGCTGATCGACGACGCCCGGCCCACCACGCCCGACGTCGTCGGTGGTGACGAGCGTCACCCCGGTGCCCGCGGCGTCACGCATCACGGGGTCCCGGTCCACAGCGTGCGGCTGCCCGGGCTCGTCGCGCATCAGGAGGTCGTGTTCGGCGGCCAGGGACAGACCCTGCGGATCCGGCACGACTCGATCGACCGCAGCTCGTTCATGCCCGGGATCCTGCTCGCCTGCCGCGAGGTGCCCGACCTCGACGGGCTGGTCATCGGGCTCGAACACATCCTCTGAGCCGGACCGCACCCCAACCCAACCTCGACGCCACCGACCGACGATCCCAGGAGCCGACCCGTGCGCACCGTCGCCAGCTACCACCTCAAGGGTGGGGTGGGCAAGACCACCTCGGCGATCGCCGTCGCCGTCCAGTCGGCGACCAAGGGGCATCGGACGCTGCTGTGGGATCTCGATCCGCTGGGGGCCGCGACCCGACTGGCTGGCGCGACGCGTGCGGAGGAGGGCCGCGGCTGGCTCGGCGGACCGCAACTCGATCTCGACCGTGTGCTCGAACCCACCAGCCAGGAGCAGCTGTCGGTCCTGCCCGCCGCCCGCGCCCTGCGGCGTGTCGATCGTGACCCGGCGACCGAGGACACCGCGCGGCGGCGACTCGGTGCCGTGCTCGAGGCCGCGGCAACGCGTTTCGATGTCCTCATCGTCGACTGCCCGCCGGCCGTGTCCGCACTCACGCCGCCCTTGCTCGAGGCGGCCCACATCGTGCTGGCCCCGCTGACGGCCGGTCCGCTGGCGTGGTCGGCCTACGCCGACCTCGCCGAGGAGGTCGAAGCCGTCGCCGACGGGGCGCAGGACCGGTTGCTCGCGTTCCTGACGATGGTCGATCGCCGCAAGGGCCTGCACCGCGATCTCGTGGAGGACCTCGAGGACACCCCGGACGGGTTCAGCGCGATCCAGGTGCCGACCGACAGTTCGGTCGAACGGATGGCGCTCGATGCGGACCCCTTCCGGGCGGTCCGCAGTGGCCGCGCGGCCCAGGCCTACGCCCTGCTCACCGACGAGATCCTGGCACTCGCCGCGCGGCGCTGACCGGCGCTGCGCGTCAGGCCGTTCCCTGGTGGTCGAGCGTGAAGCGGTCGAGGTCCCGGGCGACGTCGATGCGGAGCTCGGGCGCAGCCGCCCGGGCCTCGGCGACGTGGCCGTCGAGCGTCGGGTAGCGCTGGGAGAAGTGGGTGAGGATCACCCGCCCGGCTCCCGCCTCGGCACCGAGCCGGGCCGCCTGGCCGGCGGTCAGATGGCCCGCCTCGGCGGCCAGTTCCCGTTCGCTGTCGAGGAAGGTCGCCTCGACGATCAGCACGTCGACGTCGGCGGCGAGCTCCACCGCGCCCGCGCACCAGCGCGTGTCCATCACGAAGGCGATCCGGACCGGCCGCGCCGGTGTGCTGACCTCGTCCACGGTGACGGTGCGCCCGTCGACATCGAGGTGGCCCGTCGCCAGCAGCCGGGCGCGATCCGGGCCGTGCACCCCGGCGGCCGCGGCGCGAACCGGGTCGAGCGTGCGGGCCGGATGCGTCTCGAGGCGGTAGCCGAGCGTGGGCAGCGCATGCACCAGTGGCGCGGCCCGCAGCCGCCACGGGCCGCGATCGGCGAGTTCCCCCGGTGCGCTCGGATGCAGTCGTACCTCGACGTTGTCCTGGTAGGCGCTGGCCTCACGCAGGCGTCGGATGAAGGGATCGGCCGCGGCGGGGTAGTGGACGTCGACCGCGTGGGACACCTCATCGAGCGCCATGCGTTGCAGCACGCCCGGCAGGCCCAGGCAGTGGTCACCATGGGCGTGGGTGATGCAGATCTGGTGGATCCGCGAGACGGGCACACCGGCCAGGGTGAGCTGACGCTGGGTGCCCTCACCGGGGTCGAACAGCGTGCCGTGCCCGTCGAACTGCAGCATCGTCGCGTGGTGGGCACGATCCCGGGTGGGCACCTGGCTCGCGGTCCCGAGGGTGATGATGCCGCGGCCGGACACGCTCGCTCCTCGTCGGTGTGGCGACGCTACCCAGTCGTCGGACCGCCGCCGGGAGCCGGCCCGCCGGTCCCTCGTGCGTCACGACCAGCCGGTACGGTCGCGGGGCAGCCGAACGTCGGCTGCCCATCGATGTACATGGCGTTGGTACGTCAGGCCCGTGGGTCAGGGGACCGTCGCGTTCCCGCGCCCGTTCAGGCCGCGGGAGGTCGTGCACGTGAGCGAACAGGACCGCTACCTCGACGCGCTCCGGCGTTTCAGCAGTGATCTGCGCATGGCACAGCAGGTCTTCGACTCGATGGAGCAGCGCGGTGTCGAGCCGGTCGCCGGCCACTGGAAGCTGCTGCTCGAGGCCCACTTCTCGGCCCGTGATCTGGCCGGTGCGCGTGAGGTGGTCGCGCGGATGGCTGCCGCCGGGATCGAACCCGATCCGAGCATCCGCTGGCAGCTCGCCGTCGCGACCGCCCGGGCCGGTGACACCACCGCGGCCCTGGAGGCGCTCGACAGCCTGCACCAGCAGGGCCTCGAACCCGACGCCGGCAACGCACCCGCGGTGCTGTCGATCTACCTCGCCGCCGGCCGGTTCCCGGCCGCCCGGGCCGTGCTGCGCCAGATGGCCCAACGGGGTCAGGCGGCCAGTGATCAGGACTACGCCCGGATGCTCGACGACTGTCTGCAGCGTCGGGCGATCAAGGACTCCCGCACCGTCATCGACCTGATGCTCCAGGTCGGTCGGCAGCCCAGCCCCGCGACGGCGACCGAGCTCGTGGCCATGATCGCCCGGGCCGGTCACACCGATCGCGCCCTGGAGTTGCTCGAACGGCTGCGCGAGGGCGGCGTCCCCCTGCCGGGCGACGTGCACAACGAACTGCTGCTCGCCCACGCGAAGGCCGGCGATGCGGCCGCGGCGGAGGCGGCGCTGGACGCCATGCGCGCCGACGGTACGGAGCCGACGAGCTTCCACGTCAATGCGGTGCTCGAGGCCCGGATCGGTGGCGGGGACGCGGACGCGGCCTGGGCCACCGCCATGGGGCTGACCGCCGCCGGACGGATCCCGACGGGGGCCAACCTCGAGGGGCTGATCGACGTTTCCCTGGCCGCGGGTCGCCTGCCCGCCGCCAGCGGCGTCCTCGACTGGATGCTGATGCTCGGCGTGCCGGTGCCGCCGCAGAAGGCCGCCGACGTGATCGGACGGCACCTGAAGGCCGGTGAGCTCGATCTGTCGCTGAAGCTGTTCGAGGAACTCACCGCCCGCGGTGTTCCCGCCGATCGCCGCCTCGCCCGCGACCTGGTCGAGCGGCTGGTCCGCGCCAAGCGGCTCGATGAGGCCATGGCGCTGCTCGAGCGTCTGCGCGCCGCCGGGACCCTCACGCACGGCCGCCACTACGGGTCGCTGTTGCAGGCGCTCGTGGCGGCGAAGCGGGCCGACGATGCCATCGCACTGCTGCGCCACATGCTGGCCAAGAAGGTGGCTCCCGCCTCGGCGGATGCCTCGTCGCTGGTCGGTGGGCTGATCCGGGCCGGCAAGCTCGACCCGGCGCACGAACTGGTCGGTGCGTTGCAGGACGGTGGCGTCAGCGTGGACGAGCCGACCTACCGCGACCTGATGTGGGCGTACGCCCGCAAGGGCCGTCACGAGCCGGCCAAGGCCGTGTTCGACCGGTTGGTCGCCGCCGGCATCACCCCCGACGAACGGCACCAGAAGGCGCTGGAGTGGGCGTCGGGTGAGACCAGGCGCCGGCTGCCCGAGGACGGTCCCGATGGGGCTGGTGCGGACACCGAGGAGCCGGCGGGTGCTGGCGCGGACGGTGCGGAGCCGGCGGCGAGCCCGCCACCGGTGACCTCCGATCCGGCCGGGAGCACGCCATCGGCGGCGACCCCGCCACCGGCGACCCCCGATCCCGACGAGACGCCCCCGCCGGCCGCCACCCCGCCGCCGGCACCGGCCGAACCCGTCGCGACCCCGCCGCCGGCCGCTGCATCACCGGCGCCGACCCCGCCGGCCGCGCCCGCTTCGACCCCGGCGGCAACCGAATCGGCGGAGGCCTCGGCACCAGCGGCCACCGCCCCCGTGGAGCCGGCGTCGCCACCGCGACGGATCAGCGCGCAACCGGCCGTCGCGACGACGCCGCCGACGCCGCAGGATCGACCGGCTCCGCCGTCCGCGGCCTCCGGGACGGCGAAGGAGGACGGCACCGACGCCGCCGACGCCGCGGACGACGGCACGCCACCGGCGTCCTCGGACTGAGGTCTGTTCGAGCCTCGGACTGATGTCCCACCGAGGCTCGCGCCCCGCCGGCCGGACGTCAGCCGCTGGTCACCAGCTGCGTGCGGGCGAGTTCGGTGTAGAGCCCACCCTGGCGGAGTAGCTCGTCGTGCCGGCCGCGCTCGACGATCCGTCCGTTGTCGATCACCGCGATGATGTCGGCGTCGACCACGGTGGAGAGCCGGTGGGCGATGACGATCGACGTGCGATCCACCAGCGTCTCCTTCAGGGCCGCCTGCACGAGCCGCTCCGACTCCGTGTCGAGGTGGGCGGTGGCCTCGTCGAGCACGACGACCGCCGGATTCTTCAGCAACACCCGCGCGATCGAGACCCGCTGCTTCTCGCCGCCCGACAGCCGGTAGCCACGTTCGCCGACGATGGTTTCGTAGCCGTCGGGCAGGGCCGCGATGACGTCGTGGATGCGCGCCGCCCGGGCCGCGGCGACGAGTTCCGCATCGGACGCGCCGGGCTTCGCGTAGCGCAGATTGGCCGCGATGGAGTCGTGGAACAGGTGGGGGTCCTGGCTCACGACCCCGATGGCGTCGGCGAGCGAGGTCAGGGTCAGTTCACGCACGTCGTGGCCGTCGAGGCTGACCGATCCGTCGGTGACGTCGTACAGGCGCGGCACGAGACTCGACAGGGTCGACTTCCCGGCGCCCGACGGCCCGACGATCGCCAGCATCGTGCCCGGGGGCAGATCCAGTTCGATGTCCTGCAGGATCCAGTCCGACGCGTCGTCGCCGTGCGGGGCACGCGGTCCCTCCAGCGACTCCAGGCTGGAGCCGTCGGCCGCCGGATACCGGAACCAGACGTGGTCGAAGCGCACATGCCCGACCGGATCCGTCAGCTCGCGGGCGTCGGGGGCATCCTCGATGGGCCGGGGGAGGTCGAGCACCTCGAAGACCCGCTCGAAGCTGACCAGTGCGGTCATGAGATCGACGCGGGCGTTGGACAGTTGCGCGAGTGGCCCGTACAGCTGGGTCACGTACAGCCCGAGGGCGACCACGGTGCCGATCTGCACCGCCGGGTTGTCGATCACGATCAGCCCGCCGACGAGGTAGACGAGCGCCGTCGCCAACGACCCGACGAACCCCAGCGCGGCGAACAGCGCGCGGCCCGTCAGCGCCTGCTTGACCCCGATCGCGGCGACCCGCTCGGCCTTGTCGTGGAAGCCGGCGACCTCTCGGTCGACCCGGCCGAACAGCTTGACCAGCAGCGCACCGGCGACGTGGAAGCGCTCGGTCATGACGGTGTTCATCTCCGCGTTGAGCCCCATGGACTCGCGTGAGAGCTTCTGCAGCCGCCGACCGACGATGCGGGCGGGGATGATGAACAGCGGCAGCAGCGCCACGGCGATCAGGGTCACACGCCACTCGAGGGCGAACATGACCACCAGCGTGATGGTCACCCCGATGAGGTTGTCGACGATCCCACCGAGCGTGCCGGTCAGCGCGCGCTGCGCCCCGATCACGTCATTGTTGAGCCGGGTGATCAGTGAGCCGGTCTGGGTGCGGGTGAAGAAGGCGATCGGCATCGTGTGGACGTGCCGGTACAGCAGGGTGCGCAGGTCGAGGATGAGCTCCTCGCCGATCGAGGACGACAGCCAGCGCTCCACCATCGAAACGGCCCCGACGACCAGACCGATGGCGATCAGCCCGACGAACAGGGCGACCAGCCGGCCGATGTTCTCCTCGGGGATGGCGACGTCGATGATGTCGCGGATCAGCAGCGGCGGCAGCGCGGTCACCGCCGACACCAGCACGATCAGGCCCAGGAACGCCGCCAGCCGCTTGCGGTAGGGCCGGGTCAGCCCCCAGGCGCGTGCAGCCACGCGACGGTCGAGCCCACGGGCCTTCAGCTCGTCGGCGTCGCCCATCGGGCGCATCGGCATGCCACCGTGTCCACGCAATCGGTCCTCGTTCGTCCGTGGAGGTCAGGCGTTAGCCTGACGACCGTCGATGTCCAACGTCCGCTCAACGCCACCGGTGAAGCCGGCTGTTCCCCCGCCCGTGTCGCGGGGCCGCAGGGTCGTGTCCGTCCCGTCGCCGCGACACCGGTCCGCGGCGTCGTCCGTGCGGGTCGTACCCGTGACGGTGCCGGTGTGCGGCACCGGCCGATGACGGTCGGCCATGGTCGCCGCCGGGGGTTGATCCTGGCAAGTTCGGTCCTGTTGGTGGTCGTGGCCGACACGGGCCGCAGGATCCGGCGACTTCGCCGTGACGGGGCCCGCATCGCACCACTGGAGCACGCGGTGGACCTACCGGGCCGTTTCCCGCCACGCACGCTGGTGGTCATCGGTGACTCGGCGGCCGCCGGGCACGGGCTGCCGGATGCGGATGCGGCCCTGGCGCGACTGACCGGTCGGCTGCTCGCCGCACACGACGGCCGGGCCACGGCGGTCCGCTGCGCCGCCATCGACGGGGCGACCACCGACGTGGTGCACGCCGACCAGGTCGGGATCGTCGCGGGAGCCGAGGTGGTCCTGATCGGGGTCGGGGTGAACGACGCGCTGGATCCCCGCCGGACGGTCGCCGCGGCGGCGACCGCGCTCGATCGACTGCTGACCGCCGTCCGACACGCCGCCCGACCCGAGGCGCATGTGGTGCTGATGAGCTGTCCGGACCTCAGTCGGGCACCTGGCCTGCCACGATCCGTCCGCCCGTTCGTCGGTTGGCGCTGTCGTCGGCTGGCCGGGGCACAGGCCGAGGTCGCGCGTCGGCACCGGGTGGACGTGCTCGCCGTGCCCGCTGGCGTGCTCGCCCCGGAGCTGTTCGGACCCGACGGGGTGCATCCGGGGGTCGTCGGGCACCGCCGGCTCGCGACCCGCGTGGCGGCGATGGTCACGGGCGAGGTTCCCGCCGCCTGATCGTCCGTCGGGGTGCCCTGGCTGGGGCGATGGCCGACCCACACCGATTAGGCTCGTCCGGCGGAGCCCACCACCATCCCCGAACCCGTCGAGAGTCGCGGTGCCCGAGTTCGAGTCCGACCAGCTGTCCGCCGACGAGCGCGCCCTGCTCAGCGACTTCGTGACCGACCCCGATGGCGACGTCTTCGCGTTGACCGGCCTGCCGGAGGTCGTCAAGGGGGCGCTGTTCGCGCGCTACTCGCGGTTCGGTGGCTCGCTCAAGCGGCTCTTCCTCGACGAGTTCGCCCAGGACCTGATGACCGATGATCCGGCCGCCCGCGCCGAGCAGCTCTACACCCGGATCTTCTCCGAGTACGGCGACGACTCGGTGGCGCAACTCGGCGGTGCCCACGTGGCGCTCGAAGACGTGTCGAACCTGCTCACCAAGCGCATCGAGTGGGGCCGGCTGGCCGCCTACCTCGAACAGTCCACGCGCTACATCCCCTACGACACCAAGCCCGACGGTCGCTACCGCTACCACCGCGATGCGGCGATCATGGCCGGTCCGCACGCCGCCACCTACGAGCGCGAGATGGACGCCATCTTCGACATCTACGCGGCGCTGGTGCCGCGGATGCTCGACTGGGTGCGCACCCGTTGGCCCCAGGACGAGGTGACCTCCGACTTCGTCTACCGCAATGCCACCAAGGCCAAGGCGCTCGATCTCCTCCGTGGCCTGCTGCCCGCGGCGACGACCTCCAATGTCGGCATGTTCGCCTCCGGGCAGTCCTACGAGTCCATGTTGCTGCGTCTGCGGGGCGACGAGCTCGCCGAGGCGCGGCAACTCGGCGACCGGCTTTTGCCCGAGTTGCGCCGGGTGATCCCGTCGTTCCTGACCCGGGTGGACCTGCCCGATCGCGGGGGCGTGTGGTCGGACTACCTCGCCTCGACCCGGGCCGAGACGCGGGCGTTGGCGCGGGAGTTCGTGACCCCGGAGCAGACCTGTGCGGCCGATCTGGTCCAGTTGTCCGACTGGGCACCGCGCGACCCGTTCGACGCCGAGGTGGCGCTGGTCACGGCCGCGCTCTATCCGCACGTGACCATCAGCGAACGGCAGCTCGATGCCGAGGTGCGCCGGTGGGAGCCGCAGCGCCGGGCCGAGGTCCTGGCCGCGTACGTGGGGGAGCGGGTCAACCGTCGGCACAAGCCGGGGCGCGGCTTCGAGCGGGTCTGGTACCGGTTCGACGTGCTGGGTGACTACGGCGGCTTCCGCGATCTGCAGCGCCACCGCATGCTCACCATCGAGTGGCAGGACCTCACCACCGCCCACGGCTACGAGACCCCGCCGGAACTCGTCGAGGCGGGGGTCGACGACCAGTGGCACGAGGCGCTCGAACTGTCCGATGCGCTCTACCGGCTGCTGGCGGTCGACCACCCCGCCGAGGCGCAGTACGCCGTGTGTTTCGCCTACCGGGTCCGCTACGTGATGCAGCTCAACGCCCGCGCCGCGATGCAGATGCTGGAGCTGCGCTCCGGACCGCAGGGCCATCCCCAGTACCGCCGGGTCGTGCAGGAGATGCACCGCCTGATCGCGGAGGTCGCCGGGCACACGATGGTGGCGGACGCGATGCGCCACGTCGATCACGGCGAGGGTGATCTCGAGCGGCTCGAATCCGAACGGGCCGCCGAACGTCGGCGCGCAGCGCGGGCCGGCGACGATGCAGCGTCCGGTCCGGCCGCGTCCGACACGTCGGCGCGGTCGTGAACGAGCGCGTGCGCTCGGTGCTGTTCGGCGTCGGGGTCGGGGTCGGGGCACTGCTGCTGTTGGACCTCGCCCGCATCCTGGCGGCGTCCGTGGACACGGGTGACACCAGCGTGTGGTGGCCGGTCGCGTGCTACCTCGCCGTCGGTCTGGTCGTCGCGATCGGCGTCGTCGCGGGTGGTCGCGACCGTCTGGTCCCGGCGCTCGCCGGCCTGGTCGTGCTGCTGGCCGCGCTGCCGGCGGTGCCGGCCGATGCCCCCGGGTGGCTGCCGCAGCTGCCGCTCGTCCCCGCGACCGTCGCCGCTCAGGCGGTGGCGTTCGCCATGGCCGGTGCGTTCGCCTACGGGGCGGTGCGCGGCGGGCGTCGCTGACCCCGGTGATCGTCGCCGACCCGTGGCCGTCGCCGCCGAAGCCCCGCCCGGGGGGCGTCGGCGCTCAGCGCACCCGGATCGTGATCCGGTCGCGGACGATGGGCGACAGCAGCACACCGTCACCACGGGCGAGATCGACCGTGACCTCGTAGGTGCCCGCATCGAGCTGCAGGGCGAAGCCGACCTCGTCGCAGGGGTCGGCCAGGGTGCACGTCCGGTCGTAGTCGACGTCGACGACCTGACGGTCGGGCGGTTCGACGTCGGTGCGCTCCACGACGACGGCCAGCGCGGCGGCCTGCTCCGGGTCGGTCGGCAGTTCGTCGGCCAGCAGATCGCCCGGACCGATGCTCCCCCCCGTGACCCGTACCTCGACCGGCACCTCGCCCGCGTCGACCGTCGAGCCGTCGCCCGGTGCCGTCACGATCACGGCCGCGTCGTCACTCAGCGGGACGAGATCCGCCGGCGGGTGCAGCGCGATCGTCAACGGGGCGTAGAGCACCACGCCCGACACCAGGGCCAGCGCCACGGTGGCCATGGGCAATGGTGCGGGGAAGCGCACGTCCAACGGGGTCGTCGCGGCGAGCGTCAGGCCGAGTGCGCTGACGACCGCGAGCGGCAGACCCCACCCGACCGCGTCCGAGATCACCGCGTGGGCCAATGCGCCCAGACTGGAGGCGATCGCCGCCGCGGCCAGGGGGACGACCAGGTCGTCCGGGGAGTCGACCGTGACCCGGCCCAGCCCCGCGGCGACGAGGTAGCCGGCGAGCACGATGCCGGCGACCACCGTCATCGCCTGCCAGGTGGACCCCGGGCCGGCGTGGGCGAGCGTCGGCAGCAGCTCGAGGGGCGTCAGGCCCCCCGGCGTCCCCATGATCGTGTCGATCACGCGCCGGAGACGGTGGCCCCGTCGGCGATGTCGAGGCGGACGACCGGAATGTCGAGGCTGCGGACCCGTTCGACCACCGGGACGTGGTCAGGGTGCACGCGGTAGGTCTCGAGCGCCTCCTCGTCGACGAACGCGGACACCAGGCCGGTGACGTGGGGTTCGGTCAGATCCGGTCCGACGTGCAGCTGCGCCACGCAGTCGAGCCGGTCCAACGCCGCGAGGTCGGCGTCCAGGGAGGCGCGCGTGTCCTCGTCGAGGCCACGCATGTCGAAACGGACGATGTGCCAGATCACCAGAGATCTCCTGCGTGTCGTCGGCGGGTGTGCCGGTGTCTGCCCTAGGATAGAGCTGCGACGCAGGCGTCCTCTCACCGTGGCCCATGCCGTCCGGCCCGAGTCCCCGGCCGAGTGGTCGAGCTGGCCCCATGTGACGTGCTCGCACCGAGCCCACCTGCAGTGGGGCGTCGCCGATCGACCGTCGACCAGGAGTTCGCACGCCATCATGAGTATCGATGTGAGCCCCGGTGCCGCGGATGGACAGCCCACGCCTCCCGCCGGACTCGGTCGACTCGTCACGGCCATGATCTCACCGTTCGACGACGCCGGCGGCCTCGACCTCGACGGTGCCCAGCGACTGGCCGACCACCTCGTCACGACCGGAACCGAGACCGTGCTGGTCAACGGCACCACCGGCGAGTCACCGACCCTGCGCGACGAGGAACGCTGGCAGTTGCTGGCCGCCGTGCAGGATGCCGTCGGCGCGCGCGCCGGCGTGATGATGGGCACCGGGTCCAACGACACGCGCGGCACCATCGCCACCACCACCCGCGCAGCCGAGGCCGGCGTCGACGCCGCGCTGGTGGTCACGCCCTACTACAACCGGCCCGACCAGCGCGGCATCCTCGCGCACGTGCAGGCCGTCGCCGACGCGGCCGAACTGCCCATCGTCCTCTACGACATCCCGAGCCGCACCGGCCGGGCCATCGAGGTGGCGACCTACCCGCAGCTCGCGGCCATCGAGCACGTCGTCGGGGTCAAGGACGCCACGGGTGACCTCGGCAAGGCCGCCGACGTGGCCGTCGCCCTCGCCCATGCCGGTCACGACGACTTCGCCGTCTGGTCCGGGGGTGACGAGGTCAACCTGCCACTGCTCGCGCTCGGGGCCGTGGGGGCCATCTCCGTGAGCGCGCATCTCGCCGGCCCGGAACTCGCCGCGATGCTGGCCGCCTTCCCGACCGACCCGGCCCGTGCGCGCGAGCTGCACCTGCGCTGCCTGCCGCTGCACCGGGCACTGTTCGCCGAGCCCTCGCCGGCACCACTCAAAGCCCTTCTGCACGCCAGGGGTCTGCCCGCCGGGCCGGTCCGACTTCCACTCGCCGACGCGTCGAACGAAGCGGTCGCGACCGCTCTGTCCACGCTCGAGACACTCGAGGCCGCACGATGACGAACACACCACCGGTCGAGGTCGCCTTCCTGGGCGGCCTCGGCGAAATCGGCCGCAACATGGCCACCATCAAGATCGACGAGCGCATTGCGATCGTCGACGTCGGGGTGCTGTTCCCGGACGCCGAGCACCTCGGGGTCGACATGATCCTGGCCGACTGGGGGTGGCTGGCCAACCGGGCCGACGACGTCGAGGCGGTCTTCCTCACCCACGGCCACCTCGACCACATCGGTGCGCTGCCGTATCTGCTCCGCGACCTGGAGATCGACGACCTGCCGGTCTACGGCACGCAGCTCACGCTCGCGTTCGTCGAGGCCGTGCTCGAGGAGTGGCCCGACATCCCCCGGCCGGACCTGCGGACGATCGAACCGGGTGACCTGATCGATCAGGGCCCGTTCAACGCCGAGGCCATCCAGGTCAGCCACTCCATCCCCGACGGTGTCGCCTATGCGTTCCGCACGCCGCACGGGATGATCATGCACACCGGCGACTTCAAGCTCGACCAGAGCCCGTTGGACGGACGTCCGACCGACCTCGCGCACTTCGCGCGGCTCGGTGACGAGGGCGTCGACCTGCTGCTCGCCGACTCGACCGGAGCCGAGTCGCCCGGTCACGTCGAACCCGAACGCACCATCGGCGACACGCTGCACAAGTACATCCGCGACGCCGAGGGCCTGGTCGTCGTCGCGTCGTTCGCCTCCCACGTGCACCGCATCCAGCAGGTGCTCGACGCGGCCATGGAGGCGGGCCGTCGGCCGGTGTTCGTCGGCCGGTCGATGGTGCGCAACATGGCCATCGCGGGTGAGCTCGGCTACCTCGACTTCGATGCGTCCAAGGCCGTCGAGCCCAAGGACGTCGAGCGGTTCGACCGCTCGGAGCTGATCGTGGTCTCCACCGGCTCGCAGGGCGAGCCGTTCAGCGCGCTGTCGCTGATGGGCGCCGGCGAACACCGCAGCCTGGACGTCGGTGAGGGCGACCTCATCATCCTCGCCTCCAGTCTGATCCCGGGCAACGAACAGGCCGTGTTCCGCTCCATCAACAACCTCTCACGTCGAGGTTGCACGGTGATCCACAAGGGCGTCGCCCACGTCCACGTCTCGGGCCACGCCAGTCGTGAGGACCTGGTGCTGTTCCACAACATCGTCGAACCGGAGAACTTCGTGCCGGTCCACGGCGAGCACCGCCACCTGCGGGCGCACGCGGAGATCGCGTTGGACACCGGCTGCCTGCCGGAGAAGGTCTTCATCTGCGAGGACGGCAACTCGATCCTGCTCGAGAACGGCCAGGTCACCCGTGGCGAGGGTGTGCCGACCAGTCACGTCTACATCGACGGACTGCTCGACGACGTCGGCCCGGCGCTGTTGCGCGACCGCAAGCGCATCGGTGAGGACGGCATCTGCATCGCCGTGGTCACCATCGACACCCATGCCCGCCAGGTGGCCGGTGACACCGTCATCATGCAGAAGGGCGTGGTGTTCCACGAACAGGCCGACGACATCCTCGAGGCAGCACGCAAGGCCGTCGACGCGGAACTCGACGGGTTGAACGCGGCCAAGTTCGAGGACACCCAGGCGGTCCAGCGCCACGTCGTGCAGGCGCTGGGTCGATTCTGGAAGCAGGAGACCGGCCGCCGGCCCTTCATCCTCCCGGTCGTGCAGGACGTCTGATCCCGGACGGCGGTCGGCGGCGCGTCGGCCATCCCGGCGGCGCGTCCGTACCGAAAGTCGGTTTCGGGCCGCAACGACCACACCCGGTCGATCGGCGACACGACAGGGACGACCATGCGCGGACGACGTACCAGCCCACTGATGCTGGCACTGGCGACGGCGGTGCTGCTCGCCGGCTGCAACGGTGAGGACGTGGAGGAGCTCGAGGCCGAGTTCGAGGAACTCGAGGACGACGCGAACGACCTCGAACCCCTCGACCCGGAGGTCGACCCCGACGAGGACGTCGCCGTGGATGCCGGTGACGCCCCGACAGCCGTCGTGATCCTGGACAACTCCTTCGATCCACCGTCGTTGGCCGTCGATGTCGGCGACACCGTGACCTGGACCCACAACGGCTCGAACCCGCACAACGTGACGGCCGACGAGTTCGAGTCGGGTGGGCTGTCCTCGGGTGACGAGTTCGCGTTCACCTTCGAGGACGAGGGCACCTTCGCGTACCGGTGCACGATCCACCAGGGCATGTCCGCGGAGATCGTCGTCGGCTGACGATGCCGCCCGTCGGAGACGTGCAGCGGATCCTGGCCGCCCGACCGACCGGGCGGCGCGCCCGTGCAGGGGTCAGCCGACCGTGACGGTCGCGACCATCTGACCGTGCAGGGTGCAGACGTAGGTGAACTCGCCGGCGTCGGTGAAGGTGTGGGTGAAGGTCTCGCCCGCACCGAGGTTGTCGGAGACGAAGGATCCGTCCCGGGCCGTGACGTTGTGGGTGATCCGCCCGTCGTGGGTCCAGGTCACGGTGTCGCCGACACCGATCGTGACGGCGTCCGCGTCGAAGAAGAAGTCGTTGATCGAGACCTGGACCTCCTCGACCGTGTCGGGCTCGGCACGACCCGTGTCGCCGGCGTCGCCACCGGCATCGGCGTCCGCGTCGGCGCTCGCATCATCGGTGGTGCCGTCGTCATCGGTGTCCCCCGGTGTGGCGGGATCGGTGTCGGGTGTGGCGAGCCCGGACCTCTCGTCGGCCCCGTCGTCGGACACGTCCGCATCGGTGGCCTGGCCGTTCTCGTCCGGCCCGTTCGGTGAGCAACCGGTGAGGACGAGCGCGGCCAGGGCCACGCCGGTGAGCAGCGCACGCATGTCGGGTTCCTGTCGGTCGTGGACCAGGACGGCCGGTGCGGTCCCCTTGGAACGCACCGGCCGTCACGGGTCCGGGGGTCGGTCAGGCGTCGACGCGCTCGGCGTAGACGATGATGTTGTCGCGGTAGCTGCGCTCGCCCTGGTCGAACACGCCGCCGCAGGTGACCAGGCGCAGTTCCGGACAGTCCGTGCCGCTGTAGACCTTGTCGGTCGGGAACGCGTCCTTGGCGTGCTGTTCCATCTCCCGGACGACGAAGGTGACCTGCTCGCCCGCGTCGTCGAGGACGTGGATCTCATCGCCGACCTCGAGTTCGGTCAGTCGGAAGAACACCGCCGGACCGCTGCGGGAGTCGACGTGGCCGGCGATGACGGCCGGGCCGACGCGGCCGGGTGGGACGCCCGGCTTGAACCAGCCGGTCTGGGCGAAGTCGGTCGGGACCTCCATGGTCCCGTCGTCGTTCAGGCCGAGGTCGATGACGTCGGCGTCGACGTCGATGGCGGGGATGACGATCCGTTCCGGATCGATGCCATTGGGATGGTCGACCTCGCGCTGCCGGTGGTCGTGGCCGCCGCCGTGGTCGTGCGCGCTGGCGAGCCGGGCTGGATCCAACGCCGCGAATCGGGCGAGCGTCTGCTCGGTGGTGAGGCCACCGAGGCCGGCAGGTGCTGACTCGCCGTCGGTGTCGTGGTCGTCATGCTGGTCGGCGTCGTGCTGGTCGGCGTCGTGCTGGTCCTGGTGGGTGGGGTCATGGTCGGGACCGTGGTCAGTGTCCGTGTCGACGGCGTCCGTGGCGGACGCCGCCGGGGTCTGATCGACCCCGGCGGCTGACCGGTCGGCCCCTCCTGAACACGCGACCGCGAACAGCGCGACCACGATGACCCACGCACCACGCGGCGAGCGGGAGCGTGTCATGGGAGGTTCCTTCCGGGTGGGGTGGGCCGGCTCAGCCTCGAGCCGGCCCATGGGTGTCAGGTGTGATGGTCGGTCCTGACTCAGGCGACCTCGTTGCCACGACGACGCAGCGCGGTGGCGGTCCCGAGCGCACCGAGTCCGAGGACACCGGCGGCGAGCAGCCCGGTGTTGGACGAGTCGGTCGCGGTACCACCGGCACCGGTGTCGATGCCACCTGCGGCGACCGCGGTGATCTGGCCACAGGCGGCCGGGATGGTGGCCTCGAGCGGCAGGTCGGGGTCGAGCGAGCTCGGGATGTCGAGCGTGCCGATCTCACCGGAGCCGTCGAGGTCCGCGGCGTGGATCACGACGTGCAGCGTGGAGAGGTTCTCGGCGACCTCGTCGCTGACCTCGAAGGTGCGCTGGTAGTCGATGGTGCCGGAGGTCGGGAAGCGGTCGACGGCCAGTGCGCTGTCCGGGCTGGTGTCGCCCTCGGTGGTCAGCGAGACGGTCACACCGCCGTAGGCGGGCACACCCTCGACGACACTGATGAAGCCGTCGCCGTCGGCGTCGGCCTCGGCGAAGCCGGCGTCGTCCGGGTTGAGCGGACCACAGACGTTGTCGCCGCCGGGCTCACCGTGGAAGTGGATGGCGTGCGGGAACCCGTCGAAGAAGCCCTGGCCGTCGATGGAGACGGTCAGGTCGTTGCCGTCGAGCGACAGGTCGGCGGTCGCGCTGGCACCCGAGCTGTTGGCCTGGGTGACGTTGGCCCGGAACTGCTGGGTGTGGCTGTCGGCGAAGGCGGCGGTCGGCAGCACGAACAGCGCTGCCGTCGCGGCGGTGAGGATCAGGGACTTTCGCATGTGGTTGTGCTCCTGCGTGTCGGTGGGTGGGACGACGCTGGTTCGCCGGACCCCCGCCCGGTGATTGCGGCGTGGGCAGATTGACGGGCGGTCGTCGCACACACCGCACGATCACCCCATCCGCACCAACCGCAGCCCCGAGGTCACCGAACGCGCCCGCTCGACCACGATGTAGTTCCAAATGTGTGGTCAGCGGTTACCCTTCGTTCTCTTCGAGCACGGGCAGGTACACGTGGCGTCCTCCACCCCGACGCGCAAGCAGACCAAGCGCTCGACCAGTGGGTCGAAGGGCTCCGCCACTGCGTCGCGCGCCACCGGGTCGAAGGGCTCCGGGTCGAAGGGCGCCGGGTCGAAGCGCGCCGGGTCGAAGGGCGACGGGGCGAAACGCACGGGGGCGACGGGCACCGGGTCCAAGGGATCGAAGGCGACCGCGAACCGGGGGGCGACGGGCACCGGGTCCAGGGCCACCGACCGGTCCCGCGGCGGTGGGTCGGACTCGTCGGGCTCCGGTGGGGTCACCGGGGCGTTCCGTGAGCATCTCGGTGACCGACGCCGTGACGCCGGGGGACTGGCCCTGGTGGTGATCGGCGTGCTCGCCGGGCTCGGGACCTACGCCGATGCCGCCGGCCCGGTCGGCGACTTCCTCGAAGCGGTCGCACTCGGCCTGTTCGGACTGCTCGGCTTCGCGCTGCCGGTGGTCGTCGCCTGGTTCGGGCTGCTGGTCGTCGTCGGTCGGCCGAGTCCCGAGATCGGTCGCATCGCGGTCGGTTCGGTCGTGCTCGTCATCGGGCTGCTCGGTGCCACCCATCTGCTCGCCGGTGCCCCGGACCCCAGCGAGGGCATGCGCACCCTGTGGTTCGCCGGGGGTCTGGTCGGGTGGCTGGTGGCGACCCCGTTGGCCTGGGCCCTGTCGGTCTGGGGGGCCACGGCCGTGCTGGCCGCCATCATCCTGCTGGGCCTGCTGGTCGTGACCCGGACGCCGTTCAGCGCCGTCGTCGAGGTAATGCGCGGGGTGTTCAGCCGGGACACCGATGACGATGGCGACACGACCGACGACACCACCGAGGTGGCGACGTCCACGTCACGTCGCGCGAAGCGCGCCCCCGGCGACACCGGGGACGAGGCCCACGCCGACGACGGAGACGGAGACGGCACCACGATCCGGGCCACCCTTGCGGCGAAGGCCGCGACCCAACCGCAGCTCGACGGGGTGGATCCGACCGGGGTCGTGACCGCCGACACCGGACCGGGCGGGCCTGCGGAGCGGGACACCGCCGGGGTCCCTGACCCACCGGTCGAGCGGGCACGGGTCCCCGCCGAGAAGGCGCGCAAGAAGGCCGCCAAGGTCAACCCGATCCAGGACTGGGACGACTACCGCCTGCCCTCGCTGGATCTGCTGGCCGCCGGGCGCGCCGTCGGCAAGGAGTCGACCCGGACCATCGAGGCCCAGGTCGCGGCCCTGCAGGAGACCTTCGATCAGTTCGGGATCGACGCGACCGTCGCCCGGCATTCGCGTGGCCCGACCGTCACGCGCTTCGAGATCGAGCTCGGACCCGGCGTGCAGGTCAAGAAGGTGGCCAACATGGGCGACGACATCGCCTATGCACTGGCCGCCCCCGACGTGCGCATCGTCGCGCCCATCCCGGGCAAGTCCGCCATCGGTGTCGAGGTCCCCAACCTGCAGCGTGACCTGATCACGCTCGGCGACATCCTGCGCTCCGATGCGGCGAAGGCCACCGACCATCCGCTGAGCGTGGCGCTGGGTGTGGACATCGCCGGCAACCCGGAGGTCATCAACCTCGCGACGATGCCGCACCTGCTGGTGTCGGGTGCGACCGGATCCGGCAAGTCGGTGACCCTGAACGGGATGATCCACTCGATCATCATGCGCGCCCGCCCCGATCAGGTCCGCATGATCCTGATCGACCCCAAGCGGGTCGAGCTCAACGCCTACCAGGGCGCGCCGCACCTGCTCGCGCCGGTGGTCACCGACCCCCGGCGCGCCGCGGACGCCGTGCAGTGGTGCGTCAAGGAGATGGAGCAGCGCTACGAGTTGCTGGCGCAGCTGGGATTCCGCAACATCGACAGCTACAACGACGCGCTCGATGCCGGCGAGGTGGCCGCGCGCCCGGGCCCCGACGGGCTCGACATCGAGCCGAAGAAGCTGCCCTACATCCTGCTGGTCATCGACGAGTTGGCCGACCTCATGCTCGTCGCCCCCCGCGATGTCGAGGATGCGATCTGCCGGATCGCGCAGATGGCCCGCGCCGTCGGCATCCACATGATCATCGCCACCCAGCGGCCGTCGGTCGACGTGATCACCGGGCTGATCAAGGCCAACATCCCGTCGCGTCTGGCGCTGGCCGTCGCCTCGCAGACCGACTCGCGCACCATCATCGACATGAACGGTGCGGAGAAGCTCGTCGGCAAGGGCGACATGCTGTTCCTGCCTGCCAGCCAGGGCAAACCGTCCCGGCTGCAGGGTTGCTGGGTCACCGAACGCGAGATCACGACCGCGGTCGAATTCTGCCGCGCGCAACGCGAGCCGCAGTTCGAGGAGGTCGTCAAGGAGGGCGAGGCGGCGGAGAAGGCCGACTCGGTCCGTTCCGGTGACGACGACTCTGACGAGGCGCTGCTCCGGCGTGCCGCCGAGCAGGTCGTGGCCAGCGGGCTCGGCTCCACCTCGATGCTGCAGCGCAAGTTGCGGATCGGCTTCGCGCGGGCCGGGCGGCTCATGGACGAGCTCGAGGAGCTCGGTGTGGTCGGGCCCAACGAGGGCTCCAAGGCCCGTGACGTGCTGTGGTCACCCGAGGAGCTCGACGACGCCCGTGAGCGCAACGTGCTCTGAGGGTTCTCGAGGGGCACGCGACGGTCAGCGAGGCACGAGGCTCGCGCCACGCGGCTCTCTCAGCGCCAGCGGAACTCGCCGGTGGCCTGCGGGTTCTGGCCCTTGAGCTGGCGCCGCATCCCGATGAACCCGAAGACGCCCATCGCGATCAGCGATCCGTACAGCAGCAGGCCGACGCGACTGCGGGGCGAGTCCGCCAACGCGGGACGGCCACCCTCATCGGTGGTGGGTGCCGGTTCCGCTTCGTCGACCTCCTCCTCCTGGGCGAGCAGGTCGGCACCGACGGCCTCGTCGAGGTCGGTGGCGAGAGCGGGGCCGGCGACCATCGCGAGCGCGAGCAGCGTGGTTCCGACCAGCAGGCTGAGGGTTCGAGTCATGTTCATGCGCGCAGCGTAGCTGCGGACACCCGTCGATCGGGAACTCCGCGACACGGCCGCACGCGTCGCGCGCAGTGGCGGTCCCACCACCGATCCCGTGTTGGTCCAACGGCCCGACCACCGACGTGCACGCCCTGTCGTGTGGTCCTACGCTGACGTCACACGCACAGCCGTGCGGTTGCGTACTGCCGTCGATGGCTGGCGGCCGGAACGCCGTGCGGCTCCCGTGGCACCGCAGTCAGGTTGCCACGGCCGGTCGACAAGTCTGAGGACGCCGTGAGCACTGGCATCGGAGCGACGCTCCGTGACGCCCGTGAGGCGCAGGGCCGCTCCCTGGAGGACGCGGCCTCGGCGCTGCGTGCGCGCGGGTCCCAGCTCGAGGCGCTCGAGAACGAACAGTTCGACACCTTCGGCGGTGACGTCTACGCCAAGGGTTTCCTCAAGAGCTATGCGCTCGAACTCGGGCTCGACCCGACACCGCTGCTCGACGCCTACCGCCGCGAGATCTCCCACGACGACACCGGGTTGGCGCTCGGCAGCAACGTCAAGACCCCACGGCGGACCCGGTCGGCCCCGCCCGCGTGGATCGCCTGGGTGCTGGCATCCGTGGTGGTGCTCGCCGGCATCGCGCTGCTGGGTGTGTTCAGCGACGGCGGCCGGGCACCCGACCAGGCCAGCCCGAACGAGCCCGATGGTCCGCCGGTGGCACCGGCCGAGCGCGAGGACGAGGACGAGGATCCCGACGACGACACCGGGACCGAGACCGACACCGATGACGACGGTGGGTCGGAGACGGAGCCCGAACCGGAGCCCGAACCTGAGCCCGAGCCCGAGCCGGACGGTGTCGATCTGCTGATCGCCCTCGAGGAGGCCTCGTGGATGCGCGTCATCGTCGACGGCTCGCTGTTCCTCGAACAGACGGTCGAGGCCGGGGAGACGCTCCACTTCGAGGCGGACCAGGAGATCGAGATCAGGTTCGGCAACCCCGGTGGGGTCCGCGTCAACCTCAACGGCGAGGATCTCGGCGCACCCGGTGCGCCCGGTCAACCCGAGACCTTCCGCTACACCGTGGATGGCCAGGAGCAGGCCTGATCGGTGCCGGGGAGCCCCGTCGGCCCCGCCCCGATCATCGTCCGCCACCGTCCGTGCCCCCGTCGACCCCGCACCACGCCCGGAGTGAGAGTGTCCACCATCGTGCCCCCGTCGGATCGTCCGGCTCCGAGCGATCCGGTCGATGACCGTGCCGGAGGCGACACGGCCCAGCGGGTGTCCATCATCACGCTCGGCTGTGGCCGCAACGAGGTGGACTCGGACCAGCTCGCCGGCCTGTTCCACCGCGACGGCGCGATCATCGTCGACGACCCGCAGACCGCCGATGTCGTGCTGGTCAACACCTGCACGTTCATCGCGCCGGCCAAGCAGGAATCGGTCGACACCGTGCTCGCCGCGTGCCAACTCAAGGACGACGGCAACGCCCGGGCGGTGCTGATCGTCGGATGCATGGCGCAGCGCTACCCCGACGAGCTCGCCGACTCGATCCCGGAGGCCGACGCGATCGTCGGCTTCGACGGCTACAACCGCCTGCCCGCCATCGTGGCCGACGTCCTCGGTGGCCGGGTCACGGACCGGGTCATCGGGGTCGGCGCGGCCCATCCCGGCAGCCGCCCCACCGGTCGGGACCTGCCCCTGATGATCGCGCCGGACGCGAGCGGCAGCACGGACGCGGTCGCCGCCGGTGATGGCACGCCGGACACGTCGAGCGCACCCGGCGCGGGCCCGACGGTGTCGGCCGCCGGGATCCCGACCGACGCCGTCGCCGACGGGGCCGGCCGCCAACGGCTGCTCGGGCTCGACGTCATCGAGCGTCCCCGTGACGACATCGAGGTGGCGACGGCCACCGAACAGGATGCGCTCGACCGGATGCCGGCCACCGGCCCGCGGTTCCCGCTGCGCCACCTCGGCGTCGGCGGCCCCCGGATGCCGTGGTCGTACCTCAAGATCGCCTCCGGCTGTGACCGCGTCTGCACCTTCTGCGCGATTCCGTCCTTCCGGGGGCGCTTCCGTTCGCGACCGCTCGACGAGATCGTCGCCGAAGCCGCCTGGCTCGGTGACCAGGGGGTGCGGGAGCTTGTGCTCGTCAGCGAGAACACCACCTCGTTCGGCAAGGACCTGCCCGGTGGCCGTGGCGCGCAGGTCCGGCTGCTCGAACAGCTCGGCGAACTCGACGCCATCGAACGCATCCGGCTGATGTACCTGCAGCCCGCGGAACTGACCGGTGAGCTGCTCGAGGCCATGACCGCCCATCCCAAGGTCGCGAGCTACTTCGATCTGTCGTTGCAGCACGTGTCCGGGCCGGTCGTGTCGCGTATGGCCCGCTCGGGGGACCACGAGCGCTTCGGGGAGCTCATCGACCGCTGCCGCGAACTCGACCCGGACGCGGTGTTCCGCTCCAACTTCATCCTCGGGTTCCCGGGGGAGACCGAGACGGACGTCGACCGACTCGAACAGTTCCTGGTCGATCACCGCCTCGACTGGGTCGGGCTCTTCCCGTTCTCGCGTGAGGACGGCACGCCCTTCGACCACCTGCCCGACCAGGTGCCCGGTGACGTCGCCCACGACCGGGTGCAGCGCATCGCCGACGTGCAGGAACGGCTGGCCGACGAGTCCGCCCGGGCGTTCGTGGGTCGCGACCTCGAGGTGCTGGTCGACGGCCAGGACGACACCAGCGGTGCGCTGCTCACCGTCGGGCGGTCGTATCGCGAGGCCCCGGACACCGACGGGGAGATCGAGCTGGTCGCCCCGGACGGGTCGCCGGCCGATCTGCCCGCCGGTCGGGTCGTCACCGCCCGGGTCGTGGACGCCGTCGGCGTCGACCTGATCGCCCGGGTCGACGTCGAGCACGCCGGCGACGGGTTGCGTGCGGGTGTCGGCCGTGGCTGAGCCCGGCGGTGATGCCGGCCCCGACGGCCGTGGTGGGCCCGTCGGCGGTGGTGGGCCCGATGGCGATGGTCACCCCGACGATGCCGACGAGGTGACTGACACCCCGGAGTCGATCGACCTGGCCGCGCTGCGGGCCGAGCCGCACTGGTTCAACCTCGCCAACCTGCTGACCTTCCTGCGGGCGCTGCTGGTCCCGGTCATCCTGTGGTTGCTGCTCGCCGACGACCCGACCGGCCGCTGGTGGGCGTTCGGCATCTTCGTGTTCGCCGCCTGGACCGACTCCATCGACGGCTGGGTCGCCCGGCGCTACAACGGGGTGACACGGTGGGGGCAACTCGCCGACCCGATCGCCGACAAGCTGCTCATCATCGGCTCGCTCGCGTCGCTGGCCTTCATCGGTGAACTGCCCTGGTGGGCCGTCAACGTGATCGTCGTGCGTGAGGTCGCCGTCACCGTGCTCCGCCTGCGGCTCGTGCGCCGCCTGGGGCTCGTCATGCCGGCGAGCGTGTGGGGCAAGATCAAGACGCTGTCGCAGGTCGTCGCGGTCGCCGCCTTCCTGCTGCCCGCCGGCGGCAGCACCGTCCCGCAACGGCTGCTCGACGTGGCGGTCGCGCTGACCGTGTGGTCGGGTATCGAGTACGCCTTCCGGGCCGGTCGCCTCGCCCGCGGGGCGCGCGGCCGTCCGTCGGACGGCCCGTCGAGGGACGGGGCGAGCAACGGGGCGACGACTGAGGAGCTCGAACGATGACCGTCACGCTCGGACCCGCCACCGACGGCCCGCCACTCGAACCCGCGGGCGTGCCGCCGCGGGCGGCGGTGCTGTCGGTCGGCAGCGAACTGTTGCTCGGTGACCTGACCGACACCAACGCCACCTGGATCAGCCAGCGGCTCAAGGAGTACGGCGTCGAGGTCATCCACCACCTCGCCGTCCGCGACGACCTCGACGAGTTCGTGGCCGCGCTGCACTGGCTGGCCGAACGGGTCCACCTGATCATCATCGGTGGCGGGCTCGGTCCGACCGTCGACGACCTGACCCGGGAGGCCGTCGCCGCGGCCGCGGGGGTCGAACTCGAGACCCACCCCGATCTCGAGGAGCAGATCGCGGCGCTGTTCGCGCGCATGAACCGGCCGATGGCCGCGGCCAACCTCAAGCAGGCCCGCATCCCCGTCGGGGCCGATCCATTCCCACCCGCCGGCACCGCCCCGGCGTTCGCGCTCACCCTCGGCCGTCCGAACGCGACCCGGATCGTGGCGCTGCCGGGGGTGCCGTGGGAGCTCAAGCAGCTGTGGGCCGAGCACGTCGCCGCCGAGGTGGCGAACATCGCGGGCAAGCGCGTCACCGTGACGCGCGTACTGCACGTCGTCGGTCGCGGCGAGTCCGACGTCGCCGAGATCGTCGAACCGATCGCCGACGCCCGTGACGACGTCACCCTGGCCTTCCTCGCCAAGTCCTCCGAGATCGAGGTCCGCCTGACCGTGTCCGCCGACGACCGGCCCGCGGCACTGTCGGCGTCCCAACCGATCGTCGAGCAGGTCGCCGCGGCGCTCGACGGTGCCGTGGCGGGGGTCGACGACGAGTCGCTTGAACAGGTCGTGCTGCGCCTGCTCACCGACGCCGGCCAGACCGTCGCCACCGCGGAGTCCGCGACCGCCGGTGACATCACCGCCCGGCTCGGTCGCGTCCCCGGTGCGTCGTCCGCGCTGCTCGGCGGGGCGGTGGTCTATGCGGCCGACGCCAAGCACGCGCTGCTCGACGTGCCCACGGAGCTCCTCGCGGAACACGGTGCGGTCAGCGGGCCGGTCACCGAGGCGCTGGCCCGCAATGCCCGCACCCGGACGGGTGCGGACTGGGCCCTGGCCGTGACCGGGGTCGCCGGGCCCGGCACCGTCGACGACCTGCCCGTCGGCTCCTGCTTCTGGGCCCTGGCCCACCCCGACGGCGAGGTGGAGGTCCACGGTCACCGGATCCCGGGAGACCGGGTCGCGGTGATCGCCCGGCTGGGGACCGCGGCGCTGGATCTGCTGCGGCGCCGGCTGTCGGGGACCTGATCGCTCCCGTCGCGCGTCGCTTCGTGGGCATCGAGGTGCCCGCGCCCGTGCGCTCGGCGCTGGTGGCGGCCCTGCACGGGGCCGAGGGGGACCTGACCGGACTGCGTCGCACCGATCCGGCCGGCTGGCATGTGACCCTCGCGTTCGTCGGGCCGTTGCCCGACGACCGCGTGCCGGCGCTGCGGGACGCGGTGGCCGCGGCCGTCGCGGGTGAGCTCGCCACGGCCGGCGAGCGCGCCGCGGCTGCTGCTGGGCGTCGTCCCGCCGAGCTGCAGATCGACGGTGCCGGCCGGTTCGGCTCACAGGTGCTGTTCTACGCCGTCACCGACGAGCCCGCCGGTGCCCTGGCCCGACTCGGTGAGGGGATCCAGCTCGCCATCGAACGGTCCGGTCTGCCCGTGGACCGGCGGGCTGTGCGACCCCATCTCACCGTGGCGCGCGGACGGCGATCCCGCCCGGTGACCGACGACGACGTCCGGGCGCTGCGGGCGACGGTGTCCGGGCAGCCACCCGTGCGATGGCGGACCGAAGCGGTGGCCCTGTACCGGGCCGTGGACCGCGATGGACCCGCCCGCTACGAGGTCGAGGTGTCGGTGCCGCTGTCGGGTGACTGAGTCGCCTGCGGCTCACCCGGCGCGTCGGCCGACGCGGCCGCTGGCGCGGCGGCCGGCTGGTCCCGGGCGACCGCGGGTGGCAGCGGGGCGTCCTCGGCACGGAGTCGGCCCAGGATCTCCCACACCCGATCGAACACGCGCATCGCCTGCTGGGCGTCGTACAGCGCCCCGTGCGCCTGGTCCTTGTCGTGGGGGATCCCGAGCGCCGCACAGGTCTTGGCGAGGCTGCGCGGTGCCTCCGGGCCGGCGGCGATCAGCGGCAGCGCGAGGGTCTCGACATCCAGCAGGTGGTGGTCCCAGGTCGGTTCGAGCTCGAGCTTGCGGCACATCTGCTCGAGGTGCTTCGCATCGAAGTCCGGGACCGCGCCGACCAGGACGGCGTCCCGAGCGTCCTCGAGCAGCACCGTCAGCCACTCGCTGGCGGGTGTCTTCGGTTGAGGGGCGATCTTCTCGTCGTAGTGGGTCAGCACCAGCGCGTCCGCGTCCGCGCCGTCGGTCGTGTGCGTCGGGAAGTAGCGCCGCTCGACCTCGCGGCCATCCTCGAAACGCACGATCCAGGAGACCTCGGTGAGCTCGTGACGGGCGTGGTCCAGGCCCGTCGCCTCCGTGTCGATGAACACGAACCGGGTCCCCTTGCGCCGTCGCCGGGACACCGCATTGCCGCTGGTGGGCATCGAGGTACCGCCGGCGTCGCCGTTCGGGGCCTGCCCGTCGGTGGCGGCGTCCTCGCCGCTGGTGGGGGCATCGCTCGCGGAGGTGGTCATGATCGTCCTTCTCGGGGAGGGGCAACCTAGTGGTGGGGCCCCGGGGCCGGCCACGCCGAGCCGCCCGGGTGGCGGCGGGTCGCGCCCCGCACGACACGCGAGTGCCCCGGCACGAGTGAGCCCCCGGCACGAGTGAGCCCCCGGGTGGTGGGACCCGGGGGCTCGGGGGCGACGTGGCGGAAGACGCCGACCCGGGGGACCGGCGATGTGGTGGGCATCGCGGTCCGCGTGGAGCTGATGTGTGGGACGGGGAGAGTCGTCCCCAACCGCTCGAGTGCGAACCTAGGCACCGGCCCGCAACATCCGGTGACGTCGAGGTGACCGGCAGGTGGCCATCGCCGAACGGCTCGACCCGGATCCTCGCGTCCGAACGCGCGTTCGGGTAGCGTCGGCACCGCCGGCAGCACCCGTCGGGTTCGTCGTCCACAGGCGGCCCACGACCCGCGGCCGCCTCGTCACACCCAGCCCGTAGGGTGCCGACACACTCGACGCGTACGACGCCCCGGAGATGATCGTGGACAAGGACAAGGCTCTCGACCTCGCACTGGCCAACATCGAGAAGCAGTTCGGCAAGGGCTCGCTGATGAAGCTCGGTGACGCTGCCGCGGTGCAGGTCCCGGCCATCCCCAGTGGGGCGTTGTCCCTCGACATCGCCCTCGGCATCGGCGGCCTGCCCCGCGGTCGCGTGGTGGAGATCTACGGCCCCGAGAGCAGCGGCAAGTGCCTGGTCGCCGGGACGTACGTCTGGAGCGATCAGGGACTGGAGACGATCGAGGAACTCTTCGAGCGTCTCGGTCAGACGGCGAGTTGCACGTCCCGGGTCACCGACGTCCGGGAGCAGGGCGTCCGGCTCGTGAACGAGGAGGCCCAGCTCGAGACCCTCGGTGGGGTGACCCACAACAACCGTCGTCCGGTCAGTCGTGTCGTGCTGGAGTCGGGACGTTCGGTCACCGCGACGGCGAACCACCCATTGCGGGTTCTGAACGAACGCGGCCGCATCGTGTGGCGCCGGGTGAGCGACATGGAGGCCGGTGACGTCCTCGTCTCGGCGCTGTTCGGTGCCGACGAGGCGGCCAGTGGCAGTCACCTGTCGGAGGACGAAGCGGTCCTGCTCGGCTATCTCGTCGCGGAAGGGACGCTCGGCAGCCACGCCCGCCACGCGGTCGTCTTCACCAACGCCCACGACGACGACGTGTTCGCCGAGTACACGCGTCTGGTGGAACACGTGCTGGATGTGCCGGCGGACCGCATCAGGACCTATGCCGGCAAGGACCACCACATCCACGACACGGCCCTACGGCAGCAACTGGCCGACGACTACGGCCTGGACTTCGTCGGTTCGGCCGACAAGGACATTCCCCACCGGGTGCGTACCGGCGGCGCGAAGGTCCAACGCGCCTTCCTGTCCGCGCTCTACGAGGGTGATGGCTGGATCGAACAGGGCCCCGCCATCGGTCTCACGACGGCATCGGTGATGCTGGCTGAGCAGGTCCAGCTGATGCTGCTGGGCCTGGGTATCCCATCGACGCTGCGTGCGCGTCATCACGATGAGCTCGACCGCGACTATCACACCGTGCTCATCTCGTCGGGTGGCGTGAACCGGTTCCTCGACCAGATCGGTTTTCGGTCGACACGCCGGGCCGCGCAGGTCGCCGCGCACCTGTCGACGGCTGCGGACACGGATCCGGCGTCACGTGCGGAGCACATCCCGAACGTTGCGCTGTTGCTGCGCGACCTTCGCGACGCACTCGGTGGCGACCGGGAACTTGATCGGTTGATCCACGATCTGCAGCGCAGCGATCTGACGGGACGCGAGGACGGGTCCATCGACTGCTCGCCCGCGCGGCTGGTCAAGGTGCTCAAGTGGATCGACGACCAGCACGTTCCGGCCAGTGCCCGACCGCTGATCGCCCAACTCCACGAGCTCGCCGCACGACCCCTGACCTATGAGCGGGTCATCGCGATCGAGGACGCAGGCACGCAGCCCACCTTCGACGTGGTGATGCCGTACACGCACAGCTTCCTCGCCAACGGGGTGCTGTCGCACAACACGACCGTGGCGCTGCACGCGATCGCGGAGGCGCAGAAGCTCGGTGGGATCGCGGCGTTCATCGATGCGGAGCACGCGCTCGATCCGACCTACGCCCGGGCGCTCGGCGTCGACATCAACGAGATGCTGGTCTCCCAGCCCGACACCGGTGAGCAGGCGCTCGAGATCGCCGACATGCTGGTGCGTTCCGCGGCGGTCGACATCATCGTCATCGACTCGGTCGCCGCGCTGACGCCGCGTGCAGAGATCGAGGGCGAGATGGGCGACAGCCACGTCGGCCTGCAGGCCCGGCTGATGTCGCAGGCGCTCCGCAAGCTCTCGGGCTCGCTCAAGCGCTCCAACACCACCGCGGTCTTCATCAACCAGTTGCGCGAAAAAATCGGCGTTATGTTTGGTTCTCCTGAAACAACCCCCGGTGGCCGCGCACTGAAGTTCTACAGCTCCGTGCGCCTCGACGTGCGTCGGATCGAGACGCTCAAGGACGGGACCGACGCGGTCGGTAACCGGGTGCGCGTCAAGGTCGTCAAGAAC
>LFIK01000243.1_pt1 | contig 39593 bp, 36 predicted proteins | sample 643401 | NCBI WGS metagenome assembly LFIK01 (sample SAMN03777447, study PRJNA286221) | soda lake metagenome | biome: soda lake; feature: Kulunda steppe; material: water; isolation source: sample T5-Br brine of Lake Tanatar-5 | place: Russia: Kulunda steppe | collected 2010-07
CCGATCCCGGTCTTCGGCGCCGACCCGGAGCTGGCCGGGCTGCGCCCCGAACCGCGCCCCGCCACACCGCCCGATCCCGAGGACGCGGCGCCCGCCGATATCGACGCCTCGGCCGAGCCGCTGCTGCAGGAGCCCGAGCAGAGCCCCGCCATACCGCCCCCGCCCCCCCGCACCGAGGATCTGGCCGAGGTCGTCGCGGCAGACCCCTTTGCCGATGCCAGCCGCCTCGCCGTCGCGGCCACCCCGCGCCCGGCGGGCCGGCCCTCCGGTTTCGCCGAAGTCGTGCGCAGCGCCCGTGAAACGCAGCCCGAAGCCCAACCGGAAGCGCAACCCGACCCCGAACCGAGCGCGCCGGCAGCCGCCCCGACCCAGCCGCAACCGGACATCCCGACACAGGCCACCGTCGCCCAGGCCGCCACCGAGGAAGGCGCCATCAACCTGCGCAACATGACGCTGATCGGGGTGTTCGGGTCATCCGCCAACCGGCGCGCCTTGCTGCGCCTGCCCAATGGCCGGATGGTCCGGGTCCAGCAGGGCGACACCGTCGATGGCGGACGGGTGGCGGCGATCGGCGAGAACCGCGTCCAATACGTCAAGAACGGCCGCAATACCGTGCTGGAAGTCGGCAGCGACGGCTAGTCCATGTCGTAGCCGAGCGCGCGGGCAACGGTGTAGATGTCCTTGTCGCCGCGTCCGCACATGTTCATCACCATCAGGTGATCGCGCGGAAGGTCCGGCGCGATCTTGAACACATGCGCCAGGGCATGACTCGGCTCCAGCGCGGGGATGATGCCTTCCAGTGCGCAGCAGTGCTGAAACGCCTCCAGCGCCTCGTCATCGGTGATCGAGACATACTCCGCCCGCCCGATCTCGTGCAGCCAGGCATGTTCCGGACCGATCCCGGGATAGTCCAGCCCCGCCGAGATCGAATGCCCTTCGAGGATCTGCCCGTCATCGTCCTGCAGCAGATAGGTGCGGTTGCCATGCAGCACCCCGGGGCGCCCGCCCGTCAGGCTGGCGCAATGCTCCATGGCGTCAGTGACGCCCTTGCCGCCGGCCTCCACCCCGATCAGTCGCACCCCGCGGTCATCGAGGAAAGGGTGAAACAGCCCCATCGCGTTGGAGCCGCCGCCGATCGCGGCGACGAGGCTGTCAGGCAGGCGCCCCTCGACCGCCATGATCTGGCTGCGCACCTCCTTGCCGATGATGGACTGGAAATCGCGCACCATGGCGGGATAGGGGTGCGGTCCGGCGACGGTGCCGATGCAGTAGAACGTGTCGCGGACATTCGTCACCCAGTCGCGCAGCGCGTCGTTCATCGCGTCCTTGAGCGTGCCGCGTCCGGAGATCACCGGAATCACCTCGGCGCCCAGCAGCTTCATGCGCACCACATTGGGCTTTTGCCGCTCGGCATCATGGGCGCCCATATAGACGACGCATTGCAGCCCGAACTTGGCACAGACCGTGGCAGTGGCGACGCCATGCTGCCCGGCGCCGGTCTCGGCGATGATCCGCGACTTGCCCATGCGCCGCGCCAGCAGGATCTGGCCGAGCACGTTGTTGATCTTGTGCGCGCCGGTGTGGTTGAGCTCGTCGCGCTTGAGATAGATCCTCGCCCCGCCCAGATGCTCGCTCAGCCGCTCGGCATGGTAAAGCGGGCTGGGCCGACCGACATAATCCTTCCAAAGCGCGTCCATCTGGGTCCAGAAACCGTCGTCGTCGCGCGCACTCTGGTATTCCTGCTCCAGCTCCAGGATGAGCGGCATCAGCGTCTCCGACACGAAGCGGCCGCCGAAATCGCCGAAACGTCCCTTGTCATCCGGGCCGGTCATGAAGCTGTTGATCAGATAATCGGGCATCGCAAACTCCTGCCTGGCCGCGCATTGGTCAGACTTTCACCTAGCGCGCAACGGGCGATGGCGAAAGGCTTTTGCGCGCGACGCTGCGGATTCGCATCGGCACGCCGGAAGGTCAGGCCCCATCGAGCGCGCGCAGAAACGACTGCATCAGCCCTGCATCCTTGACGCCGCGGGCGCGCTCCACCCCGGAGGAGACATCGACCTGGCGCGCGCCGGTCAGCCGCGCGGCCTCACCGACATTCTCGGCAGTCAGCCCGCCGGCCAGCATCCACGGCACCGGCCAACGCCGCCCCGCGATCAGCTGCCAGTCGAAGGCGACGCCGTTGCCGCCGGGCACGGCAGCGCCCGGGATCGGCTTGGCATCCACCAGCAGCTGGTCAGCCACGCCGGCATAGGCCTGCAGCGCAGGCAGATCCTGCGCCGTTGCGACGCCCACGGCCTTCATCACCGGCAGCCCGAAGCGGGCGCGGATCTGCGCGACACGTTCGGGTGATTCGCCGCCGTGAAGCTGCAGCATGTCGAGCGGCACCCGTGCAAGCAGCGCCTCCAGCATCGCGTCATCGGCGTCCACCGTCAGTGCGACCTTGGCCACCCCATCCGGGGCGGCCAGGGCGGCTTCGCGCGCGGCAGCCGGGTCCAGATGGCGCGGCGAGGACGGAAAGAACACGAAGCCGACATAGGCCGCCCCGGCGTCGGCCGCGGCGGCGACGTCGGCCGCGCTGCGCAAGCCGCAGATCTTGGCGCGGAGGGGGCCGGAATGCTTGGTCACGGGTCGGCCTCGGTGATCATGTGCAACCGCGCCGTGCGCCCCGGTTCAGCGCGCTGTCTCGGCGTCATCGATCAGCGCCTCGAGTTCGTCCTTGGGCGCTGCACCGGGCTTTGTCGCCTGCTGGCGCGCCAGTTCGCGTTCGGCGCGTCGCGCCGCGGCCCGGTAGCGATGCTCGCGCAGCCATTCCCAGATGAAACCGATCAGCAGACCGACCACCACCCCGCCGATAATGACGAGAAACAGCGGCAGCCGGATCTCGAAGTTCATGCCGATGAAGGCGGCCAGATCGGGCGGCAGCAGACGCAGGGTGACCAGCGCGTTGTTGGCCAGCGCAACGATGACCAGGGCGACGGCGATCAGGGCCAGGAGCGCGATCTTGATATAACGCAGGAAGGTCACGGCTCAGCCTCCCGGATCGTTGAGGCGCTCGCGCAGGAGCTTTCCGGTCTTGAAGAAGGGCACGTATTTCTCCTCGACCTCGACGGTCTCTCCCGTACGCGGGTTGCGCCCGGTCCGCGCATCGCGCCTCTTGATCGAGAAGGCGCCGAATCCGCGCAGCTCCACCCGCTCGCCGCGCTCCATCGCCGCGATGATCTCCTCGAAGATGGTGTTGACGATGCGCTCGGCATGGCGCTGTTGCAGATGCGGATTTTCATCCGCGATCTTCTGGATCAGTTCCGAACGGATCATCGCGCTTGCTCCCCTTGACCCTCGGCATCCGGCGTTGTCCGACCGGTAATGGCCGCGACTATATGATTTTTTCCGCGCGCCTCAAACAGAAACTGCCCCATGCCGGCGCCGCTGCCGTCATGTGATCCGACGATCCCGGGTCGATGGCGGGTACAAATGCGAACGGCCCCGCCGGGGCGGGGCCGCTGCCGTCGCGAAACGGGGATCAGCTGCGGTCGCCCTTGAGCGCCGCCCCCAGGATATCACCCAGCGAAGCGCCGGATTCGGAGGAGCCGAACTGTTCCACGGCTTCCTTTTCCTCGGCAATCTCGCGCGCCTTGATCGACAGGCCGAGACGACGGGTCTTGGAGTCCACGCTGGTGACGCGGGCATCGACCTTGTCGCCGACCTGGAACCGTTCGGGCCGCTGTTCGGAGCGGTCGCGCGACAGATCGGAGCGCCGGATGAAGGATTTCATCGCGTTATACTCGACCTCGATGCCGCCATCCTCGATCGAGGTGACGGCGACCGTGACCACCGAGCCGCGCTTGACGCCCTCGATCGCCTCGGAGAAGCTGTCATTCTCCATCGCCTTGATCGACAGCGAGATGCGCTCGCGCTCCGGATCGACCTCGGTGACGACGGCCTCGACGGTGTCGCCCTTCTGGTAGTCCTGGATCGCGTCTTCTCCGCGCTGGTCCCAGCTGATATCCGACAGATGCACCATGCCGTCGATATCGCCCTCAAGGCCCACGAACAGCCCGAACTCGGTGATGTTCTTGACCTCGCCCTCGATCTTGGTGCCGACCGGATGGGTTTCGGCGAACTGCTCCCACGGGTTGCGCATGGTCTGCTTGAGACCCAGCGAAACGCGCCGCTTGGAGCTGTCGATGTCGAGCACCATGACCTCGACTTCCTGGCTGGTCGAGATGATCTTGCCGGGATGCACGTTCTTCTTGGTCCAGCTCATCTCGGAGACATGCACGAGCCCCTCGACACCCGGTTCCAGCTCCACGAAGGCGCCGTAATCGGTGATGTTCGTCACGCGCCCGGTATGCACGGTGCCGATCGGGAACTTGGCCGCAACCGAATCCCACGGGTCCGCCTGAAGCTGCTTCATGCCCAGGCTGATGCGGTGGGTTTCCTTGTTGATCTTGATGACCTGCACCTTGACCGTCTCGCCGATCGAGAGGATCTCGGAGGGGTGGTTGACGCGGCGCCAGGCCATGTCGGTGACGTGCAACAGCCCGTCCACACCGCCCAGATCGACGAAGGCGCCGTATTCGGTGATGTTCTTGACCACACCGTCCACATTCTGGCCTTCCGACAGGTTCGCGATGACCTCGGCACGCTGCTCGGCGCGGCTTTCCTCCAGAATGGCACGGCGCGAGACCACGATATTGCCGCGGCGCCGATCCATCTTGAGGATCTGGAAGGGCTGCTTGAGCCCCATCAGCGGGCCGGCATCGCGCACCGGGCGCACATCGACCTGAGAGCCGGGCAGGAACGCGACGGCACCGCCCAGATCGACCGTGAAGCCGCCCTTGACGCGCCCGAAGATTGCGCCCTCGACGCGCTCCTCGTCGGCATAGGCTTTCTCCAGCCGGTCCCAGGCGGCCTCGCGGCGGGCCTTCTCGCGGCTGATGACGGCTTCGCCCTTGGCGTTCTCGACACGGTCCAGATAGACCTCGACCTCGTCGCCCACGCTGATGTCCGGTTGTTCACCGGGATTGGCGAATTCCTTGAGATCGACGCGGCCTTCCATCTTGTAGCCGACATCGATGATGGCCTGGCCCGCCTCCACGGCGATGACCTTGCCCTTGACGACCGACCCTTCGGTCGGGGTGTCGATTTCGAGGCTTTCGTTCAGGAGGGCCTCGAACTCCTCCATGCTTGGCTTAGCGCACATCCAGTCGTTTTCCTTTACAACAGATTTTCCGGCCGCGCGGTTGGCTCCGCCGGTCTTTGGGTTGCGTCGGGGTCCGCAAACAAAACGGGGCCGGCGCTGTCACGCCCGACCCTGCTCGATCCGTTCTTGTATTGCGCGAACCGCTTTCTCGACAGCCGCGTCTATAGACAATTCGGTCGTGTCGAGCAAGAGCGCATCCTGCGCCGGGCGCAGCGGCGCATCCGCGCGAGCGCTGTCGCGGGCATCGCGCTGCGCGAGATCGTCGCGCACCTGATCCTCGGTGATGTCGTGGCCGGCGTCGTGCAGCTCCTGCCAGCGCCGGTGCGCGCGCACCGCATCGCTGGCGGTGACGAACAGCTTTACCTCGGCATCGGGGCAGATCACGGTGCCGATGTCGCGACCGTCGAGCACGGCACCCCCGGCCCGGCGGGCGAAGGCGCGCTGAAAATCCACGAGGGCGCGGCGCACATCCGGCATCGCGGCGACCTCGCTGGCCGCGCGCCCGGCGCCGGCGCTGCGCAGATCGTCCCGCGCCAGATCCGCGCGCTGCAGCTCCTGCGCGGCCTGCAGCGGCGCCATGCCCTCGGCGACCTTCGCCCCGACGGCCCGGTAGAGCAGCCCGGTGTCGAGATGCGCGAAGTCGAAATGCGCGGCCACCGCGCGTGCGAGCGTGCCCTTGCCGGCCGCTGCCGGCCCGTCGATGGCGACGGTAAAACTCATCGCTGTCCTCCGGTTGTGTGCGCGCCGCCGGCACCGCGCAGGCGCCGGCGCGTTCGTGCGTCCGCGGCGATCTGCGGGCGGACCGTCATCACGGCGCTGTCGGGCCGATGCGCGCGCCGATGGCGCGCATGCTGTCGTGAAACCCCGGAAAGCTGGTCGCGATCGGGCTCGCGTCATCCACCGTCACCGGCGCGCGCGTTCCCAGCCCGAGGCACAGGAAGCTCATGGCGATGCGATGATCCAGCCGGCTCTCCACCACCGCCCCGCCCGGCACATCGCCGGGGCGGCCCTGCACGCTCAGGCTGTCGGCGGTCTGCGTCACCTGCACCCCGCAGGCGGCAAGGCCCTGCGCCATCGCGTCGATACGGTCGCTTTCCTTGACACGCAGTTCCTCGATCCCGCGCATGACGGTGGTGCCGTGGGCGGTGGCGGCGAGCGCGGCCAGGATCGGGTATTCGTCGATCATGCGCGCGGCGCGCTCGGGCGGCACCTCGACCCCGCGCAGCGCACCGGCACGCACCCGCAGATCGGCGACCGGCTCGCCGCCCTCGTCGCGGGGATTGGCAAAGGTGATGTCGGCGCCCATCTCGGTCAGGGTTTCATAAAGCCCGTCCCGCGTGGGGTTGCGACTCACGCCCGGCACAGTGATGTCGGAGCCCGCGCAGATCAGCGCGGCACAGACCGCAAAGGCCGCCGAGGACGGATCGCGCGGCACCGACAGCGCTTGCGGTTGCAGCTCGGGCTGGCCGGTCAGGGTGATGACACGGCCTTGCGCCCCGTCTTCCACCGTCAGCGCCGCGCCGAAGCCGGTCAGCATGCGTTCGGTATGATCGCGCGTGGCCACCGCTTCGATCACGACGGTCTCGCCCGGCGCATTCAGCCCGGCCAGCAGCACCGCCGACTTCACCTGCGCCGAGGGCACCGGCACGCTGTAGTGCACCGGAACCGGCGCGGACGCGCCCTGCACCGTCATCGGCAGCCGCCCACCCGCGCGGCCCAGCCAGCGCGCCCCGAACAACCCGAGCGGGTCGGTCACACGGCCCATCGGGCGCGCGGTCAGGCTGGCGTCGCCGGTGAAGGTCACGGTGATGGGGCTCGTTGCCATCGCGCCCATCACCAGGCGCACCCCGGTGCCGGAATTGCCGCAATCAATCACCCTGTCGGGTTCGGCGAAGCCGCCCACCCCGACCCCGTGCACCGACCAGTCCCCGGTGCCGTGGCGCGTGACCTCGGCGCCCATGGCGCGCATCGCAGCGGCAGTGGCGAGCACGTCCTCGGCCTCCAGCAGGCCCTCGATGCGGGTTTCGCCAACGCACAGCGCCCCCAGGATCAGCGCGCGGTGGCTGATGGACTTGTCGCCCGGCGCATCCACAACCCCCGCAAGCGGCCCCGATGCGGAGGCGGTCATCGGGCTGGGGGACACGCTGGCGGACATCGACGGCTCCGAAACAGGGGGTGCGGGCGGCGTGATAGCCCAAGCGCCCCGCCGGGTCCACCGGCATTGTCGCCCCCGTCATCCCCCTTTCGCCGCGCGCGCCAGCGCCCTATAAGCGCCGCGACAGCAGATGCGGAGAGCTCGATGCGCAAGGCCCAGATCAGCCGCAGGACCGCCGAAACCGACATCACGGTTTCGCTCGCGCTCGATGGCGGCGGCACCTACGACAACGCCACCGGGGTGGGGTTCTTCGACCACATGCTCGATCAGCTGGCACGGCACGCGCTGCTCGACCTCGAACTGCGCGCGACGGGCGATCTGCACATAGATGCGCATCACACCGTCGAGGATTGCGGTATCGCGCTGGGTCAGGCGCTGGCGCAGGCGCTGGGCGACAAGCGCGGTATCCGCCGCTACGGCGCCTGCCTTCTGCCCATGGACGACGCGCTGGTCCGCGCGGCGCTCGATCTGTCGGGGCGGCCCTATCTGGACTGGCGCGTGAGCTTCACCGCGCCGCGGATCGGCGATTTCGACACCGAGCTGGTGCGCGAGTTCTTTCAGGCGCTGGCCACGCATGGCGGCATCACGCTGCATGTCGAGGCGCTGCACGGGATCAATGCGCACCACGTCGCCGAGGCGGCCTTCAAGGCCGTGGCGCGCGCCCTGCGCGACGCGCTTGAGCCGGACCCGCGCAAGGGCGATGCCATCCCCTCGACCAAGGGGGCGCTATAGGCCATGCGCACGGTTCTGGTGGATTACGAAAGCGGCAATCTGCATTCGGCGCTCAAGGCGTTCGAGCGCATGGCCGAAGAGACCGGCGCGGGCGAGGTGCAGGTCAGCGCACGGGCCGAGGATGTGGCCGGCGCCGACCGGATCGTGCTGCCCGGCGACGGCGCCTTTCCCGCCTGCCGGCAGGCGCTCGACGCGGTTCCGGGGCTGACCGAGGCGCTGCGCGATGCGGTCGAGCGCCGCGCGGTGCCGTTTCTGGGCATCTGCGTGGGCATGCAGCTGATGGCGTCGCGGGGGCTGGAATACGACTTGACCGAGGGGCTGGGCTGGATCGGCGGCGAGGTGGTGCGCATCGCGCCGCGCGATCCGGCGCTGAAGGTGCCGCATATGGGCTGGAATGATCTGGTCCTCGACCGGGCGCATCCGGTGCTCGACGGGATCGCCACCGGAGATCACGCCTATTTCGTGCATTCCTACCAGTTCCGGCTGACCGACCCGGCGCAGCGCCTGGCCCATGTCGATTACGGCGGCGAGGTCACCGCCATCGTCGGGCGCGACAACATGGTCGGTACCCAGTTCCACCCCGAAAAGAGCCAGCACACCGGGCTGCGCCTGATCGCCAATTTCCTGCGCTGGCGCCCCTGAGGCGGGCGCACAGGCATCGCAGGCGGCCCCGCAACGTCAGGAGACACAGATGATTCTCTACCCCGCCATCGACCTCAAGGACGGGCAATGCGTGCGCCTGTTCAAGGGCGCGATGGAGCAGGCGACGGTGTTCAACGACGATCCGGCCGCGCAGGCGCGCGTCTTTGCCGCCGAGGGCTGCGAATGGCTGCATCTGGTCGATCTGAACGGGGCGTTCGCGGGCCGTCCGGTCAATGCCGACGCAGTTGCGGAGATCCTCGGCGCGGTCGGAATCCCCTGCCAGCTTGGCGGCGGAATCCGCGACATGGCGACGATCGAAAGCTGGCTCGGGCGCGGGGTGGCGCGGGTGATCCTCGGGACGGTCGCGGTCGAACAGCCCGACCTGGTCCGCGCGGCGGCGCGCGCCTTTCCCGGGCAGGTGGCCGTCGGCATCGATGCGCGCGATGGCCGGGTGGCCACGCGCGGCTGGGCCGAGGAGACCGACCAGCAGATGACCGATCTGGCGCGCCGTTTCGAGGATGCCGGCGTGGCCGCGATCATCTACACCGATATCGACCGCGACGGCGCGATGGGCGGGCCGAATGTCGCGGCCACCGCCGCGCTGGCGCGCGCGGTCTCGGTGCCGGTCATCGCCTCGGGCGGGGTCGCCTCGCTGGACGATATCATCGCGCTGCGCGATGCAGGGCCCGTCGCCGGGGCGATCTCGGGGCGCGCGCTCTATGACGGCAAGCTCGATCTGCGCGCCGCGCTTGCGGCCCTGCGCGGCTGACGCCTGCCCCGGCCCCGCACGGCGCGGGCCGGCTGCCGCCCGACCTATTCGGCAGCGGCCGCCTGCGTCGTCAGCGCCTCCAGCGCGGTCTCGATGCGGCCCACGACCGGGTGATCCGCGGCGATGCCGTGGCGTTCCAGCATGCTGACGGGATCTTCATGCGCCAGCCAGACGGCGCCGTCGCTGTCCTCATAGACCAGCACACGAAGCGGCAGCGACAGCCCGGCGAGCGGGTTTTCCTGCAGCGCCGGCGTGCCGACCTCCGGATTGCCGAAGATGACCAGCGTCATCGGCGCCAGATCCTCTCCGATGCTCTCGGCGCCCGCCGAATGGGGGACTTCGGCGAACACTCTCGCCCCGGCCTGCGCGACCGCCCCCGTCAGCCGCTCCACGGTCTGCGGCACCGGATGCGCGCTGGACACACGCTGCGGGTCGGCCACCGCCGGGCCCGCGCTGAACAGCGCGGCGGTCATCGCAAGGGCGGCGGCGCGGGCTCCGGGCCGGGTCTGTGTCATGGCATGACCTCCGTTCGTTCGCGGATGGGGCACGCGCCCCAAGGATGCCCCCGAGGCTGCGCCCTGCCGGGCAAGGGTGCAAGCCCTGCAAGGTCACGCAACCGTGATCTTGTCCCCGACCGAGCGCCTGCCCCCTCACGCCGGCGCCGGAGGGGCGGGCGTTGCCGCCCCGGCGCAGGCCGCGTCCAGCATCGCGAGAAAGTCGTAATCCGCCGCGTAATGGGCGCGCAGATTGTCCAGTGCCTGCGGCGACAGCGCGCGCCCCTGGTCACTGCGATTGACATGCACCGGCGCGCGCCCTTCCAGCGCTTCGGCGCGTGGCGCCAGGCCCAGCGCCTCGAATACCGCGCGCGTATCGGCGTTCAGGTGCTCCTGGCGGATACGCAGCGCCCGTCCCGCCATGATGTCGGCATGCAGGCGTTCGGTGTCGGGAAACCAGGATACATGCAGCTCGCGCAGGTGACGGATCGCCCGCATCGCCGCCCGAGCATCGCGCCGCGTTGCGGGGTCCGGCGCGCTCAGCGCCTCGGCCAGCGCGTTGGGTGTCTCGAAACGCGCGAAGGCGCGCGCCTCGGCCCGGCTCCAGCGGTTCCTGCCGCGATCATCGCGCCGGCGCCGGCGGCTGTGAAAGCCGCTGACGAACCGCGTCGCGGGATCACGTGTGGCAAAGACGAAGCGGCTGCCGCGCGGCAGGTGGGGGTGCTTGAAGTTGTGCCCCAGCGGCACCAGCAGAACCCCGGCCCCGGCAAAACTGCCCGGGTCCTTGATCACCGACTTGACGAAGCTGCCGCCGGTCTTGCCGATATGCAGGAAATAGACGGCCTCGCCCGGCGCCCTCTGGCCGGGGTTCCGGCGGCGGAACCTGCGGGCATAGTCAAGGCGGCGCAACGGAATGAGAAAACGCATGACTCGGTCCCCGATGGCGCGCCCCGCCGGGCGCCGCCTCGCGATACCGCCGCCGGGCGCGCCGGTCAACGCGCCGCGCAGGCTTGAACGCGCCCGCCGCGCGCGGCACAAGGCAGCTGCAGCAGCAGGAGACGACATGCTCAAGACCCGTATCATCCCCTGTCTCGACGTGGCCGATGGCCGCGTCGTGAAGGGCGTCAATTTCGTCGATCTCGTCGATGCCGGCGATCCGGTAGAGGCCGCGATGGCCTATGACGCCGCCGGCGCGGATGAGCTGTGCTTTCTCGACATCAACGCAACGCACGAGAATCGCGGCACCATGCATGACGTGGTCCGCCGCACCGCCGCGCATTGCTTCATGCCGCTCACCGTGGGCGGCGGGGTGCGCACCCCCGAGGATGTGCGCGCCCTGCTGCTGGCCGGCGCCGACAAGGTCAGCTTCAACTCGGCGGCGGTGGCGGACCCGTCGGTGGTGACGCGCGCGGCGCAGCGCTTCGGCAGCCAGTGCATCGTCGTGGCCATCGACGCCAAGGCCGTCGCGCCGGGACGGTGGGAGATCTTTACCCATGGCGGCCGGCGCGCGACCGGCATCGATGCGCTGACCTTCGCGCGCGAGGTCGAATCGCGCGGCGCCGGGGAACTGCTGGTCACCAGCATGGACCGCGACGGCACGCGCGCGGGCTTTGACATCGAGCTGACCCGCAGCATCGCCGAGGCCGTGACCATCCCGGTGATCGCCTCGGGCGGGGTCGGCACGCTGTCGCATCTGGTCGAAGGGGTACGCGCGGGGCGTGCCAGCGCGGTTCTGGCCGCCTCGATCTTTCATTTCGGCGAGTACAGCATCGCCGAGGCCAAGGCCGAGATGGCCGCCGCCGGAATCCCGGTGCGCGCGGCATGAGCGGCGCGGGTGAGATAGACGCGCTGCGGCGCCTTGCCGCCACCGTGGCCGCGCGCCGCGCGCAGGCCGATCCCGCAGGCTCCTACACCGCGTCCCTGCTGGCGAAGGGCCCCGAGAAATGCGCCGAGAAATTCGGCGAGGAGGCCGTCGAGGCGATCATCGAGGCCGTGCGCGGCGACCGCGCGCGCCTGACGGCGGAAGCGGCGGATGTGCTTTTCCACATGCTGGTCATGCTGGCTGCACGCGATATCACGCTGCAGGATGTGCTGGACGAGCTGGCGCGCCGCGAAGGCGTGTCGGGCCATGACGAGAAGGCGGGGCGCTGAACCGAAGCCCGTCTTCACGCTGCGCGCCCGTCACGCGACCCGCCCGGCGCCCCGGAGCAGGGCGCCGATCCGCCGCGGCGGCGCCGGCGCTCAGCCCGCCCGGTCGTCGTCGAGCGCATGCGCGCGCAACACCCGCAGCGGCACCACATCCAGCGTCGCCCTGTGCGTCGCTGCCAGATAGATCTGCGGCGCCGCGCCCTCGTCATGCGCCTGCAGGAAACGCGCCGCACACAGGCACCAGCGATCCCCGGGCTTGAGCCCGGCGAACCCGAATTCCGGGCGCGGCGTCGAGAGGTCGTTGCCCAGATACTTCGACAGCGCCAGAAACTCCTGTGTCATCACGGCGCAGACCGTGTGGCGCCCGCGATCCTCGGGTCCGGTGTCGCAACAGCCATTGCGGAAAAACCCCGTCACCGGATCGCGCGAACATTCCTGCAACGGCTCTCCAAGGACATTGATCGACTCGTCCTTCATGTGACGTCCCTTGTGCTTGCCTGAACCAAGGATAATCACTCGCGCCCCGACAACCAGAGCCGATTTTGCACGCGCGTGCCGGAATCGCGGCGCACACGCGGTTCCAACGCGCTTGTCATGCGTGATTGAGCACCGCGTCATCCACGCCCCGGGACCGCGCAACCCAATGGTAAAACAGCGTTTTTCCTGCACCACACGCGCCGCCTTCAAAGCCGTGAACGCGCGGCGGGGGCGCGCAACGCCGCAGTGATTCGGCGTGTTTTGAAACCGAGCGCCGGATTGCGCATGTGGCGGTCATCGCGACGAAACGCACCACGCCTTGAAAGGACATGACCATGAACCGCTCCATCCTGACCGCCCTCGCCGCCGCCATGCTCATCGGCGGGCAGACCGCAACCGCCTCGACCCATTCCGGCCACGGCATCGACGACCGCCCTGTCCATGAAACCAGCCGGCACATGGGCGCGCCGACGCCGCGCGACCGGGCCGAGGGCGCGACCGGCGCCACCATCGCCACCGGCACCACACGGCGCGTACCGATCGAGGAGCTGCATCTGCCGCGCGATCGCGCCACGCTCGGCGGCTTCAGCCGCACCGCGCCGGTGACCGGCGGCGTCCAGCGGCGCGTCAAGATCGCCGATCACCTGCATCCGCGCGACATCGCCGAGCTGGGCACGCGGGACGAATACATCACCGTGACGGTGTTCACCTCGCAGCCGCGCCGGGGCGCGCGGTATCAGCGCTGAGGCAGCGGCCGCCGGGCTCCGCCGCTTGCCTGCGGCGGGGTCCAGTCCACCCAACGGCCGTGGAAATCGGCCCGCCCCATGGCGATGCTGTCGCCGCCCGGCCACATTGTCAGGGTCAGCGCGGCGCCGTCGCCGCCGTCATTCTCCATCGCGAAATGCGCCAGCGGCGCCTGCGACGTGGCCCGCGCCCCGGCGTCGTTCAGCAGCGCCGTTGCGCGCACCTGCGCGGCTCGTGGCAGATACTGCCAGAAGACCGTGTGATAGATCAGATGCAGCGCGCCGGGATGGGCCACCCGCAGCCGCCGGTCCAGCCAGTCGACCGCATCGCCCTGCGCAACCGGCGGGCGCTGCCGCGCGGCCAGCCGCAAGGCCGCGTCCATGCGCGCCAGCCGCTCGGGCTGATCGGGCCAGATGTAAGCCATGAGGCGCAACCGGTCGCGCTGCGGATCGGCGGGGGTGAGGTCTATGCCGGCCCGCTCCCGGATGTGCACGGACCCCGGCGCGGGCGGCAGGCCCGTCCAGCGCGGCCGCAATGTCAGCGCCGCCGCCTCGGGCCCCGCGCGCCCCTGGCCGGTCTCCAGCGCGTAGTGGTCGAAAAGCAGGTTCAAGCCCGCGCTCGCCCCCGGCTCCGACAGGATCAGGGGCTGATCGAGCCAGCGCGCCACCGCGATGAGCGCGGCGGAGCGCCCCACCTCATTGGTCTGTGGCGGGCGCTCCAGCCAGTCGAGGATGAAATCGCGCCACCGCCGCAGCGCCGCCGCGACGCCCGACCACAAGGTGGCGTCGCCATGGTGCGCCGGGCGGCGCCAAATCCGGTCCAGCGCGGGGTCGCGCCCGTCCAGCACCAGCGCATGCAGCGCCGCGGCCAGCCGCAGCGGCACCGCGTCGCCGCGCGTGCCGGGATCACCCGGCCAGGTCAGAACCCGGCGGGCCACATCCGCGTCGAGCGTGGGCAGCTCCTGCGCCATCAGCGTCATCAGACGCGCCATGAACGGCGAACCGAGCGCCGCGCAAGCCCTGGCCTGCTGGCGGAAAGGCTCCGTGGCGGTCATCGGAACCGGTCGATGAGGCGCTGCAAGGCACTGCGCGTGTCCTCTTGCTGCGAGGGTCCGGCCGCGGGCGCGCCGGTGGTGTCGCTGTGCGGCGCGGCGACCGGTTTCGACGCCGCCGCCGGCGCGCGCCCATCCTTGTCCGCAACTCCACCTGTCTTGCCCGCACCCTTTCCCTTGCCAGTGCCCGTGCCCGCATCCGCCGCGCGCGCCGGCGCCATGCGCCGGCCGACCGCATTCATGAACCGCCCGGTATCCCCGGCGGCCAGATCCGGCGCACCGTCCGCGATGCCGCGCATGAGATCGTCGAGCCAGCCCGCATCGGCCTTCGGAAAATCGCGCAGCACATAGGCCGACACCTGCGCCTTGTTGCCCGGATGCCCGATGCCGAGCCGCACCCGAAGGTAATCCGCCCCGATCGCCCCGTGAAGCGAGCGCAGCCCGTTATGCCCGGCATGACCGCCCCCGGTCTTGACGCGGCATTTGCCCGGCGCGAGGTCCAGCTCGTCATGGAACACGGTCACGGCATCCGGCGTCAGCTTGTAGAATTTCATCGCCGCGCCAACGGATTGCCCGGACAGATTCATGTAGGTTTCGGGCTTGAGCAGCAGCACCTTCTCAGTGCCCAGCCGACCCTCGCTGAGCTGCCCCTGAAACTTGCCGCGCCAGGGCCCGAAGCCATGCGCGTCATGGATGGCATCGACGGCCATGTAGCCGATATTGTGCCGGTTTCGGGCGTATCTGGCGCCCGGATTGCCCAACCCGACGAAGAGTCGCATGCGCGGTCCTTTCGCTTGACGCTGCATCCTTGATGCCCTGAACTGCGCGCGAATGCCAGTCCGGCGCACGCACTCAGGGAGCTTTGCGATGTATCTGACAATGAACCGCTTTCGCGTCAAACCGGGCCGCGAGGAGGATTTCGAGCAGGTCTGGAAGACACGCGAGACCCATCTGCACGAGGTGCCCGGCTTCGTCGCCTTTCACCTGATGCGCGGCGAAGCGCGCGAGGATCACACCCTTTATGCCTCGCACACGCTGTGGCAAAGCCGCGCCGCCTTCGAGGACTGGACCCGGTCGGAGGCATTCCGCGCCGCCCACAAGGGCGCCGGGGCGCATGCGGACATCTATCTCGGCCCGCCCGTGCTGGAGGTGTTCGAAAGCGTGCACAGCGTCACGGCCTGATCGCGGCCCGTCCGGCGCGCAATGGCGGTTTCGGAGGCGGTTTCGGAGACGAAAACGGGGCCGCGCGGGCCCCGTTTCACCGTGCATCGCCGCGCTGTGGCGGGGTGCGGATCGCGCGGATCAGCTTTCGGCGTCGGCGTCCTCTTCGTCGCCTTCGGCTTCCGCTTCCTCGTCATCCCCGGCGCGCAGCCCGCGCGGCGCGCTGACATTGGCGATCACGAAATCGCGGTCGATCGTTGGCGTCGCGCCCTTGGGCAGATCGACCATGGAGATGGTCGCGGTGTCGCCGATATCGAATTGCGAGATGTCGATGGTAATCTTCTCCGGGATGTCGCCGGCGGTCACGGTCAGCTCGACCTCGGGGCGTACCATGGACAGCACGCCGCCCTTCTTCAGCCCGGCGCATTCCTCCTCGCCGATCACTTCGACGGGGATGAACAGCTTGACCCGGCTGGTGCGGCGCAGGCGCATCAGATCGACATGCGTGGGCAGGTCCTTGACCACATCGCGCTGAACGCTGCGGCAGATGACGCGCACATCTTCATGGCCGTCTACCTTGAGGTTGAACAGCGTGGACATGAAGCGCCCGGCCTTTAGGTGGCGCATGAGCGTGTTGTACTTGATCTTGATCGGCTGCGGGTCTTCGCTGCCGCCATAGACGATACCGGGCACGTAGAACTCGCGACGAGTCTGACGGGCGGCCCCCTTGCCTGTCCCCGTGCGTGCCTCGGCCTGAAGATCGGGGATCTTGCCAGCCATTGAGGGTCTCCTGAAAGGTTGCATCGCGCGGGCATCCTCCAAGGGTGCATGCCCGCCCGGCGCCAATAGAGCAGATTCGCGGCAAAGGAAAGGGCTGTCGGCCGCGTCCGTGGTTGTCGCTGCGGGGCGCTTTCGGGGTTGCCCCCGCGCGGGGCATGGGCTTGTTTCGCGCCATGGCACTGGGTGAGACGATCATGCCCCCCGCGCTGCGCGGGGATCTGCTTGTGTCCGGGCCGGCGCTGGCGTGTTTCGTGGCGCTGGGGGCGGTGTGGGGCGCGATCGCCGCGCTGCTGCCGGATCTGCGCGCGGCGATCGGGGCCGGCGATGCGCTGCTCGGCGTCATCCTGTTCACCACCGCGGCGGTGTCGGCCGGGGCGATGCTGGCGGCGCCGGCGGTGGGACGCATCGTGGGGCGCGTGGCGCTGCCGCTGGCAACGGCGGCGATGGTGGCATCGCTGCTGCTGCCCGGCCAGACCGCGCTGGCCTGGCAGTTCGCGCTGGCCATGGCGCTGGTCGGGGGTACGTCGGGGCTGGTCGAGGTACTGATGAATGCCCGTGTCGCGGCGCTGGAGGCGGCGACGGGACGGCCGCTGATGAACCTCAACCATGCGGGCTACTCGCTCAGCTTCTTTGCCGTCGCGGTGGGCACGGGGCTGGCGCGCGAGGCGGGTCTGACCCCGGCGGTGATCTTCTCGGTGCTGGCGGCGGGCTGTGTGCCGCTGGTGCTGCTGGCCGTGCGCCGCCCGCCCGGCGTGGCAGAGCCCGCCGCGCCCGGCGCCGATGAGGGCGCGCGCGGGGCGTCGGGCTTCGCGGTCGCGCCGCTCGTGCTGCTGGGCGGCGGGGTGATCCTGCTGGCCTCGCTCGCGGAGGCGGGCACGGAAACCTGGTCGGCACTGCATCTGGAACGCAGCATCGGCACCAGCCCGGCGCTGGGCGCGCTGGGGCCGGCCATTCTGGGGCTGACGATGGGGCTGGGCCGGCTGGCCGGGCAGGCGCTCAGCCGCCGGGTTCCGGAGGCGCGGCTGATGCAGGCGGGAGGTACGCTCGCGGCGCTCGGGGCGGTGCTCGGCGCCGTGGCGCCAGGGCCGATCACGGCCTTTGCCGGGATCGCGCTTGTCGGGGCGGGGGCATCGGTCATCGTGCCGATCGCGCTGGCCGTGGTGGGGCGCGGCGCGGCCGGGGCCGAACGCGCGCGGCGCATTGCCCATGCCAGCGTCATCGGCTTTGTCGGATATGTCGGCGGCCCGGCGCTGATGGGGATGATATCGGCGCTGGCCGATCTGCGCACCGCCTTCCTGATCCTGGGGCTCGTGCTGTTGCTGCTGCCACTTCTGGCGCCGCGCCTGACGCGCAGCGCGGTGCGCTGAACCGGCCCGCGCGTCAGCCCGGAATATGCGATGCGCGAAAGCCGCCGGGCACGATCAGGTTGTGCGGGCCCAGATCATGAACATGGCGTTCGCCACACAGCGCCATCGTGGTGTCGAGCTCCTTGTGCACGATCTCGAGCGCCTTGCGCACGCCGGCCTCACCCATCGCGCCCAGCCCGTAGATGTAGCCGCGCCCCAGATAGGTGCCGCGCGCGCCCAGCGCCAGCGCCTTGAGAACATCCTGCCCCGACCGGATGCCGGAATCGAGATGCACCTCCACATCGTCGCCCACCGCATCCATGATATCGGGCAGCATGCGGATCGCACTGACCGCCCCGTCGAGCTGGCGGCCACCGTGATTCGACACCACGATGGCATCGGCCCCGACCTTGGCGGCCATCTTCGCATCCTCGGCGTCGAGAATGCCCTTGAGCACGAGCCGCCCGCCCCACTGCTCCTTCAGCCTGGCGACCTTGGCCCAGTCGAGCTGAAGGTCGAACTGTTCGGCCGTCCAGGACATCAGCGAGGAGGCGTCACTGACCCCCTTGGCGTGGCCCACGATATTGCCGAAAAAGCGCCGCTTGGTGCCCAGCATGCCCAGGCCCCAGCGCCATTTGGTCGCCAGGTTGATCATCGTCGGCAGCGTCAGCTTGGGCGGCGCGGACAGCCCGTTCTTGAGATCCTTGTGCCGCTGGCCCAGCACCTGCAGATCCAGCGTCAGCACCAGCGTGTCGCAGCCCGCATCCCTGGCGCGCTGCAGGATGCGCGCGACGAAATCCTCGTCCTTCATGACATAGAGCTGGAACCAGAAGGGCTTGGTGGTGTGTTCGGCCACATCCTCGATCGAGCAGATCGACATCGTCGAGAGCGTGAAGGGCACGCCGAAGGCCTCGGCCGCGCGGGCGGCCTTGATCTCGCCATCGGCGTGCTGCATCCCCGTCAGCCCGACCGGCGCCAGCGCCACCGGCATCGACACGTCGCGCCCGGCCATCGTGCTGGCGGTGGAGCGGTCGGACATATCCACCGCGACGCGCTGGCGCAGGCGGATCTGCGCGAAATCGGTGGTGTTGTCGCGAAAGGTCTGTTCGGTCCAGGACCCGCTTTGCGTATAATCGTAGAACATGCGCGGCACCCGGCGGCGGTAGAGGCTGTGCAGATCCTGCAGGGTGGTCACGACGGTCATGGCGGCCTCATGGCGACAAGGGATGAATTGGTCAGTTTCTCTTACCGCTGCGCGCGCGGCGCCGCAATCGCACTGTGACTTGCGGATCAGCCTGCCGCGTCGCGCGGGCGCATCACCAGCCAGATCAGCGCCGCCCCGGCCAGCACCAGGAACGGCACCATCGCCACGTTGACCAGCTGCCAGCCCGCCTCGGCGGAACCGCCGGTGCAGTTCATCAGCGTGCCCGAGAACAGCGAGGCAAAGGTCACGCCGCCGAAGACGATGAAATCGTTCATGCCCTGCACCCGGCCCTGCTCCTGCGGCCGATGGGCCGAGGCAAGCAGCGTCGTGGCGCCGATGAAGCCAAAATTCCACCCGATTCCCAGCAGGATCAGCGCGATATAGAATTGCTCCAGTTCGACACCGCTGAGCGCGACCATCCCCGACAGCCCAAGGATCGCCAGACCCAGCCCGACCGTGCGTTCGGCGCCGATGCGCGCGATGATGTGCCCGGTGACAAAGGACGGCGCATACATCGCCAGCACATGCGCCGACACGATATTCGCCGCATCCGAGGTCGCAAAGCCGCAGCCGACCACCGCCAGCGGTGTCGAGGTCATCACGAGGTTCATCAACGCATAGGACACGGTCGCGCAGATCACCGCCACCGCGATCACCGGCGTGCGCAGCATGGCCATGCGCGACCGCGCTACCGGGGCGTCCACGGCCGGTTTGGGCGGTTTGGGAATGTCCAGAAAGACGAACAGGAACACCCCCACCAAGTTGAGCACGATCACCGCCAGATAGGTACCCAGAAACGGGATCACCATGCTTTCCGCGGTCACGCTGACGATCTGCGGCCCCAGCACCGCCGACAGCAAGCCGCCCGCCATGACATAGGAAATCGCTTTGGGGCGGAAGCTTTCGGATGCGGTGTCGGCGGCGGCGAAGCGGTAGAAGCCCTGCGCCGACATGTACATGCCCGTCAGCAGCGACCCTAGCAGGAACAGCTCGAACGACGCGATCCACAGCGCCCAGGCCCCGATCGCCGCGCCCAGCGTGCCGCCCATGGTGCCGACGACGAAGCCCGCGCGCCGGCCGAAGCGCTGCATCAGCGCGGCCAGCGGCGTGGCCGTGAGCATCGAGCCCAGCACGATCAGCGAGATCGGCAGCGTCGCCCAGCACACATTCGCCGCAAGGCTCTGCCCGGCCAGCCCGCCGACGGTGAAGATCATCGGCATCTGCGCCCCGAGGATCGCCTGCGCGGCGATCAGCACGGCGACGTTGCGCCTTGCCCGCCCATCGTTCACGCGCGGCGCGGCGCTGCCCTGCGCCGGGCCGGCCGCGGATCTGCTGTCGACGCTGTCGCTCATGCGCCTTGCCTAGCCGCGACCGTGCGAAAGGAAAAGGGCGAAATCCCGTCAGCCGCATCGTTTCCGATTGTGCCGGATATACTGCCGCGGGCCACTTGGCGCGCCGCCACGCCGGCGCTAGGCTGCGCCGCCGGAGGGTGCATGCAGGAACGCATAATCGAGACCGAGGCCTGCGTGGCCGAAGGGGCCGAATGGCTCGCCGCGCGCGAACCGCGCTTTCAGGCCGCGCTGCGCCGCACCGGGCCGCTGCCGCTGCGCCGCCGTGCGGACGGCTTCGATGCGCTGATGGGCGCGATCGTCAGCCAGCAGGTCAGCGTCGCGGCGGCAAGCGCCATATGGACACGCCTGTCCGAGGCCGGGCTGACCGCGCCCGACGCGGTCGTCGCCGCCGACGCGGACCGGCTGCGCGCCTGCGGGCTGTCACGCCAGAAGATCCGCTATGTGCAGGCGCTGGCCGGGGCCGGCATCGATTACCCGGCACTGCGCGCCGCGCCCACCACGGAGGTCGTGGCGACCCTGGTGGCGGTGCCGGGGATCGGCCGCTGGACCGCCGAGATCTATGCGATGTTCTCGTTGGGGCGCGCGGATGTCTTCGCGCCGGGGGATCTGGCGCTGCAGGAATCCGCCCGCGCGCTGTTCGCGCTGCCCGAGCGCCCGCGCGAGGCCGCGCTGCGCCGCATGGCCGAGGACTGGTCGCCCTGGCGCGCGGTTGCGGCGCGGCTGCTATGGGCCTATTACCGCGTCGACAAGGGACGCGAGGGGGTCGCATGACACGCAAGCTGCAAGCCGGACGCAAGGCACCGCAATCGGGGACGACGCGCAGCGCGATCCTGTTTCTGCATGGCTACGGCGCGGATGGCGCAGATCTGCTGGGCCTGGCCGACCCGCTGGGCCCGCACCTGCCCGATACCGTCTTTGTCGCCCCCAACGCACCGGAACGCTGCAGTGGCAACCCCTTCGGCTATCAGTGGTTTCCGATTCCCTGGCTCGACGGCTCCAGCGAACAGGCGGCAAGCGAGGGCATGGCGCAGGCGGCGCGCGATCTCGACGCCTTCATCGACGACACGCTCGACGCCGAGGGGTTGGGCCCCGACCAGATCGGGGTGATCGGGTTTTCGCAGGGCACCATGATGGCATTGCATGTGCTGCCGCGCCGCGCCGCGCCGGTGGCGGGGCTGGCGGGCTTTTCGGGCCGGTTGCTGGCGCCCGAACTTCTCGCCGCCGAGGTGGTCAGCCGCCCGCCGGTGCTGCTCGTGCATGGCGATTCCGACGAAATGGTCCCGCCCTCCTCGATGCCCGAGGCCGCACAGGCACTGCGCGGCGCCGGTTTCGACGTGCGCACCCATGTCTCGGAGGGAACCGGCCACGGCATCGCCCCCGACGGGCTGGGCGTGGCGCTGCAATTCCTGCGCGCGGTGCTGCCGGGCTGAGCGCCGTTCAGATCGGCAGCGGCGCATCCGCCTTGAGCTGATCCTTCACGATCTGGCTGTGCACGCGCGACACCGCCGGGTGCGGCAGCAGCACATCATGGATGAGCGCATCCCGCACCGAAATCGATCATCACCGCCGAGACTCCCGCCGCAACCGATGGTTTCGAACTCGCCGAGTTCGCCCATCCCGATCAACGAGGATCGCGGCGAGAAGGGGCAGATCGTGGAATACCTCGAACGCTACAATGGCGAGGGGATCCAGCATATTGCCGTCGGGACGCGGGACATCGGCGACTCGGTGGACGCCATCGCCGCGCAGGGTGTGACGTTCATGCCGGCCCCGCCCGACACCTATTGCCGGATGAGCCATGACCGCGTGCCCGGCCATGACGAGCCGATGGACCGCATGAAGACGCATGGCATCCTGATCGACGGCGAGAGCGTGGTCGATGGCGGCGAGACGCGCATCCTGCTGCGGGTTTTCTCGAAGACCATGATCGGGCCGATCTTCTTCGAGTTCATCCAGCGCGAGGGCGATGACGGCTTTGGCGAAGGCAGCTTCAAGGCCCGCTTCGAAAGCATGGAGCAGGACCAGATCGAGCGCGGCGAACTCACCGCCGACTGACGCCCGGTCGCGGCGTTCCCGACCGGCACCACCATCGGCCCGGGCGGTTCGGAGCCCAATCCGGCGCGACATGCGTCGAACAGCCCGCTGAGAAAGCCCCACTCCAACCAACGCTCAAGCGCCGAACCGGGAACCTGTTCCTCCGGGCGCCGCCTTTCTCTTGCTGCTCGGATAGAGGGGGCAAGATCAGAGGCGCAACGGTTTTCCTTGCCGGGACGGCCCGTTTTCCTTTTCGAGTCGCCTGAAAGCGCACAGACCACCCCGCAGGGGTGTGTTCGCCGAAGGTCCGGTCGAACCCGACATGCCTCACAGGCGCGAGGATATGATCCCGGTGTTGAAGCCGCCCATGCGCAGTTCGCCGAACAGGCGCTGGTATTCGATCTTCGGGCAGCGGTTCTGCACCACATCCACCCCGCGCGCCGTCGCGCGCGCGGCGGCTTCGGGGTGTTCGACTCCGATCTGCATCCAGATGGTGCGCAGCGCAGGCAGGCAATCGAGCGCCTCATCGACGATGGGCGGCACATGTGCCGACTGGCGGAATATGTCGACCATGTCCACCGCGATGTCCGCGGGAATCGCGCGCAGGCTCTCAAGGATCTGCGCGCCGAACAGGGTCTTGCCGGCATGGACCGGATTGACCGGAATGACCGTGTATCCCTTCAGCGCCAGATACCGTCCCACATAATGGCTGGGCCGCACGGGGTTGGGCGACACCCCGACGATTGCGATGATCTTGCTGCGCGCCAGAATCTGCTTGAGCCACGGATCGGAATAGGTCATGCCCCGAGCCTAAGCGCTCGGGCGCGGCGATGAAAGCGCCATTCGGGGGCCGGACCGGCCGGCCGCACAAAAAAGCGCCCGGCAGAACCGGGCGCCAGTTACGGAACGAGGGACAGTGAAGAGAAACGCGAATGTTCCGTTATCACGCTTCCGAGTCTGATGTAGGTGTTCACGCCGTTCTGTAAAGGTTCATCGCGTCGATGTGAACAAAAAGAGAAGACCTGCTAGTCTCCCCGCCCCGCCGCGTAAAGCGCCACCGCCGCGGCGTTGGACACGTTCAGCGAACCGAAGCCCCCCGCCGGCGCGATCCGTACCAGCGCATCGCAGCAATCGCGCGTGCGCGCCCGCAACCCCGCGCCCTCCGCGCCCAGAACCAGCCCCACCGGCGCCCCGGCGGGCGCCGTCGCAAAACCCTGTTCCAGCGACAACTCCGCCTCCCCGTCCAGCCCGAGCAGGACCCGCCCCGCCGCGCGCATCTGTTCCATGGTCGCGGCGAGGTTCTGCACCCGCAGATAGGGCTGACGCTCCAGCGCGCCGGAGGCCGCCTTGGCCAGCGCCCCGGTCTCGGGCGCCGAGTGCCGCCCCGGCGCCACAACGGCGCAGGCCCCGAACACCTCGGCCGAGCGCAGGATCGCACCCACATTATGCGGGTCAGACACCCGGTCGAGCAGCACCACCGGCCCCGGCGCCGCCAGATAGTCCTGCACTGGCCCCCAGTCGAGCGGCCGCACCTCCAGCGCCGCGCCCTGATGCACCGAACCCGGATCGATCGGCGCGGGAAAGGCGCGCGCATCCACGATTTCGGGCGTGAGGGCGGCCTGCGCGATCGCATCGGCCAGCCGGTCGGCGGCGTTGCGCGTCACCATCAGCCGCAGCGCGGTGCGCGCCGGATTGCAAAGCGCATCGCGCACCGCATGCAGCCCGAACAGCCAGACCGTCTGCGCGGCGGCGGCGCGGCGCGCGCGTTCCCTGGCGATGATATGGGCGGGCTTCTTCATCGGGGCATCCTCATCTCGCCGCCGGCGCGGCATCGGGGCAGCGGGCACCGTCGCGGATCAGCTTCCAGAAGGTGGCATCGAGCAGCGCCTCGAAGCTGGCATCGACGATATTGGCCGACACCCCCACCGTGGACCAGCGCCGGCCCTGCCCGTCCTCGCTGTCGATGATGACGCGGGTGACCGCCTCGGTCCCGCCCTGGGTGATGCGCACGCGAAAATCGACGAGCTTCATGTCATCGATGATCGCCTGATAGGGGCCGAGATCCTTGGCGAGCGCCTTCGAGAGCGCGTTGACGGGGCCGCGATCGCTGCCCTCGGCGTCCTGGCTCTCCGACACCGACAACCGCCGCTCGCCGCCCGCCGTGACCACCACGACGGCCTCCGACAGCGTGACCAGCGCGCCGCGGGCGTTGCGCCGGCGCTCCACCGTGACGCGGTAGCGCTCGACCGCGAAGAAATCGGGCACCGCGCCGAGCGTGCGCCGCGCCAGCATCTCGAAGCTGGCCTGCGCGCCGTCATAGGCATAGCCCATATCCTCGCGCCGCTTGATCTCCTCAAGCAGCGCGGGCAGGCGCGGATCGTCGCGCGCCACCTCGATGCCGGCCTCCTTGAGCCGCGCGCGCAGGTTCGATTGCCCGGCCTGGTTCGACATCGGGATCACGCGCGCATTGCCGACCGCCTCGGGGTCGATGTGCTCATAGGTCGTCGGGTCCTTGACGATGGCCGAGGCGTGCAGCCCCGCCTTGTGCGCAAACGCCGAGGCGCCGACATAGGGCGCGCCCCGGCGCGGCACGCGGTTGAGGATGTCGTCGAGCCGGCGCGACGCACGGGTGAGCCCGGCCAGCGCGTCATCGCCGACCCCGGTTTCGAAGCGCTCCGCGTATTGCGGCTTGAGCGCGAGCGTGGGGATCAGGGTGACGAGGTCCGCGTTGCCACAGCGCTCGCCGAGGCCGTTCAGCGTACCCTGGATCTGGCGCGCGCCGGCATCGACGGCCGCAAGCGCGCCGGCGACGGCGCAGCCCGCATCGTCATGGGTGTGGATGCCGAGCCGGTCGCCGGGAATGCCGCTTTCGATCACCTCGGCGGTGATGCGCCCGATCTCGGCGGGCAGCGTGCCGCCATTGGTGTCGCACAGCACGATCCAGCGCGCGCCGGCCTCCAGCGCGGCGTGCAGGCAGCGCAGCGCGTAGTCCGGGTTGGCCCTGTAGCCGTCGAAGAAATGCTCGGCATCGAACAGCGCCTCGCGGCTCGCCGCGGCATGAGCGACGGAGCCCGCGATGCTTTCGAGATTGTCCTCAAGCCCGATGCCGAGCGCGGTGGTGACATGGAAATCATGCGTCTTGCCCACCAGACACACCGCCGGGGTACGCGCATTCATCACCGCGGCGAGCACATCGTCATTCTCGGCCGAGCGCCCGGCCCGCTTGGTCATGCCGAAGGCGGTGAAGGTCGCGCGGGTGTCGGGCGCGGCCTCGAAGAACTCGCTGTCGGTGGGGTTGGCGCCGGGCCAGCCGCCCTCGATATAGTCCACGCCAAGCGCATCGAGCATCGCCGCGATCTCGCGCTTTTCCGGCGTCGAGAACTGCACGCCCTGCGTCTGCTGCCCGTCGCGCAGAGTGGTGTCGTAGAGGTAGAGGCGCTCGCGGGTCATGGGGTGCCGCTCCCGCCCCGGCCCCCGAGCCGGGGCCCCAAGGAGGCTGCCCGGAGGTCCCGGATCAGGTCCGGGACGCGACGGAGAAGGAACCCGCTCTCGTGCCTTGCGACACCGCCATCACGCGAGCCCTTGCCTGTCCCGGCTGCGGTCTGTCCCGCGCAGCGATAGGCGCATGCGTGCTGGTGGCGGCCACGAGGCCGCCCGGGGCGCGCAGCGGCCCGGGCAGCGCCCGCCCCGCCCCCCAGGGCGGGCGCTTCGCGCCCCCCCTCGGTGCGGGCGCTGCCCTGTGGCAAATCAGTATCCGTAAATTTATCGGTCACTTCACCCACCTAGAAATTTCCCGCAGCCGTTCGATATAAGCGTCGTCGCTCAAACCGGACAAACCAAACGATACCTTCACGCGACCTCCCTTTTCAGTTTGCACCGAGACTCCGATTTCTCTCGCCGCGTCTCGAACAGCATCAGCTGTCTCGAAATCCTTCGCGGCGCGTGCCCGCGAATACGCATCGAGAAGCTCAGAGATTGCAATCTGCTTTGGATCGCTCGAAGGCTTGGGCTTGGTCCAGTCCCCCATCCCCGGCTCAAGCAGGCCGAGAAGCTCCATCCCGCGCCGAAGCCCGGCCATATCCTCGCGCTGTGACAGGCCATGCAGAACCGCCATCGCCTCCGGCGTATTCAAGTCGTCTGACAGAGCCTCGCTAAGTGCGGGTTCGACATCCCTCGCGGCCTCGACCCTGGCTGCAAGAATATACCAGCGTCGCAGAGTCTTCTCCGCCGCCCGCGCCTTATCCTCCGTCCAGTCCATCGGCTTGCGGTAATGCGTCTGCAGCATCACGAAGCGGATCACCTCGCCGGGCCAGCCCTGATCCAGCAAATCGCGCACGGTAAAGAAATTGCCCAGCGACTTGGACATCTTCCTGCCCTCCACCTGCACCATCTCGTTGTGCAGCCAGAAGCGGGCGAAGTCGCTCTCGGGATGGGCGCAGCAGGATTGCGCGATCTCGTTCTCGTGATGGGGAAACTGCAGGTCGATGCCGCCGCCATGGATATCGAACGACTCGCCCAGCAGCGCGCGCGACATGGCCGAGCACTCGATATGCCAGCCCGGCCGCCCCCGGCCCACGCTTTTCCCTTCCCAGACCGGCCCGTCCCAGCCCGGCTCATCCTCGGCCGAGGGCTTCCACAGCACGAAATCCATCGGATCGCGCTTGTAGGGCGCCACCTCGACACGGCTGCCCGCGATCATGTCATCGACCGAACGCCCCGACAGCTTGCCGTAGTCGGGATAGCTGCGCACGTCAAAGAGCACATGCCCCTCGGCCACATAGGCATTGCCGCGCGCCATCAGCCCCTCGATCATGCCGATCATCGCCCCGATCCATTCGGTCGCGCGCGGCTCATGCGTGGGCGCCAGGGTGCCCAGCGCGCCCATGTCTTCGTGATACCAGCCGATCGTCTCGTCCGTCAGGGCGCGGATGATGGCGTTGAGCGGGCGGGCATCGCCGGCCGCCTGCATCTCGCGCGCCCGCGCATTGATCTTGTCGTCGACGTCGGTGAAATTGCGCACATAGGTGACATGCCCGGCCCCGTAGACATGGCGCAGGAGCCGGTAGAGCACGTCGAACACCACCACAGGCCGCGCATTTCCCAGATGCGCGCGGTCATAGACGGTGGGTCCGCAGACATACATGCGCACATTCTGCGGGTCGAGCGGGTCGAACGCCTCGCGCCGGCGGGTGCGGGTGTTGTGCAGGGTGATCTGGTTCATGGGGTCCCCCGTGGCGGCCATTCCCGGCGGCGGGCCCGAACTCATCGCTTGTGAAGGAAACGAAAGCGCGCCCGCCCGGCCGATGTCAGCCGGTAATGCAGATGCGGCAGCAGATGGAGCGATGCGCGTTCATGTCCCCGCAATAGCGCCGCAGATCGCCGCTGCCAAGCCCGGAATCGTTTCCCGGCGACGCGGCTGTTCCCGAATCGGACTGGCCTTTCGCGGCATGCGGGTTATCATGTCGTCCCCACAACCCCGGACCCGTTCATGCCCACCCGGATCACCGTCAACGGCACCCCGCACGAAGTCGACCTGCCCGGCGACGTGCCGCTGCTGTGGGTGCTGCGCGACGCGCTGGGCCTGACCGGGACCAAATATGGCTGCGGCATCGCGGCCTGCGGGGCCTGCACCGTGCATGTCGATGGCCGCGCGGTACGCGCCTGCCAGACGCCGCTGTCGGATGTCGCCGGCGAGGTCACGACGATCGAGGGGCTCGGCGCGCCGGGGCGGCTGTCGCGGCTGCAACAGGCCTGGGTGGCGCATCAGGTGGCGCAATGCGGCTATTGCCAGTCGGGGCAGATCATGCAGGCCGCCGCGCTGCTGGCCCGGACGCCCGACCCCAGCGACGCGCAGATCGATGCCGCGATGGCGGGAAACCTGTGCCGGTGCGGAACCTACAGCCGCATCCGCGCAGCCATCCGCGCCGCCATCGACGATCCGCAGGCGGGCTGAGCGATGAGCCGTCTGGGCACCCTCACCCGGCGCAGCCTGATGGTCGGCGTGGTCGCCGTGGCCGGCGGCGCCGCCTTCGGCATCTGGCAGGCGCGAAAGCCCGTGCAGAACCCGCTCGTCCCGCATGAGGGCGCCACGCTCAACCCCTATGTCATCATCGACCGCGACGGGGTGACGCTGATCGCGCCACGCGCCGAGATGGGCCAGGGCGTGCATACCACGCTCGCCGCGCTGGTGGCCGAGGAACTCGATGTCGCATGGCCCGACATCCGCGTCATCCACGGCCCGGCCGCGCACGCCTATTACAACAGTGTCCTGCTGCAGGGCGGGCTTCCCTTCCCCGAATATGCGCGCAATGGCTGGCAGCAGACGCTGGCCGGGGCGGTGGGAAAGGCCGGACGCCTGCTGTCGCTTCAGATCACGGGGGGGTCGACCTCGACCATCGACGCCTATGAGCGCATGCGGCTGGCCGGCGCCGGCGCGCGCGAGACGCTCAAGATGGCCGCCGCCGACCGGCTCGACGTGGCGCGCATGGAACTCGACACCAGCGAGGGCCATGTGATCGCCCCCGATGGCCGCAGCCTGTCCTATGTCGAGCTCGCCGCCGACGCGGCCGCCTTTCCCGTACCCGAGCCGGAGTTGCGCCCGGCCGCGCAGTGGCGCTTTCTGGGCCGGGCGATGCCGCGCACGGACATGGTGGCCAAGGCCACCGGCACCGCGACCTTCGGCAGCGACGTCCGGCTGGAGGGGATGCGCTTTGCCGCGCTGCGCCGCACGCCGTATCCGGGCGGCACGATGCGCGGCTTCGATGCCGCCGCGGCCGAGGCGATGCCGGGGGTGGAGCGGATCATCGATCTGGGCGACGGCGTGGCCGTGGTGGCCTCGAACACCTGGCTGGCGATGCGCGCAGCCGAGGCGGTCGATGTGGATTGGGCCCCCGCCCCCGACCCGTACGACACCGACGCCCTCTTTGCCCGCATCGCCGATGCGTTCGACACGCGCCGCAATTCGCGGCTGCGCGACGACGGCGACGCCGAGACCGCGCTGCGCGATGCCGCGCGCGACGATGCCGCGACGGTGGTCGAGGCCGAGTACCGCGCGCCCTTCCTGGCGCACATGACGATGGAGCCGATGAACGCCACCGCCCTCTACACAGGCGACGGGCTCGATGTCTGGTGCGGCAACCAGGCGCCCCTGCTGCATCGCGACAAGGCCGCCGAGGCCACCGGGCTGGAGCCTGACTCGGTGCAGATCCACACGACTTTCCTCGGGGGCGGATTCGGACGCCGCGCCGAAACCGACTTCACCGTCCTGGCGGCGCGCGTTGCCTTGCAGATGCCCGGCACACCCGTGCAGCTGTCCTGGTCGCGCGAGGAAGATACCCGCCATGACTTCTATCGCCCCGGCGCGATCGCGCGCATGCGCGGCGCCGTCGCGCATGGCAACGCGCAGGTTCTCGAAGCACGGGTTGCCGCGCCATCGGTCACGCGCCAGGCGGGGCGGCGCTTTGCGGGGTTTGCGCCGCCGGGACCGGATACCGGGCATCTGGAGGGGATCTACAACCAGCCCTACGCCTTCGAGTCCTGCCGGGTGGAGGGATACCTCGCGGATCTCGATATCCCGGTGGGGTTCTGGCGGTCGGTGGGCAACTCCTTCAACGCGTTCTTTCACGAATGCTTCATCGACGAGCTCGCGCATGCGGCGGGGCGCGATCCGCTCGCCTTCCGGCTCGACCACATCCGCCCCGAGCATCCGCCCTCGGCCTTCGTCCTGGAAGAGTTGCGCGCCATCTCGGGCTGGAGCGGCGAAACGCCTGACGGTGTCGGCCGCGGCGTGGCGTTCACGCATTCCTTCGGCACCGCGGTCGGTCAGGTCGTCGAGGTGCGACAGGGCGAAGACGGGGTGATCGACATCCCGCGCGCCTGGATCGTGTGCGATATCGGCCGCGCGCTGGACCCCGAGATCATCCGCGCGCAGATGGAGTCGGGCCTTGTCTTCGGGCTGAGCGCGGCCATCAACGGCGCCGTCACCTTTGCCGAAGGCGCGGTCGAGCAGGGCAATTTCCCGGATTCGGACCCGCTGCGCCTGCACAATGCGCCGCAGATCGAGGTGCGCATCCTCGAGAACAGCCCCCATATGGGCGGCGCCGGAGAGCCCGGGACCCCACCGGCCATGCCGGCGCTGGCGAACGCGCTGTTCGACCTGACATATGAGCGCGCGCGCACGCTGCCGCTGAACCGCTATGCGCGGTTCCGGGGATGACCGGCCCTCCTCGCGGCGCCGTCAGCTGCGGCGCTGCAGCGCCGACCCCGCAACCACGATGCCCAGTGCGATCAAGATCAGCGCGCCGACCGGTACCGCCACCCCGGCCAGCATCAACACCCCGGCGATGATACCGAACGCCGCGCCGAGCGCCCATGTGGTGTTGATGCGGAACCGGTAGACCCCGCGCAGGATCTGCTCGGCGCCCAGGATGAGCCCCGCGCCCAGCAGCCCGGCCCCGGTCCCCAGGCCCAGCCCCAGCGCAGCGCCCAGCCAGATCAGCGCCAGCCCGCCCGCCAGGATTGAAAGCCGGTCGGCGAACTGCCTGCGCGCATCGTCGCGCGGGGCGGAGGATTGCCTCGGTGTCGTCATGTCATGCCTCCTTTGGTGGTTTCGTTGCCGCGCGCACGGCGCATGGGCTGGCGGCGCCCGTAGCTGATCGACCGCCAGAGCCATTCGGCCGGGCCATAGCGAAATCGCGCGAGCCAGACCCGCGACCAGACCGGCATGATGAGCCAGGTCAGTGCGACAACGCCCAGCTGCGCGCTGCGGTCCAGTGTCTCGAACAGGCCCAGCCCGTGACCATAGAACACCCAGGTACAGATCAGTGACTGAAGCAGATAGTTGGACAGCGCCATGCGCCCAACCGGCGCGAACAGCGCCGACACCGCCCCGCTCCAGCGCCGCGCGGCCAGCAGGACCAGCGCAAGCCAGCCGACCGCCATCGCCGGCGCGCCCCAATGATTGAACATCCGCCCGAAATAGAGCGAGAACTCCATCTGCCAGCCGGCGCGCAGATTGAGCCACACCCCGAGCCCGGTCAGCAGAAGGCCGATCGCCCCCCCCGCCAGCGCCAGCCGGCCATACGCCGCATCGGTCCACCGCCCGGTCAGAAGGCCGCTGCGAAACGCCGCCATGCCCGCCAGCATCAGCGCCATCGTCGACCAGAACGTCTCGGTCGGCAGCACGAAGGCGTGCAGGCCGAAGGCCTCGGGGACGCGCGCCGACATCTGCGCCAGCCAGCCGCCGCGATAGGCCTCGATCTCGGCGACTATCGCGGCCGGGCCCGGCGCCCAGACATCGTGGCGCAGCGCCTCCAGCTCGGCCGGTGGCAGCAGCAGCATCGCCAGCGTGATCAGCGTTCCGGTCAGCATCGGCACTGCGTAAAGGGCAAGCGCGACCTTCAATAGCCGCGGCACCGGCCAGTTGCGCGCGTACACGGCCAAGAGCCCGCACAGCGCATAGACGAACAGGATATCGCCGAACCAGATCAGATAGGCATGCGCCAGGCCGATCGCGCCCAGCCCCAGCATGCGCCGCCGGTGCAGCGCCAGCCCGTCGACCCCGCCCGCATCCGCGCGCCCGTTCATCAGCACGATACCGGCGCCGAACAATAGCGTGAACAGGGTGATGAACTTGTTGTTGAAGAACAGCTCGGCCAGCAGCCAGACGGTGAAATCCGCCCCTTCCAGCGGCCCGCCGGCCACCGGGTTGGTATAGGCCGGCGCGACCATCGCGAAGGCCTGGATGTTCATCACGAGTATCCCGAACAGCGCGAAACCGCGCAGGATATCGAGCGCCGCGATCCGCTCGGTCCCGGCGGCGGGGGCAAGGGGCATGGGTGACATGCGACGATGGCTCCGGTCGTTGCGTGGTTCAGCAGCCGGCACGCTGTCAGGCGCCACCGACAGGCGCAACGCCATAACCGCGACCGACCGATCTGCATGCGCGAATGGGATTGCCGCGCATTTCACGCTTCGCCAGATGCATCGGCGCGCCGCATCCCGTCGCGGCGAGGTCGGTTCAGGCCGTCATCCGCGCGCCACGCGGCGCGCGGCGCAGCCAGTCGCGCGCCGCCGCACCGAACGCCTCGAAAAGCGGGCGCGAGACCGGATCCTGCGCTGCGTTGTATTCGGGATGCCACTGCACCGAGAGCGTGAAACCCGGCGCGTCACGTACGAACAGCGCCTCGGGCGTGCCATCCTCGGCCCAGCCATCGATCACGATGCGCTGACCCGCAGTCTTGATCCCCTGCCCGTGCAGCGTGTTGGTCAGAACCGACTCTGCCCCGAAGAGCCGGTGAAACGGCCCGCCGCGCGTGAAGCGCACCGTGTGACGCAGGGCGAACTTCTCCTCCAGTGTGCCGTCGGGTGGCATGCGGTGATTCATCCGTCCCGGCAGATCGCGGATCTCGGGGTGCAGCGTGCCGCCCATGGCGACATTGACTTCCTGAAAGCCGCGGCACAGCCCCATCACCGGTTGCCCGCGCGCGACGCAGGCCCGCACCAGCGGCAGCGCCACCGCATCGCGGCACCGATCGAAGGCGCCATGGGCCTCGGTCTCGGGCTCGCCGTATTCCTCGGGGTGGACATTGGGCCGCCCCCCGGTGAGCAGAAACCCGGCGCAGACATCGAGCAGCTCGTTCACATCGACAAGCCGCGGGTCCGACGGAATCAGCATGGGCAACCCGCCCGCCACCTGTGAGATGGCCTCGCTGTTCATGCTGCCGCCCGCATGTGCGGGATACTGATCGTTGATCAGATAGCTGTTGCCGATGATACCGATGACGGGGCGTGTCATGTGCGCGCGACCTCCTGCTTGCCCGCAAGATAGGGATAAAGCTGCCGATGGTCGAGTGGCAGCGCCCCTGCCCCGACCGGTACCGTGAAACGTCGGCCGCGCATGGTGCCGCGCCGATGGTCGGGCCGCACCCGTCAGACTGCTTCTTTCGGGAGGCTGGAGCGGGTGAAGGGAATCGAACCCTCGTCGTCAGCTTGGGAAGCTGCTGCTCTACCATTGAGCTACACCCGCGGATCCCTGCCCGATAGGCAAAAAGCGCGGCATCGTCAAGCGTGACGCGCGCCGGTCAGCTGCGGCCGCGCGCCCGACGCCGCCGCCGGCCATCCTGCGCAGCCGGATCATCGCCCGCATTGAAGGCCAGCTGCGGCAGCGTCACGGCGCTGGCGAGATGCGCAAAGGCGGCGCTGGCATGCGGGATGGCGGTCGCGGCCACGAAATGCTCCTGAAAGCGCGGCTCGATAGCCGTTTCAACCTTGTGGATCTGCGATACCGTCGCCTCGATCTCGGCGCGCGCGGCGATGTTGCACAGCGCGATGCGCGCACCGGTGCCCGCCGCATTGCCCGCCGATGTCACCCGCTCCAGCGGCGCATCGGGGATCATGCCAAGCACCATCGCGTGGCGTGGCGAGATATGCGCGCCGAACGCCCCAGCCAGCACGACACGATCCACCGAATCGACGCCCAGCTCATCCATCAGCAGACGCGCGCCCGCGTAAAGCGCCGCCTTGGCAAGTTGTATGGCGCGGATATCGCCCTGCGTGACAGCGATGCGCGCCCCGCCCTCGGCGCTGCCATCATGGATCACATAGGCATGCGTGCGCCCGTCCGGCTCGCAGCGCGGGCTGCCCGTCTGCTCCGGCCCGCCGATCAGCCCGGCCGCGTCCAGCAGCCCGGCCATGCGCATCTCGGCCACCGCCTCGATGATGCCCGATCCGCAGATCCCCGTGATTCCGGTCGCCGCGACCGCGTCGGCAAAGCCCGGCGCATCCGACCACGCATCGACACCGATCACCTTGAAGCGCGGTTCGCGCGTTGCCGGGTCGATGCGCACGCGCTCGATGGCGCCGGGCGCCGCGCGCTGGCCGCTGGAGATCTGCGCGCCCTCGAAGGCCGGCCCGGTCGGCGAGGAGCAGGCCAGCACGCGCCGTCGGTCGCCGAGGAATATCTCGGCATTGGTGCCCACATCGACGATCAGCACCAGATCCTCGGATTTGTCGGGCGCCTCCGACAACGCCACGGCGGCGGCGTCGGCGCCGACATGCCCGGCGATGCAGGGCAGCATGTAGAGCCGCGCCTGCGGGTTGATCGCGGCCAGCCCGACCGCGCGTGCCGGCGCCGCGACGGAATCCGAGGTGGCCAGCGCGAACGGGGCCTGCCCCAGCTCGACGGGGTCGATCCCGAGCAGGAGGTGATGCATCACCGGATTGCACACCACCACCGCCTCCATGATCGATTCGGGCACGATCTCGGCCTGCGCGGCCAGGTCGGCGGCGAGGGTATCGAGCGCCTCGCGCACCGCGGCCGTCATCGCCGCCGCCCCGCCATCATGCATCATGGCATAGCTGACACGGCTCATCAGATCCTCGCCGAAGCGGATCTGCGGGTTCATGATGCCCGAAGACGCCAGCACCCGCCCATCCTTGAGATCGCACAGATGCGCCGCGATCGTTGTCGAGCCCAGATCGATGGCCAGCCCGTGAACGCCCCCCTCGTAAAAGCCCGGCCAGATATCGAGCAGCCGCGGGCGCGCCTCGCCATGTCCCTGATGCAGCGCCACGGTCACGCGCCAGTTGCCGTCGCGCAGAACCCGCTGCAGCCGATGCAGCAGCGCCGGCGGCGCCAGCGGCGCAGCGATATCCCATTGAGATTCGAGGGCGCGCGCCAGGCGTTCGAGATCGCCGGCGGGTTCGTGCATGTCGGGCTCGGCCACATCCACCATGAACAGCCGGGTCGCCGGGTCCATCACGATGTCACGCGCGGTCGCGTCCTTGCGCACGACCTGCTTGTGGACCTGCGACTCGGGCGGCACATCGATGACGACATCGCCATGGATCTGCGCCTGACAGCCGAGCCGCCGGCCCGCCGCCAGCCCGCGCTTGCTGTCATAGCGCGCCTCGACGCTGTTCCAGGGCGAGAGGGCATCCTCGGCCACGGTGACGCCGAGCTTGGGAAAGCGCCCCACCGCCGGGGCGACCTGGCATTTGGAGCAGATGCCGCGCCCACCGCAGACCGAATCGAGATCAACCCCCAGTTGTCGCGCGGCAGCGAGCACCGTGGTCCCCGACGGGACACGGCCGCGCCGCCCCGAAGGGGTGAAGATGACGAGCGGATCTGTCATGGCGCGGCCCCCGGCTGAAGCTTCCATGCAACAGGTAAGCTGTCACGCGCTCAGCGAAAGCCGGTTCGCGCCGGATTCGGGTCTGTTTGCGTCAGTTCCTGCACTCCGCCGGTATCGCCTCTCGATCCGGTGCCTCATGGTTCAAGCGCGTTTTCAGCAGTCGCGCACAAGCCCGCGCCCGCGCGGGAAAATGCCGACGATCCGCCCCTCGGGGCGCGGCGCGGCCATGGGCGAAGGCGGCCGTTGCAGCCCCCGCTGCGGCCGGGAAGTCAACCCATATTTGCATAGCGGATTCGTAAAATTAGCGTTGACCATACCCGTCAAAATACGCCAAGTTGTGTGGGCTGGGTGGTCAGACACTACATGTAGGATGATCAGCACTTCATACTCCGCAGCCCGGCAATGCGCCCCGCAAGGGATCGCCTTGAAGCATGGTGCCATGTCGCCGGCCGCGAAACGACGACTCTCAGACAGGGACCGGACAGCGCCGGGTCCCTAGCGCAACGAAAACAGCGAGGACAGTCCAGATGAGGATCGAACGCAAGTTCACCACCGCGGGGCAGGATGCCTATGACGCGATCGCCTTCACCACCACGGTGTCGGAGATCCGCAACCCCGACGGGACGGTGGTGTTCCGCAATGACGCCGTCGAGGTGCCGCAGAGCTGGAGCCAGGTGGCGTCGGATGTCCTCGCGCAGAAATACTTCCGCAAGGCGGGCGTCGCCGCGCGTCTCAAGCCGGTGAAGGAAAAGGGCGTGCCCGAATTCCTCTGGCGCTCGGTCCCCGACGAGGCGGCGCTCAATGAACTGCCCGAGGCGCAGCGCTACGGCGGTGAAACCTCGGCGCGGCAGGTCTTTGACCGGCTCGCGGGCGCCTGGACCTATTGGGGCTGGAAGGGCGGCTATTTCACCACCGAGGAGGATGCGCGCGCCTATTTCGACGAGATGCGCTTCATGCTCGCGCGCCAGATGGCCGCACCTAACTCGCCGCAATGGTTCAACACCGGGCTGCACTGGGCCTACGGCATCGACGGCCCTGGTCAGGGGCATTTCTATGTCGACCCCAGGACCGGCAAGCTGACGCGCTCGAAATCCGCATATGAGCATCCGCAACCGCATGCCTGTTTCATCCAGTCGGTCAGCGACGATCTGGTCAATGACGGCGGCATCATGGATCTGTGGGTGCGCGAGGCGCGACTTTTCAAGTACGGCTCGGGCACCGGCACCAACTTCTCGTCGCTGCGCGGCGAGGGCGAGGCACTGTCGGGGGGCGGCAAGTCGTCCGGGCTGATGGGCTTTCTCAAGATCGGCGATCGCGCGGCGGGGGCGATCAAGTCGGGCGGCACCACGCGGCGCGCCGCCAAGATGGTGATCGCCGACATGGATCACCCCGATATCGAGGATTTCATCAACTGGAAGGTGATCGAGGAACAGAAGGTGGCGAGCCTCGTCGCCGGCTCGAAGCTGCATGAGCGCCACCTCAACGACATCTTCCGCGCCATCCGCGGCGCGGACGCGCCCCCCGCCAAGGCCGCCGATCCCGCCGCCAACCCGGCGCTGAAATCCGCGATTCGCGCGGCCAAGAAATCGGCCATCCCGGAAACCTACATCAACCGCGTGCTGCAATACGCCCGCCAGGGTTATGCCAGCATCGAGTTCCCGACCTACGACACCGACTGGGATTCGGAGGCCTATGTCACCGTCTCGGGGCAGAATTCCAACAACTCGGTGCGTGTGACCGACGCCTTCCTGCGCGCGGTGCGCGAGGACGCCGACTGGGAGCTGATCCGACGCACCGACGGCACCGTCGCCAAGACGGTGAAGGCCCGCGATCTGTGGGAACAGGTCGGCCACGCCGCCTGGGCCTGCGCCGATCCGGGCATCCAGTTCCACGACACCGTGAATGCCTGGCACACCTGCCCCGAGGACGGGCCGATCCGCGGCTCGAACCCGTGCTCGGAATACATGTTCCTCGACGACACGGCCTGCAACCTCGCCTCGATGAACCTGCTGCAGTTCCATCAGGACGGGCGCTTCGACGCCGAAAGCTACATGCACGCGACCCGGCTGTGGACCATCACGCTGGAGATCAGCGTGGCGATGGCGCAGTTCCCCTCGCGCGAGATCGCGCAGCGCTCCTACGACTTTCGCACGCTGGGGCTGGGCTATGCCAATATCGGCGGACTGCTGATGACCATGGGGCTGGGCTATGACAGCGACGAGGGGCGCGCGCTGTGCGGCGCGCTGAGTGCGCTGATGACCGGCGTGTCCTACGCCACCTCCGCCGAGATGGCGGGCGAGCTGGGCGCCTTTCCGGGCCATGCGCGCAATGCCGAACACATGCTGCGCGTGATGCGCAACCACCGCCGCGCCGCGCAGGGGCTGCGCGAAGGCTATGAAGGGCTGGCCGTGCCGCCCGTCGCGCTGGATACGGACAACTGCCCCGACCCGGCGCTGGTGAAGATGGCGCAATCGGCCTGGGACGAGGCGCTGCGGCTGGGCGAGGCGCATGGCTACCGCAACGCGCAGGCCACCGTGATCGCGCCCACCGGCACCATCGGGCTGGTGATGGATTGCGATACCACCGGCATCGAGCCCGATTTCGCGCTGGTGAAATTCAAGAAGCTGGCCGGCGGCGGCTATTTCAAGATCATCAACCAAGCGGTGCCGGCGGCGCTGCACTCGCTGGGGTATGACGCAGGCCAGATCGAGCGCATCACCCGCCACGCGGTCGGCTACGGCTCGCTGCGCGATGCGCCGGACATCAACCATCAGGCGCTGATCGGGCACGGCTTCGGCCCCGCCGAGCTGGAGCGCATCGAGGCCGCCCTGCCCACGGCCTTCAATATCCGCTTCGTGTTCAACCAGTGGACGTTGGGCGAGGCCTTCTGCCGTGACACGCTGGGCATTCCGGCCGACCGGCTCAACGATCCGGGCTTCGACCTGCTGCGTCATCTGGGCTTCAGCCGCGCGCAGATCGACGCGGCCAACGACCATGCCTGCGGCACCATGACGCTGGAGGGCGCGCCGGAACTCGACCCCGCGCACTACCCGGTCTTCGACTGCGCCGCGCCCTGCGGCAAGAACGGCACGCGCTCGCTCTCGGTGGACAGCCATATCCGCATGATGGCGGCGGCGCAGAGCTTCATCTCGGGCGCCATCTCCAAGACCATCAACATGCCCGCCGGCGCGCAGATCAGCGACTGCCTGAGCGCCTATGAGCTGTCCTGGAGCCTGGGGGTAAAAGCCAACGCGCTGTATCGCGACGGCTCCAAGCTGTCGCAGCCGCTGGCCGCCGCGCTGGTCGAGGACGACGAGGAGGCCGAGGAGGTGCTCGCCTCCGGCTCGGCGCCCGAAAAGGCCGCCACCCTGGCCGAAAAGGTCATCGAGAAGGTGATCGTCAAGGAGGTGAACCGCCGCCACCGCGAAAAGCTGCCCGAGCGCCGCAAGGGCTACACCCAGAAGGCCATCGTCGGCGGCCACAAGGTCTATCTGCGCACCGGCGAGTACGAGGACGGCAATCTCGGCGAGATCTTCATCGACATGCACAAGGAGGGCGCGGGCTTTCGCGCGATGATGAACAACTTCGCCATCGCCGTGTCCGTGGGGCTGCAATACGGCGTGCCGCTGGAGGAGTTCGTGGACGCCTTCACCTTCACCAAGTTCGAACCCGCCGGCATGGTGCAGGGCAACGACTCGATCAAGTCGGCGACCTCGATCATCGACTACATCTTCCGCGAACTGGCGGTCAGCTATCTCGACCGCACCGATCTGGCGCATGTCAAACCCGAAGGGGCGAGCTTCGACGACATCGGCGGCGGCGAGGACGAGGGCAAGCCCAACGTGACCGAGATGTCCGACGACGCCGCCTCGCGCGGGCTGGAGGTGCTGCGCCAGATCAGCTCGTCGGGCTATCTGCGCAAGCGCCTGCCGCAGGAGCTGGTGGTGCTGCAGGGCGGCACCGCGAGCACGCAGACCGCAACGGCGACGCAGGCCGACGGGTCGGTGGCCGTGGCGCAGCGCAGCAGCAGCGAAACCGTCACCCTGGCCGCCACCGACATGCGCACCCGCGCGCGCATGCAGGGCTATGAGGGCGACCCCTGCGGCGAATGCGGCAACTACACGCTGGTGCGCAACGGCACCTGCATGAAGTGCAACACCTGCGG
>LFIK01000244.1_pt1 | contig 39581 bp, 29 predicted proteins | sample 643401 | NCBI WGS metagenome assembly LFIK01 (sample SAMN03777447, study PRJNA286221) | soda lake metagenome | biome: soda lake; feature: Kulunda steppe; material: water; isolation source: sample T5-Br brine of Lake Tanatar-5 | place: Russia: Kulunda steppe | collected 2010-07
CGCGCTCGGATGCGCGCGGTGGCGATGTCAGCCGCGAGGGCGTGCAGCGCGACCTGCTGCCGCTGATCGAGGGCACGACCGTCAGCACCAAGCACGGGCCGGTCAAGACCGATCATATCCTGTTCATCGCCTCGGGCGCGTTCCATATCGCCAAACCCTCGGACCTGTTGCCCGAATTGCAGGGGCGCTTGCCGATCCGGGTCGAGTTGCGGGCACTGACCGAGGGTGATTTCGTGCGTATCCTGACCGAGACCGACAATGCGCTGACGCGGCAATATACGGCGCTGATGGGCACCGAAGGGGTCGAGGTGACCTTTACCGAGGACGGCATCGCGGCGCTGGCGCGGATCGCGGCGGATGTGAATCAATCCGTCGAGAATATTGGCGCGCGCAGGCTCTATACGGTAATGGAGCGGGTGTTCGAGGAGCTTTCCTTCAACGCGCCCGACCGCTCGGGGCAGAGCGTCACCATCGACGGCGCACATGTCGAGGAGAATCTGGGCGATCTGGCGCGGTCGGGCGATCTGAGCCGCTACGTCCTCTAGCCGGTCGGGGCACTGGACGCGCGGCGTGATAAATCCTATATAACTGCTCAGGTATTGCGCGCAGCACGTGGGGGCGAGGATGAGTGACGGACAGCCAGGTGAATTGCTGATCAAGCCGTCGAGCACGGAGCACCCGCTTTACGAGCCCGTCGTCGAGGCGTGCAAGAGCGTCTATGACCCGGAAATCCCGGTCAATATCTTCGATCTGGGGCTGATCTACACGGTCACCATCTCGGATGAGGGCGTCGTCGATGTCATCATGACGCTGACCGCGCCCGGCTGCCCCGTCGCGGGCGAGATGCCCGGCTGGGTGGCCGATGCGATCAGTGCCGTACCGGGCGTGCAGTCTGTCGATGTCGAGATGACCTTTGACCCGCAATGGGGCATGGACATGATGTCGGACGAGGCGCGGCTCGAGTTGGGCTTCATGTAGGCCGTTCGCCCTGAATCAAGGACACCCTGATGTTTGCGATACCCGGAAAATCCCCTGTCACGCTGACCCCCGCAGCCGTCCGCCAGATCCGGCGACTGATGGAACGCGAGGGGGCGGAGGGGCTGCGCGTTGGCGTCAAGAAAGGCGGCTGTGCGGGTATGGAATACACCATGGAGACTGCGAGCGATGTGCAGGAGCATGAAGAAGTGGTCGAGCAGGACGGGGCGCGGGTGCTGATCGCGCCGATGGCGCAGATGTTCCTGTTCGGGACCGAGATCGATTACGAGACCGGCCTCATCGAAAGTGCGTTTCGCTTTCGCAACCCCAATGTCACGGATGCCTGTGGCTGTGGCGAATCCATCAAGTTCGATGATGTCGAGACGCTGAAGGCGCGGATGGACGCGACCCGCACCGGGACGTGATTGCATCGCACCCGGCTTGTGCGTAGCGTGGCCCAAGTCAACAAGGGGGTGCCGATGGCCGAAGCCTGCAAACTCGCTGCCGGAAACTGGAAGATGAACGGCCTGCGCGCCGATCTGGCGGAGGCGCGCGCTCTCGCGGCGGCCTGTTCCGAACCTGGCTGCGGCGTGCTGCTCTGCCCGCCCGCGACGCTGATCGCGCCGATGGCCGAGGCGCTGGCGGGCAGCCGCGTGATGGTCGGCGGGCAGGATTGCCACGCCTCCGAGAGCGGCGCACATACGGGCGACATTGCGGCGCGGATGCTCGCGGATGCGGGCGCACGGCATGTGATCCTCGGCCATTCCGAGCGCCGCGCCGATCACCTCGAGAGCTCGGAAGTGGTTGCTGCCAAGGCGCGCGCGGCGCAGGCTGCGGGGCTGGTGGCGATCGTCTGCGTGGGCGAGACCGAGGCCGAGCGCGATGCGGGCCGAACGCTCGACGTGGTGCTGGGCCAGCTTGCGGCGTCGCTGCCGGACGGGTCGAGCGCCGCCAACACGGTGATCGCCTACGAGCCTGTCTGGGCAATCGGCACCGGGCGCACGCCAAGCCTGGAACAGATCGCCGAGGTGCATGATGCGTTGCGCACGGCAGTGCCGGATGCGGCGATGTCGCTTCTCTATGGTGGATCGGTCAAGCCGGGCAACGCAGCCGAGATCTTCGCCATCGGCAATGTCGATGGTGCGCTGGTCGGCGGCGCGTCGCTGAAGGCGGCGGACTTCGCCGCCATTGTTGCGGCGCTGGACGCGGCCTGAGGTTCTTTTCGCCGTCAAAGCGCCCTCGGGCCGTGCCCACCCACCCGCCCCCGCACGCCCCGAGGGCGCTTTCGGCTACTCCGGTTGCGGCGGTGTCTGCCTGCGCGGCAGGGCACAAGCGGGCAGGCAGCTACTGCGCGGCCGTCGCGAACTCCGGGAACAGGGCCGCCATGCCTTCGGTCGTGGCCGGGCAAATGCCGCGTTCGGTGATCAGCCCGGTGACAAGCTCGGCGGGGGTCACATCAAAGGCCGGGTTGCGCGCGCCTGTGCCATCGGGCGATATCTGCACCTCGGTCACGCGGCCTTCGGGGTCGCGGCCCTGCACATGCGTCACTTCGTGCGCGCTGCGTTCCTCGATGGGGATCTCGGCCAGGCCGTCGCGCACTGTCCAGTCGATGGTCGGCGAGGGTAGCGCGACGTAGAAGGGCACGCCATTGGCATGCGCGGCCAGCGCCTTGAGGTAGGTGCCGATCTTGTTGCACACATCGCCGCGCGCCGTGGTCCGGTCGGTGCCGGTGATGACGATATCGATCTCGCCATGCTGCATCAGATGGCCGCCCGCATTGTCGACGATCAGGTCATGGCTGACGCCGTGGCTGTTCATCTCCCACGCGGTCAGCAGCGCGCCCTGATTGCGGGGGCGGGTCTCGTCGACATAGACATGCACGTCGATACCCTCGGCCACCGCGTGATAGACTGGCGAGGTGGCAGTGCCCCAGTCCACGGTCGCGAGCCAGCCTGCGTTGCAATGGGTCAGCACGTTGACGCGCCCGCCACCCTTGCGCGCGGCGATCTCGCGCAGGAGCGTCAGCCCGTTTGCGCCGATGCGGCGGTTGATCTCGACATCCTCGTCGCAGATCGCCTCGGCCCGGATGCGGGCGGCAGCGGCGCGCTGATCCGGGGGCAGGGGCGCGAGGGTGGCGCGCATCGCATCCAGTGCCCAGCGCAGGTTGATCGCCGTGGGGCGGGTGTCGTGAAGTACCTCCCATGCGTTTTGCAGCGCCGCGTCCGAGGGGTCGCGCGCCATCTCCTCGGCCACACCCCAGGCGGCGGTCGCGCCGATCAGCGGCGCGCCGCGCACCCACATGTCGCGGATCGCCGTGGCGAAATCCGCGAGGCTGTGCAGCGGCACGATGCGCAACTCGTGCGGCAGCCAGCGCTGGTCGATGATCTTCACCTCTCCCGAGGCGGCGTCGCGCCAGATCGAGCGGTAGGGGGTGCCGTTGATCTTCACAGGTAATCCCTTTCCATGATGTGGCGCGCAAGCTCGGTCACTTCGGCCATGTCGCGGATACTGCCCCGCCCGATCACCAGCGCGCGGCCCAGCACCAGCCCGCGCGCCTCGCATGTCGCGCGCAGCGCCTCATCCTCGATCTGGTCATACTCGGCGATATGGGCAAGGCCCAGGATGCGGCGGTGCATCTCGACCCCGCAGAAGCCCAGCGCATCGCGCCAGATCGCCGCCAGCCGGTCGAGCCGCGCCTGCTCGGCGCCCAGGCCGTCGCCCTGATCCTCGAACAGGCTGGCGGCATAAAGGATGCCGCGCCGTTCGGTCCGCCACAGACGGGTGAACTCGGCGCTGAAATGCTCCCACATCTCGGTCGCCGTTTGCAGCACCCAGTCGCGGTAGCTGTCGCGTTCGGCCCTGTCGTCCAGATGCCCGGGCAGGGCCAGCGCGGCCATCAGAAAATTCGCAATCAGCATGCCGACATCGAATCCCATCGGGCCGTAGGTCGCGAATTCGGGGTCGATCACGCGCGCGCGGTCGCCGCTGACCATGACCGAGCCGGTGTGCAGATCGCCATGCAGCAGGGCCTCGGCATTGTTGGCAAAGGCAGCCTTGAGGTGTTGCGCCGCCACCTTCAGGTCGCGATCCGCGCGCAGGCTGGCCACGACGGGGTCGAGCGCGGGCGTGTGGCGGTTCATCTCGGCGGCGAAATAGGGGTCGGTGAAGACCAGGTTCTCGGTAATGTCGCACAACTCGATATTGCCTGCGAAAAGCGCGAGGTCGCGCTTGCGCTCGGCCGTGTCCATGCCCAGGTCCGAGCCGCGGAACAGGGTCTGCGCGCAGAACCGGCCCAGAAACGCGCCAAGACCCGGGTGGCGGGTGCCCGCCATCAGGCTTTGGCGCAGGATGACATGGTCGGCGAGGAACTCCATCACCACCAGCGCCTGTGCCTCGTCATGGTGATAGACCTCGGGCACCGACCCGGGCGCGCGGGCGGCCTGCCGGATCAGCGCGTGATACTCGAAGAAGGACCGGTTGAGCGGCAGCGGCCAGCTTTCGCCCACAAGTCGGACGTAAGGAAGCGCCTGCTTGACGATCACCTGCCCCTGCGCCCCGGTCACGATGAAGACGAGGTTCAGGTTGCCATCGCCGACCTCGACCACTTTCCAGCTTTCGGGCGGCCCGGCATGGGCGCGCACGGCGGCGATATCGCCCAGCCGGGTGGCGACCGTTTCGGGCGTCAGGGCCTTGTAGGGGATTGAGTCCATCCGCTCCTCCTCTGCTGTCACATGCAGGACAGGGCGCCCCCTCCAGCGCGCCCCTCGACATGAGTTTTCCAATTTTTCTGCAAAAGTCAAACAGTATTGACATTTGCGAATTTCCATCAATTATCGGGGGGCAGGGAGGATGGGCGACATGCCGAACGCGCTGGAAATTCGCGCCATGAACAAGGCGTTTGCGTCCAACCGGGTGCTGCGCGGGATCGACATGGACCTGCCTGCGGGCGCGATCACGGTTCTGATGGGCGCGAATGGCGCCGGCAAGTCGACGCTGGTCAAGATCATGTGCGGCGTGCAGCCGGCCGATGGTGGTACCATGCAACTGGCCGGGCGCCCCTACGCGCCCGAAACGCCGCGCGCGGCGCTCGAGGCCGGGGTGGTGACCGTCCATCAGAGCATCAATGACGGGGTGGTGGTCGATCTGGATGTGGCATCGAACCTGATGCTTGACCGCATCTCGACCGGTGGGCAGCTTTTCCTGCGGCGGCGCAAGCTGCACGCGCAGGCGCGCGAGATCGCCAAGGCCGTGGGGCTGGTGGTGCCGATGGGGCTGCCCGTGGCGCAGCTTTCGCTGGCCGACCGCCAGCTTGTCGCCATTGCGCGCGCGCTGTCGCACAACCCCAAGGTGCTGATCCTCGACGAGCCGACCTCGTCGCTGTCGGATGCCGAGGCGCGGCGCCTCTTCGCGCTGATCGAGAAGCTGAAGGCGCAGGGTGTGGCGATCCTCTATATTTCGCACCGCATGTCCGATATCCGCAGGCTGGCCGACCGCATCCTGTGCATGCGCGACGGCGTCATCTCGGGGCAGTTCGAAGAGCAGCCGCTTGATTATGCGGGCGCGGTGCGTGCCATGCTGGGCCATGAGATGACGGATGTGGATATCACGCTCGCCACGCCGGGCGCGCCGGTGTTCGAGGCCAGCGGGCTGAAACTGCGCGCCACGACAAAGCCTTTCGACATGATGCTGCGTGCCAACGAGGTGGTGGTCGTGGTGGGGCTGGTGGGCAGCGGCAAGGCGCAGCTTGCCAGTGCGCTGTTCGGGGTCGCGCCGCCGGTGGCGGGGGAAATGCGGCTCGACGGGCGGGCCTATGCCCCCCGCAACCCGGCGCAGGCCATCGCGCAGGGTGTGTTCATGGCCGCGCGCGACCGGCGCAGCAACGCCGTGGTGCCGGATTTCGACATCCGGCGCAATTTCACCCTGCCCTTCGCGCGCCGCCACAGCAAGGCGGCGCATATGATCAGCCGCCGCAGCGAGATGCACACCGCACGGCGCATGATCGACGAGATGGGGGTCAAGTGCCAGTCGCCGGGCGACCCGATCCTCAGCCTGTCGGGCGGCAACCAGCAGAAGGTGATGGTCGGGCGCTGGATGGCCGAAGAGGCGCGCCTGCTGATCCTGGACGAGCCGTTTCAGGGCGTCGATATCCAGGCGCGGCGCGATATCGGCACGCGCATCCGCGCGCAGGCTGAAGGGAGGGCAACACTGGTGCTGGTGACGGAACTCGACGAGGCGCTGGAAGTGGCCGACCGAATTGTCGTGATCTGCGAGGGCACGCTGGTCAGCGACCGGCCCAATCGTGACATCGATGTGGCCGCCATCATGGCCGAGGTGGCCGACACCCCGGCCCAGCCCGAGGGGCAGGTGGCATGAGCGTGCAGGCGCGGCTGATCGATCTGGCGGTAAAATTCGGCTTCCTGCTGCTGATGGCGGGAATGCTGGTGTTCTTCTCGGTAGCGGCCCCGGGCTTCCTGTCGCCGCACAGCGCGGTGTTCGTATTCCAGTCGGTCGCGATTACCGGGATCCTCGCGCTCGGGGTGACGGCGACGCTGGTGGTGGGGGGGTTCGACCTGTCCATCGGGGCGGTGGCGACCTCGGCGCTGATGCTTTCGGCCTATGTGATGGTGGTGTGGGAACTGAGCGCGGGCGTGGCCATCGCGCTCTGCCTGCTGATGGGGGCGTTTGTCGGGCTGGTCAATGGGCTGTTGATCGTCAAGGGCCGCGTGCCGGACCTGCTGGCGACGCTGGGGATGATGTTCCTGCTGATCGGGCTGCAGCGCATCCCCACGCAGGGGCGCTCGATCTCCAGCGGCATGACCCTGCCCGACGGCACGGTGGCGCGCGGCACCTTTTCCGAGTTCTTCCTGATGCTGGGACGGCACCGGATCGATTTCTTCATCGAGCGGCTGATCCCGCTTTCGGTGATCTTCCTCTTGATCGTGGCAGTGCTGGTCTGGGTTTTTCTGGAATTCACCCGCCACGGGCGGCTGATGTATGCCATCGGCTCGAACGCGCAGGCAGCAGAACTCGCGGGCGTCAAGGTCGAGCGCTACAAGATCGCCGCCTACATGATCTCGGGCACCCTCGCTTCGTTCGGGGGCGTGCTGCTGGCGGCACGGCTGGGGCGCGGCGATGTCGCGTCGGGGACCAACCTGCTGCTGGACGGGGTGGCGGCAGCGCTGATCGGATTCGCGGTGCTGGGGGCGGGCAAGCCCAATGCGTTCGGCACCGCCATCGGGGCGCTGTTCGTGGGCGTGCTGCTGCAGGGCATGACGATGATGAACGCCCCCTATTACACGCAGGATTTCATCAAGGGTGCCGTGCTGGTCGTGGCCCTTGTCTTTACCTTCGCCTTCACGGCCCGCGGCAGCCGGAGGGCATGAGACGACGTTCCACAAGGTCTGTAGAAAGGGAGGAAACCATGATCTCCAGACGCAAGCTGATGATGACGGCCAGCGCGGTGGCGCTGGCCCCGACACTGGCACTGGCGCAGGACGCGCCCGCGCCTTTCGACACTCCGGGCGATGTGACCATCGCGCTGGTGCGCTATCTCTCGACCGGGGATTTCTTCCAGTCCTACCTCGCCGGAGTCGAGGCGCAGGCCGCTGCCCTTGGCGTCAATCTGCGCGTCTTCGACAGCCGTCAGGACGCGGCATTGCAGGCCGATATGGTCGATCAGGCCATCGCGCTGGGCGTTGACGGGATCATCATCCAGCACGGGCTGACCGAGTCCATGCAAGAGGCCGCGCAGCGTGCGGTTGATGCGGGCATCCGTGTCGTGGCCTTCGATGTGAATGTCGAGAACGAGGCAGTGCCGCAGATCGAGCAGTCCGACCGGGACCTGGCCCGACTGGCGCTGGAACAGGCGATCGCCGACAATGGCGAGTCCTTCGTGGCCGGGTACGTCTATGTGCCGGGCATCGCGCCGCTTGACCGGCGGGACGAGACCTGGACCGAGTTCAAGGCCCGCTATGAGGGGATCGAGGAAGTTGCGCAATTCGGCACGCTCGACAACCCGATTGCCAATTCGGTCGCCAATCAGGCCCGCGCCGTCTTTTCGGCCAATCCCAATATCGAAGTGGTCTTCGCACCCTATAACGAGTTCGCCCGCGGTGTGATGATCGCCGCGCAGGAAGCGGGTGTGGCCGAGAACATCAACATCTATTCGGCCGATATCTCGACTGCCGACATCTCGGCGATGCGCGAGCCGGGCTCTCCTTGGGCCGCGACGGCTGCGACCAACCCCGCCGTGGTGGGCGAGGTGTCCGTGCGCGCGCTCGCACTGCTGCTGGCCGGTGAAGACCCGGGCGCGCAGGTGATCGTGCCGCCGACGCTGATCACGCGCGACATGCTCAACGAGGGCGAGATCACCAACATGGAAGAGCTGGGCGAGAATATCCCGGCCTTTCTGCACGCCGATGTGGCGCTGGCCGACTGGATGGCGCTGCCGCCGCGCTGAGCGCGCTGGAAAGCCGCAGGAGGGGCAGGGCGCAGGCCCTGCCCTTTTTCGTGCCGGAGGAAGAAGCGCCCGCGAGCGGAGCCCACCCACCCGCCCATGCCCCGCTCGCGGGCGCTCGCCGCCTGACGGCGGCGCGGGCGGCGACGGGGGCTGTGGCGGGCGTCAGGCGGCTTTTGTCAGGCGACCGGGTGCTGCAAGGCGCGCACCCCGATCTCGCCATCCTCGCGCGCCTTGAGCGCCAGAGCGGCGGCGTGACTGCCTGCCGCCGTGGTGAAATAGGGGATCTTGTCATAAAGCGCGACGGCGCGGATCTCGCGGCTGTCCTCGATCGCCTGTGCGCCCTCAGTGGTGTTCAGCACCATCGCGATCTCGCCCGATTTCAGCAGATCGACGATGTTCGGCCGCCCCTCATAGACCTTGTTCACCACCTCGCAGGCGACGCCTTGCGCGCCCAACCACTCCGCCGTGCCGCGCGTTGCGACCAGATCGAAGCCCATCGCGGTCAGGAGTTGCGCGGTCTCGCGCATCACCGGCCCCTTGTCGAAATCCTTGATCGAGACGAAGACGCGGCCCGCTTCGGGCAGGGTCACGCCCGCGCCGAGCTGCGCCTTGTAAAAGGCGCGGGCGAAGTTGCGCGCCCAGCCCATCACCTCGCCGGTCGAGCGCATCTCGGGGCCCAGCAGGGTATCGACACCCGGAAAGCGCGCGAAGGGCAGCACGGCCTCCTTGACCGAGAACCAGGGCGTCTGCGGGTCCGCCAGCGTCAGCGGGTCCGCCAGAGGCAGCGGCTCGGACGGATCGACATCGGCCTTGTAGGGTGCGCGCATCGGAAAGGCCGAAAGCCGCTCTCCCGCCATCAGCCGTGCGGCGATGGATGCAATCGCGCTGTCGGTGGCCTTGGCGACGAAGGGCACGGTGCGACTGGCGCGGGGGTTCACCTCGAGCACGAAGATCTCGCCGTCCTTGATGGCGAATTGCACATTCATCAGGCCCACGACGTTCAGCCCGCGGGCCAGCGCCTCGGTCTGCTGGCGCAACTCGGCGATCACATCTTCGTTCAGCGAATAGGGCGGCAGCGAACAGGCGCTGTCGCCCGAATGCACGCCCGCCTCTTCGATATGCTGCATGATGCCCGCGACATGGACCGATTGACCGTCGCAAAGCGCATCCACATCGACCTCGACCGCGCCGACAAGGTAGCTGTCCAGCAGCACCGGGTTCTTGCCCGACACCACCACCGCCTCGGTGATGTAGCGTTCCAGATGCGCGTCGTCGCGCACGATTTCCATCGCGCGTCCGCCGAGCACGTAGGACGGGCGGATCACCAGCGGATAGCCCACGGCCTGCGCAATCTCGAATGCCTGCTGCGGGGTGGTGGCGATACCGTTCACCGGCTGGCGCAGGCCGAGCTTGTTGAGCAGCGCCTGAAAGCGTTCGCGATCCTCGGCCAGATCAATCGCATCGGGCGACGTGCCCAGGATCGGGATCCCCTCGGCCTCGAGCGCGCGGGCGAGCTTCAGCGGCGTCTGCCCGCCGAACTGCACGATGACGCCATGCAGCGTGCCGCGCTCCTGCTCCACGCGCAGGATCTCGAGCACATGCTCCAGCGTCAGCGGCTCGAAATACAGGCGATCCGAGGTGTCGTAATCGGTGCTGACCGTCTCGGGGTTGCAGTTGACCATGATCGTCTCGTAACCTGCATCGGTCAGCGCGAAACAGGCGTGGCAGCAGCAATAGTCAAACTCGATCCCCTGCCCGATGCGGTTCGGCCCGCCGCCGAGGATCACGACCTTCTTGCGGTCCGAGGGTCGCGCCTCGCATTCGACCTCGCCCATCACCGGGGTCTCGTAGGTGGAATACATGTAAGGGGTCTGCGCCTCGAACTCGGCGGCGCAGGTGTCGATGCGCTTGAAGGCGGCAGTAATGCCCAGGTTGTGCCGGGCGCGGCGGACCTGATCCTCATCGCGGCCGGAGAGCTTGGCGAGCCGCGCATCGGTGAACCCCATCATCTTGAGCGCGCGCAACCCCTCGGCGCTGACGGGCAGGCCATCGCGGCGGACGGCGTCTTCTGCGTCCACGATCTCGCGCAGGCGGGCGAGGAACCACGGGTCGAACGCGGTCGCGGCCTGAATGTCGTCATCCGAGAGCCCCTCGCGCATCGCCTGCACGATCAGCCGCAGCCGGTCAGGGGTCTGGGCGCTGATCGCCTTGACGATGGCGGCGCGGTCAGGCGCACCGGCAATGGCGATCTCGTCGAACCCGCTCAACCCCGTTTCCATCGAGGCGAGTGCCTTTTGCACGGACTCGTGGAAGGTCCGGCCAATCGCCATCGCCTCGCCCACCGAGCGCATCGCGGTGGTCAGCTCGGCCTGCGCGCCGGGGAACTTCTCGAAGGCGAATCTCGGGATCTTGGTGACGACATAGTCAATGGTCGGCTCGAAGCTCGCCGGGGTGACCTTGGTGATGTCGTTGTCCAGCTCGTCCAGCGTGTAGCCCACGGCCAGCTTGGCCGCGATCTTGGCGATGGGAAACCCCGTGGCCTTGGACGCCAGCGCCGAGGAGCGGCTGACGCGCGGGTTCATCTCGATCACCACCATGCGCCCGTCGGCCGGGTTGATCGCCCATTGCACGTTCGAGCCGCCGGTCTCGACCCCGATCTCGCGCAGCACGGCGATCGAGCCGTTGCGCATGATCTGGTATTCCTTGTCGGTCAGCGTCAGCGCCGGGGCGACGGTGATCGAGTCGCCGGTGTGCACGCCCATCGGATCCACATTCTCAATCGAGCACACGATGATGGCGTTGTCCGCCCGGTCGCGCACGACCTCCATCTCGAACTCTTTCCAGCCCAGCAGCGACTCGTCGATCAGGATCTGCGCCACCGGCGAGGCGTCAAGGCCGGAGCGACAAATCCGTTCATAATCATCACGGTTATAGGCCACACCTCCACCAGTGCCGCCGAGCGTGTAGGCCGGGCGGATGATCGCGGGCAGGCCGATATCCTCTAGCGCGGCCATCGCCTCGGTGACGCCCGCGTTGATGTCATACTTGCCATTTTCCAACTTCGGGGCCGCCACGATGGTCGCGCGCGGGTTCTCCAACCCGATGCGGTCCATCGCCTCGCGGAAGAGCTTGCGATCCTCGGCCATCTCGATGGCGGCGCGGTTGGCGCCGATCAGCTCGACGCCGAACCTCTCCAGCACGCCCATGTCGGCCAGCGCCAGCGAGGTGTTCAGCCCGGTCTGCCCGCCCATTGTCGGCAGCAGCGCGTCGGGGCGCTCTTTCTCGATGATCTTGGCAACGATTTCGGGGGTGATGGGCTCGATATAGGTGGCATCCGCCAGCCCCGGGTCGGTCATGATCGTGGCGGGGTTGGAGTTCACCAGGATCACCCGGTAGCCTTCCTCGCGCAGCGCCTTGCAGGCCTGGGCGCCGGAATAGTCGAACTCGCAGGCCTGGCCAATAATGATGGGCCCCGCGCCGATGATCATGATCGAGCGGATATCGGTTCTCTTCGGCATGACGGATCCCCTGCCCAGACGGCGCGCAAATTGAGGGGCGTTATAGTGAAGGTCACCCCCGGCGCAAGACCCGTTCCGGCGCCGACGTCTTTCCAGAGAGGCTTTGGAGAAATTTCTTAACCAGCGATGTGGTAGACACTGCCGTGATGGCACAGCATTGCCCGGTCACCGAAGTATGCGTCGCGATGCAAGCGTGGAGATTGTCCGTCTTGGCCGCCGATACCCCGCCCAGCAACACCGCACGGATGACAGAGATACATGCCCTTGCGGTAAAGCTTATCCATGAGTTGCTTTCGGTCGATCTCGCCAAGGTGGACACGGCGATCCACGACTGCCTGGCGCGGCTGGGGCAGTTCAGCGCGCGTGACCGGGCCTATGTGTTCCTTCACCGGGAAAACCATGTGTCGAACACGCATGAATGGTGCGCCCCCGGCATCGCCCCGGCCATAGACGCGTTACAGGACCTGCCGACCGAGGATTTCGCGAGCCTGCTGGACCCGCTGATGGCGGATGGTGTCCTGCTGATCGCCGATATCAACGCTTTCCCTCCCGGCTCGTCCGAGCATGAGGTGCTGAAAGCGCAGCAGATCCGGTCGCTGCTGCTGGTGCCGATGATCGAACAGGGGGCGCTTTTCGGTTTTGTCGGCTTCGATTCGGTTTCGCGCAGCGGCAATTTCCTGCCCGAGGAGATCTATCTGCTGCAAGCCTTCGCCGATGTCGTCCGTTCGGTCCTGTTGCGGAAATCCGCAGCCGAGGAGTTGGCACGCGAACGCGCCTTTCTGCAAGGGATCGTCAGTACCACCGCGACCGGGCTGATGGTGCTCGACTCCCGGGGGGTGATTATCTTCGCCAATGACGCCAGCGCCGAAATGGTGGGCGTGCCTGTCTCCGACCTGCTCGGCCAGCGCACCGACTCGCTGCACTGGCGCGTCACGCATCCCGACGGCACCCCGCTTGCGCCCGAGGATCGCGCCTTTGCCAAGGTACGCGCAAGCGGGGGGAATATCACCAATCATCGTGTCGCCTTTCACGATGACAGCGGCACGCGCTATGTCTCGATCAATGCCGCACCGATCCGGACAGGGGGGGTGCAGGCTTTCGTGTGCTTTTCGCGCTCACCAATGTCACCGCCCAGGTCGAGGCCGAGCGCGCACGCGAGGCGGCGCTTGCCGAAGCCCGCCGCGCGAGCGCGGCGAAGTCGACTTTCCTGGCCAATATCGGCCATGAGCTGCGCACGCCGCTGAACGGGGTGCTGGGCATTGCCGAACTGCTCGAATCGGACGACACCAACCCCGCACAAGCGCAGATGTTCCGCATGCTGCGCGAGTCGGGCACGCTTTTGCTTAATATTATCAATGACCTGCTGGACATGACCAAGATCGAGGCCGATGCGCTCGAACTCGAGAATATCCCCTTCGCCCTTGCCGATCTGGCCCGCCGCACCGAGGAGTTGCACACGCTGCGCGCCTCGGAAAAGCATCTGTCGTTTGTGGTCGCGCTTGACGATCCGACCGGGGCGCTGCGGCTTGGCGATCCTCACAGGATCTCGCAGATCCTGCACAATCTGGTCAGCAACGCCCTGAAATTCACCGAAAACGGTGTCGTGCGCGTGACTGTCGCCGCACCTGACCGCGGCACGGTCACGCTGCAGGTGCAGGATAGCGGCATCGGCATGTCACCAGCGCAGCAAGAGGCTATCCGCAAGCCCTTCATCCAGGCCGACAACAGCATCTCGCGGCGCTTTGGCGGCACCGGGCTTGGCATGTCGATCGTCGGCTCGCTGGTCGAGTTGTTCGGCGGCACGCTGGAGATCGACAGCAAACCGGGCAGTGGCACCACCGTCACAGTGTCGCTGCCACTCGTCGCGCTTGAGGGGTCGGGTCACGAAATACCCGCCGCCTGCGCCGAGACCGTTCCGCAGCGCATGCCCGGCCTGCGGGTTCTGGCGGTGGATGACAACAGCACGAATCAGCTTGTTCTGGGGTTGATGCTGGGGCGCCTGGCGGTTCATGCGACGCTGGCCAGCAATGGCCCCGAGGCGCTGGAGCGGTTTGCCGAGCGGGAGTTCGATTTGCTGATCCTCGACATCTCGATGCCGGGAATGGACGGTATAGCCCTGCTCGATGCCATCCGCGCGGCCGAGATGCGGCAGGGCCGCGCGCGCGCACCGGCGATTGCCTTTACCGCCAATGCGATGACGCATCAGGTCGACATGTATCTTGGCAAGGGGTTTGATGCCTGTCTTGCCAAGCCGCTGAAGCTCGGCCGCCTGTCCGAGGTGATGGCGCTGCTCTGCGAAGTGCCCGCCGGAGAGGTGTGATCACGGCTTTGCCGGCAACGTCGCCCGGGCCGCAGTGCAGTGGCGCGCCAGCACGCCCGCGTCGCAGTCGCGCGGGGCAAGGTTGCGGGTCAGGCACAGCCGCAACTCTTCGATCCGGCCCTGACGGCAGGTCACGATGGCCTGCGCCGCGCCGATTGTCGGGTTGGCCGCGCGGAACGCCGCCAGCACCTCCTCGGGGGACAGGTGCCGCGCGTCCGTGCGTGCCCGGATCGCGTCGGGGAAGTCGAGCGCCTCGAACGCCGCGCGGGTCTGCGCGAAATACGCCTGCGCGGTCAGCCCGGAGCAGGTGCCATGCTTGCGCCACTGGTGGCGGGCGAGCGATGTGGAGCCCATGATGTCGTCCATTCCCGCCAGTATCGCCGGGCCCGGCGCGGTCGCGGCGGTGTCGCAGAATTCCGGCCAGCCGCCACCCGCGTGCTGGGGCCACAGCCCGTGCACCAGCCAGCCTGCGCCCGCGCCCCTGTCGCAGCGCGCATCGCCCCGCGCGGCGCCGGTCGCCGCACACCAGGCGGGCGTCCAGGTCACCGCCAGCAGAAAGTAATCATCGTTCTGCTGCACGGTCGCGCCCGATCTTGCCGAGAGCCACAGCGCCAGCGCGCTTGCCACCAGTACCCCCGCTAAGATCACCCGCATTCGCACTTTCCCTCTGCCGTTATCCCGGTTATATACGCGGCCATCCCCGACATCGAGGACAGTGCAGGCTCGCCCTGCCGCCGATTCCCGGCACCCGAGAGATATGGCGCACCGCCCGCGCCCCATGACAGGAGAGCGATCATGTCGAAACCCCTCATGCCCAAGGCGACCGCCGTCTGGCTGGTCGACAATACCACGCTCAGCTTCAAGCAGATCGCGGATTTCTGCGGCCTGCACGAGCTGGAGGTGCAGGGCATCGCCGATGGTGATGTGGCAGGCGGCGTGAAGGGTTTCGACCCGATCGCCAATAACCAGCTTGACCCCATCGAGATCGAGCGCGGCGAAAAGGACGCGGTCTACAAGCTGAAGCTGAAATACAACCCCGCCGCCGAGGGCGAGGAAAAGCGCCGCGGCCCGCGCTACACGCCGTTGTCCAAGCGCCAGGACCGCCCGGCGTCCATCCTGTGGTTGGTGAAGTTTCATCCCGAATTGACCGATGCGCAGATCCGGCGTCTGGTCGGCACCACGAATTCCACCATCCAGACCATCCGCGAGCGCACGCACTGGAATATCGCCAATCTGCAACCCATCGACCCGGTGGCGCTGGGGCTATGCCGCCAGTCCGAGCTTGACACCGAAGTGCAGAAGGCCGCTGCCAAGCGCGCCGCCGAAGGCCAGGTGATGAGCGATGACGAGCGCCGCAAGCTGGTCTCGACCGAGCAATCGCTCGAGATGGAGGCCGAACCCAAGATGCCCGCCAGCATCGCCGGGCTCGAGAATTTCTCGATCAGCGATCTGAACACGCCCGCTGAGGAGCCCGCCAAACCCGCCGACTACAGCGACGCCGACAGCTTCTTCAACCTGCCCGAGGACAGTGACGAGGCGGAAGAGGATGAGGACAGCGACGATCCGCGCAACCGCTGAGCGGCTTTTCATGGCCGTGAAACTCGGCTAGGTGCGCGAGAGTGAAGGCGGCAGTTTCGGGGAAGACACATGAAGTTCACGCTGTCCTGGCTCCGGGATCATCTGGAGACGGAGGCCGGTCTTGACGCGATCACCGCGGCGCTGACCGATCTGGGGCTCGAGGTCGAGGAGGTCAGCGACCCTGCCACCACCCTCGGCGCGTTCCGCATCGCCCGCGTGATAGAGGCCGCGCCGCACCCCGATGCCGACCGCCTGCGCCTGTGCCGGGTCGAGACCTGGCCCGACGGCCCCGATGGCGCCGTTCAGGAGGTGCAGGTCGTCTGCGGTGCTCCCAACGCGCGCACCGGGATGCGCGGTGTTTTCGCGCCCGTGGGCACGCATATTCCCGGCACCGGGGTCGATCTGAAGCCCGGGGTGATCCGCGGCCAGCAAAGCAACGGCATGCTGTGTTCCGAGCGCGAGCTGATGCTCTCGGACGATCATGAGGGCATCATCGCTCTGCCCGAGGATGCACCGCTGGGTGTGCGCTACATCGACTATGCGGGTCTCAACGACCCGATGATCTACGTCAAGATCACCCCCAACCGCCCCGATGCGCTGGGCGTGCGCGGTATCGCGCGCGATCTCGCGGCGCGGGGGCTCGGCACGCTCAAGCCGCTGGTGGTCGAGCCTGTGGCGGGGGTGTTCGACAGCCCCGTCAGCGTGACGATCGACCCGGCCCTGAAAGACAAGGGCTGCCCGCATTTCGCCGGGCGCGTGGTCCGGGGCGTCACGAACGGCCCGTCGCCTGCGTGGTTGCAGCGGCGGCTGCGCGCCATCGGGCTGCGGCCGATCTCGGCGCTGGTCGATATCACCAATTTCTTCACCTATGACCTGAACCGCCCGCTGCATGTCTTCGATGTGGCCAAGGTGCGGGGGGGCTTGCGCATTCACCCCGCGAAGGGCGGCGAGGAATTGCTGGCGCTCGACGGCAAGACCTATTCGCTTGGTGCCGGGCAGATGGTGATTTCCGATGACACCGGCCCCGAGAGCCTTGCCGGTATCATGGGCGGCGAGCATTCGGGCTGCACCGAGGCGACGGTCGATGTGTTCATCGAATCGGCCTGGTGGGACCCGATCACGATTGCCGCCACGGGCCGGGCGCTGAAGATCAACTCGGATGCGCGCTACCGGTTCGAGCGCGGTGTGGACCCGGCCTTCACCTTGGACGGGCTGGAGCTTGCGACGCGCATGGTCATTGACCTGTGCGGGGGCGAGCCTTCGCATGTCGTGCAGGATGGCGCGCCCCTTGACGTGGCGCGCAGCTACCCGTTCGACCCGGACCGCGCCCGTGCGCTGGTGGGCATGGATATCCCCGAAGCGGCGCAGCGCGCCACGCTCGAGGCGCTGGGCTTCCGGCTGGAGGGGGGGCAGGCCACCCCGCCCACATGGCGGCCCGACATTCTGGGGGCTGCGGATCTGGTCGAGGAGGTGGCGCGCATCGCCTCGCTCTCGAAGCTCGAGGCGCAACCCCTGCCGCGCGCACAGGTCGGCGTGCCGCGCCCGATCCTGACGCCGATCCAGACGCGCGAGCGCGCCGCGCGGCGGGCCTTCGCGGGGCTGGGCTACAATGAATGCGTCAGTTACAGCTTCATCGACCGCGCGAGCGCCGAGGCGTTCGGCGGCGGTGGCGATGCCGTGCTGCTGGAGAACCCCATCTCGTCGGAGATGACGCATATGCGCCCCGACCTGCTGGCCGGGTTGCTGCAGGCGGCGGCGCGCAATCAGGCGCGCGGCACCGCCGATTGCGCCTTGTTCGAGGTGGGCCCCGTCTTCGCGGGCGGCGAGCCGGGCGAACAGTCGCTTCAGGCCGCCGGGCTTCTGGTCGGCGCGACCGGCCCGCGTGACCCGCATGGCCAGCGCCGTGCCTGGGACCTGTATGACGCGCGCGCCGATGCCGAGGCGATTCTCTCCGCCATCGGGGCGCCTGCGAAGATGCAGATCCACCGACAAGTGCCGGGCTGGTTCCACCCCGGCCGGGCAGGTGTGCTGTCGCTGGGGCCGAAGCTCGCGCTCGCGGTCTATGGCGAGTTGCACCCGCGCATCCTGCGGCAGTATGACCTCAAGGGCCCGGTGATGGGGATCACCGTTTACCTCGGGAATCCGCCCCAGCCCAAGGCGCGCCGGACGACGCGGCCCTCGCTGACCGTCAGCACCCTGCAACCGGTCGAGCGCGATTTCGCCTTCGTGCTGGGCGCCGAGGTCGAGGCCGCGACACTTGTGAATGCCGCGCAAGGCGCCGACAAGGCGCTGATCGCGGGGGTGCAGGTCTTCGACGAGTTCACCGGGCCGCGCGCCGAGGCGCAGTTCGGCGCGGGGATGAAATCGCTCGCGATCGCGGTGCGGTTGCAGCCGCTGGACAAGACCCTCACCGAGGATGAGATCGAGGCCGTCAGCCGCCGGGTCATCGAGAAAGTGACCAAGGCAACCGGCGGACAGCTAAGGGGTTAGGCAAGCGGCGCGCTGCTATGGGCGGTGGCGAGGCCTGTGCAGCGGTGGCGCTTGATGTACCGCCGCTGGTTGATCAGGTCAGGCCTCTCGTTCGCATCTGCCGAAATCGCCCTCGGGCCGTGCCCACCCACCCCTGCACGCCCCGAGGGCGATTTTGGAAGACCCATCTGCCGGGAAAGCTGTCCCCATGCACGGCGATCAGCCCGATGTTGGGCCAGAGGCGCGCGTGTCCGGGCGTCGCCATGTCAAGACGGTCACAGCACACGCGCACAACTTGCCCGAGGCGAGGGTCTGTCCCGCCGCCATGCCGCGATGGATGCTGATTACGGAGCCGGACTCTCAGCCCGGGGGCCGTAGCAAAGCCGCCCGTGACAGGTCGATCCCGTCGCGGCGTGACAGGGCATAGGTTTGCCAATCGTCCGCCGCACTCTCCGGCAACACGCGAAACCCCAGCCGCCCCAGCACCCGCTGCGATGCGGGATTATCCCGATGCACCCGCGCGGTGATCCGCGTCAGCGCGGGGAACATGCCGAGGCAACGCCAGAGGAAACAGGCAACCATCGGTGCGGCAAGGCCGCGCCCCCAATGCTCGCGCGCCAGCCAGTAGCTGACCTCGCCCGATTGTGGTGGCGTGGTGCGCGTGTGCCACTGCATCCGCGCCTGTCCGATCACCACGCCGTCGAGTTCCGCAGCGCGCACCTTGTGATGCGCGGCCTGCGCAGAGAGGTCGATCAGCGTGCGGGCCAGATCCGCGGTCATGTCGCCGGGATAGTCCTCGTGCATGTAGCGCCACAACTCAGGCGGCGCGAGCATGGCCTGATACTGCGGCAGGTCACGCTCGGTCCAGGACCGAAAGGTGAGCCGCGCGATCGTCCCGGCGGGGGGCGGCACCGGGGCCTTGATGCGCGTATCCTTGCCAAGCAGCGTGTCGTCATGCGCCGTGTCGTCATACGCCGAGCGCTGGCGCGTGTTCCGGTCGGGTTCGGACATCCGGCGCTCCCCTGCCGTCTGTATCAAGACAGATTCTCACATAGGCGCGCCGGCAGGTCTGCGCTACCCCTGATCGCCGTGCATCGTGCGGCCGGGCCGTCAGCGCGCGACCGCATCGCCAAGCGCGCGCCAGCCGATATCGCGGCGGCAGAACCCCTCGGGCCACGCGATCGTATCGACCATCGCATAGGCCCGGTCGCGCGCCTCGCGCAGTGATGCCCCGCGCGCAGTGACATTCAGCACCCGCCCGCCCGTTGCGACAAGCATGCCCCCGCTGCGCGCAGTGCCAGCGTGAAAGACCATATGCGCGCTGTCTTCCGGGCAATCCTCGAGCCCGCGAATGATGCTGCCCTTCGCATAATCGCCCGGATAGCCCTGCGCGGCCATCACCACGGTCAGCGCGTGATCGTCCGCCCAGTTCACCGCTGTCTCGGCCAGCCGCCCCTCGGCGCAGGCCAGCATCAGGTCGAGCGCCTGCGCACCAAGCCGCATCATCAGCACCTGCGCCTCGGGGTCGCCGAAACGGGCGTTGTACTCGACCAGCCGGGGCTGGCCGTCCGCGATCATCAACCCGGCATAGAGCACGCCGCTATACGGCATGCCGCGCCGCGCCATCTCGGCCATTGTGGGGCGGATGATCTGGTCCATCGCAGCTGCGGCCACCGCGTCGGTCAGCACGGGTGCGGGTGAATAGGCGCCCATGCCGCCCGTATTCGGCCCCGTATCGCCCGCGCCCACGCGCTTGTGGTCCTGCGCGGTGCCGATGGGCAGGCAGGTCTCGCCATCAACGAGGACGAAGAACGACGCCTCCTCGCCGGTCATGAACTCCTCGATCACCACCTCGGCCCGGCCGAAGTCACCCGCGAAAACCGCGTCGATGGCGGCCTCGGCCGCATCCACTGTCGCGGCCACGACCACGCCCTTTCCCGCCGCCAGCCCGTCGGCCTTGACGACGATGGGTGCGCCCTGCGCACGCACATGAGCGCGCGCGGCCTCGGCATCGGTGAAATGCGCGTAAGCGGCTGTCGGCGCGTTCACAGCCGCGCAGATTTCCTTGGTGAAGGCCTTGGACGCCTCCAGCCGCGCTGCTTGTGCCGAGGGGCCGAAACACAGCACCCCCGCCGCACGCAGCCGGTCGGCCACGCCCGCGGCCAGTGGTGCCTCGGGGCCGATGACGACGAAATCGACCGACACCTCCTCGCAGAAGGCCAGAACCGCGCTGCCATCCGAGATGTCAAGCGCGGCGCATTCCGCGATCGCGGCCATGCCGGCATTGCCGGGCGCGCAGATCAGCCGGTCGCATTTGGGGTTCTGCATGATCGCCCAGGCCAGCGCATGTTCGCGCCCGCCGCTGCCCAGAACCAGAATGTTCATCGCGCGCCCTCTCTTGGCCTTTGCCCGCCCGCGTTCTAGGGTGTGGCCAGCCCCGTGACAAGCCGGACCCCCGGATGGACCTGATCGACACCCCCCCCGGCAACACGCCCGAATTCACCGTGGCCGAGATCTCGGGCGCGGTGAAGCGGGTGATCGAGGGCGAGTTCGGGCGTGTGCGCGTGCGCGGCGAGGTGGGCCGCGTCGTCGTGGCGCGCACCGGGCACATGTATTTCGACCTCAAGGACGACCGCGCGGTGATGGCGGCGGTCAGCTGGAAGGGCCAGGTCGCGCGCATGACGGTGCGCCCCGAGGAAGGGATGGAGGTCATCGCCACAGGCCGGGTGACGACCTTCGCGCCGCAGTCGAAATACCAGATCCAGGTCGAAAGCATCGAACCTGCGGGCGCCGGCGCGCTGATGGCGATGCTGGAAAAGCGCCGCGCTGCGCTGGCCGCCGAGGGGCTGTTTGCCGCCGACCGCAAGCGCCCGCTGCCGGGGCTGCCGCGGGTGATCGGGGTGGTGACCTCGGCGCAGGGGGCGGTGATCCGCGATATCCTGCACCGGCTGCGCGACCGGTTCGGGGTGCATGTGCTGGTCTGGCCGGTGGCCGTGCAGGGCGAGCGATGCGCGCCGGAAGTTGCGCGCGCCATCGCGGGTTTCAACGCGCTGAGCCCCGGCGGCACGATCCCGCGACCCGATCTGCTGATCGTCGCGCGCGGGGGCGGGTCGATCGAGGATCTTTGGGGCTTCAACGAGGAAATCGTCGTGCGCGCGGCGGCAGACAGCGCCATCCCCCTGATCTCGGCCGTGGGGCACGAGACCGACACCACGCTGATCGACCACGCCGCCGACCAGCGCGCCCCCACCCCGACGGCGGCGGCCGAAATCGCCGTGCCGGTCCATGCCGATCTTGCCGCGCAAATCGGCAACCTCGCCGCGCGGCTGGGGCACGCCGGGGGGCAGGCCGTGACGCAGCGCCGCCAGCGACTGACCGACCTTGCGCGCGCGCTGCCGCGCCCCGAAGGACTGCTCGCCCCGGCCACGCAGCGTTTCGACCAATGGGCCGAGCGGTTTCCCGGCAGCCTGCGCGCGCTGCTGTCGGCCAAGCGGCAGGAACTGCGCAGCACCAGCGCCGGGCTGCGCCCCGCCACCCTCGCCATGCGCATCACCCGCGGCCAGGAACAGGCCGCAGCGCTGGAGGGGCGCGCCAGCCGCGCCATCGACGCGCGTCTGGCACAATCCGGCCGTGAACTCGCCGCGCTGGAGCGTCTGCGCCAGTCGCTGGGCTACCCGGCGACGCTGGCGCGTGGCTATGCCGTGGTGCGTGATGGCGCGGGCCAGGTGGTGACGCGGGCGCGCGACGCCGCAGGCGCGGCCGCGCTGCAGATCGAGTTCCGCGACGACCGGCTGGAGGTGCGGCCCACACGCGGCCCGCGCCCCCGCCCGTCGGGCAGCAAGCCGCCACCCGGTCAGGGCTCGCTTTTCTGACGCACCGCGGCGCGCCCCGGAATGGCAGCATTTTCTTGCCGAAAATACTCAAAAATCCCCGGCGCGCAGCGCCGAGCGCCCGTGAAGGGTGCAAGGGTGGGCGGGTGGGCACCCTGAACGGGCGCTTCCCCCCACCCCCCCGCCTGAACGGCACCTTCGGCCAGCGCCCTTTACTCTGCCGGCACCGCGTCGCGGTCGTAGCTGATCGGCGCGGGCAGATGCACCAGCATCTCCTTCGGGCAGACCTGCAGGAAAGACGCCTTTTCGCGGTCCCAGTTCCGCAGGATCTCGGCCGCGCGCTGCGATTCCGTCTCGCGCGCATGCATCTCGATCAGCGCTTTCAGCTCGTCCTGCCAGTGATCCACTGTCACCGGGCAGGTCACAAGCGATTCCATGTTGATCAGCGGTGCGGCCTCGCCTTCGGGGTCGTAGAGATAGGCCATCCCCCCGGTCATCCCGGCGCCGAAATTGGCCCCGATACTGCCGAGGATCACCGCCACCCCGCCGGTCATGTATTCGCAGCCGTTGGAGCCACACCCCTCGATCACCACTTTCGCGCCCGAGTTGCGCACCGCGAACCGCTCGCCCGCGCGCCCGGCGGCGAACAGATAGCCATCCGTTGCGCCATAAAGCACCGTGTTGCCGATGATCGTGTTCTCATGCGCGACCAGCCGCGAGGACATGCGCGGGCGCACCACGATCATGCCACCCGAGAGCCCCTTGCCGACATAGTCATTGGCATCGCCATAGACTTCAATCTTCAGCCCCGGCGCGGCGAAGGCGCCCAGCGACTGCCCGGCACTGCCCGCAAGCTTTACCGTCAGGTGATCGGGCTGCAGCGCATTGCGCATCCCGAACCGCTTGACGATATGGGACGAGGCCCTTGTGCCGACAGTCCGGTGCGTGTTCTCGACCGCGTAGGACAGCTGCATCTTCTCGCCATCCTCGAAGAAGCGCGCGGCGTCGCGGATGATCTCGGCATCCAGCGTGTCGGGCACCGCGTTGCGCGGCTTGTCGCGGTCATAGCGGATGCTGGCCGCGCCATCGACGGTCAGCAGCAGCGGGTTGAGGTCCAGATCATCCAGATGCGCCGCCCCCCGGCTGACCTGCGCCAGCAGATCGGCGCGCCCGATCACCTCATCGAGCGAGCGTGCGCCGATCGAGGCGAGGATCTCGCGCACTTCCTGCGCGTAGAAGGTGATCAGGTTCACCACCTTGTCGGCATTGCCGGTGAACTTGGCGCGCAGCGCCTCGTCCTGCGTGCAGACACCCACCGGGCAGGTATTGGACTGGCATTGCCGCACCATGATGCAGCCCATGGCGATCAGGGCCGCGGTGCCGATGCCGTATTCCTCGGCCCCCAGCATCGCGGCCATGACGATGTCGCGGCCCGTGCGCAGGCCGCCATCTGTGCGCAGCGTCACCCGCTCGCGCAGCTTGTTCATCGCCAGAACCTGATGCGATTCCGACAGGCCCATCTCCCACGGGAGGCCCGCATATTTGATGCTGGTCGCGGGGCTGGCGCCGGTGCCGCCATTATGGCCCGAGATCAGGATCACATCGGCCTTGGCCTTGGCAACACCGGCGGCAATCGTGCCGACGCCCGATTGCGCCACGAGCTTGACGCAGACCTTCACGCGCGGATTGATCTGTTTCAGGTCATAGATCAGCTGCGCCAGATCCTCGATGGAATAGATATCGTGATGCGGCGGGGGCGAGATCAGCGTCACCCCCGGCGTGGAGTGGCGCAGCTTGGCGATGAGCTTGGTCACCTTCATGCCGGGAAGCTGGCCGCCCTCGCCGGGTTTGGCGCCCTGGGCCACCTTGATTTCCAACTCCTCGCAGGCGTTGAGATACTCCGCCGTCACCCCGAACCGCCCCGAGGCCACCTGCTTGATCTTGGCGCAGGGATTGTCGCCATTGGGCAGCGGGTGGGCATGCGCCGGGTCCTCGCCCCCCTCGCCGGAATCCGACTTGGCGCCGATGCGGTTCATCGCGATGTTCAGCGTCATATGCGCCTCGGGCGAGAGCGCGCCAAGCGACATGCCCGGCGTCACGAACCGCTTGCGGATGGCGGTGATAGATTCCACCTCCTCAATGGGGATGGGCTTGCCCAGTGGCTTGATATCCAGCAGATCGCGCAGATGGATCGGCGGGTTGGCCGCCTGCGCGCTGGAATACTGCTTCCACAGCGCATAGGACGAGGTGTTGCAGGCCTGCTGCATCAGGTGCATGTTCGTCGCTTCCCAGGCATGTTTCTCTCCCGAGCGCCGCGCCTTGTAGAAGCCGCCGATTGGCAGCACGTCCTGCCCCAGACGCCAGCCCTTGGCGTGCACCTCTTCGAGTTTCATCTGGATGCCGTGCAGTCCGATGCCGGAAATGCGACTCTGCATACCGGGGAAATACTCGGCCACCAGCGCGCGGCTCAGGCCCACGGCCTCGAAGTTCAAGCCCCCGCGATAGGACGAGATCACCGAGATCCCCATCTTCGACATGATCTTCAGAAGCCCGAGATTGATCGCGTCGCGGTAGCGGCGCATCGCATCGACCAGTGACCCCTCGACCAGCCCCCGGTCGATCCGGTCGGCGATGGTCTCCTGCGCCAGATAGGCGTTCACGGTCGTCGCCCCGCAGCCGATCAGAACGGCGAAATAATGCGGGTCGATACATTCGGCCGAGCGCACATTGAGCGAGCAGAAGGTCCGCAGCCCCTTGCGTGTCAGCCAGCCATGCACCGCGCTGGTGGCCAGGATCATCGGCATGGCGACCTTGTCGGGCCCCTGATGCTCGTCTGTCAGCACCAGATGTCCCGCGCCCGAACGCACGGCATCCTCGGCCTCGGCGCGGATGCGTTCCAGCCCTTCGCGCAGCGCATCCTCGCCCGCATCTGCCGGGATCGTGCAGTCGATATGGGCAACCTGATCGCCGAATTCGCGCACCATCTCGGCGAATTCGCCATTTGCGACAAAGGGGGTTTCCAGCACCAGGATTTCGGTCTGCGAGGAATCCTCGTCGAGCACGTTCTTGAGGTTGCCGAACCGCGTCTTGAGGCTCATCACCCGGAATTCGCGCAAGGAGTCGATTGCCGGATTCGTCACCTGGCTGAAATTCTGCCGGAAGAAATGCGACAGCGGGCGGTAAAGCTTGGAGAGCACCGCAGCGGGTGTGTCATCGCCCATCGAGGCGATCATCTCCTTGCCGTCCTCGGCCATCGGCGCCAGCACCTGCTCGATTTCCTCGATCGTGTAGCCGGCCGCAACCTGGCGGCGGCGAAGGTCGGCAGCGCTCATGCCGCGCGTCTCGGGGACATCGCGCAGTTTCTCGTTCAAATCGACGATCTTGCTGGTCCAGTCGCCAAAGGGCTGCGAGGCCGCCAACCGGTCCTTGATTTCGGTGTCGTGATAGAGTTTCCCCTCGGTCATATCCACGGCGATCATCTGCCCCGGGCCCAACGCGCCCTTTTCGCGCACGGCCAGTTCGTCCACCACGACCATCCCGGCCTCGGATCCCGCAATCAGCAGCCCGTCGCCGGTGACGACATAGCGCATGGGCCGCAGCCCGTTGCGGTCAAGCCCCGCGCACACCCAGCGGCCATCGGTCATCGCGAGTGCTGCCGGTCCGTCCCAGGGCTCCATCACCGAGTTGCAGTAGGAATACATGTCGCGCCAGGCCTGCGGCATCTCGACCGCCTGCTTGGACCAGGCCTCTGGCACCAGCATGGTCTTGGCCATTGGCGCATTGCGTCCCGCGCGCACCAGAACCTCGAACACCGAATCCAGCGCCGCCGAGTCCGACGCGCCCGAGGCGACGATGGGCTTGATATCCTCGGCCATCTCTCCGAACGCGCCCGAGGCCATGCGGATCTCGTGGCTTTTCAGCCAGTTGAGATTGCCCTTCAGCGTGTTGATCTCGCCGTTATGCGCCAGCATCCGGAAGGGCTGCGCCAGCCACCATTGCGGAAAAGTGTTGGTCGAATAGCGCTGGTGATAGATGGCAAAGGCGCTCTCGAAGCGGTCATCCTTCAGGTCGGGGTAGAATTCGGCCACCTGCTCGGCCAGCATCATCCCCTTGTAGATGATGCTGCGGCACGAGAGCGAGCAGATGTAGAACCCCGCGATGCCCGCGGCCATCACGGCCTTTTCGATGCGGCGGCGAATGACATAGAGTTCGCGCTCGAACGTCTCTTCATCCGTGCCCTTGGCGTTGCGGATCAGGATCTGCTCGATCTCGGGGCGGGTGGCGTTGGCCTTCTCGCCCAGCACAGCCGTGTTTACCGGTACATGGCGCCAGCCATAGATCGCATGACCCATGCGCAGCACTTCGGTCTCGACGATCGTGCGCGAGCGTTCCTGCGCGGCAAAATCGGTGCGCGGCAGGAACACCTGACCGACGGCCATGAGCTGGTCCATCTGCGGCTCGTGCCCGGTGCGGCGGATCTTGTCATAGAAGAACTGGACCGGGATCTGGACATGGATGCCCGCGCCGTCGCCGGTCTTGCCATCGGCATCGACCGCGCCGCGGTGCCAGATGGCTTTCAGCGCGTCGATCCCGTTCTGCACCACCTGCCGCGAGGGCTGGCCGTCCAGTGCCACCACAAGACCCACCCCGCAGGAGGAATGCTCGTCCTCGGGGCGGTAAAGGCCGTGTTCGGCCATATAGGCGCGGTTGGCTTCCTCACGGGCGGCCCATGCGGCGTCATGCTTGGTCATGTCGGTGATTCCTTTCCTCGAGGACGCGCTCATTCCGCCGCGACGCGCGCGGGTGCGGTCAAATATTGCAGGATCGAGTCCGCCGCCTCGCGCCCGTCGCGGATCGCCCAGACGACAAGGCTTGCCCCGCGCACGATATCGCCCACGGCCCAGACACCGGGCAGGTCGGTCTCATGCGTGTTGAAGCGCGCCTTGATGGTGCCCCAGCGCGTGACTGTCAGTTCCGGCACGCCCCAGAGCGCGGGCAGATCCTCGGCCTCGAACCCCAGCGCCATGATCGCCATATCCGCATCCTCGGTGTAATCCGCGCCCTCGATCACCTCGGGCGAGCGGCGCCCCGTTGCGTCGGGCTGGCCCAGGCGCATCTTGTGCACGCGCACCCCGGTCAGCACATTGTTTTCGCCAGCGATGAACCCCGCCGGTGCTGTCAGCCAGATGAATTCGACACCCTCTTCCTCGGCGTTCTGCGTCTCGCGGCGGCTGCCCGGCATGTTGTCGCGGTCCCGCCGGTAAAGGCAGCGCACCGATTTCGCGCCCTGCCGAACAGCGGTGCGCACGCAATCCATCGCCGTGTCGCCGCCGCCGATGACGACCACCCGCTTGCCCCGCGCATCCAGTTCGCCGCTGTCGAAATCCGGCACGTCATCGCCAAAGCTCTTGCGGTTCGAGGCAGTCAGGAAGTCCAGCGCGCGCACCACCCCGTCAGCGCCGACGCCGGGTGCGGTGATGTCGCGCGCCTTGTAGACGCCCGTGGCGATCAGCACGGCATCATGCTTGCCGCGAATGGCATCAAAGCTGATATCCTCGCCGACATTGCAGTTCAGCACGAACTCGACGCCGCCCTTCTCCAACTGCTCGATCCGGCGCATGACCACGGGCTTTTCCAGCTTGAAGCCGGGGATGCCATAGGTCATCAGCCCGCCCGCGCGGTCGTAGCGGTCGTAGACCGTGACCTGCACCCCCGCACGGCGCAGCATATCGGCTGCGGCCAGCCCGCCGGGCCCCGCGCCGATGATGGCCACGGACTCGCCCCGCTCGGCCACGGGCTCGATGGGTTTGACCCAGCCTTCTTCCCACGCGGTGTCGGTGATGTATTTCTCCACCGCGCCGATGGTGACGGTTCCGTGCCCGGCTTGTTCGATCACGCAGTTGCCCTCGCACAGACGGTCCTGCGGGCAGATCCGGCCACAAATCTCGGGAAATGTGTTGGTGGCCTGGCTCAGCTCATAGGCTTCCTGCAGGCGGCCCTGCGCGGTCAGCATCAGCCAGTCGGGGATGTTGTTGTGCAGCGGGCAATGGGTCTGGCAGTAGGGCACGCCGCACTGGCTGCAGCGCCCGGCCTGCTCGGCCGCCTTGTCGTCGCTGTATTCGCCGTAAATTTCGGCGAAATCCTCGCTGCGCAGATCGGGCGGGCGCTTGTCGGGCATCTCCTTGCCGATCTTCGTGAAGCGGAGCATCTGCTGCTTGGCCATGGCCGGTCCTCCTGTAGCCACGCGGATGTAGCATGGAAGCCCCGCGCAAGAAAAGTCACATATACTGACCTTATTTCGATTTTTATGCTACCGAGTGAAAATTCCAATGTCCAGGAGTCCTCTTATATGTCAAAGTAACTGACATATATAGGGGCTTTCCGCGCCTGCGCATCGCGTTATCCTGACCCGCCCGAGAATAAGTGCGCCGCGATGACCCTTCTGCCCGTCCTCCTGCTTGCCCTGATCCACGGCGCCAGTGCGGGGCTGCCCGTCGCGCCCGAAAGCCATCTGGCGTTGCTCCCCGCAGCAACCGATCCGATGATGACCGCGGCGGCCTATCTGGGCACGCTCGCCGCGCTCGTCTGGGTGCTGCGGGTCGATCTTGCCCGCGCCGCGCGCGGTCTGCCGGAACTCCTGCGGCTGCAAATCACCTCGCCCGAGGGGTTTCTGGCGCTGTGCCTGACGCTGGCGACGCTGCCCGTGGCACTGGCGGCGGGGCTGTTGCACGCGACCGGCGCAGCAGCCGCACTGCGCGCGCCGGGGCTGATTGGCGTGGTCACGATCCTCGGCGCGGTGATCCTGCTGCTCTGCGACCAGCGCCCGCAAACCCGCACAGCGCCCGGCTGGACCATGAAACATGCACTTGCCCTCGGGTTGTGGCAGCTGCTGGCGCTGCTGCCCGGTGCGGGGCGACTCGCCATGCTGACCTGCGGCGCACGGGCGCTGGGCTATGCACGCCCCGACGCGCTGCGCCTTGCCCTGCTGATCTCGGTCCCGCCGACGCTCGCACTGGGCCTGCTGGCCGCGGCCGAGGCTTCGGCCGCCCCCGGCCCGGTGGTGCTGCTTGCGGCCCTCGTGGCCCTTGTGGCCGCCGCCACGGCGCGGACGGTCATCGCGCTTGTGCTTCACCTCGCGCAGCGTGTCAGCTTCCTGCCTTATGTGTTCTACCGTCTCGCCCTGGGCGTGGCGGTGCTGATCCTGCCCATCACCTGATCATTTTCTTGCCGAAAATACTCATGCTCCGGCAGGTTGCGCAGCGCGCCGGACCGAGGCCGTGACGTAGTTCACCGACAGATCCCGCGCCGAGACCGACCACGACCAGCGCAGCTTGTCGAAAACGAAGCCCTTGCGATCCACCGGGTCCAGCCCTGCGCCGCGCAACATGGCGTAAAGCTCGTCAGGGGTGATGAATTTCGACCATTCATGCGTGCCCTTCGGCAACCAGCGCATGACGTATTCCGCCCCGATGATCGCCATCACATAGCTTTTCGGGTTGCGGTTCAGGGTCGAGCATATCATCAGCCCGCCGGGGCGCAGCAGGTCGTGGCAGGCGCGCAGATAGGCGGGCGGGTCGGCGACATGCTCGACCACCTCCATGTTCAGGACCACATCGAACGTCTCGCCCGCCGCGACCAGCTCTTCGGCTGTGGCGTGGCGGTAATCGATCTTTAACCCCTCCTGCGCGGCATGGACCTGGGCGACGGGGATGTTGCGTTCGGCGGCATCGGCGCCCACGACGTCGGCGCCCAGCCGTGCCATCGGCTCGGACAGCAGGCCGCCGCCGCAACCGATATCGAGGATGCGCAGCCCGGCGAAGGGCTGCTTCCCGGTCAGGTCGCGGTCGAACTCGGCGGCGATCTGGGTGGTGATGTAGTCCAGCCGGCAGGGGTTGAGCATGTGCAGCGGCTTGAACTTGCCCTCGGGGTCCCACCACTCGGCGGCCATGGCCTCGAACTTGGCGACTTCATCGGGGTCGATGCTGGTGGTCGTCATGTTTCGTCGATCCTTTTTCGTCGCGCCCCATGGCAGGGCCTTGAGTTCCGGGATATAGTACGTGGCATGGACAAGTCGTCAGGACATGACAGCGCGGCCCCGGCACTCTACCCGATCTCGGAGCCCTTCGACCAGCGCCTGCTTGATGTCGGCAGCGGGCACCGGGTCTATGTCGAGCAATGCGGTCATCCCGACGGGCTGCCGGTGGTGGTGCTGCATGGCGGCCCGGGCGGCGGGTGCAGCCCGACCATGCGGCGCTTCTTCGATCCGGCGAATTACCGTGTGGTGCTGTTCGATCAGCGCGGCTGCGGGCGCTCCAAGCCCGCGGCGTCGGTCAGGGCCAACACCACGCAGCATCTGATCGCCGATATCGAGCTGATCCGCGAGACGCTGGGCATCAGGCGCTGGATCGTCTTCGGCGGTTCCTGGGGCGCCACGCTGGCGCTGGCCTATGCGCAGGCGCATCCCGACAGCGCCGCCTGTCTGGTGCTGCGCGGCGTGTTCATGGGCACGCAGGCCGAACTCGACTGGTTCTATGGTGGCGGCGCGGCGCGGTTCTTTCCCGAACTCTGGGCGCAATTCGTCCGACCCATCCCGGAGGATGAGCGCGGCGATCTGATCGCGGCCTATGGGCGGCGGCTGTTCAGCGGCGACCCGCAGGAAGAGAACCGCTACGCGCGGTCGTGGACGCGTTGGGAGAACACGCTCGCCTCGATCGAGTCGCGCGGGCTGGCGATGGGCGATTCGCCCTCGGATTACGCCCGTGCCTTCGCCCGGCTGGAGAATCACTATTTCAACAATGGCTGCTTTCTGGGCGAGGATGGCGCGCTGATGCGCGGTGTCGCGGGAATGCGCGACATTCCCGGCACCATTGTCCAGGGCCGCTACGACATGATCTGCCCGCCGCGCACGGCGTGGGATCTGCACGCCGCCTGGGGGCGCTCGCGGCTCGAGATGGTGCCAGTGGCAGGCCACGCGCTGTCCGAGCCCGGCATTACCGCCGAGTTGCTGCGGGTGATGAACCACCTCCGCCACGACGCGCACCGCATCGGGCTGTAACGGCGGCGCGCCGAAATCCCCTTGCGTTGCGCGCGCCACCTGCCTATATGCGTTCCCAACAGCGGCGTTCCGGCAGCGGGGCACCACCGGACACGTCAACGGGCCGCGCGGCCCGTTTTTTTGTTTTTGCATGCCCAAGGCCCATGGAGGGCGCATGTCGGATCTGATCGCCAAGACGTCTCTCGACCAGCGGCTGGCGGCCATTGTCGGCCCGGTGATCGCCGGGTTGGGGTTCGAACTGGTGCGGCTGCGGCTGATGGCGGGCAAGACGCGCACGCTGCAGATCATGGCCGACCGTCCCGAGGGCGGGATCGAGGTCGATGACTGCGCCGCGATCTCGACTGCCGTGTCTGCCGCGCTGGATGTCGAGGACCCGCTTGAGGATGCCTACACGCTGGAAGTGTCCAGCCCCGGTATCGACCGCCCGCTGACCCGGCTGAAGGATTTCGCCGCCTGGGAAGGGTATGAGGCGCGGCTCGAGACGACAGAGCTGATCGACGGGCGGCGGCGTTTCAAGGGTGTGCTGATGGGCGTCGAAGGTGAGGAAATCCTCATCGAGATCGAGGATCAGGGCGCGCCGGTCACTATCGGGTTGCAGTTCGACTGGCTGTCGGATGCGAAACTGGTCCTGACCGATGACCTGATCGCCGAGATGCTGCGCGCGCGGAAAGCCAGCGGCGAGATTGACGAATCGCAATTTGACGAGATCGAAACCGAAGCGGCGGCGTCCGACGCGCCCCATTCCGAGGAGTGAGAGATGGCAATCACCTCTGCCAACCAGCTTGAATTGTTGCAGACCGCCGAAGCGGTTGCGCGCGAAAAGATGATCGAACCCGCGCTGGTGATCGAGGCGATGGAGGACAGCCTCGCCCGCGCCGCCAAGTCGCGCTACGGGGCCGACATGGATATTCGCGTCAGCATCGACCGCAAGACCGGCGTGGCGACCTTTACCCGCGTGCGCACTGTGGTCGCCGACGAGGAGCTGGAGAACCACCACGCCGAATTGACGGTCGAGCAGGCGAAACAGTACCTCGACGACCCGCAGGTGGGCGACGAGATCACCGATACCGTCCCCCCGGTCGAGTTGGGCCGGATCGCCGCGCAATCGGCCAAGCAGGTCATCCTGCAGCGCGTCCGCGAGGCCGAGCGCGACCGCCAGTACGAGGAATTCAAGGACCGCGCCGGCACCATCATCAACGGTGTCGTCAAGCGCGAGGAATACGGCAATATCGTCGTCGATATCGGCCGGGGCGAGGCCGTGCTGCGCCGCAACGAGAAGATCGGCCGCGAGAGCTACCGCAATGGTGACCGCATCCGCTGCTACGTCAAGGACGTTCGGCGCGAGGCGCGCGGCCCGCAGATCTTCCTGTCGCGCACCGCGCCCGAATTCATGGCCGAGCTGTTCAAGATGGAAGTGCCCGAGATCTATGACGGCATCATCGAGATCAAGGCCGTCGCCCGCGACCCGGGCAGCCGCGCCAAGATCGGCGTCATCTCCTATGATGGCAGCATCGACCCGGTCGGCGCCTGTGTGGGCATGCGCGGCAGCCGCGTGCAGGCGGTGGTGAACGAGCTTCAGGGCGAGAAGATCGACATCATCCCCTGGACCGAGGATCAGGCGACATTCCTGGTGAATGCGCTGCAACCGGCCGAGGTCAGTAAGGTCGTCATCGACGATGATGCCGCCAAGATCGAAGTCGTGGTGCCCGATGAGCAGTTGAGCCTCGCCATCGGTCGGCGCGGGCAGAATGTGCGGCTGGCGAGCCAGCTCACCGGGCTCGATATCGACATCCTCACCGAGAGCGACGAATCGGCCCGCCGCCAGGCCGAATTCGCCGAGCGCACCAAACTCTTCATGGACGAGCTGGATATCGACGAGATGATGGCGCAGCTTCTGGTCGCCGAGGAGTTCACGGCGCTGGAAGAAGTCGCCTATGTCGATCTGGACGAGCTTCTGGCCATCGACGGCTTCGACGAAGAGACCGCCGAGGAATTGCAGACCCGCGCCCGCGAGCGGCTGGAGGCGGCAGCCGCCGCGGCGCTGGAGAATGCGCGCGCGCTGGGCGTTGAGGACAGCCTCGTGAATTTCGAGGGGTTGTCACCGCAGATGGTCGAGGCGTTGGCCAAGGACGGCATCAAGACGCTCGAGGATTTCGCCACCTGTGCCGACTGGGAACTGGCCGGCGGCTGGACGACCGTGGACGGCGAGCGCGTCAAGGATGACGGGCTTCTGGAATCCTTCGACATGAGCCTTGAGGAAGCGCAGGAGCTGGTGATGACCGCGCGCGTCATGCTGGGCTGGGTCGATCCGGACGATCTTGTCGCCTCCGAGGACGAGGACGGAGAAGGTGAAGACGCCGAGGATGCCGCGACCGAGGAGGTGGCGCGCTGAAAGGCGCGCCCCGGGCGATGGCGCGCGGCGGCCGGGTAAAGGATCGCGCAGAGCCCGAGCGGCGCTGCATCGTCTCGGGGCAGACGCAGCCCGCATCCGGGCTGCTGCGCTTCGTGATCGGGCCTGACGGGGCAGTGGTGCCCGATGTGGCGGGCAAGCTGCCGGGACGCGGCATCTGGGTCGGCGCGGATCGTGGCGTGCTGGCACAGGCGGTGCGCAAGAAGGCCTTCGCCCGCGCGGCGCGGCAGCAGGTCGCGGTCCCCGAGGGGCTGCCCGATCTGGTGGAGGCGCTGCTGCTGGCTCGGGTGCAGCAATTGCTGTCGCTCGCGCGCAAGGGCGGGCAGGCCGTTGCGGGGTACGAGAAATGCCGCGATCTGGCGCTGCGGGGCGAAATGGCGGTGCTGGTGCAGGCGCATGACGGGTCGGCGCGCGGCAAGACCAAGCTGCGCATGCCCGAGGGCGAAGGCACGTATGTGGATTGCCTGAGCGCACGGGAATTGGGTTTTGCATTCGCGCGCGATCATGTGATACATGCCGCGCTTCGCGCTGGCGGACTCGGTCAGGCTGTTGTAGAGGAAGCCGCAAGACTGGCGGGCTTTCGCAAGGATATCGGTGGTGATGCCACCGGAGAGGACAAGACGGACGCATGAGCGATACAGACGGGAAGAAGACACTCGGCATCGGCGGCAGGGGCGGCCAGGTGAAGCAGAGCTTCAGCCATGGACGCACCAAGAATGTCGTGGTCGAGAAGAAGCGCAAGCGCGTGGTCGTGCCCAAGCCCGGTGCCGCCCCTGCGGCGCCAGCGGGGCAGGGTGCATCCGGCGCGCGCCCCGATCCCAACCGCCGTCCCGCCGGTATCTCGGATGCCGAGATGGAGCGCCGCCTGAAGGCGCTTGCCGCCGCCAAGGCGCGTGAGACTGCCGAGGCCGAGGCCCGTGCCGCCGAAGAGGCCGCGCGCGAGGAAGAGCGCCAGCGCCGCCGCGAAGAGGCCGAGGCCCGTGAGCGCGAGGAACGCGAGCGCGAGGCCGCCCTGCGCGCCAAGGCCGAAGAAGACGCCCGCGCCAAGGCCGAAACCGAAGCCCGCGCCGCGCGCAAGGTCGATACGCCCGCGCCGGCCGAGCCGGCCGCGCCGATGTCCGAGCGCGCGCGTCCGACCAGTGCGCCCGACAACCGCAAGGCCCCGCGGCGTGGCGATGATGACCGCCAGAGCCGCGCGAAACCGCGCGACGATGCCGGGGGGCGCCGGTCGGGCAAGCTGACGCTCAAGGACGCGTTGGCAGGCGATGGCGGGCGGCAACGCTCGCTCGCGGCGATGAAGCGCAAGCAGGAGCGCGCGCGTCAGAAGGCGATGGGCGGCAGCGCCTCGCGCGAGAAGGTGGTGCGCGAAGTGCAGCTGCCCGAGACGATTCTCGTGCAGGAGCTGGCCAACCGCATGGCCGAGCGCGCCGCCGATGTGGTCAAGTCGCTGATGAAGATGGGCGTCATGGCGACGATGAACCAGACCATCGACGCCGACACGGCCGAGCTGGTGATCGACGAATTCGGCCACAAGGTGGTGCGCGTCTCGGACGCCGATGTGGAACAGGTGATCGAGCAGGTGCCCGACCGCGAGGAAGACCTGCAGCCGCGCCCGCCGATCATCACCATCATGGGTCATGTCGATCACGGCAAGACCTCGCTTCTGGATGCGATCCGCAAGACCAATGTCGTCTCGGGCGAAGCCGGTGGCATCACCCAGCATATCGGGGCCTATCAGGTCACCACCGAAAGCGGCGCAGTTCTGTCCTTCCTCGACACACCGGGCCACGCAGCGTTTACCTCGATGCGCGCGCGCGGTGCGAATGTCACCGATATCGTGGTGCTGGTCGTGGCAGCAGATGATTCGGTAATGCCGCAGACCGTCGAGGCGATCAACCACGCCCGCGCGGCGCAGGTGCCGATGATCGTGGCGATCAACAAGTGCGACAAGCCGTCGGCCGATGCCAACAAGGTGCGCACCGAGCTCTTGCAGCACGAGGTCGTGGTCGAGGCGATGTCGGGCGAAGTGCAGGATGTCGAGGTCTCTGCGCTGACCGGCAAGGGGCTCGACACGCTGCTCGAGGCGATTGCGCTGCAGGCCGAGATTCTCGAGCTCAAGGCCAACCCCGCCCGCGCCGCGATGGGCGCGGTGATCGAGGCCCAGCTCGATGTCGGGCGCGGCCCGGTGGCCACCGTTCTGGTGCAGTCCGGGACGCTGCGGCGCGGTGATGTGTTCGTCGTGGGCGAGCAATGGGGCAAGGTCCGCGCGCTGGTCAACGATCAGGGCGAGCGTGTCGAAGAGGCCGGGCCGTCGGTGCCGGTCGAGGTGCTGGGCCTGAACGGCACGCCCGAAGCGGGCGACGTGCTCAATGTGGTCGAGAACGAGGCGCAGGCGCGCGAGATCGCCGAGTACCGCCAGCAGCAGGCGCGCGACAAGCGCGCCGCCGCCGGGGCCGCGACCACGCTTGAACAATTGATGGCCAAGGCCAAGGCCGATCAGGACGTGGCCGAACTGCCGGTGCTGGTGAAGGCCGATGTGCAGGGCTCGGCCGAGGCGATCGTGCAGGCGCTGGAGAAGATCGGTAACGAGGAAGTGCGCGTGCGGGTGCTGCATTACGGCGTGGGCGCGATCACCGATACCGATGTGGGCCTCGCCGAAGCCTCGGGCGCGCCGATCATCGGCTTCAACGTGCGTGCCAATGCCTCGGCCCGCAATTCGGCCAACCAGAAGGGGGTCGAGCTGCGCTATTATTCGATCATCTATGACCTGGTCGACGACATCAAGGCGGCGGCCTCGGGGCTGCTGTCGGCCGAAGTGCGCGAGACCTTCATCGGCTATGCCGAGATCCGCGAGGTGTTCAAGGTCTCGAACGTGGGCAAGGTGGCCGGCTGTCTGGTCACCGAAGGCGTCGCCCGCCGCTCGGCCGGTGTGCGGCTGCTGCGTGACAATGTCGTCATCCACGAAGGCACGCTGAAAACGCTCAAGCGCTTCAAGGACGAGGTGAAGGAAGTCATCTCGGGTCAGGAATGCGGCATGGCCTTCGAGAATTACGATGACATCCGCCAGGGCGATGTGATCGAGATCTTCGAGCGCGAGGAGGTCGAGCGCGCGCTCGACTGACCCGCCGGCGTATCACAGAAAAGGGCCGGGATGCGGTTGCGCATCCCGGCCCTTTTCTGTCGAAGATGGCAGATCCCGTCCGGCTGTTCGACGCGCCCGGTGTGTCGCGATCTTTCGTGTCACACGGTTATCACGGCCTGATTGCGAAGGCCGGGGCAATAACGGCCCTCATGCACAATCCCGCGCAAATATGAAGTTGTACTGCCATCCCTCATCGTCATGGCTTGGGATGCGCGAGACCCCGGCGACCGCCCCGGCGGGGATACCTGCGTCCGCATCTTCTTCCGGTATCCAGACGAAGACATCGGTGACGCGTCTGTTCGTCGCCGGATCGACATGCTCACGCACTTCGGCGCGGTTCATGTCGCTGGCCGCGGCGCGCATGTAGCGGCGCCATACAGGCGGCATGCGGTGAAACCGTGAGAGCCCCGCCAGCATTTCGGAAGCCTCGGGAAAGGGCGCTCCGCGCGCTGTCAGGACGAATGTCTCACCTTCCTGAGGGACGAAAAAAATGAGGTCCGCCTCGTCACGATGCCCCAGATGCAGTTGGCCGGTTGCATGGGGTTCATCGGGATGCTCCCAGCTGCCGCCGACCCGCCGGGTATCGAAAAAGTAAGCGTTGCAAACTCGCGGTTCGGCAAGAAGCGTGTCGGCATGCGCGCGGTTCGGCGCGCCATGGGCTCCGATCGCGCATGAGGCGATCATGACGAAAGCGGTGAATAGGTTGCGTTTCGCTGCCATTCGGAAAGTCTGCCTCGCCAGGATGGTGTCGGAGCGTAGTCACTCTTCGATGTCCCGTCCAGACGCGGGGGCTCGCCACAGCCTTGATGCGCTGTGCAGAACTGATCGGATGGCGGATGCTGCGCGCCACGGCGCCCTGCCGTGTCGCCCCGAAGGAAGGGATCTATCGCCAGGCCCCTGGCGACATTCCCTCCGACAGCAATGCGGAAACTTCCGTCGATGGCAGGGGCGTCGACAACGAACTGAAAAGCGAGGACGCGGACCGGCAAATCACCCGGCTGACATGTTGAGCCGACGGGCAGATCCGGCAAGTGCCGCTTGCGTAAGTCGGCTCGCGCTGGCTTACGCCGCCAGCCCGTGCGCGCCCATCTCGAGGAATTTCTGCCGCCGCTCGGCGCGCAGCGTCGCCGCGTCGTGCCCCTCGAGCCCCTTGAGCATGTCGGCTATGGCCGCGCCAACCGCCCGGATCATCACCTGCGGGTCACGCTGCGCGCCGCCCAGCGGTTCGGGGATGATGCGGTCGATCACGCCCAGCTTGCGCAGATCCTGCGCGGTCAGCCGCAGCGCTTCGGCGGCCTCGCGCATCTTCTCGGCGTCCTTCCACAGGATCGAGGCGCAACCCTCGGGAGAGATGACCGAATAGACCGAGTGCTCCAGCATCGCGATCCGGTTGGCGGTCGCCAGTGCCACCGCCCCGCCCGAGCCACCCTCGCCGATCACGACCGACACCAGCGGCACGCCCAGGCGCAGGCATTTCTGCGTCGCGCGCGCAATGGCCTCGGCCTGGCCGCGCTCCTCGGCCCCCTTGCCGGGATAGGCGCCGGGCGTATCCACCAGCGTGATGACTGGCAGCCCGAAATGATCCGCCATGCCCATCAGTCGGATGGCCTTGCGATACCCCTCGGGGCGGGCCATGCCGAAATTGCGCTTCAGCCGCGATTGTGTGTCGCTGCCCTTCTCCTGTCCGATCACCATGACGGCGCGGCCCTGCAGCCGCCCCAGCCCGCCGATGATCGCCTCGTCCTCGGCAAAGCCGCGGTCGCCGGCCAGCGGCGTGAACTCGTCGAACAGCGCGTCGAGATAGTCCTTGCAATGCGGCCGGTCCGGGTGCCGCGCGACCTGACATTTGCGCCAGGGCGTCAGCCCCTTGTAGAGATCGACCAGCATGCGCTCGGCCTTCTGGTCGAGCGCGGCTGCCTCGCGCGCCACATCCATTTCAGGGTTGGCGGCCGCCATGGCGCGCAGTTCGGCGGCCTTGCCCTCGATCTCGGCGAGGGGTTTTTCGAATTCCAGATAGTTCATCGGCGCTGGTCCTGAGCTTTGCGGGCTTATGCGGCAGCCAGCCGGGATTTGCAATCCGGCAGGCGCGGCAGGGCAGGGCGCCCGACCCCTCGCCTCCGTGTTTTCATCTTTGCCCAATTATCCCGGGGGGCGCGCGGCACGCGCGACGGGGGCAAAGCGGGGGCAGAGCCCCCAAACCCCTCGCGCCCGCTCACGACACGACAGGCGACTCGACTCCGCCATGCTGCGCGCCTAGATTTGAACATAAGCAGAACATTTCAGATCCCACAATGCCACGCCGCATCCTCGCCCTCTGGCTGCCCCGTTTCGGTGCCGACCTGTCGTTGCGCCGCGCCCCCGTGGCGGGGCCCTTCGCGCTGGTCACCCGCGCGCGCGGCGCCGACCGGCTGGAGGGGCTGAACCCCGAGGCCGCAGCGCGGGGCCTGGCGCCCGGGATGGGACTTGCCGATGCCCGCGCGCTGGTGCCCGACCTGCTGACCCGCCCCGCCGACCCGCGCGCCGAGGCGCAGGCGCTCGCCGCGTTGCGCCGCTGGGCCGTGCGCTACTGCCCCTGGGTGGCGTGCGACGGGGCGGACGGGCTGGTGCTCGACATCACGGGCGCTGCGCATCTGGCCGGGGGCGAGGCGGCGCTGCGGGCAGATCTGCTCGACCGGCTGACGCGGATGGGCTTTGCCGCCCGCGCCGCCATCGCCGATACGCGTGGCGCGGCCTGGGCGCTGGCGCATCACGGCCGCGCGGGCATCATCGCGCCCGGCGCGACCGAGGCCGCGCTGATGCCGCTGCCGCTGGCGGCGCTGCGGCTC
>LFIK01000245.1_pt1 | contig 39487 bp, 33 predicted proteins | sample 643401 | NCBI WGS metagenome assembly LFIK01 (sample SAMN03777447, study PRJNA286221) | soda lake metagenome | biome: soda lake; feature: Kulunda steppe; material: water; isolation source: sample T5-Br brine of Lake Tanatar-5 | place: Russia: Kulunda steppe | collected 2010-07
AGTGAGCCGCACCCTCCCGAGAAGCCGAAACGCCGCGGTCGTCCACGACATGGTGCCACGCGACCGTGATTTATCCAGATTCGCATTCTGGATCAGTCACTTGGCAAAAAGCGGTGTTTAACTTCAGCCATGGCCAGCGGTCAGCAATCGCAAATGTGGTAACCCTTGGCCCTGCGCACTTGCCCTAAGCCGCCATCGACAGATTCAAGGGCAGTTTGCTCACGACGCGGTCTCCATGGCGAGGCCGCGTCACTCGTGGAGGACGTTAGAATGCCTTGGCTTTACTGCTTTCTATATTCAATTCTTATTGTCACAAATACAATATACATTTTCTCTCAAACCTACCACAAGCACCCGACAATTGTCGCAATTGCTATGCTGAGCATGTATATTGCCTTCGCAATAATTCTGCGCATCGGCGAATGGTACCGACTGCGTCAGGAAAACCAGGCACATGCGAAAGATGAATGATCCGCAGCCACGGCACCATGGCCGACGCCCGGGACCATGACGGCGTGCGATGCACCCGCGCTCAAACCCGGTCCACCGGCGTCGCCTCCGGATTCATCCGGATATGCCCCGGCGTCAGCGAGCCGCCGGAAACGATGAAGGCCATGGCGTCGTTGGCGCTCCAGTCGAGCCAGACGAGGCGGCGGGAGGGGACGATTTCGACATAGCCGGAAGTCGGATTCGGCGTCGTCGGCACATAGACCGCCGCCACCTCCTCGCCGGTATCGCTGGCGGTGAAGGTCGCGGTGACGAAGCCGATGGCGCGCATGTCGCGGGAGGGGAATTCGATCAGAACAACCCGCTGGCGCACCTTCTGATCGTACTGGAGCGAATTCATCAGCGTACGCGTGGCGCTGTAGATGGTCTTGGCCAGCGGCACGTATTCCATGATCTTGTCGACGTAATAGAGCATCCGCCGCCCGACCACGGCATTGGCGAGGATGCCGAGCAGATAGAGCGTGATCAGGACGAGCAGCAGCGCCATGATCGACTGGAACCAGTAGGCCATCAAAAGGTCGCTGAGAAACTCGTTATCGGTGCGGATGCGGCGCGCGAACGCGTTCACCGTCGGCTTGCCGGCATTGATCAGCAGATTGACGAGATAGCTCATCACCACATAGGTGAACCAGAGCGGGACGATGGCGAGCAGTCCGGCGACGATGTTGCGGCGAAAGCGCATAATGGTTCCATGCCCTCCTGGCGGCGATTCGGGGCCCGTGTATAGTCTACGCGTTCATGACGCAAAGGCGAAGGCGGCGTCATGGCTACGGGGAAAACGAAGAGGTTGCGTTGACGGTTTCAGCCCTGATGGGATTACTCGGTGGTATCGGCCTGTTCCTCCTCGGCATGAGCGCGATGACGAACGGGCTGCGCCAGGGTGCGGGCTCCTCCCTGCGCGGCATTCTCGCCCGCTCCACGGAAACGCGGATACGCGGCCTTGCGGCGGGTTTCTCGATCACCGCGATCGCGCAATCATCCACCGCCGTGACCATCGCGACGATCGGCTTCGTCAATGCGGGGCTGTTGAACCTGCCGCAGGCGGTCTGGGTGGTGTTCGGGGCCAATCTCGGCACGACCTCCACCAGCTGGCTGATCTCGCTCGTGGGCGTGAACGTGCGCATCGACGCGCTCGCCCTACCGGCGATCGGGATCGGCGCGATGCTGCGCCTCGCCGCGCGCGAGAAGCGGGCGGGGTCCTTCGGTGAGGCTTTGGCCGGGTTCGGGCTGTTCTTTCTCGGCATCGTCATCTTGAAAGATACGTTCGGGGATCTCGCGGAGACCATCGACATTTCCCGCTTCATCATTCCGGGATTTCTCGGAACGTTGGTCTTCGTCGGCGTGGGCTTCATCATCACCCAACTCACCCAGAGCTCCAGCGCCTCGATTGCCATCGCGATCACGGCGGCGAGCGGGGGGCTGTTCGGGCTGGAGACGGCAGCCGCGATCGTGATCGGCGCCAATCTCGGCACCACCTCGACGGCGCTTCTCGCCACGATCGGCGCCACGGCGGCGGCACAGCGTGTGGCGCTCGCGCATGTGATCTTCAATCTGATCGTGGCCAGCGTCGCCATCGCCGCCCTGCCCCTCCTCATCGCCTTCGCTACCGCGCTGAGCGACTGGACCGGCGCGGATCTCGACGGCGCGCGCATCGGCGGCATCGACGTCGCGGCGGCGATCGCCATTTTCCACACGCTGGTGAAGGCGATCGGCATCCTCGTGATCTGGCCGCTCGCGACGCCGCTGATCGGCTGGCTCGGCACCCGCTATCGCTCCGGGGACGAGGATCTCGCCCGCCCGCGCCATCTCGATCCGACGACGAGCGCGGTGCCCGATCTCGCCCTGGGCAGCATTGCGCTGGAGATCCGCCGGCTCGGCACCATCACGACCGGAGCGGCGCGGATGATGCTGGCCGAGGGCGCCGATCCGCGCCGCAGCGCGCGCGCCAGCGGGCGTTTCGAGGCGGCCGAGAAACTGATCGGCGCGATCCGCAACTTCATCGCGCGGCTGCAGCTCACCGCCATGGCGCCGCATCTGGCGGACGGCCTCACCCACGCCCTGCGCGCCCTGCAGCACTACCAGAGCCTCGCCGCGCACGCCGTCAATGCCCGCCCCGGTGATCTGACCCGCGCCGGCCTGCCGCAAGCGACGCGCGATGCGCTCACCGCCTATCGCGATCTCGTCATCGCAACGCTCAACGCGCCCTCCCCGGATGAGCCGCTCTCCGGCACCGGCTCCGCCCAGGCGGATGCGGAGCGCGTCGAGAGCGCCTATCAGCAGATAAAGAGCGCGCTGCTCGTCTCGGCGGCACAGGGCGCCATCGACCCGATGACTCTCGACCGCCTCGTCACCGCCATCGACCGCCTGCGCCGCTGTGGTGAACACGCCGCCAAGGCCCGCCGTCGTCTCGCCCTGATCGAAAACAGCCTCGCCGACGGGAGAATGGCGGAGGTCAACGGCGAATCGCTCGACACGGCGCCGGAATGATCGTGCTTCAGAAACTGCCGAACAGCGTCCCCAGCGTGACCAGCACGACGAGCGCGATCAGCGGAATGATCACGGCCACGACCGCGATGTCCTTGTAGGCCTGTTTGTGGCTCAGCCCGCAAATGGTCAGGAGCGTGATCACCGCCCCGTTATGCGGCAGCGCATCGAGCCCGCCCGTCGCCACTGCCGTCACCCGGTGCAGCAGTTCCGGCGAGATGCCGGCGGCCTCCCCCATGGCGAGATAGGTCTCGCCCAAGGTCGACAGCGCGATCGACATGCCGCCGGAGGCCGATCCCGTCATGCCCGCGAGCAGGCTGGTGCCGACGGCGAGCGAGATCAGCGGATTGTCGCCGCCCACCGTCACCACCCAGTCGCGGATCGTGCCGAAGGCGGCAAGCGAGGCGATCACGGCGCCGAAACCGACGAGGCAGGCGGTGTTGAAGATCGGCTTGAGCGAATCCTTCGCGCCTGCATCAAGGGTAACCCCGAGCCCCGCACCCGGACCACCCGTCAGCCGCCGCCAGTTCAGCGCGATCAGGAGAAGCGAGGCGAAGGTCAGCGCGCCGATGATCGACCACACCCCGCGTACCGCCCCGACATCCGTCGCGCCGAATTCGGGCTGCGCCAGATAGCCAGTATCCATCTGCGGGATGATCACGAAGGTGAAGACGAGATTGAGCACGAGCACCATGATCAGGGGGGTGGCGGCAACGAGAAGCGAGGGCATCTCGCGCGCGCCGTCATCCGCCCCCTCATCCGCGCCCTCGCCATAACCGGGGCCGAGGCTGCGCGCACGGCGCTCGAGCCAGGCCCAGCCGAGACCGAGCATCAGCGCGCCGGTGATGATGCCGAGCCCCGGTGCGGCGAAGGGCGTCGTGCCGAAATACGGCATCGGGATCGCGTTCTGGATGGCCGGCGTGCCAGGCAGCGCGGTCATGGTGAAGGTGAAGGCCCCGAGTGCGATCGTGGCGGGGATCAAAAGGCGCGGCAGTTGCGCCTCGCGAAACAGGGCCGAGGCGATCGGCCAGACCGCGAAGGCGACGACGAAGAGCGAGACGCCGCCATAGGTCATCACCGCGCAGGAGAGGATCACCGCAAGGATCGCCCGATGCGAACCCAGCCCCCGGATGATGCCGTCGGCCAGAACCCGCGCGGAGCCCGACGCCTCCATCAGTTTGCCGAACACGGCGCCGAGCAGAAAGAGCGGGAAGAACTGGATGATGAACCCGCCCGTCGCCTCCATGAAGATCTGCGTATAGGTCGCCAGCAGCGGGCCCTGTTCGGCAAACAGCACCGCGAGAATGGCGAGGGCCGGGGTCAGCAACAGCAGGCTGAGACCGCGATAGGCGAGATACATCAGCGCTGCGAGCGCCGCGATGATGACGAGAATCCCGGTCATGACTGCCTCATGTTGCGTTGCAGCATATCTACCGCAGCGCATGGTGCGGCGCAAGATGAGCACCGGGATCCCGGCGGCATTCAGAACACGTCGTTTTCCTGCCCCGCCTTGGCCTGAAAGAGCGCACGCAGCACATGCGCATTCGCTGGCGTGCGCTGCATGAAGCGCAGGCCCTCACCGGCGATTTCGAGCCCGTCGGCGCCCTGCGCCAGCGGCCATTCGACGCCCCACATCCCGCGTATCGCCGGGCCGGGTGAGGCGTAGCGCATGTCGCCGATGCGCAGATAAAGCCCGCCTTCCCCCCCCTCGACGATATGCGGATGGATGATGCCGCGCGCGAAACGCCGGTAGATCTCCCCCTCGGGCGTGGCGAGTGCGGCATCCGCCAGCGTCTCGGCTTGCGGCTCGCGGTCGATGCGCGTCCAGGTGATGGTGCGGGGTCTGAGCGTCGAGACATAGCCGATATGCAGGCTGTCGGGTTCCTGCGTCACGATCCGCCGCAGCCAGGGCGAGAACATCGTCGTCGTCACCTCGTAATCGGTGACGATACGCTCCTGCGCACCCGGATCGGCATGGAGGAGATCGCCGGCGCGGTCGTTCTGCGCGAGCGCGAGGAAGAGGTAGCCGGTGGAGAGGATGAGTGCGCCGAGCGTCATGCCGCGGGCCTGCGGGCGCGACCAGCCGCGTCGCCATGCGAGGATCAGCCCGCCGATCAGGATCAGCGTGTAGACCGGATCGATCACCGGCACGGCGGGCAGGCCGAACTGGCGATCACTGAACGGGGCGAAGAGCTGCGTGCCATAGACGGTGAAGAAGTCGTTGAGCACATGCGTCACCATGGCCAGAATGACGATGGCGAGCCAGGTTCGTGTCACCGCGCGCGCATCCGCATCGGAAAAAGGCTGGCCGCGCCGGGCGCGCAGGGCGCAATGCAGCCGCGCCGCGCCGTAGCCGATCACGCCACCGACGACCGGCCCGAAGAACAGCGAATGCGAGAGGCCGCGATGCACGGTGTAGTATTCCACCGCACGCTCGGGCAGCGGCCAGAAGATGTCGAGATCGGGCACGATCGCCGCCGCCGCCCCCGCCAAAGGCGCGATCCAGCCGAGCCGGCGCCCGCCGACGAGATGACCGACAGCGGCGCCGAGCGCCATATGCGTGACAGGATCCATGTCTTGCTTTCTTGCGCGCGTTTGCGCGGATTCAGGGAGCCGGAACGACGCGCAGGATGCGTCCGTTCGTGGCGTCTGTGAGCAGGTAGAGCGCGCCGTCGGGGCCGTTGCGCACGTCGCGGATACGCTCGCCGAGCTCACCCAGAATACGCTCCTCGGCGATGACGGAGTCACCGGCCAGCGTCAGGCGCGAGACCACCCGGCTGACGAGCCCGCCGATGAACAGATCCCCCTGCCATTGCGGGAAGGCCTCGCCGTCATAGAACGCCATGCCCGAAGGGGCCAGGGCCGGATCCCAGTAATAGACCGGCTGCTCCATGCCCTCCTTGTGGGTGCCGACCCCGATCTGCCCGCCGGTATAATGCGTCCCATAGGCGATCACCGGCCAGCCGTAATTCAGCCCCGGCTCGATCAGATTGACCTCGTCGCCCCCGCGCGCGCCATGCTCATGCGTCCAGAACTGCTCCGTCCCCGGGCGCATGGTCGCGCCCTGGACGTTGCGATGGCCGATCGACCAGATTTCCGGCGCCCAGTCCTGCATGGTTTCGTGGGGATTGCCGGGCGGGATCGAGCCATCGGGATTGATGCGCATGATCGCGCCGATATGGTTGCCCGGCTCCTGCGATTCATCCGCATGATTGCCGCGATCGCCGGCGGTGACGAAGAGCGTGCCATCGGGATGGAAGACGAGCCGCGCGCCCAGATGACGCCCGCCCGAAACGGCGGGCATCTGGCGGAAGATCACCTCCGGTTCGGCGAAAGCCTCGGCCTCCCGGTCGAGCGAAGCCCGCGCCACGCTGAGCCCGATCCCGCCATCGCGCTCCTCGGCATAGGCCATGTAGACGAGGCCGTTCGCCGCGAAATCCGGATCGAGCGCGATATCGAGCATGCCCGCCTGGTTGACGGCGGCGACGGGCGGCGTCCCGGCGAGCGGCTCGGAGACGCGGCCATCCGGCGTGGCGAGGCGGATCGTGCCCGGGCGCTCGGTGACGAGCATCGCACCATCGGGCAGGAAGGCGAGGCTCCAGGGATGTTCGAGCCCCGATGCGAGCGTCTCGACGAGGAGCTCGTAATCCTGTGTCGCAGCGCGCTCATGCGTCGGGGCGGTCTGCGCCGGCGCGCCTTGGGGCAAGGCGACAGCCAGAGGCAGGCAGGCCCCCATCAGGGCGAAAGCGCGCAATGAAGGAAGCTGGAGCATGGCGATCCCTCGCGAAAGCGGCCACATGACCGCCCTGTCGAGGTACCGCGACCAGAATTCCTGTCAAGCCTGCAAGCCGTCTTCGCGACCGTGAGGATTGCTCACGCGATGACCGGGAGCGGCTTTGCCCGGTAGCTGTGGCTGATCGTACGGCCGCTGACGTGATCGACGAGTTCCATGCAAAATTGCCCCGCCGGACGCACCCCACCCTTTGCGCCGAATGTCCCGCACATCATCGCAGTCCCCGGCGCAAGGCGTTCGCCACGCGCGAAGGGCGAGGTCGCCATCAGCTCGGCGAGCGGACGGATCGCGGCGAGCGTGCCCTGCTGATAGAGCTGCCACTCGGCCTCATCACCATCGCGAATCCAGGAGGTCAGCGCGAGGTCGTCGAGGCGATCGCGCAGCTCATCGAAACGCCAGAGCTGCTGCGCCACCGGCTTGGCGCAGGCCTGCTTCGAGAAAGCGACGGAGACGCTCTCCAGCTTGCGATCGGTGTGGTCCGAGCCGAGACCGAGCCAAAGCGTCTCGCCGTCATCGACGAGCAAAGGCTCGACCTCGCCGGACGCCTCCTCGCCGAGGAATTCGACATTCTCCGCCTGGGTCAGCAATTGCGCCGAGAGGCGATAGAACAGCGGCACCTGCGAGGGGGCCGGCACGCCGAGCGCAGCGAGTTCCTCGATATGGTGATCGACCGCCGCGCGATCGCGCGCCGTCCAGCCGGCCACCACGAGATTGTCGATGGTGATCGTCTTCGTGCCGGCATCGCCGGTCTCGAATGGCAGGGTCACGCTCACGGGGGCCTCCGGTGTTTTCTTCTTGGTCGGATGGAATGCAGCCCTACAGCCCCGGCAGGAACAGGGCGATCTGCGGGAACAGGATCAGGGCGATGATCATGATGAACATCCCGACCACGTATGGGAAGGCGCCGATCATCACATCCGAGAAACGCCCCTTCGCCCGGGCCGCCTGCACCACGTAGAGATTGAGCCCGACCGGCGGCGTGATCAGCGCCATCTCGACCAGCACGATCACGAGAATGCCGAACCAGATCGGATCGAAGCCGAGCCCGACCACGATCGGAACGACGATGGGGATCGTGGCGATCATCAGCGCCATGGTCTCGATGAAGAAGCCGAGGACGATGTAGAGCGCGATGATCACGAACAGGGTCTGGTAGGGCCCGAGCCCGAGATTGTCGAGCATCGCCGTCAGGTCACGTCCCAGACCGGCGGCGGCGAGGGTGTAATTCAGGAAATACGCGCCGACGATGACGAACATCACCATCGCCGTGGTGCGGACCGTGCCGATCAGCGAATCCACCACCACCTTGAGCGTGAGACCGCGATTGGCGGCTGCGATCAGGGCGGCCATGCCGACACCGATCGCAGCCGATTCCGTCGGCGTCGCCCAGCCGGCATAGATCGAACCGATCACCACCCCGAACAAGGCGAGCAGCGGCACGAGATGCTTGAGCCCACCGATCCGCTCGCTCCAGCTCGCGCTGCGGGTCGGGCCGCCGAGGCCGGGGCGCAGCTTGCACAGGATCGCGGTAATCAGCATGAAGCCGAAGGCGAGCATGAGGCCGGGTATCAGGCCTGCGAGGAAGAGGCGCGGGATCGAGGTCTCGGTGAGGAAGCCGTAGATGATCAGGTTGATCGAGGGCGGGATCATGATCCCGAGCGTGCCGCCCGCAGCGATGGCGCCGGCGAACAGGCGCTGGTCGTAGCCGAGCCGCTCCGCCTGCGGCATCGCCACCGTGGCCACGGTCGCCGCTGTCGCGACGGAGGAGCCCGAGGTGGCGGAGAACATGGTCGCGGTGCCGATATTGGCGTGGATCAGACCACCGGGCAGCCAGGAAAACCAGGCGTCGAGCGCCCGATAGGTGCGCTCCGCGATCCCTGCGCGCACGAGAAACTCGCCCAGCAGCACGAAGAAGGGAATGGCGATCAGGAGCCCGCTATTCGACGAGGACCAGACCCGCTCGCCGAGCCCGCGTATCAAGGGGAACGGCGAGTAGAAATAATCCACCCCGAAGCCGAGCAGGAACAGCACGACACCAACAGGCAGGGACAGGGCGAGCAGCCCCAGAAGCGCGCCTCCGACGGAAAAGATCATTGTTCTTCCTCCAGTTCGGAGCCGGCTCCCCCGACGCTCGCAACCGTGTCGAAACGCTTCATCAGCATCAGCGCGGCGATGCAGATCGTCACGATGGCCGAAACCAGCGTGAGCCAGGCCCAGCCGCTGAGCCAGATCGATTGCGGGATCCATAGCGGGGTTTCAAGCGGCGTATTCGCCCGCGAGCCGCGATCCCAGGAACGCGAGAACACGCGCCACCCATATGAAGTGACGAACGCCGCCACGACCATCAGCGAGGCCGCGGCGGCGAGGTCGAAGACGGCGCGCCCCGCCGGCGGCAGGCGCCCCGTCAGGACGTCGATGCGCACATGCGCCCGCGCCACCAGCGCATAAGAGAAGCCCCAGGCGGCGACGCCGGCAATGACATAGCCGGAAATCTCGTCCGAGCCGCCGAGACCACGCCCGACGATCCGGCGCATCCCGATATCAACGAGGATGAAGATCACCGTCGCGAGCAGAACGACGCCGCAAAGCAGGGCGATGGCGTAGTTGATCCGGCTCAGCAGGCCGAAGACCCGCACCGGCCAGGATTGCGCACGTCGTTCGCTCATTGCTGGTCTCCGCTCAGTTCGTGGAGATCTCGATATCGACCACCTGGCCGACCGTCTCGTTCCAGCGCGTCACCCATTCCTCGCCAGCGCGCGCGGCCCAGTCGGGCAGGACGCGGTTGTTGAGGGCTTCGAGCGCCGTCGCCATGTCCTCGTCGGAGGCCTCGACGAGGATCATACCGCGATTCTCGCCGATCGGGCATTCACCATCAGTGAGGCAGGCCAGATCGCGCTCGAGCGCACCCTGCGCATCAGCCCAGGCCGGCTCCTCGAAATGGGTGATGACGGCATCCTGGATCAGCTGCTGCGTGGCCTCCGACAGGCTCTCCCAGCGCTCCATGTTCATCGCGGTCACGACCGGATCCCAGCCGCCGAGCGGGATGACGAGGAGATGCGTGGAGCTCTCCCACCAGCCTGCATTGTAGCCCGAACCGGCACCGGTGATGGCGCAATCGATCACACCGCGCTCCAGAGCGCCGGGAACCTCGCCGAAGCCGATATTGACGCCTTCGGCACCCAGCGCTTCGAGGAACTGCGTGGTCATGCGACCGGAACCGCGCACGCGAAGGCCCTCGAGGTCGGAGAGCGAGTTCACTTCCCCGTTGCAGAACACGATCTGCGGCGGGTACGGCGCGATCGCCAGCAGGTGCGAGTCGAAACGCTCCCGCATCGAATCGGCGACCCATCCCCGTGCGGCATCGACAGTGGCCTTGGCCGTGTCGGCATCCATGGCGATCAGCGGCACGTCGAGCGCTTCGAGCTCGGGCGCGTCGGATACGGTGTAGTCCGCCACCGTCATGCCGACATCGAAGACGCCGTCGCTGAGCAGGCGGAAGACGTCGTCACCGCTGGAGCCGAGCTGGTTGAAGGTGGTCATATCCACGGAGATACGCCCCTCGGATAGCTCCGGCAGCGTCTCCGTCCAGAACGGCGATTCGAAATCCTGATACAGCGGCAGGCTGCTCCAGGTCCCGACGACCGACAAGGTGACCTCGTCGATGTCGCTCGCATGCGCGGCGCTGCCGAAGGCGAAAGCCGCAATACCGGCAAGAAGGCTCGTTTTCAACGATCTGTTCATGATCGAACTCCTTTCCCCTGTTGTGACGGCCATCATGAGGCCGTGTTGAGACCGATGGAGGCTCCCTCGGCCGGCACGTCCGTAACCAGCATGTAGCCCGGTTCGTGCGTGATCGCGATGTCGGGCGCGGCGTTGCGGATCGCCATTTGAGGCGTCACGCCGCAGGCCCAGAAAACGGGTATGTCGCCCGACTCGACGACCGGAGGATCGCCGAATTCGGGCTCGTCGAAATTCTTGATGCCGATCTGCGCCGGATCGCCGATATGAACCGGCGCGCCATGGGCGAGCGGCTGGCGATCGGAGAGCACGATGGCGCGGATCGCATCAGCAGGCGAGAAGGCGCGCATGGAGACGACGAGCGGGCCGCGGAAGGGGCCGCTGGCGCGCGTCTCGATATTGGTGGCGTACATCGGCACGTTTCGCCCGGCCTCGATATGGCGCACGGGAATGCGGGCGCGCTGGAGCGATTCTTCGAAGGAGAAGGAGCAGCCGATGACGAAGGAGACGAGATCGTCGCGCCAGACATCGGAGAGATCGGCGACCCGGTCTCGCCGGCCCTCCTGCGAGAAAACCCGGTAGAACGGCACATCCGTCGCGATGTCGAGATCTTTGCCCAGCGCCGCGATCCCCCGATCACCGGGCCGCGACACGCCGAGAAGCGGGCATGGCTTGGGATTGTTCGCGCAGAAACCGAGAAAATCATCGGCAAAACCCTTGGGCAGGATCACGAGGTTACCCTGGAGGTAACCGCCGGCCTGGCCTGTGGTCGGCCTGTCGAAGGACTTGTCACGGATCAACCGGCGCAGCTGCGCCGGATCGTCGATTCTGCTCATGCCGTTCCCCGCCGCGCCTTTTCCGATGCCGCCGTTCGGCGTGTCACCGCATGCACGTTACGAGAAAAGTGTTCCAGAGCTTTTCGTTCGCGTCAATCGATCAAAAATTTATAGTTATGATCGCATTTTTCGATCATTTAGCCATCGCTGCAACAGCCTCCTGCGCCGCACGCCGCAGCCCTTCCATGACGGTTGCCGGCTGATCGGGCAGATGCGCGAAATCGAAGGTAAGATCCGACATCGCCGCCTCCTTGCTGACGGAAATGCGCCGCAGCGTTCCCTCGCCCAGATCGTTCGCCGCCATGGGCTCGGGCAGCAGGCCGATCCCGAAACCGGCCCGGGTGAGATGCAGCGTGGTCGACAGGGACGCACAGGCATGCAGCAGCGGCGCGGGCAGCCGGGTCATCGGCAGTTTGTGCTCCAGTTCCGCGTGCGGCAGCGTCCCGCGCGAGAAGGTGATGATGGGGTGGCGCGCGAGATCGTCGATGCCGAGCACGCGCTTGTCGAGCACGTAATCGCGCGCGACGTACCAGGCGAGCGGGCAGCGATAAACCCGCTTGCGCACGGCGAGCGGGGGCACGAGCGAGCTCATCATCACGGCGACGTCGAGTTCCGCATCGGTGAGCTTGCGCGCGAGAACGGGCGAGGTATCGACCGACAGTTCGAGGCGCATGTCGGGAAGGGTTTCGGCCAGCCGGGTCAGCATCCCGGCGAGCCAGGTATGCACGATCGTCTCGGCGACACCGATCCGGATGGTGCCGGCAAAGCCGGCCTGCTCCACGAAACCGGCGACGATCTGGTTGCGCATGGCCAGAAGCCGCTCGGCCTGTTCCAGGAACGCCCTGCCCTGCGGCGTCAGCTGCGCGCCGTGACGGCGACGGTCGAAAATGGTGACGCCGAGGCTCTCCTCCAGCCCCGAAACACGGGCGGAGACGGCGGACTGGGTCAGATTGAGCTTCGCCGCAGCGGCCCGGAAACCGCCCCAGCGCACAATCTCGCGCACGATTTCCGCATCGCGCATATCGAACATGGCACCCGCCTTCTTCGCCGCGCCAGCCCTTACTTCTCATGACAGGATGCAGGGCGAGATCGTTCCCGCGCACCTGACGGATCAGAAGATGTTCGCGCGCTCATATTGCACCGGCCATGCGACGTGGCCGGCCCGGAGCCGGGTGGCCGCATGGAGAGGCCAGTGCGGATCATAGAGCAGAACACGACCGAGGATAACCAGATCGGCCCGGCCACCGGCGAGAATTTCTTCGGCCTGCTCGGGTGCGGAGATCAGACCGACCGCGCCGGTCGCGATTCCCGCTTCGCGCCTGATCGCCTCGGCGAAGGGGACCTGATAGCCCGGATAGGGCCGGATCGCCTGGCGGTGATCCACACCGCCCGTCGAGCAATCGACCAGATCGACATCCCCGCGCTGCGCCAGCATGCGCGACAACGCGATCGAGGCGGCAAGGTCGAGCCCGCCCTCGACCCAGTCGGTCGCGGAAATGCGCACGAAGAGCGGCAATTCCGCCGGCCACGCGCTGCGCACCGCATCGATCACCTGATTGAGCAGCCGCGCGCGGTTCTCGAGCGAGCCGCCATAGGAATCCTTGCGGTGATTGCTCAGCGGCGAGAGGAAGGAGTGGATCAGATAGCCATGCGCCGCATGCACCTCGACGATACGAAAACCCGCCTCGCGCGCACGCCGCGCCGCATCGCGGAACTCCTGAACGACCTGATCGATATCCGCCTGATCCATCTCTCGGGGAGGCGGCGAATCCGGTGTCTGCGGCAGAGGGGACGGACCGATCGTCTCCCAGCCCCCCTCCCCGATCGGGACGGGCTTCGTTCCCTTCCAGGGCTGGCTGACGGAGGCCTTGCGGCCGGCATGGGCGAGCTGGATCATCGGCACCGCCCCGAGGCTCGCCACATGCGAGGCGATCCGCGCCAGCGCATCGCGCTGCTGGTCATTCCACAGGCCGAGACAATGGGGCGTGATCCGCCCGATCGCAGAGACATGCGTCGCCTCCACGCAAAGGATGCCGACGCCACCGGCGGCGCGTGCCGCGATATGGCCGAAATGCCAGTCATTGGGCATGCCGTCATCGGCAGAGTACTGGCACATCGGCGACATCATGATCCGGTTGCGCGCCTCGACGGAGCGGAACGTGATCGGTCGAAACAGATAGGGGTCGCGCTGGGGCCGCTGGATTCGACGCTCGTTCTCGCTCATTCCGCCTCGCAGACATGCAACCTGGCGCAGCCGCCCTCGGCTGCCACGAATGTCAGAGATGGTTCATTGTGGTGCGCCCTACCGCGCGGTCAATCGGATGAAATTCCCATCCGCCCGTGCGGCTTTCAGGCCTCGACGCGCGTCCAGCCGGTCCCGGTCAGGCGCTCCTGCGGCATGAAGCGCGCCTTGTAGGCCATCTTCGGCGACCCATCGACCCAGTAGCCGAGATACACATAGGAAAGCCCCATCTGCGCGGCGCGCGCGATGTGATCAAGGATCAGGAAGGTGCCGAGGCTGCGGCCTGAAACGTGCGGGTCGAAGAAGGAATAGACCATCGACAGGCCGTCGGCGAGAACATCGGTCAGGCAGGTCGCCAGAAGTGGCCCCTCGCCCCGCCCGTTGATGCGCGAATCCGGGCCGCTGCGGCGGTATTCCACCACCATGGTCTCGATATGGCTGTCCTCGATCATCATGGTGTAATCGAGCATCGACATGTCCATCATCCCGCCATCGGTATGGCGGTGCGTCAGATAGCGCCTGAACAGCGCGTATTGCTCCGAGCTGGCCTGGTTGACCCGCTTCTCGCCGACGAGATCCCGGTTGCTGCGCATGATCCGGCGCATATTCGCGCTGGGGACGAAATCGGCCACCGGCACGCGCACCGAGACGCAGGCCCGGCAATTCTCGCAGGCGGGGCGATAGGCGATGGTCTGCGACCGGCGAAAGCCGCCATGGGTCAGGACGTCGTTCAACTCGCCCGCCCGCGCACCGACCAGATGCGTGAACACCTTCCGCTCTTCCTGCCCGTCGAGATACGGACAGGGCGAGGGCGCCGTGAGGAAAAACTGCGGCGTATCGCGTGAATGGCTGGTCACCCTGATGCGGCTCCGGTCGGTTTTCCTCGCGTCCTCTGATCAAGATAACACCGCGATCGTTTTCGACAACGGGCAATGCGCGGCATTCTCGGTCAGATCCCGCTCCGTCAGATCCCGGCGCGCACCACGACGAGGTTGACCACGAGATCGCGCCCCAGACGGCGATCCTCGCGAAACAGACCGATCAACACATCCACGAGCCAGATCAGAAAGGTGCTGATTACGAAATAGAACAACAGCGCATGCACCGCCGCCCGCAGCGGATCGATCCCGACCCCGCTCACCGCATCGACGACACGCAAGCCGCAGAAGCGCATGCCGAGCGTGCTGCTCATCGGCCCGCCCATGGTCAGCGCCGTGTAGAGCATCGCCGCGCCCGGCACGAGAATGGCAAACAGGGCCCAGCCGAGGCCGAAGGTCACCACACCGAGGATCAGGACGGCGAAGCCGAGCACCAGCGTGAAGGCGAGGATGATCATGAAATCGATCAGATAGGCCACGATCCGGCGCCCGAGAACGCCTTGCGTATCGGGCACCAGAACAAGCCGTGTCGCGGGGGTATCGGGCATCGTCTCATCCTGGCCATCGCCGTTGCCGGCATCGAACGGCGAGGGATGTAGCAGATCGCACCGGCGATGGCGAGGGCACGCGCGGCCACGACGCCACCCGGGTCGAAACACGTACACCGCAATGGGTGGATTGCTCCCGATCTGAAGAAATATTATTATCAAACCAAAGTAAAAATCCTGTATTAACAGCAAAAAATCAAATAAACGGGGATTAAAATGCGGCTCATCGTAGTATCCAACCGCATGGAGACGCCCACAGCGTGCAAGGCCTCCGCAGGCGGAATGACCGTCGGCATTGCCGGCGCGCTGGCCTCGCGTGGCGGCATCTGGCTAGGCTGGAGCGGTTATTTCTCACGCTGCGACAGCCTCACACGCCACCACCGGCAGATCGGGGGCGTCTCGTATATCGGCCTCGACCTGCCCAAGCACGATTACGAACGCTACTATAACGGCTTCGCCAATCAGGTCTGGTGGCCGCTGGCGCATGACCGCCCCGATCTGGTGCGTTTCGATATCGGGGATGCGGCGGCTTTCCGCAGGATCTCCGATCGGTTCGCGGATGCGATCATGACGATGGCGCAGCCCTTTGATGTGATCTGGATCCACGACTACCACCTGATCCCGCTCGCCAGGGCCCTGCGTGATCGCGGCTGGAGGGGACCCGTCGGGCTCTATCTGCACACGCCCTTCCCGAAGGTCGAGAATCTCCGTCATCTGCCGGTCGCCGAAGCCATGGCGCGGGACTTCGCAGCCTTCGACCAGATCGGGCTGCAGACCCGCGCGGACGAAGAAAAGCTGCAATGCTTCATGGGGCAGCCCCGGCCTCCCCGGGCCGACACGGCCATCCATACGCCGCCGCTTGCGGTGAAGGCGCTGCCGACGCGGGTTTCCCCGGTCGGGATCGACACCCGCGCCTTCGCCCGGGCCGCCGCCCGTCGCCAGCCGATGGACCGACGCCTCGCCGAAGCCTTTGCGCAACTCGGGGATCGCAAGGCGGTGATCGCGGTGGATCGGCTGGATTACAGCAAGGGCATCGCAGAGCGCCTGTGTGTCTATGAAACCTTCCAGCGGCTCCATCCCGATTGTGCAGCCCAGGTCGGGCTGATCCAGGTCGCGCCGACGGGCCGCAAGGCGATCGCGGCCTATCGCGCCGAGGAGGAGCGGGTGCGCGCCGCCCATGAGGCGATCATCAGCGCCTATGGACCGCAGAGTTCAGTTCTGCTGACCGAGGCTGTGGCCCGCGACAGCCTCGCCCTCGCCTATCGGCGTGCGCGCGTCGGCCTCGTGACGCCGCTGCGCGACGGTATGAACCTCGTCGCCAAGGAATATGTCGCGGCCCAGGACCCCGAGGATCCGGGTGTGCTGGTGCTCTCGCGTGAAGCCGGGGCGGCGGCGGAGCTGGGCAAGGGCGCGCTGATCGTCGATCCGGAAGACCTGACCGGCATGGCGGCCGCGCTGGCGCAAGCGGTGACGATGCCACGGGCGGAACGTCGTCGGCGCTGGCAGACGATGATGCAGGTGCTTCTGCGCCACGATGCCGCCCGCTGGGCCGACCAGTGCCTGATGCCGCTTCTCGCCACGCCTGAGGGGGAACACGCAAAAACTGCAAAAATACCGTCATTCCCGCTGCCGGACCGTTTACCCGTTCCCGCCATGCAGGCCCTCGCGCGCGCACCCAGGTCGCGCGAAAGCCGTTCGTTGCCCATCCGACAATTCTTCGTTAAGGAATTGCAGGCTCACTCTCCGTCACGGCAGTCATGATCGACTGCCGTGAGGGCGGGAATGCCGGGGCGGTCGTTCCTGCCGTAACGTCCGTGACGCTGAAGCGCCGGAAATTACGGAGAGGATGACTCGGTATGACAGCTTTCGACACCGTCTTTCAACGTGCAGGCAGCGCTCTGCGCACCGGTGGATTATCCACGAAGACATCTTTTTGCGCCGCACTTCTCGCGGCAGCCCTGCTCGTCAGCGCTCCACCCATGGCGGCCCCGGTCGAGGCCAGCGACTGGATCTCGCCGCAGGAGATGCGTCTGTTCGACCGCGACCAGCAGGCCGGCAGCGCCGTGGAGGCGGGCGAGCGCGTGCGCACCCGCGCCGGTATCGGTCGTCGCCCTTTGGGGCGGGCGCCATATCTATGCACGCCGAGCGGGTTCGGGCGCACGGCGACCTGCTACCTGCGTGGCAGCGTATCGCGCTCCGTCAATTGAGCCGCTCGCGCTTGCGGCAATGCCAGGCCCAGGCGCTTTCGATGATGCGCACCGGGTCGCTGTAGCGCGGGCTCCACCCGAGGAGCTCGTGCGCACGCCCGGCATCGGCGATCAGCACCGGCGGATCACCCTCGCGGCGCGGCCCATGGCGTAGATCGACACGCCGTTGCGTGATGGCTTCGACCATGGCGATGATCTCGTGCACGGACATGCCGCGCCCGCCGCCGAGATTGATCGGCTGCGACGTGATCCCGGAATCGAGTGCCGCCAGCGCCCGCACATGCGCATCGGCCAGATCGACCACATGGATGTAATCGCGGATACAGGTCCCGTCCGGCGTGGCGTAGTCGCTCCCATATACGGTCAGGGGCGGCCCGCCCGATGCGGCGTCCAGCGCGAGCGGCACGAGGCGGGTTTCCGGATCGTGATCCTCGCCGATCTCGCCGTCGAAATCGTCGCCGGCGGCGTTGAAGTAACGCAGGGCAAGCCAGCGCAGGCCGTGGGCACGCTCGAAATCGGCGAGCACGTGCTCGACCATCAGTTTCGAGGCGCCGTAAGGGTTGATCGGACGCGGCGGCGTATTCTCGGTGATCGGCAGTTGCGCGGGTTCGCCATAGACGGCGCAGGTGCTCGAAAGAACGAGCCTGCCCACGCCCCCGTCCCGCAGGGCCTCGAGCAAGGTCAGCGAACCGGCCAGATTGTTGCGGTAATACTTGCCCGGATCGGCAATGGATTCACCGACATAGGCATGGGCTGCGAAATGGATCGCCGCCTGCGGCCGATATGTGCGGATTGCGGCATCGAGGGCGGCGCGGTCGGCGATGTCGCCATGCACCAGCGGCCCCCAGCGCACGGCGCTGCGATGGCCCAAGACGAGGTTGTCGTAGACGACCGGATGATAGCCCGCACTCGCGAGCGCCTTGCAGGTCTGCGCACCGATATAGCCGGCGCCACCGGTGACGAGGACGGTACTCATGATTTCCTCATATATTCAAGATTGTGACTGTGCCGTTACGGCGCACGACTTTCCGGTGGATAAATATCACACTCGGAAATTTTCACTTTCTTCAGACTTGGTTGCCAGTATTCGTACTCTAATCTTGCGACAGCCTTCACCGGGTGGTGATTCGAAAGGGTGGCTCCATGTCCGACTTCATTCGGCCATGCTTCCGACGCATGGGCATGAGAGGTTTTGCGTTGCGTCTTCTTTTCGCGGGTCTGATCGCGATGTTCGCGCCTCTGAGCTCGCCGGCGACCGGCCCCGGACCCGCCGCAGCCTCGTCTCTCGATCATGTCGCCTTCGGCGTCTACGATCCCCACGGGCGTTTCGCCGGTGAGCGTGATCCGGATATCGAGCATGTCTTCGTCTTCTGGCAGGCGCTCGACCTGCGCGATTTCCGCCGTCGCCTCGACCAGGCGCGCGCGCGCGGACGGATCATGATGGTGACGGTCGAACCCTATACCCGTGCGCCGAACTGGCGCGATGGTGGAGACCGGCTGTTTCAGGACATCCTGCGCGGCGGTTTCCGGCAGGAAATCGCCACGATCTGCGGCGCGATCGGCGATTTCGGCGGGCGCGTCCTGGTACGCTGGGGCCACGAGATGGAAAACCCCACCGGTCGCTACCCCTGGGCGCGGCAGGACGCGCGCGGCTATCAGGCCGCCTACCGGCATTTCGTCGATCAGTGCCGCAGTCTCGCGCCGGAAGCGCGCTATGTCTGGAGCCCGATCGGCGAGCGCAATATGGGGGCCTATTATCCCGGCGCCGCCCATGTCGATTTCGTCGGCATCTCGCTCTGGGGACTGCAGAGCTATGACGAGCGTTTCCATGGCGGCGTGCGTGACTTTTCCGCGACCTTCCGTGCGAAATACGACCGCGCCGCGCGCTTCGGCAAACCGGTGATCATCGCCGAACTCGGCGTGGCCGGGGACCGCAGCTATCGCGAGACCTGGCTGCGCTCGCTTTTCGAGACGCTGGCGCGCTCCGACAGCTTTCGCGCCCTGCGCGCCGTGGTCTATTTCAACGACAGGGAACCCCATCACTGGCCCTTCGGTCTGGGATCGCCGGACTGGCGGGTGACGCCGGCGCAATGGCGGGCGGCCCAAGCATCAGCGTTGCAGCGTCTCGCCGCACGCTGATGCCGGACGGCCTTCTCGTTCAGGCTTGACCGGATCGGCGGCCTCAGCCGCCGCGCCGGCGCGCGACTTCTTCCCTGTTGCGCTCGTAACGCGAGAAAACCGCATCGCCGGGACGCAACTTGCGGATTTCGTCACCCGGCCGGACCGGACTGTTGGCGAAGACGTACCACTCCCCGTCCGGCTGGCGCCTCTGGAAGATCCGGGAGCCGTCGGTGCGATGCTCGAAGCAGGTGGCCGCCATGCCTGAGCCGTCGATCGCGGCCCAGTTCGCGCGGAAGCAGAGATTGCCCGTCTCCGTCATGAACCAGGTCCCATCGGCATAGGAAGCATTCGCCCCGCTCCCGGTCCAGGCGACGAAGGTCCGGTCCCTGGCGTTGAGGAAACCAGCCCCGTCATCCCAGGTCCAGGTCCGGTTGCCATAGATGCGCTGCATCTCCCGGATGCTCAGCGGTTCCGCAGCCATCGCGGCACGGGCGATTTCACTGTCCCCGCGCTGCGCGCCGGGGCCCATATCCTGGCATCCGGCGAGAATCAGGGCGGCAAGGGCGGTGAGCGGCAAAGCCGCGTGTTTGATCGACTTGGATATCATGACGCATTCCTCAACGGCGAACGGGATAGATCGGGCGGTCACGCATGACGCGCCAGTTCGGCAGGCCGAGATCATGTGGCCAGGGATGGACTTCCTGGTCGTTGAAGTAGATGACCTCGCGCAACTCCGCGAATTGATCGAAGGGGCGGGTGACGTCATCGGCCCAGGAGGCGAGATACGATTGCGCACCTTCATAGCCGAGCTCGGCCACCCAGATCGGCTTGCCGTAGCCGATCGTGAGGTCGTAGCCCTGTCGCAGGCTCTCGGCAAAAGTGCGCGGGCCGCCATATTCGATCTCGTCATAATCATCGAGACCGAAGACGGACAGGCCGACCAGATCGACGACATCGTCGTCGGGATAGTAATCACCGAGTCCCGGCTCGCCCTTGGGCGACCACATCAGCTGTGCGTCGGGCAACATCTCGCGGGTGATCGCGGCCATGCGCCGATAGGCTTCGATGTAATCCGCCGGCGCCCAGTTCTGCCAGGAGAAGCGACCGGTGGTGCTCTCCATTTCCTGCGCCCAGCGGATGATCAGCGGGCTGCGGAAATCGGAAACCGCGCGCAGGATCGCGCGCATGTTCTCGTCACGCTGCCCTCCCAGGATGAGATCGCGCAGCTGCGTTTCGCTGACGTTCCAGTCGAGCGCCCAGGACCAGGGTTCGATGGTGATCAGGATCTTGCGATTACGCTCGCGGGCGTAATCATCGGCGATGACCAGCCCTTCGAGCTCGACGTCTTCCCAGGGCAGGAACAGGTGCTCGGTCGCGGCACCTTCCTCTTCGGAAAAATCGCCGTAAGGGTCGTAGGCGCCGAACAAGGTACCGCCCTCATGCAGGACGGGGCGCTTGTCGCGCAACAGATCGCGACCTGCGAGACCGACCGGCTGCGCCATGGCCGGGCGCGTCGCGGTTGCGATCGGAGCGATTGCCGCAGCCATCGCCATGGCCGCGCTGCCGCGCAGTAATCCTCTGCGTGTCGTTTGGTCGGTTACGCCGTACATCGCGCATTCTCCTTCACTGCCCCCTCGGCTGTTCAGGATGTCTGCGCCACCAGACGGAATATTAACCGATTTTTTACCGGTATTCATCTGATTTCTCCTTTCAGAAACTGCGTAGGAATGCTTATTCGCTCCGGAAACCGCGCCAGCGCGGATTGAAGTGAATGCTGGGCTCGGTCCCGCGACCGGCGCCGGACGGCGTGAAGCGGGTCTCGGTGAGAGTGAATGCGGTAATCCCGAGCGAGATCGCGTGGAGCCCCTGCGTGCCGTTGCGCTGGGCGCCAGCCCAGAGGCCGGCGAACATGGCGACGAGGCAGGCGGCGAGCAGCACGCCTGCATGGCCGCGCGGCAGGAAGCTCAGCCGGTTCTCGCGGGCATGGCGCCACAAAACGAGCAGGGTGAGCCCGGCATAGGTCGCGCCCGTGACGAGCGCGAAGACATAGAATCCCGCAGCACTTCCCGGATCCGTGACCGCGTAGGTGGTCCAGCCGGAAGCGAGCGCGATCAGGCAATAGGGCATGATCACGCGCAGGGGCAGATGATCGGCCTTGTCGGAGCCTTTCGGCGTCACCCGGAAATCGGCGGGTTTGCCGCGCAGATGGTCCTGAACGGCAGCGAGGGATCCCAGCAGCGCCCAGGGCCAGCGCAGGAAGAGGAAAGCGAGGCCTTCCCAGGAGAAGATCGGCGCGCGGGCCGGCCGGAACAGCCCCGTCGCGCGCCACCAGAATGCCAGCAGGATCAGCACCAGCGCCAGCGGCAGCATGTGCAGGAAGTAATCGACATAGGTGACGTTGACGAAATGCTCGCCGCTCACGAGCGCGACGATCGGCAGGATGATGGTGAGCCCCATGATCACCGAGAACATCGGGTACCACAGTTGCGAAAAACCGAACTGGAAGCGCCGGCGCGCATCGAGCCGGGGGATCAGTTTCGGCGACCAGCCGAGCAGGATGGTGACGAGGCTGCGCGACCACTGGAATTCCTGGACCACGAGATCGGCGAAGCTTTCCGGCCCCGCGCCATTGGCGATCGCATCCACCGCATGCACGCCGCGCCAGCCATGGGCGTTGAACATCAGCGTGGTGGAGTGATCCTCGGCCAGTTCCGGGCCCAATCCGCCGATTTCACGCAGGGCGGCGGTGCGCACCGTGTAATGCGAGCCGATGCAGAGAGGCGCGTAGCCGCCATTATACCCGGTCTGAAGCGCGCCATGCATGCTGGCCTCGACATGCAGCCGCCCGCGCGCCGACCAGCTCTCACGGGCGTTGGCATCGCAGATGCTCGGGGCTGAGACGTAGCCGACGGCGGGATCAGTGAAGGGCGCAAGGGCGTGGACGAGGTAATCCGGCTGCGGGACGTGATCGGCGTCAAACTGGGCTACGAAGTCATACCGCTCGTAACCGTAAGTATCGTAGAAATAAGCGAGATTACCTTCCTTGCAGCGCGTGCGGCGGGGCCATTGCGCGCGATGGTATTCGGCAATACCCTTGCGGCAGGAGACCTGTACGCCGCGCTCGGCGCACCAGGCGAGCGTCTCCGCCGAGGGATCCTCGTCGGCCAGCCAGACATCATAATGGAAGCGATTATCCGGGAGGCGCTGCGCAAGCGCGCCCTCAAGGGTGCGACGCACGATCGCGAAGGGTTCGGAGGGCGCCTTCGTCACCACCATGGCAGTGCGCGGCTCGCCGGGCAAGTCACGCGCATCGGCGACGCAGAGCCGGGCGCGGCCAAACAATGCGATGTAGTAGAGCGGGATCAGCGTGATCCAGGCGAGGATGAAGGTGACGAGCAGCCAGCGCCCCGGCGTGTGGATATGGCCAGGCTGGAACCACCAGATCCAGAAATAGGCCAGGGCCGCGAACCACAGGGCGATGCCGACAAGGTTCGCCGCCTTGCGCCAACCCTGGAAGACGGGGACCAGCATCGCCGGAGGCTCCGCTGCCGCAGCCGCGCCGGCTTCCCGGCTGAAGCGTCCGATGGTGTTGCCGATTGCCATGGCCTGCCACCTCACGACTTGATCACTACCTGATCACGACTTGACCCCGCCCCCGGGGCCACTGCTCATGTCATTCCGCCGACTTCATCATCGCCAGGCCGCTCGTGAGATCTGTCGTCTGTTCGCGCAGGCGATCCGACCGGGGCGCATTCGCATCGACCGCTCGTATTGGGGGGCGATAGGGTCCAGGCTTTGCGGTGAAGGAAATCAGCGCAGGCGGATCGGCCTCGCCGATGCGGCGGAGGGTGAAGCCGGCCTTGCGCCAAGACGCCGCCGGAAGAATGTTCCGCAGGTCGAAGACCAGACGGCCCGCCATCAATTCTGCAACCATTTGGGGATCAAGCGTTGCGTATTCCTCCCAGCCGGTCGCGATGACGAGGATTTCGGCGTCACGGAGGCAGTCGCATACCGTGTCGGCGAAGGTCACCCCCTCGATCAGCCCGCGTGCGGCCTTCATGCCCTTTGGATCATGGACATGCAGATGCGCGCCGTCACGCAGCAGGGCATTGACCACGGCGAGCGCCGGAGATTCGCGCACGTCATCCGTATCGGCCTTGAAGGCCAGGCCGAGCAGCGCGACGCGGGTTTCGCGAAGCCCACCGGGAACCGCCGCAGCGATCCGCCGCCCCATCGACCATTTGCGCGCCTCGTTGACGGCACTGGCCGTCTCGACCATGCGCAGCCCGACGGCCCGTTCACGGGCGCTGTGCAGGAGAGCGCGCAGATCCTTGGGAAAGCATGACCCGCCATAGCCGGGACCAGGTTTCAGAAAATCCGGGCCGATACGGCGGTCGAGGCCAATACCGGCAGAGACGGAATCGATATCCGCATCCCAGGCCTCGCAGAAATCGGCGATCTCATTGATGAAGGAGAGCTTGATCGCCAGAAACGCGTTAGCCGCGTATTTGATCGCCTCGGAGGAGCGCCGACGCGTCCGCAAAACAGGCGTGCCCGCCCGGACGAGTTCGTCATAGAGTTGCGCGACCCGATCGCCGGCCCATTGGTCTTCGGCGCCGACGACAATCCGGTCCGGGCGCATGAAGTCTGCGACTGCCGCCCCTTCCTTCAGGAATTCCGGATTTGAGACCACGCCGAAATGCAGATGCGGACGCATGCGCCGGATCAGCCCTTCGATCAGATCCCCCGTCCCGACGGGTACCGTCGATTTGGTGACGACCACGACATCCTCACGAACGTAGCGGGCGATGTCGCGCGCAGCCGCGAAGACGAAGCCGAGATCGGCCTCCCCGCCCTCGGGGCGCGGCGGGGTTCCGACGCAGATCAGGACGATTTCCGCCGTCGCCAGCGCACTCGCCGCATCGCCCGCGAATGACAGGTGCCCGTTTTCCACCGTGCGGGCGATGATCGGCTCGAGGCCGGGCTCGTAGATCGGAACCTCACCGCGAGCGAGGGCGTCGATACGGGCGGGATTGTTGTCGATGCAAACGACATGATGTCCGAGATCGGCCAGACAGGCTGCCGAAACGAGGCCGACATAGCCGGCACCGAGAACCGCGACTTGCATGATGTCCCCCTGATGAAAATCCCTGCGGCAAAGGCCGTCAATCGGTTCGAAAAAGAACAGCGCGCTCAGAAGGCGGCCATGGCGGGGCCGGGCTTTGAGCCGGCGGAAACGCCGCGCTGACGCGGCTTCTCATGAGCGAGGCGGCGGTCGAAATAGCGAATGGTCGCCGCGAGGCCCTCAGCCAGCGGCACGCGCGGCTGCCATCCGAGCCGCTCCCGCGCCCGGCTGATATCGGGGCGCCGGCGCTGGGGATCATCGACGGGCAACGGCAGCCGGAAGATCCGCGAGCGCCCCCCGACCATGTCCAGAATGGTCTCGGCGAGTTCGGCGACGGTGATCTCGTGCGGATTGCCGAGATTGACCGGCTCCACCGTCGCGGCGGGAGCGTGCATCAGGGCATCGAATCCGGCAACGAGATCATCGACGTAACAGAACGACCGCGTCTGCCTGCCCGTCCCGTAGATGGTCAGGTCGCGACCGAGCAGAGCCTGAACGATGAAATTCGAGACCACGCGACCATCCTCGGGATGCATGCGCGGACCGTAGGTGTTGAAGATCCGCGCAATACGCACCGGCAGCCCCGTCGCGCGGCTGAAATCGGTCAGGATGGTCTCTGCGAAACGCTTGCCCTCGTCGTAGCAGGCGCGCGGCCCGATCGGATTGACGTTTCCGGTATAGCTTTCCGCCTGGGGATGAACGATCGGATCCCCGTAGATTTCCGAGGTCGAGGCGTGAAAGATGCGGGCACCGTCCTGGCGTGCGTGGGCCATCACATGCCACACGCCCAGAGCCGAGGTCATCGCCGTCTTCAACGGATCGAGCTGATAATGCACCGGAGATGCCGGGCAGGCGAGATTGTAGATTTCGTCGAAACGCGGCAGATTTTCGGGAATGGGCTGGGTGATATCATGATCGACCGCGTGAAAGTCGGGGTTCTGGCTGGCATCTGCAATATTGGCCACCGACCCGGTGAAGTAATTGTCCAGGCTGATCACCTTGTGCCCCTGTGCCAGCAGCAGATCGCACAAATGGGACCCGAGAAAGCCGGCACCACCGGTCACGAGAATGCTGCGCTTTGCCTGGCTTCCACCCGCACGCAGATCGATACCTTTTTCGCTCATCAACGGCATGACAACCTCCACCATGATCGGTCGCTTTCTTCCCTGTTTGATATCGGGGAAGTTTCTGTCGGCTCCCGTCTTCATGGTGGACAGGCTGCGCGGGTAACGGAATTTTAACAATCTACCAGAATCGGTATCCGCGTTCTTACGCAAAGCCGCACCTCGCTATCCCGCATCGAAAGCAAAGGCGGCGTATAAATACTTATGAATTGTCGATTTTTGAATGTGCAAGCCTCTGCGTGCAAGCTTTGCATCAGGGCAGAATGTTTGATTTGTTTTATGAATCGGCGGAATCGTACGTTTTTTGACTCTTCGGTATCATAGATACTAAAAATTGTGGAATCGCATACTACCGGATTCGGTAGATTGATCGTTAACCCTGTTAGCGGGACACTTCCCCTGCACTCGGCTCGGGAAGACCGAATGCACCAGTGACCGAACAGCGAAACGCGGACTCACCGCCCCCTCGGCCGCCGGCATGTGTCGGTGCTCGAAAGAGTTCGTGCGTTCGCCGGTCACTGCCGGATCGGGCGCCGGGCGCCACCCCCGGCCCCGGTCCGGCACTTTCGCAGCACTGTCTCATGTCTTCTTGTGCGGTCGCCACGCGTCCGTGCAACCCTGCTCCATGGGCTGACGTGAGCGTAACCTTCAAAAGGGATGGACGTCATGAGCTCTCACAAAAAACCCTACGGCATCGAAGATTCCTACAACAACACGGCTGTAGATTCCTTCAATGCCAAGAATTCCAACAATGCCTACGACAACCAGTCGGAAAACGAATATTATAACGACAGCTTCAACAACAATTCGACCAATACGAACGTCAACCAGAACCAGGCTGTCGACAACTCGTTGAACGCCGATGTGGATGTCGACATCGAAGACAGCTTCAACGATCAGTCCACGACCAATACGGCGAAGGGGTCGTTCAACGACAGTTCGGACAACTCCGACAATTCGCAGTATTTCGCGCTGGGCTTTGATCTCGACCACGAAGAGATCAACGGTTCGTTCAACAGTCATGAATCTGCCGTCGATGACAACTCGATCAACGAGTCATTCAACGATTCGTCCGACAACAGCACCACGACGCTGATGCACGACGCCTATAACGACAAGTCGGATAACAGCACGACCAATGTGCTTCATGACGCCCACAACGACAAGAGCGTCGCGGATTCCTTCAACGACCAGTCGGAAAACTCCATCGACGTGTCTCTGGAGGATATGTGGAACGACAAGTCGAGCACGGCGAACAATTCGTTCAACGAGATCGACCAGTCCACGAATACCCATGACTCGTTCAATCATGACACCGAGATCGACATCGGCGTCGATATCGCCGAGAGCTTCAACTCCTCGGCGGACAGTCTCGTCGACGGGATGATTGCGGTGGAGCATTCCGCCTTCGACGCGATCAACGCCGTGAAGGATGCGTTGAAAGGCGACGGCTTGAACCTCGCTTTCTCTGTCAATCAGATCAGCGAGATCATGGACGCCGATACCCTCTACCATCCGTCGGTGCACAGCAACAAGGAATGGAGCCAGGATGCCGAGGCGCATGGCGGCGAGGCAACCGGCATCTACGCCAAGAAAGGCTTCGAGGTCGAATCCGCCGAGGACATGGCGTTCCAGGCGATCGGCGATGCCAGCGCCGTGGTCAGCCAGGAGGCCTTCAACCTCTCCATCGCGATGGGCAACAACATCCAGTTCAACGCGGTGGATGTGTCGGTCGTCGGCGGTAACTCGTCGATGACGGCCGGGGACGATCTGGCCGCCTGACGACGGTCTGACGGTGAGATGCATCCCCGCGCGCATTCCGCGTGCGGGGATGCGCCCGGACCCGGGAGGCCGCCATGAGCATGCACATCACGACTGAACTGATCTGGCATTTCGCCGGCTATCTGCAGATTTTCAAGACGGTCAATGCCGAGCGCCCCGATTACGAGGGCGAGGCAGCGCCGGAACCGGCTCTCGTATTTGATCCGCACACTGGAGACTGGATCGAGGCGCCGGAGATAGAGCCTGCCGATGATCTCGGCGCCATCCGTTTCAACCTGTTTCAGGGCGGACCCGGCGCACCGTTCATGAGCGAATTTTTCGCAGGGCGTGATTTCTCCGCCTTCGTAGCACCCCCAGTCTTCTTCGGCAGCTTGACACCATTCATGTTCGGCATGCCGGGTGCCGCAGCCGGCGCATTTGCGACTCTCGCACGCGAGTGGCAGAGCCTGACGGGCGAGCCCGTCTACAACATCACCTTCGGCTCTGGCGGTGACAACCGCCTGATCGAGCTCATGCAGTCGAATGCGCTGACCGATATCGACACGCTCCTCGCCATCGATCTGCTGACCGATACGCGCATCTCGCAGGATGCGTCGAGCGTGCTGACGCAGATGCACGCCGAAGCTCACGATGCGATGCCGTCCTGGGCGAGCGATCTGCCGACACAGGGCATATTCTTTCCCGCCTTCCTCGTCGCAGAAGCCGAAGCCGCCTTCATGGCGCAGGAAGAGGCCGGAGCCGGAAAGGCCACGGCCCCGCGCGAAGGCGTCTTCCTCAACGGCGAGACGATCGAAGCCAAAGACGCGCCCGCATCGCCGCTCGCAGATCTCTCCCTCGCCAATGCGATGGATCCCGATGAAGAGACCGGCGCCGAGATCGCGCTGATGGAGCGCCCGGCCCCCGATGCGACAGGAACCGTGGCGGCGACCGGCGGCAACGTGCTCGTCAACGAGGCGGCCCTGATCGACGCGCTCATTCCCGCCCGCACGCTCGCGGTGATGGGCGACGTGTTCCAGCGCGATGCGATCATGCAGATCAACATGCTCAGCAACAACGACGTGGTCGCCATCAATGGTGCGATCGAGTCGGCCATGGAGGATATGGCCGGAAAGGATGACGCGCGGGGCGGCGATACGCTCACCAACCTCGCCAAAGTCAGCCACAACCCGGTGCCCCTGCCGGCGGCGACCGGGCTCAATCCGAACGGGCTGATCGTCAATGTCGATATCGCCGATCACGACATTTTCGACGTCAAGACGCTGGTTCAGCACAATCTCGCCGATGACGGCGACCGGATCTCCTGGGGCGGCACCGATGCCTGGTCGACGATGGGCTTCGGCGGCAACATCCAGGCCAATGCCGCGCGCCTGCTCGATCTCGGCAAGAGCTACGATCTCGTCGTGGTGATGGGCAGCTATTACGCACTGAATTTCATCGGCCAGATCAATATCCTGAATGACGACGACGTCGTCGCCCTGTTCGGCCCGCCCGGCGGCGCCACGCTCGATGACCGCGCCGAGCCGAACACGCTCCACAACGAAGCGGTCATCGACAAGCGCGGCGAGCAGGACTGGACGGCGATGAAGCCGGATGCCGCCGATCTCTTCGCCAAGCTCGCGGCAGGCGAGGATCCCGGCATGGAAGCCTTCGCCGGCATTTCCGGCGCGGCGACGGGGAAGCTCGATATCCTCGTGGTGACGGGCGACTGGTACGACGTCTCGGTGCTCTGGCAGGTCAACATGCTGGCGGATCGCGATCTCGTGGTGATGTCCGGCGAGGAGGAGGGCGAGGTCGTCACCGGCGGCAATATGCTCGCCAACAATGCCACCATCGTCGATTTCGGCGCCCTGCACGCCCAATATGCGGGCGGCGAAGTCTATCAGGACCTGATGCTGTTCCAGGCCAACATCGCCTATGACAGCGGCGAGCCGATGATCGCCAAGCCGAATGGCAATGGCGATACGCAGATGCTCGCCAGCGAATTCATCGCATTTCTCGACGAGGAACTGGTTCAGGAAGAGCAGGTCGCGCCGGCACCGTCGGTGGCGCTCCAGCATGAAGACGCATTCGGCTCGGTGATGGTCTGAGCCGGTTCGCAACGGGGGAGAAACGGTTCGAGGGAGGGGGCGAGATGAACGGGATGACGAACGGGATCATGCCGGCTGCGACGCGCATGTCCAGCGAACAAGAGGCTGTCATGAGCGCTCTCGAGCGGGAGATCCGACATCGCGTGTCCGAGATCCGGATGCTCGCCGCACATGGGGGCGCCGGATCCGATGACGGCACCGGCGAGGAGCCCGTTCCCGAGCCCGCCTCGGCGCGCGGCAATGATGATACGCCCTGCGCACGCGCAGACATGCCCCGCCCCCCGCCGGGGCCCCATCAGGACAATATCCGTGAACTCCCGCTCAAGCGCGACGGCTCGGGCGGCGACAAGCCGCCTCCGCCCAAGCAGACCGGCGGCGGCGGTGGCGGTGGCGGCGGCGGGACGCCCAAGCTGGAGAGCCGGCGAGAGGGCGGTGATTTCCGCGATATTCTCGGGCGCGGCCTCGCCGGGGTGCGGCGCAATCTCTGGGTCGTCGTGGTCTTCTCCTTCTTCGTGAACATCCTCGTTCTCTCGATCCCGATCTATCTCTTCCAGATCTCCGACCGGGTTCTCTCGAGCCGCAGCACCGACACACTGATCATGCTCACTGCGATCGTCGTCGCGGCTTTGCTCGCTCATGTCGTCCTCGACATGATCCGCCGTTTCATGCTGATGCGGGTGGCGGTGGATTTCGAGAGCCGGCTCGGCTCGCCGGTTCTCGCTTCGGCGGCGAAGGCGGCGCAGGGCGGCTCGATCCGTGAATTCCAGGTCCTGCCCGATCTCCAGCAGGTGCGCTCCTTCCTCACCGGCGGCGTGCTGCTCAACATCCTCGATGCCCCGGTCGCGCCGCTCTATCTGCTGGTGATCTTCCTGATCCATCCGGATCTCGGCATGATCGTCGCCGCGACGGGTATCGCGCTGCTCGCGGTGGCGGGCCTCAACCAGAAACTCACGGCGATGAGCTTCGCGCGCGCCAACGCCTTTGCCGGGCGCGCCAATCTCCAGGCGGATTCGATGGCCCGCAACGCCCAGGTGATCAATGCCATGGGCATGATCCCGGAAGGCGTGCGGCTCTGGGGGCGCGATACGGCGGAATCCCTGCGCTCGCAGGTCTCGGCCCAGGACCGCAACATCGCGATGACGGGCCTGTCGAAATTCGTGCGGCTATGTACCCAGGTGGCGATCCTCGGCTGGGGTGCCTTCCTCGCCCTGCAGGACCAGCTCACCGGGGGCATGGTGATCGCCGCCTCGATCATCGCCTCGCGCGCGCTCGCGCCGGTGGAGGGGACGATCGAGGGCTGGCGCCATCTCGTCCAGGCCCGCTCGGCCTATCAGCGCATCCGCTCGCTGCTCCACACCACCCCCCTGAACCAGCCGCGTCTGCGCCTGCCCGATCCGAAGGGCCGGCTCGATGTCGAGCGCGTGCTCTATGTGCCCCCGCCCAACAAGCAGGTGATCCTCAACGGGGTGAGCTTCTCGCTCGAACCCGGCGAGACGCTCGCCGTGGTCGGGGCATCGGGGGCTGGCAAATCGACGCTGGGGCGGATGCTGGTGGGGGCGATCACGCCGACGGCGGGCTCGGTGCGGCTCGATGCGATGGATCTGCGCAACTGGGATCCGCGCCAATTCGGCGAGAGCGTCGGCTATCTGCCGCAGGACGTGCAGCTGTTTCCCGCCACCATCAAGGCCAATATCGCGCGCATGCGCGAGGATGCCGACGATGCCGCGATCTTCGCCGCCGCAGAGCTCGCCGATGTGCACGAGATGATCTCGGGCTTCGCGCAGGGCTACGAGACGCTGGTCTCGATCGACGGCTCGCCGCTCTCGGGCGGCCAGAAGCAGCGGATCGGGCTCGCGCGCGCCTTCTTCGGCAATCCGCGCCTCGTCATTCTCGACGAGCCCAATTCCAACCTCGACACGCCCGGCGAGATGGCGCTCGCGCGCGCTCTCGGACGCGCCAAGGAGCGCGGCATCACGGTCGTTGCGATCACACAGCGCCCGGCGCTCCTGCGCAGCGTCGACAAGATCCTCGTCCTGCGCAACGGCGCCGTCGAGGCGCTGGGGCCGCGCGACGAGATCCTGCGCCGGCTCTCCACGACGAAACCCGCCGCGCCGCGACCCGATGAAGGCGGCAAGCCCGATGATCAGGGCGGCAACGAGAAACGGCCGGGTAGCGGCCCGCAACCGGGAGAATGAGCCATGATGGACGATTGGAGCGCCGATATTCCCCGCAGGACGCGCGGCGCGATCTTCTATGGCATCGCGGTGATCGCAGTGTTTCTCTCGGTCTTCGGGATCTGGGGCGTGGCCGCGCCGATCGCCGGCGCCGTCGTCTCCACGGGCTATTTCGTCGCCTCCGGCCAGAACAAGATCGTGCAGCATCTCGAAGGCGGCGTGATCGAGCAGATCCTCGTGATGGAGGGTGATCTCGTGCGCAGGGGCCAGGAGATCATCACCCTCGACCAGACTGCCGCAGCGGCGGAATTGCGGCGGCTCGACCTGCGCGCAGCACGCCTTGCCGCGATGAAGGCGCGCCTCGATGCCGAGATTGCCGGCGCCCCGGTCATCGATTTTCCCGGAACGCTGCTCGCAGAAGCGCAGGCGGATCCCGACACCGCCGAAATCATCGCCGCCCAGAACGAGACCTTCCATGCCCGGCGCCGGCATGTCGAGAGCGAAATCGCCACGCTCTCATCCGGGATCGACGGGCTCAACGAGCGCATCATGGGCGCGAAAGCCCAGCGCGCTGCGATCGAACGGCAGATCGCCATCATCGCCGAAGAGCTGGAGGGCAAGGAGCGGCTGTTGCGCGACGGTTTCATCCGACGCCCGGAAGTGCTCGCCCTGCAACGGGCCCAGGCCGGGCTGGAGGGCGAGGTCGGGCGGCTCGTCGGTGATATGGGCGATTCCCGCGAGCGCATCGCGCGGATCAACGAGCAAATTCTCTCCGTGCGCAACGCCGCCTCGAAAGTTGCGGTGGAGCAGCTTCAGGAGGTCAATGCCGAGTTGAAGGACGTGCGCGAGCGTCGGCGCGCGGCCGCCAACATGGTCGAGCGCAGCGCGATCGTCGCCCCGGAGGACGGCATCATCGTCAAGATGCGCTACCATACGTCAGGCGGCGTCATCGAGCCGGGTAGCCCGGTCGCGGAGATCGTGCCGATCGATGCCGATCTGGTCATCCAGGCGCGGGTGCGCCCGCAGGATATCGACAATGTCCGGCTGGGCCAGCAGGCGACGGTGCGCCTCACCGCCCTCAACAAACGCACGACCCCCATGGTCGAGGGAGTGGTCACCTATGTCTCGGCAGATGCGCTGCCGGCGGATTTCGGGCGCGAGGCGAGCGGGCAGGACGGCTTCGTGGCCCGCATCAGCCTCGATGCGCGGTCAATGGCGAGCGTTGCCGATTTCGCGCCGACACCGGGCATGCCGGCGGAGGTTTACATAAAGACACGCGAGCGTAGTTTCGCCGAATACTTGCTGCAACCTGTGAAGGACAGCATGGCGCGAGCGTTCAGAGAGGAGTGAAACATTATTACATTTGGAGAAAATACGATTATCAGAATTGCTTGATAGAGAAATACAATTAAAAATTATCAATACACACTCCGAAAACTACGTAAATCGTCGAAAATTGACTCTTCTTTTTCATTGATTTAGCATAATTTGAAATAAATTTGTTTCCCTTGAGGGCTCAAGTCTTTTGCTTGCGGGGGTTGAGATGAGTGGTTTAGATGGGTCGCAAACAGACGGCCAAAGCTTTGACACTGATTGCAGACTGATCGTCATCAGCCGCCTGCAAATCGTGCGTGAATGCATTATCGAGGAAATTCGCCGGCGCTATGGCAGGCTCGATTTGCGTCATGCATCCTGCAGCGAGAGCGCAACAGGCTTGTCTCCGGGCCCGAACGACCTTCTGATCGTCGATGCCAGCCATTCGGATTCCGATCTGGGCGTGCACTCACTTCGGGCAGCCTTCCCGACGACCCCCATCATTCTGCTGATGCTCGACGGTGTCGCCAATATCGGCATCGCGGATACGGTCAAATTGCCTCCCTCCCTCGATGCCTTGCTCTTCATGGTCGGGGCGGCTTGCGGCCTGCACGGGCCGAAGCCGGACGAGCCCGAGCCGGGGGAGCCCGCAGCAAGCAGAGGTGTTGCGGATTCCGCCTGGGATCTGCTCACGCCGCGTGAACGGGAAGTTGCGCACGGCGTTCTGGGAGGCAAGGCGAACAAGTTGATCGCAGCGGAACTCGGCCTGTCGGACAACACCGTCAAGATGCATCTCACCCAGATCATGCGGAAGCTGAAGGTGACCAACCGCACACAGGTCGTGCTGATGCTGGGTTCAAACCAGGGACATCCCTACCCCCCGAAACCGCCGGGTCAGGCGGCCCAGCCACCCAGACAGCGCCTCGGGCACCAATTGCAGCGTTCCCTGACCCTCGGCCCGGCCTCCGATAAAGGACGCAACAGCGGCACGGCCGCCGCGTGATCGGCGCCCCGTCCCCGCTCAGGCGGCCTCCCGACCTTCCCTCTTCGCCGCCTCGTCCCAGCGTTTCGCGAGGCGGGCGTCGCGCCAGGCGAAATAGCGCATGGCCGCGCCGATGAACCAGGGTCGCCCGGTATAGAGCGGCATGGTGGGGAAGGCCGTGCCGTCGAAGGCGCTGGGGGCGAGTTCGTTTCCGAGAATCCGGTCGGCGATCCTCTTGCCGAAACGGCAGCCGAGCGCCACGCCGGCGAAATTGTAGCCCAATGCGTAATGCAGCCGCCCGCGCTGCCCGACATGCGGTTTCATGTCGAAGGTGCCCGCACAATAGCCGTCCCAGACATGCGACAGGCGCACATCGCCCAGTTGCGGGAAGACCTTGAGCATGATCTTGCGCATCCGCGCGGCGATGGCGGCTTCGTCCGCGAGATTTTCCGCCGTCGCGCCACCGAAGACGAGGCGCGGCGCATCGGGTGCACGGCGGAAGAAATCGATATTCGTATTTGAATCGATGATGGTGCGCCCCTGCGGGATCAGTTCATCGAGCAGCGCGGGTTCGAGCGGCTCGGTCGTCGCCATGAAGGCGCGGAACGGCACGAGCCGGCGCTTGTACCAGCCGGGATGCTGCGTGTAACCGTTCGTCGCCAGCACGACTTCCCGCGCCACGATCTCACCCTTCGACGTGACGATGCGCACACGCTCCTCATCCTCGTGAAGCTCGGTGACACAGGTCTCGCCGAACGCCGCGACGCCGGCCTCGATGGCGCGGTCGAGCAGCCCCTGATGCAAAAGGCCCGGATGGATCGAGCCGCTATCGGGGATCACCACACCGCCGTGATAATGATCGCTGCCGATCGCCTCGCGCTGGCGCTCCGGGCCGAGTACCTCGAAATCATGCCCCAGAGCCGCCTTCATCCGCGCGAGATCGGCATCGAGATATGCCCGGTGTCCCGCGGCGGTCGCGGCGATGAAGCGTCCGCAACGCGCGGCGTGACAGGCGATGCCCTCCGCTTCCGCAAGGGCGAAGACGCCTTCATAGGCCGCGTGAAGCTCCTGATAGGTCTTGCGCGCATAGGCTTCGTCCTTCGCATCCGCGACATCGCCGAAGCTCTTCTTCATCACCCGCCCGATGAATCCGGCATTGCGGCGCGAGGCGCCGGCACCGAGGCGCTCGGCATCGAGGAGCGCCACACTGCGCCCGCCGCGCGCCAGATGCAGGGCCGCAGCAACACCGGTGAACCCGCTGCCGATGACCACGTGATCATAGGCGCCCATCGGCGCATCCATGCGTGGTTCCGGAGGAGGTGCAGCCTCCCACCACCAGGGCGCGAAGCGGAAATCCGCCGTCATTTGATCGCTCATCACGCCCTCCCCTGCCGAACCGGCCCTGCGATGCGCGCAACCCGCCGAATTCGCGAAATTGCACGTTTACGCAACCGTAAGGCGAGGCTAACCTTACGTCAATTCCGGCCATACCGGATGGGGAAGTATTCAATCAGGGGAGAACAGACATGCGCGAGACAATCGAGACGATTGCCGTGCTCGGCAACGGGCTGATGGGAACCGGCATCTCCGCCGTCTTCGCCATGGCGGGCAAGAGCGTCATCATGATCGGACGCGATGCCGGGCGTGCGGGGGCGGCGCTCGAAGTGGTCGGCAAGCAGATCGACGAATTCGCCGCACGCGGGCTGATCACCGCCGATCACGCACAGGAATCCCATCGGCGCGTCTCGTCCTCGGCCGATCCGGGCCATGCCGCATCATGCGATTTCGTGATGGAGGCCGTGACCGAGTATCTCGCGATCAAGACGGAGCTGTTTGCCAAACTGGATGACGTCTGCCCCGAGGATGTGGTGCTCGCCTCCTCCAGCGGACAGCCGGCCTCGGCCCTGACCGCGAAGGTCAAGCGCCCCGAGCGCGTGCTGGCCGCGCATTTCTGGTTCCCGGCGACGTTGATCCCGGTCGTCGAGGTCTGCCCCTCGCCGGTCACGGCGGAAGCGGCGACGGCGCGCACGATGGCTTTGTTGCGCGAGGCCGGCAAGGAGCCGGTGCTGATGCAGCGCGAGACGCCGGGCATGATCGGCAACCGCATCCAGTTCGCCATCCTGCGCGAAGCCTGGGCGATGTGGGCGGAGGGCATCGCCTCGGCGGAGGCGATCGACACGGTGGTGCGCCAGACGCTCGGGCGGCGGCTGGGGATTACCGGCCCCATCGAATCGGCGGAACTCGGCGGGCTCGACACGCTGCACGCCTTCGCGGTCTCGCTGCTGCCGCATCTCGACGCGTCGCCGAAACCGGCTCCAGAGGTCACGAAACTGGTCGAGAGCGGCGCGCGCGGCTTCGCCAACAAGCAGGGGATCTACGATTGGTCGAGCCGCGACGGCGACGCGCTCAAGGCGGCCCGGGTGGACGAATTGTTCCGCTGGCTGCGCGAAGATGCCGCAAAATCAGGCTGAGAGCTGCGAGCGTCAACCCAGCATCATTCCGTCAGGTGGGTACCGGCTGACGGACAAGAATGATGCGCCAGGCAAAGACTTAGAGCGCCCTGCCTGACTTCGTCAGGTCGGAACGCGCGCTAAGCCGCTCGCGCTTGAGCCGGATCCCCGCCGCCTCGCGGTCGAAGGTGTCACCCGTGACACCCTCCCCGCGCAGGCTGTGCTTCTGCAGCTTTCCGCTGGCGGTCTTGGGCAGATCGGAGGCGATGCGGATATAGCGCGGCACCATGTAATGCGGCACCCGTTCGGCGAGATAGCCGATGAGCTCCACCGGGTCGATCACCTGCCCCTCCACCGCCGTCACCACGGTGAGCACCTCGTCCTCGCTCTCCGCGCTCGGGACAGCCACGGCGACGGCCTCGCGCACGGCCGGATGCGCCGTGATCTCGGCTTCGAGCTCGAAGGAGGAGATGTTCTCGCCGCGTCGCCGGATCACGTCCTTGATCCGGTCGACGAAGAAATAGCGGCCCGTTTCATCCTGCCGGAATGCGTCGCCCGTATGGAACCAGCCATTGCGCATCGCCGTCGCGGTGGCTTCCGGATTGCGGTAATAGCCGGCGAAGAGCGCCCAGGGTCGATGCGAGCGGATCACCAGTTCCCCCACCTGCCCGGTCTGGACGGGGATATCGTTCCCGTCCACGATGCGCAGCTCGAACGGCGCACGCACGCGCCCGGCCAGCCCCGCCTCCTCGATCCCCGGCCCGGCGATCAGGGGACTTGCGATCTCCGTCATGTTGTAGACCGTGTAGAGGGCACTGCCGAAGCGATCACGGAAACGCGGCGCATCCTCGCCGAAGGGAACGATATAGACCTTCGCGAGGGGATGCGCGCGATCATGCGGATCAGCCGGCGCCTTGAGCAGGAAATTCGCCATCACGCCCAGAAGCAGCACCACGCTCGCGCCGGTATCGCGGATCGCAGGCCAGAAATCGGCGGTGCGGAATTCCGGGATCATCGCCATGGTCGCGCCCTTGGCGAGGCTGGCATGGACGTAGAGCGTGCTGCCGCAGTGGAAGATCGGCCCGGCGATCATGCAGCAATCACCCGCGTCGATCCCCTCCATGGCTTCGGGACCCATCGTATAGTGCTGCACATAGGTGAACAGCACGCCCTTGGCCGGGCCGGTCGTGCCGGAAGTATACATGATCGCCTGGACATCCCAGGGATTGACCGGGCGCGACAGCGCAAGCGCTGCCTCGTCGATGGCCTCCGGATCGCGCAGGGGCGTGATGGCCAGGCCGGGAATGTCATCCGGCAGATCACCCTGCCTCGTCACCAGCACCCGGCGCAGCTTTCCGTGCGGGATGTCGCGCAGCCGCGTCACCAGAGCGGGATGGGCGATCATCAGCCCGGCATCGGCATTGTCGAGGATATGGGCGAGTGGATTGCCGCGCGCGGCGGTGTTCACCGGGACATAGACCGCGCCGAGATAGTTGACGGCAAACCAGGTCACGAGCAGATCGGGCCCGTTGCCCATCCAGCACAGGACATGGTCGCCCTGCTTCACCCCGGCTTCTGCGAGCGCACAGGCGCGGATGCGCACCCGCGCGCGCAATTGCGCGTAGCTCCAGATCTCGACCGGCGTCTCGCGATCATGCCAGAAGCGGATGCAGTCGCGCTCGGGATGCGCGGCGGCGCGGTTGTCGAGCATGTCGCGCAACACGCAATCCTCGACCGGCGGAATCGCATCCGGCGCCACGGGTGAAAGACCCGTCATGATAGCCTCCCTGGAAATCGTTTCTTGCGTCAGCTTGCGCTCTCGAGCATCCCGCGCCGGCGCCGCTCCAGCCACCAGCCGGATTGCTCGGGCCAGGCGCGGTAGCTTTCCGGCACCATGCCGTCGAGTTCGGACAAGGCCTGGAGCGGCCAGTTCGGATTGGCCAGGGCCTCACGCCCGATGGCGATGATATCGGCCTGGCCGGCGGCGAGGATCGCCTCGGCCTGGGCTGCCTCGGTAATCAGCCCCACAGCCATGGTCGGGATATCGGCCTCGCGGCGCACGGCCTCCGAGAACGGCACCTGGAAACCCGGCCCGCGCTTGACCCGCGCGGCGGTGGCCGAGCCCGCGAGACCACCGGAGGAGCAGTCGATCACATCGATGCCGATCTCCTTCAATTGCTGCGCCAGCCAGATCGTATCGGCAATATCGAGCCCGCCCTCGATCCCGTCGACGCAGGACAGCCGCGTGAACAGCGGCAGATGCGAAGGCCAGGTTTCGCGCAGGGCCCGCGCCACGGCGAGCGGGAAACGCGCCCGCCCTGCGAGATCGCCGCCATAGGCGTCATTGCGCCGATTCGTGAGCGGCGAGAGGAAGGAATGCAGGAGATAGCCGTGGGCGGCATGGAGCTCGATCACATCGAACCCGGCCCGCAGCGCGCGTTGCGCCGCCTCGCACCAGGCCGTGATCAGCGCATCCATATCCGCCTGCTCCATGGCGCGCGGCGTCAGCCAGCCCTCATCCATGGGGATGGCGCTCGCTGCGATGATCTCCCAGGGATGATCGCCGCGGGCGAAATCATCCGCGTTCAGCGGGCCATTGCCGTACCATGGGCGCTGCATGCTGGCCTTGCGCCCGGCATGGCCGAGCTGGATCGCCGGGACGGCGCCCTGACCGCGGATGAAATCCGCAATGCGCGCCATGGGCGCGATCTGGGCATCCTCCCACAGGCCGAGGCAGCCATGGGTGATGCGCCCCTGCGCCGTCACCGCCGTGGCCTCGACCATCACCAGCCCGGCGCCGCCCATGGCGAAACGGGCGAGATGCGCGAAATGGTAATCGCTCGCCATCCCGTCGATGGCGGAGTACTGGCACATCGGCGAGATCGCGATGCGGTTTCTCATCGTGACGTCGCGCAGATCGAGCGCAGAGCCGAGCAGGTGGGCCATGAGCGTCCTCACTTTTGTGATACCGCCAGCGCCGTCTTGATTGCCGGCAAGGGGGCGGTACTTCGTTTCTTGCGGCGCATGGTGGCCGCGCCCTCGCCACGGGCCAACCCCGCAGGGCGTTCATTTCGTCGATCATCAGATGGGCCCCG